>ERZ795058.3119-NODE-3119-length-17987-cov-32.529556_pt1 | contig 17987 bp, 27 predicted proteins | sample MGYA00375142_ERZ795058 | MGnify/ENA primary metagenome ERZ795058 (study PRJEB30187, sample SAMN05720210) | activated sludge metagenome | isolation source: anaerobic digester from wastewater treatment plant | place: Japan | collected 2015-04-20 ... | reverse complement strand
TTCTGCGGTCCATCGGCTTAACACCTCCCTGGGCCTCCTTCTTCCCCATCTCATATGCCGCCCTGACGGTGCCCGGCAGGTTCAGGAGGTTGTTGAGGCCGAGGGCCAGAATGTCACCGAATGGATGATCGGCCAGCATGAGCTCCTGCTTGGCCTTATCGACTCCGACCCGTAGCGGCGATCCGTCGTTTGCGAGATCCGGAAAGTTTTGAGCGAGGTAGTCGTCGACCTCCTTTTTCTTGGAGACGAGCTCGACCTGGTCCACGGCCTTTGCCTGTGCGCTGCGGGCCGTTTCGTCAGCCATGTAGCTGAGGATGTTGAACAAAACGTCCGGATCGTCACGATGCTCCGTCCACAGTTCCTTGAGCTGGGCCTTCGTGAAGGCCGGTTCCCCGCCCTTCTCGGCCGCCTTCTTCTTCGACTGCCGTTCCTCGTGGAGAGCCTTGTTCAGGTTGTTGATGTGCTCCTGGGCCCTGGCGAGATGCGCTGCGAGCACCTCGGGGTCCATGTCCTTCACCGACGTGGGTTCTTTCTTCCCCTTGTCGGTTCCGCGTTCTTCCCCGTCGCCTTCGTCCCCTTCCAGGGACACGACGGAGAGGAGGTCGTCCCCGTCATCCCCGGTTACGCCGGGGTCGTCGTTGACGAGTCCGTCCTGCTCGAAATCTTCCGGCATGATCAATCTCCTTCCTCTGGTTTACTCGGCCCTGCGGCCGGCATATCGTTACCGAACAGAGCTCGCCGCAGGAGCTTCAGCTCCAGGGCGGAAAACGAGGCCTTGACGAGAGCCTCTGCCCGTTCTTTTGCCTCCGGGGTCGCAGCCATGTGATGCGGGAGCAGGATGATACGCCGCAGCATTTCGACTGCTCCCCGGATATAGTCAGGCGAGAAATCGCCGCCCCAGATCTCCCGGAGCATGGCGATTCCAGCCTCGATTTCCATTTCCCGGTAAGGGGCCCAGCCGGAGTCGAAAAGGATGTCTTGCTTCGTCATTGGATTTCCTCGCCGGCGCCCTCAATCATGGCCTGCGTCTCGGCCTTGGTCTGCATGTACTTCTGGATCACCTGGACAATCTCTGGAGCTTGCTGGAGAGCCGACAGGATCATGCTTACAGCCGGGTTGATGTACCGTTCCAGTTCCGTGCGCCCGTAGCTCTTGAGCAGATCCTTGAGAATTTCCGGACCGTTTGCCAGCGGGTCGCTCCGGAGAAGCCCGTACAGGTCTTCGTTCTCCTTGCGCTCGATCAGCTTGTTGGCCTGCTCCGTCGAGCCGGCCAGGACGAATTTCCATCCGGAGCGCATGGCCTTCCGCGGCAGGATCACGGGCTGTCCGTTCCAGTTGAACGTCTTGTCCATGGGCATGTTTTGGTAGTAGTGGTCATAGAGGGCCCGGATCAGGTCAACGAACTCGTCCTTGATGGTCGTGGCGGAGTAGTTGAACTTGATATTGCCTTCCTGGATGGTCTGCAGGACCTCCGTGGCCGTGTTTCCCTTGTTCGACAGGCGCCCGATTTGCAGATCACCGATATTGCCCACGCGCTCCCAGAGAGTGAAGAGCGTCTGGATGACCGGTATCAGCTCCGCGGGGCTTACTTGGAACCGCGGGAATTCAATTCCCCTGACGCTGTCAACCTTGACGCCGGCCCCAGGATAGATTCTCTTTTCCCCGGTCACGCCGGCCTTCTCCTCGTAGAAGAACCACGGGACCGCCACGATGTAGGCAATGTTGAGCAGCAGATTGAAGAGGTCGGACGCGCCCTCCTGGATCGCCTTCATCTTGGAGTACAGGGGCTTGCCGCAGCTGACGCCGTCTTCCGGGAATAGGCGGATCCGTTTGATCATGGATCGGTTGGGGAAGAACACGTCGCGCTGCAGGATGTAGCGCACGACCCGGCGCGACTGCGTGGCGATGGTGACAAGGATCCGCTCCTCGCGGAAATCGCGGTGCTTCGATTCGTCCTGCTCGTGCTGGTCCTGATAGATCGGATAGGTGATATGGCACTCGATCAGGTCCAGAACTTCCTTCCCGGTAACAGACGCACCGTAGACATTTTCCGCGATGGATTCCTTCGCGCCGGCGCTTTGTCCATCCTTATTGACATGGCTTAACAGCCAGGGCCCGATATCCATCCAGCCGGCGTCCGATTGGTCCTTGAGCGACCAGAGCTCGGCATACGTCATCTCGAGTTCGCGGATCTTGTCGCAGGCGTTCCACTCCTGGATCGTGCCGATGTTGTCCGGGAAATACAGCTTTTCAAACGGGACGAGCTCTATGTGCCCGCCCTCGAACACCGGCTCCTCGATGTCCTGCATGACAGGGGCTCCGCTATCATCGAAAAGGACGTTGCCGGCTTCATCGAACGCGAAATCGACCCGCTTTTCGCTCTCGACAACGTAGCTCGGGAGCGGAAAGATCGTTCCCTCCAGCAGGAGCTTGTGAACGGCACGCCGGCCAAACTCATCGATGCCGATGACGTTTTTTAGCTCCTTGTGCCACCAGTCCTCGAACATCCGGATAACGTCGTCCTTCTGCGTTGTCTCCGGAGGCTGGAACGAAACGATAGGTTCCCGGCCCATGAGAGCGGCAACGATCCGCGGCTCGAGGTTGTCCAGGGTGATCGCGTATAGCGGCAGCACGAGGTTGGAGGCGTCCGGCCAGGGGAAGTCCGTCTTCTGCGAGATCTGGTCGTAGACGCGACGCGACTCTAGGATCTCCTTCTTCACCTTCTCGCGGTACTTCGATTTCTTGAAGAGCTCGTACAGGTCCATGCAGTGCTTGATCAGCTTCTCGAAATCGGGGCGATCCGGTGGCGTCTCCTGCAGTTGCTGGTCCTCTCCGGGGATGAGCTCCTCGGGTGTCTGGTAGATGATTTCAGGCACCGTAGGCCTCCATGTACTTGTCGAAAGGCATGACGTTTTTCAGCGGCTGGCGCTTGGCCTGGACCCCGTCGATGGCCGGCAACTGCCTGCCGTCCAGTACCGTATGGACCCACTTGCCGCCCTTCAGCACCGAGAGGACATAGGTCCGCTGGTATCTCGCGTGCATTTCGCGGATCTGCTCCAGGGTGAACTTCTTGCCGGACATCACTGGGCTCCTTTCAGCCGCGCCAGGATTGCCTCGAGCCTGTCGAGAACCGCGGCGTCGGGCTTGTTGGTGAAGAAGTCCCGGAAGATCCCGAGCCCCAGGTACGCGACGGCCACGAGCTGCACGATCTTCATCTGGTATGCCGGATCGATCTCCGGCAGCCCGAACACGGCCAGCAGGGCTGAGATGTTCTTCACGGTTCCGATCAGGGTGACCTTGGTGTCGTTGTCCATCGCCTCCTCCTCAAAAAATCGTTTGTTCTATTGGGTCCTCCATGACCCCGCGGTTCTTGTCGCGGATGACCTTGCGCCAGACCGTCCAGCCGAACAGCCTGACGCCTGCCCACATCAGAAACGCCCTCCACCGAGGCACTCCGCAATCGATCAGGGCCCGCAGGAAGACGCCGTCTGCGTCTGCCCTGGTAATGCCCGCTGGCTGCAGGGTGTAAAGCATGTCGTGAACCGTGGCGGCCGCGTCCCCCAGATCGGCGGCCAGCCAGTATGCGAGCGGGATCCGAAACACGAACCGGCCGGCGCAGATGTAGAGGGTGGCGAAATTCGTCCTGAACCCCTCCGGCACCACGAAGAGCTCCTCGAGGCCTTCGTCGAAATAGCGCAGCTCGGAATCCAGGCGCCAAAGGTTGCGCCTTTCGTCGAGCTTCGTCGAATTCAGTTGCGTCAGCCAGCCCACCGCGGCCTCCTGGTGGAGGGGAGGGGGAGGCTGCGGACTCCCCCTCCCTGGGGGATGAATGAGGAGGTAGGGGATCTATCCGAGGGCCTTCTTGGCCGCTTCGTATTCCTCCCTGGTCTTCCGGAAGCACTCCTCGACTTCTTCCGGCTTCATGCCGGCCTGTTCGGCCAGGGTAAACGCGCCCGTGATGACGAGCTTGAGCGCCGACGCGACGGCAAATGCGGTTACGGGATCCATGTCTGGGCCTCCTTCCTTACTTCTCGAGCAGCAGCTTGTCGATCAGGGCGACGATCTGGGATTCCATGGCCTCCGTGGGCTGCATACCCCCGTCGATGTAGCCGACATAGATGTCGATGGGGACGGCGGCCTGCCGCAGGAACTCCTTTTTCTTCTCGACGAGCGCCTTGAGCTCGGGAGACACGGCCTGTTTTTCCATGGCCAGAACGTCCGCGACCTGCTTGTTGTAGAGCTTCATCACCAGGATCGCCTTTTCCTTGGGCGTCATGTCGGCCGGATTCTTGAGCTGGGCGCCGGCGCAGCCGGCCACGAAGGCCACGGCCAAAAACAGCGCCATCATTGCGAACCGATTCGTTTTCACTTCTCCGCTCCTTTCGTTGTCCTGGGCAAAGAAAAAGGGCGACAGCGAGAAGGTGAGGCTCCTCACAGCCGCCCTAATTCTCATGCTCGCCCCCCTGGCTGGCCGACCAGGGGAGTAGCTGCCCGGTTGTCAGAGATCAGTTAGTTGTCCCACCGGATCCGGTCGTAGCCGGCCCGGTATTCATCCGTCACGGCCTTCTGCCCCTTGCAGAACAGGGATGTCTGCCTCTGGTCTTCCGGCCGCGCCTCCTTTGGCTTCTGCCACCTTCTGGACGATTTCCTTGACTTTTTCATAACACCACAGCCCTCCCGCTATGATTGTCACCACACAGAGCGCCAGGACCAGGATGACCGCGGCGCACAGCGCGTGCATGACGCAGACCTCGAACTTCATGGCCTACCCCCCTTGCCTTTTCTTCCCCTGCGCGGTCTCGTCGTCCGGGTGCGCCTGCCGCCAGAGCCCGTAGCACTTGCCCAGGCATTCGCGCAGGGGCTTGCCCGGCTCCTCCTGGCGCAGTACCTGGACGCACCGCTGGATGAATTGAGATCTCGTTTCGCCCTTCGTCGGTTTCGGCATCTTTATCTCCATCATACGAGGAACACATGGTTCCCGATCACTTTCTCAACCGCCATGGATTTTGCCCACCGCGGACATTTTTTCGAGCGGTACAGGGCCCCCGTCATGTAATGCAGCGCCTCCGTGTTGCGCTTGATCTCGCCGGACAGGAGCTGCCAGGCAAGCCGCGCACACTGCCGCAATGCCTCGTTTCGCGTGCATTCGCCGTCGAATGTTGCCGCGATGCGGACCGCCTCGTCGTACTGGGGATCCTGCGCGGCCTGCGGCGGAGCGGAGTTCAGCCACGAGAACTGCGCCGGCCTGGTAATAACGCCGTGAATGCCTGAACCGTACATGCCGTTCCTATCGGCCCTATTGAGGACAACGGATCCGACGCCGATCTTGCCGGCCAAGGGTTCCCCGCGAGCCTCGAAATAGATGCACAGGGCCAGGATCTTGTCCTCTGACAGGTCCATGAAATGATGCCGGTCTTCCGCCTTCATCACGCAACCTCGTGGGGAACGACCACGTCCCCCGTGTCCTTATCGTGGCGATGCCCGTAGAGCCTCTTCTGCAGCTCCTTGTGCTCCGCGGCGTTTGTTGAGCATACGAGGGCTATTTTCTTGTGTATGAGCTGCAAAATGAACATGGCCAGCAATTGCAGCGCAGTTAGCAGTGCTCCAACCACCAAAATCCATGCGTTTTCCGACATCGCCGCGCTCCATTCTTCACATTTTCCCGAATTGCGACTTCTGCAATTGAGCTCTGCCTAGGATACGGTTCCAGAACCTGAGCGGCAGCGATTCCAGAAACGATACAATTGCGGATGGCGTTGCAACCGGAAGGCTCTCCATGAGGCCCCAGGAGCTCCACAAATTCGCACGCTGCGTTGACGTTGCCGCACCGTAGAATCCCCATCCGACGACAGCCTTGAAGTTCACTCCATCATCCTCCGGTAGTAGTACATGGCCGCGCCGATCATTCCCGATATTGTCGGCAGGATCTCCATCAGCCCCCAGGACGCAAAGTAGTTTGCCCTCCTGGCCGCCGCGACCCCGGCGCCCGCGTACATGCCCCAGCTAACAAACGGCAGATAATTCATGAAGCAAACACCGCTTTAACACGCTGCCAAAAACCGGGACGGTTCTGGCGCTTCATTTCTTCCTGCCACCCTTCTTTGAACTTTTCAAAAAACTCCTGCAGGCGCTTCACGTTGGCCTCAACGTCCGACTGCTGAAACTCCTTGGCCTTTTCGAGCAGGTAACGGTCGAGTTCGTGGCCGTTCTCGAATTTCTTCCCGCCCTCAATCTCGTTGTAGACGTAGAGCATGGCTTGGTCCACATTGGCTTGAGGAATTCCCTTTGACAGCAGCCATTTCATTTGGCCCTCCGGGGTCCGCCCGTTTTCCTGGTAAGGCTCGATCAGTCTCTTGAAGTCCATCGCCTCCCTCCCTTATGCAGCCCTCAAGCGGGTGGTGGTTGTTGAATCATCGGTAAGCATGGAGCTGACAGTAAAGGCCGCAGTTGTTGAATCGTCCTTGTAAATGACCGTATTGCCGTTAGCGTCTGTCACTTCAATCTTGTTCCGCAGGATCCATCCCAGCGTCCTGATCCTGTCAAGGAGTCCGTTGCTTGTCAGGCCCGTCGCATCCGTAAACGCAGCGTCCAGGGCGTCAAACACTTCGCTCTGCACTTCGGCGTCCCAGGAAGAATTCCAGGGGATTGCCGTCAGGCCAGCCCCGGCCGCCCCGATCTCGGCGGTGTCGGTAAGGATGGCGTCAATGTCGGTAGCGCACTGCTCGCCGAAGGTCCCCGCCGAAGTATGTCCGGAGGTCGCTTCGTCCCAAACAGCATCTGCAATGGCGGCGGCGGTCGGCGGTGCGGCGTTGGCGTAGGTCACATAGCCTGACCCGTCAAGGGTCACGGTCCCGCCGGTGCTGGTGATGTTGGTCGCCGCCGTGAGGGTACGGGTCGTAGTGGCCCAGACAGCAGTTCCGATCTCCGTGCCGGCATCAGCCGCAAGTGCGTCGGCATCAATGGCCCCAGTCGCAATCGCGGCGGCCGTGATGGCATTATTGGCAATGGAGCCCACCACGACACCGGAGGTTCCTGTATCATCAAGGATGGCATCAATGTCCGTAGCGCACTGTGCGCCAAATGTCCCGGCGGTGGTGTGTCCCGTCGTAGATTCGTCCCACACGGCATCTGCGATCGCGGCGGCCGTGGGCGGGGCTGCGTTGGCATATGTGACATACCCGCTGCCATCGAGAGTGACCGTGCCGCCTGTGCTGGTAATGTTCGCCGCGGAGGTAACGGTGCGAGTAGCCGAGGCCCACACGGCGGTGGCAATCTCACTCCCGGCGTCTGCCGCCAAGGCTGCCGCGTCGATGGCCCCGGATGCGAATTTGGCCGCTGTGATGGCCCCCGTGGCAATGGCTCCCGCGTCGATGGCGTTGTCCGCAATGGCATCCGCGTCAATAGCGCCAGTGGCGATGGATGCTGCCGTGATGGCGTTATTGGAGATCGATGACACGTTGACGTTGAGGGGTGTCGTTCCGCCGGCATAGCCCGTGCCGTCGAAGAAGTCCTCCATGTTCGTGGAGGCCGTGCTGCCTTCAATGAGCAGGTCGTTCAGGGCGGCCCGACGGAAGCCGATGATCGGCCCGCGCCAGGGCAGGACCCCCGTGCAGACCCCGGTGAACCAGCCGAACCCTTCAGTATCGTTGTTAATGGATGCTCCGCCTGACGCCGGGATTTCAATGGTGTACATCCCATCCCCCTGGTGCGTCCAGTCGTAGTTTCCGCCGGATGTCGGCGTCACCGCGGTCTGAGTGAAAGCTCCGGCAGGGGTGACGAAATTCCAGACAAGGTCCATCCCGGCGGCATTGTAGGCCACGGCGGTCTCCCGAGTCTTGAAGTCTGTATCATCAATCAAGGGAAAGATGTTGACCGGAACTTCGCTTAATGCTGTGTCAACGTCCATCCAAATATCAGGCATTTTCGTTCCCTCCGAAGCTATTGCTGTGCATAGGCGTAATATGGATAGGCCGCTACATACTCGTCCGCCCCGATGTCCCACACTGCGCCGGAACCGCCGCGGTCCTGCCCGTCGATGTCGGTGGAAAACGGCAGATACGAATCACTGGATAAATTCGTCCCCTGTCCTCTCGCGGCAGTATCGGATGACGACAGGTGCAGGTCACGGTTGGCGGCATCGACAAAGGCGACGGTTTGGTTGCGGTGACTTGTGTCAAGTGAAGTAGCATCCGACGAAAGATCGTTCTCTACGTCCCAAGTCCCAGCCGAATCGGTCCTATAAAAGTCAGCGCCACCAGAGGCGTGAGCATACAACAGATTATTCTTTGACCGGAAATACACCGTATCACTGGTCCAGTCTGGAATAAGGGACAAATTGTAGAAATTTCCATATAGCGTATTGTTGTATACAATGGCGTGTCTCGTTGCGCCTGATCCTACAACGTGATAGCGTATACCAGCCCCACCGTATGAAGAATTAGAAAACCCGTAGACGATGTTGTTGTAGCATTTGAAATAAGTTGTCCCTGACGTTGCTGCGTCATATACTGTAACGCCTGACCCAACGCAGGGAGAGGAAGCGGTATTCCTTATGATGCAGTTCGACACCGTTATATTGAAAATATAGTCCTGATAGCTCCACAGACCAGCTCCGGCAGCCCCAGATTCATTCTCTCTCGAATTCTCTATCTGCAACCCATCCAGCCACAGGTCGATCCTCGCTTCATTATTGTTGTTAACAGTTGCGAAGTAGGCATTAGATGTAATCCTATATTTGCTCGTATTCCATTTTCCGTCGTGCCGGTAACTCTCTGATGGGTCCGTCCATATCTTGATGTATCTGGTGCTGTCGGTCGTCCACCCGGCAATATCCACTGCCGTCGTATCCGCCGTCCCTCCAGTGCAGCGGCACTTGGCAACGGCTATTTCGTCCCGCACCCCGGTCAGGTCACCCTGTTCGCCCGCTTCCCAAGCCGACAGGCTGGTATAGTTGGTGCCTGACCCGTTGTCCGGGTCTACAATTTTGATGACTTCAGTTGCCATTTAGAGGCTTGCCGTCTCGTCTGTGTTGGTTTTGAGATTACGCAGGTAGCTCCTGACCTGCGTCCATGTATAATCGTACTTGTCTGCGTAATCACCGACTTTGATGATCAACTCGCCGTTGTCCCGCAGTTTCCGCAAGGCCGCAGTAGGCATGTCATCGAGGCGGAATTTCCACAGGCGACGGCGGAAGACCTGGTAACGGCCATCTGCATCTGCCGTGTCCTCGCGTTCCGGCTCGATATATTTCTTCACCTTTTCTACGGGCACTCCGGGAAGCTTGAGAACGACGAATTTCGGCGGTCGCTCATCAAGCCCCCATGTGTGCGTATCCGGCATGACGACTACGGGCATCCCGCGCTTGTAGCACCCGCGCCGATCTTTTACTGGATCTGCGTGGGTTGCGTCGATTGCCTTGACTAATATCTGCGCCATGATCCTACCGTCTCAACCTGTAAGTACACGTTACGGTGCAAGCCTTAGTCCAGCCGGAACAGCGGGTGCGGCAGGACGCGAGAACGTAAAAACCGCCTCCGCTGACTCCAACCTCCCCCATGCCGCATCGTTCTTGAACGCCTTGACTCTGATCGTGTGGCTTCCTGCCGTCACTGAACCAACGTCAAACTTGAAACGGACGGTGGATGCAGTGACAGGGTCAGCCGGACTTTCCACCACAGGAGCGTTGTCCAGCACAACAAGGAACCCGTCAGGCTGAACAGCAGACTCAGGATAAGGGTCGGAAACCACGAAGGGCGCGGCCTGAACCTCAAGATTGAATGCCAGGAAGGCCAGGACGAAAACGACGAGAAAAAGGATCTTTTTCACGAATCACCTCCTCAGAATTGTCCCACAACGTTGCAGTAGCCGGCGGAAGACGCCACGGCGTCGATGACGTAGCAGGCCTTCATATCTGCAGCGTCGGTCAGGGTCACCGAGTACCCCTTCTCCAGGAGCAGCCCCATCTTGCTTACCTGGGTAGGCAAGAACCCGTTCCACGATATGCGCTGGTTATTGTCCTCGGCCTGCACGATCAGTTTCCGAGCCGTCATCCCGCGGAATTCTGGCCGGACATACTCGGCCGGAAGCAGCTCAATGGTCGTGCCGTCGGCGTCCGCCGCATCGGCTACCCCTTCCACGGTGATGTGCTCGTTGTTCTGAAACGTGCCGACCACGCTGCAGAGCTTCAGCCAGCAGACGGCGTCCCCGCCGGCCCAAGACCCGCTTTCCAGGGTGCCGACCTCGAGCACCATGGCCGAGGCCCCGGAGGTGGCCCCCAGGATCCGGTTGCCGGCCACGATGGCCGTTGTCCCCCCGGAGTCGATGTGCAGCTTGTGCTCGACGTATTTGATGATGTTCGTCCCGATTGCCGTGGCCGTGTTGCCCGGAGTGATCCGCTGGCCGGTCAGGGCCCGAAAGTTGTATTCCATCGTCAAGCTGGGCATGTTTACCTCCTCATCGCTTGAAGGCGGGCAGGATCCTGGGGCCGGCTGCCGGCCGGATGATCCGCTCTGCCTCGATGTTTTTGGCTATGGTCAGCATCCGCTGCTCGTTTTCGTATGCGTTGGGGTTGCCCTGAACGGCCGAACAGTTCGGGCACATGTAGATGGCGACCCCCGGATTGACCGGATAGACCAGCCAGCCACCGTACTGCTTCTGGATCTGCTCCGTCGTTGCGCTGCACTGCCGGCAGGCGGCCGGCGACTGGATCACGATCTTCTCTTTCTGTCCGTTGTCCTGGCCCATTTCTTCATTTCCCTTTGCGGATCGTGCCGATCACCCGGCTCAGTTCCTCGGACGCCCGCGGCACCTCGTCCCGGAGGCTGGCCAGGATCTGAAAGAGCTGGCCGTTCAGCAGCGAATCTCCGGTGTCGATGGGGCCGACGTTCTTCATGTGCCCGTATTTCACGGCTTCCGTGATCGCGTTTCTGATCTTTTCCAGCCATGTTGGCCGGTATTGGGAGATTGCCTCTGGCATGTCATCTCCGTATCGTGATCTCGTAGTCCTGGTCAGCGAGATCGCGGGCCCGCTGCCGAGCCAGCCAGCCGCCGATCCCCGTTTCGTTCCCCGTGCCGCCGGGGGGCAGGCCTTCCGGCAGTTGCCAGCCGGCCAGGGATACGCCCTGCCGATGAGCCGGCTTGTACTTTTCCTCTTCCTGCGCGGACAACTGGCGCGGCATCAGGGTCATCATGATCGCGGCCATGCCGGCCGTATCGACCCGCTCGTCGTGGCAGCCGAGCTCTGCGTTGAGCTTGCCGCCCTTTTCCACGAAGGTCCGCATCTCCGAAACGGTTTCCTTGCAGCGGATCTGCAGTTGCCCCGTGGAGGCCAGCTCGTGCAGCCGGTCAACCATGAGCGGCTTGGTCTTCTTGTTGGTCATCCATCCGGGCTCTCCCGGCTTGTGCTCGAAGAGCGGATACCGGGCTGCCTCGAGGTCCCGGACGACCGTGTAGCCGTGATTCATCAGCTCGACGCAGGCCGGCGCACGATAGTACAGAGCGCCGATCATCTCCACGAGCTCTGCGATCACCCCATAATCGACGTGCCCGTGCCACTGGGCGGCCTGGACGCCGGTGCGGTGGTTGTAGACATCGATGCAGGTCGGGTCAGGCTCGGTCTGCCGCTGCTCGTGCGACGGCTTGATCCCGCCGGCCGAGTCCACGGTCAGGAAGTACGTCATGTCCTTGCGCGGCTTCTCCCAGATCTTCAGGTGGCCATTGGGATTGGGGCGGATCTTGGTCAGGCCGTTGCGGATCACGGGATCCCCGACCAGGATCGGATCCTTGCAGCCGGCCTCGAGGTTGTCACAGAGCAGCCGCCCGAAGACGTTGGCTCCTTGGGACAGGAACGCTTCCTCGACCGTGGCCGGATACTCCTGGCGGAAGATCTCGAGACGCCCGTTGCACTTGTTCTCGATTGCCCAGGCCCGCCAATGCATTTGCTCGAGCGACAGGCGGAACCGCTTCATCAGCCGCAGGGCCTCGGACTCCTCCCAGGTCATCGTTTCCTTGTTGAGCACCTTGCGGTGCAGCTCGACCTCGAACCATTCCCGCTGCCTATCGGAATCGAAGGGCTTGGTGTAGCGCTCATGGACGAACCACGGGATGAACACTAGGATCCAGTCCCACGCCGGATTGTGCCAGGCGTAGGTGATGCCGTCTTCCTGGTAGAACGGGTGGCGTCCCTCGGCGTAGGCCTTGAACACGTCGGACTGGAAGCGGTTCCCGTAGCCGTTGGCGGTTGACTCGAAGATCACCTCGGAGTCCGTCGGCGGGTCGGGGACGCAGGACAGCAGCGAGGTACAAAGGGTCTCGGGATCCGGCCAGTACGCGCACTCGGACCCGTGCAGATAGTGAATCCCCTGGGACCGGCCGGCGTCCAGGTTGCGGGCGCAGGCCAGGGTGTATTCGCTCTTGAGCCCGCGGCCGTTTTCCGTATCGAAGATCAATTCCTTGGAGTTGGACTTCCGGGTTGCCGGCGGGAGCGGGTTGCGCTCGTGGAAGAGCTTGGCCATGGAGTAGAGCTCGTCCGTTGACGAGATTTCGTGTCCGACGATGAACGTGTTCCGGTTGAAGCGCGTCGAGGTGAGCCAGTAGAACCTCCCCTCCGTGTAGGTGGATCCTCCAAATCTCCGGGACTTCAGCAGCAGGGCCCGGACGCCCCCCATCTCGCGCTTCTGCTTCTCGAGGCAGTTGTGCAGGATCTCCTGCCCCCGGTTGAACCGGAACGGGAGGATCTGCTGCGTGTTGTGATCGCGGATGAAAAGGCAGTCCTGGGCGAAGGCGCGGAAATCCTGAACGTAGCGCTGATAGGCAGTCGCCAGCGCGTCCAGGTTGCTTTGCTTACTTGCCGTCGCCGCCTTGCCCATGAACGATCCTCAGAATTTCCTCGAGGCCCGTGTGCTGCTGGATGCTCTTTTCGGCCGGATAGGCGCCCTCGATCTTGTTCGCCTCGCGGATGACATCGAGCTGCAGCCCGAGATCGGCAATGTCTATCGCCAGGAGCTGTTCCTCGCTCGTCTCCGCCAGGATCCGGACGCCGGCCTTCAATTTTGCCCCAGGAGGCGTTTTCTTCTTCGGGCCCTTGCCGGCTATCGCGTCGATCTGGTCCAGAAGCTCCTGGGCCGCTTTCTGCGGGTCCAGGCCCGACTTCTTGAGCTTGACGAACTTGGTTTCCTTGGCATCCAGGAGCTTCGCCAGCCGGCGGAAGCGCCGCTCCTTCCCGAGGCCGACCTTCTTGAGCAATTGCCGGTTCTGCTCGGCCAGGGCCTCCACGACGGGGGCTATGTCATCGGCCGTGATGCGCGTCACTGTTGGCTCCTGGAGCCCTCCCCCTCCGGGGGCGGCTTAACAGCTCCCATCAGTCGCGGGCGCTGGTCGAGGGGATCTGTGGCCGCCCCTTGAAGGAGGGAATCGGCACGAGGCAGATTCGTGCCCTAGCTGTGCAAAGGCTCTCACGGATTGAGGATTTAGGCAAGATGACAGACGACGACAGATGATGACAGGCAAAAAGAGGGCCCCGGACGGGAACCGGGGCCGGCGCGGCAGCCTACTTGCCCTTGATGGCGGGCATTGCTTGCATCCGGAGCTTGATCAGGGCCAGCGTCTCCCGCAGGATGCAGGGCCTGTTGCCGACGTGTACCATGGGCATGTTGATCCGCTGGACGATGCGCTGCATGGTCCGGATGCTGATCTCGCGGTTCCAGTGGTTGCGGATCTCCTTCCACCCGATGAGCCAGAGGTCGCCGAGGGCGCGCTCTATCGCTTGAGCCTCGAGATCCGAGCGTTTGTCTTGTCGATTTCCCGCGCCAGGACGAGATTGATGCCGGCCTGGTGTTCGCGCTCTTGCTGGATCTGCATTACGACTCTTTGCTCGAGCTGCTCCATGGACCACTGCATGTTTCTGAGCTCCCGGCAGGTCTGAACCGTCACGGCGACGAGGATCAGGCACGTTGCCAGGACCACGGCGGTCAGGATTTTTCTTGCTGCGTCTTTCATGGTTGGCACCCCTTTGCATGGCTGTCAGTCCTCCTGCGCCACAGTATTCACCTGCGGGACATTGCGTCCGATGCTGGCCGCGAGTTCGCGGACGGGCCTTCTCCTGACGGCATATTCCGTGGTGAGGTTTTTTCTCCGGAATCCTGCGAGCATGGCATCCTCAAGCCGCAGGTACTTGGGCATCCTGAGCTGACGGCACCGCCCGCATGGGGCCGTCGCGGATATCGGGGTCCTGTACGGGTCCTGGTCTTTTTCCAGGATGAGCCATCCGCTTTCGCAGTCCGGGCAGTTGACGGACTCCTTGTGGGCCCGCTTCTCCGGGTGAGCGTCGAGCCAGGCGTTGTAGAGCTCCCAGATCACGGACGGTAGGTTCTTCGGGAAGGCCTCGAACTGTTCGAAGATCCGGGTCTGGATCCAGGCGAGGGGCTCTGACGGGATGTTGCCGACCCTCTGCTGCCAGAGGTCGAGGGTCATGTCGTTTGGCATCTTGCGCTCGTAGTATGAGCATGCGGTCTTCGTGAATTCATGCAATTCAATGGGCGTCATCGGCTTCCCCTCCCTTCTGCTCTGCGAGCTTTTTCTTGATCCACGAGTCCGGGTCGTAGGGCTTGTCCTCCGGTTTGACGGGGAAGACGCCCTTCCACCCCCTCTCGACGGATTGCCTGAGTACATCCCCTGGGTCGTGACCCATGGATTGCAGTTTGGCCAGTTTGTCGGCGATGAGCTTCTTGGCGTAGTTGGTGAGGGTCCCTTTGCGGAGCCTCATCTCGACGAAGGCGTCCCATTCTTCCTGCGGGATGAAGGCGGGGAGAGTGAAGGCGTTACCGTTTCCCTTCGATCTCGACGTTGGGTTCGATCTCAAAGGGGGGTAGGGGGGTTCTTCTGTTCCTGTTACTGTTACTGTTACTGTTACTGGTTGCCCCAACCGTTCATCTAACCGTTTGAGCAACGGTTCGTACAACGGTTTGCCTAACCGTTCAATCAACTGTTTAAGGTCGCTGAATAGCTTCGTTTTCGGCAGCTCGTCGAGTTTCTTGACGGCCGCCTTTACCTGGTTGGGGTTATCCAACGGGTGCTTGTCGAGATACTCCAGATCCAGTATGATCTCAGCCTCCTCATCCCATGCGACAAGGTGTTGGTGCAACAGTTCCCCCAACAGTTGGGCAAACCGTTGTCTCGATGATAGCCGGAGGTCATCGACGACATATCCGGGGCGCAGGACGAACATCCCGAGCATGTTTCCGTGGGGGCACGTTATGATGTATAGGTACAGCTCCCTGGCCTCACGGCTCAACGCCCGAAACTGGGCCGTATGCCAGATTTTACGGGTTACCTTGGCATATGTATTTAATTCACGGTTTGCCATTTTGCGCCCTCTCCTTGTCGAATGTCCTCCTGCCGGCGAACCATCGGAGCAGCGTTGCGACGGCCTCTCCGTTTCTGAGCTGCCGGGGCGTGAAGCGCAGAAGCGACCAGCCCATAAGGGTCAGCTCGTTGTACTTTTCCATGTCATTCATGAACCCGGAACCGCGGGTATGCCGTCCCTGGCACCACACGGCACCCTCGATCTCGACGGCGAGCTTGTGGTCCGGCCAGGCGTAATCCAGGCGCCAGCGCCGGCTCGGGTGAAAGCGATACTCCCTGGCCGGCGCGGGGACGTCGAAAGATTTCAGGATCCTGTCAAGCAATGCTTGATGACCTTTGTCGCACTCTTTCTCGAGCTTCTTTGGGAAGCCGTAGGGGACCCCTTTGAACTTTGCTGGCCGCTTCTTGCGCTTCAGCACTTGCTCTCCATGTATGCCCTTATGAACTCAGTGGCCACCGGACATACGATTGCGTTTCCGTATCCACGGAGCCTCCCGACCCGCGCTTTACCCTTTTGGATGAGCGGGGCATAGATAATACGTTCCTTGTGCGGATGGTCGGGGTAACTCTCAAGGCGCACAAGTCCCAGATCACCGGCAATCCCATCAGCCATCGGCTCAACGCAGGGTTCAACTGGCCTCGCTTTTCCGTCACGGCAGGGGAGCCAGACGGCAGAGGACCAGAAGCCGTTACAAGGTCCACACCGTAGCCTTCCCTGGGCCTCGCCCTGCCCGCCGTCTTCTCCGAGTCGTGAGGGGCCGGGGCTGTCGGTGTCGCCCAACTCGCCACGGTCTGCGCCACTTCCCTCAAGTTCGAGCAACCCCCTTGATTCGCCTTGTCTGAACGATCGGTCTTCTCCCTCACATCCTCCCGCTGATCCATCACCTGCGGCGTCGGCCAGGAGGCGAGCTGGGCTGTTACCTGAAGCGACGTGATTGCTGTCCGATTCGCTCCCGTTCCATCCCTCTCGCCCATCCGCTGTTTCATGGCGAGATGCGCCTCGGGAGTCTTGTTGTCGTCGTTGGCTACCGGCGTCGGCCACGAAGTACAGCCTGCTTCGGATATGCGGCGCCCCGAAGCCGCAAGCCGGGATATCCACCGCCGCGAAGGCGTAGCCCTGTCCTTCCATGTCAGATGAAACAGTGTCGAGCCAAGAGAGGCCGTCCTTTGACGCAACTTGCTCACCAAACAACGTTCCAGGTCGGCAGATCGAGATAAGGTGGAACAGGGCCGGCCATAGGTGCCGCTCATCAGCAGTCCCGCCTCTTTTGCCTGCCGCGCTGAAAGGCTGGCAAGGACAGGAACCTGTCCAGACTGGTCGGTCGTCTGGCCATCCGGCGCAGCGCAGGGCGTAGGACCAGACGCCGATCCCTGCGAAGAAGTGGCATTGAGTAAATCCCCGAAGGTCATCTGCTCTGACATCTTCGATGCTCCTTGTGTCCACCTCGCCCGGTGCGATGTGCCCCGCCTTGATCAGCTCCTTGAGCCACGCGGCGGCGAAGGGGTCGATCTCGTTGTAGTATGCGGTCATTCACCCTTCTCCGGCCCTCTCAGCCAGCTCTCGATGATGTATTCTTTCCGTCACGTCTTTTTTGTAATGATGTTCCGCAACATATGCAGTATCTTTGATTAAAGAAATTGTGCATTATATACAATGAATCCCAGCAATCTTTATGTATTTTGGTATCAGATTTCTCACCGCATAATCTACAAAACATTAATTAATTCCCATTAATTCCGTTTCTGTTACGACGCCCCCCGTTATCTTTGATATCCTTCTGGCAGTAGATACGCGCGGCGTAGATGTTTTATTAAACAATTCATACAGATACTGGCGGCTAATTCCGAAATTCCTAGCCGCCTCCGCTACGCTTTTATAGTTTTTTCTCACATATTTTTCCAGCTTCATAGTGACATTATACTGAAAATATATTTTGTGTCAAGTAAAAAAAGACGTAAACTTTTACTTGACAATGCCGAAAAATAGTGTAGATTGGTTTCAACGACACGCTCTTTACACAGCCCCAAACGGCATTGGCCCGAAGGTTCACCGGGAGTGACGGAGATCCCGAACGGGTTGCGGGGACAAGCTCCCACGGCAACGAGAAGCGGACGGCCTCAAAATGCTACCCGATCGCGCTTCGGGAAGTACGGGCTGGCACCGAAAGCAGTAGCGGAACGGAGTAGGAAGGTTTAACCAGACCCCCGGCAGCCCCCCTGCCGGGGGGAAAGGAGCGGGGAGATGGCAAGCCGCTTTTATTATCAGACGATCCGTGAGGAGATAGCCCGTCAGGGCCACATCGGGATCGACCCCCGGCATGTCGAGGGATACATGAGGTTGGAGCACAGTACCCTTGACGGCCTTTCCCGGTCGCAGTTTTCCAAAGAGGTCGGAATCGGCATCGAGTGTGTCCTTGCCGACGGAATCCAGAACGCGGAAGCGAACGCCCGATCCTTTGGGCTGTAGGAGGGAATCGTGGAACATTTCAAGGACTGCATCGTCAACGCCGAGCACTACGCGCTGAGGGACATCACGCGGCCCTACAAATCGTTGGCATGGACCACGGCGCTGGCGATTGTCAGGGAGAGGATGGCGGCGGCGCAGAAACACGCGGCGGACATGAGCG
>ERZ795058.3112-NODE-3112-length-18011-cov-4.064547_pt1 | contig 18011 bp, 17 predicted proteins | sample MGYA00375142_ERZ795058 | MGnify/ENA primary metagenome ERZ795058 (study PRJEB30187, sample SAMN05720210) | activated sludge metagenome | isolation source: anaerobic digester from wastewater treatment plant | place: Japan | collected 2015-04-20 ... | reverse complement strand
GGGATTATTATGCAAGACACGATGCAGGGAAAAGATTTGATTAGGGGCAATTTTACCGGCGTGGGCGGCTTAATATTTCATCGGGAGAGATATCTCCTGGTGAAACAGGCTTATGGCGAATACCGGGGATTATGGATTCTGCCCGGAGGTCATGTCAAAGACGGTGAGGCCCTTCACAGAGCCGCGGAGCGCGAGGTTTGGGAAGAAGCAAACATCAGAGCTGCCGCGGAAGGTATTGTTGCCGTAAGAAGCCGTATACGTAACCCGCAGACAACAGACTGCTACCTTGTCTTTCAAATGCGTTATATTGAGGGCATGCCGCGGCCGGATGGCGAGGAAGTGGACGCCGCGGAATTTCTTCGGTACGGAGAAATAGAAGCGCTAAACAATGTGGTGAATTTAACGAAAATCATCGTCCAGCAACACAACGCGAAAAAATTAATCACTTTGAACCGGGCAAAAACATTCGAATTCTACAATTCAAATGATCAGGATTATCAATTATTCCTTTAAATCCCGGGAAGTGAACTATTCAACAGCGCGAAAATTAAAGGGGAATATTATTGTGCTTTTTTGCGATTGCCGCATGCGATTTGTTTTGCAGGGTTTCTAATAGAGATATAATTTTTCTCCTCGTATCCCGCGGGAGAATAATTTCATCAATGATACCGAGGCCGGCGGAAAAATAAGGATTACTGAAATGGTCTTCATAGGCTTTTGCAAGTTCGATCCTTTTCGCTTGCGGATCAGCGGCGGTCATTATTTCCTTGCGGTAAACGATATTACAGGCGGCTTCGGAGCCTAAAACGGCGATTTCCGCTGACGGCCAGGCCATAACATAGTCTGCACCCAGTTGTTTACTGCACATTGCAATATATGCCCCACCGTAATCTTTTCTGATTACGACGGTAATTTTAGGTACCGTTGCTTCGGCATAAGCGTGCAGCAGTTTGGCGCCATGACTGATGATGCCCAGTTGTTCCTGCCTGCTTCCCGGCATATATCCCGGAACATCGGCCAACGTGAGTAATGGAATATTAAATGCGTCACAGAAACGGATGAAACGCGCCGCTTTATCGGAGGCATGGACATCCAGAACGCCGGCATAATATTTGGGGTTATTGGCAATCACCCCCACCGTTTGTCCCATGACACGTATGAAACACACGATGATGTTATGAGCCCATGCGGCGTGAGGCTCGAAGTACTGTCCGCCGTCGGCGATACACTTGATAATTTCTTTCATGTCATAACTTTTAGAAGGTTCATTCGGAATAATCTCATCGAGCTCCGGTGCTATGCGATCTGGATCGTCACCCAGATCCAGAATGGGGACAGGGCTATGGCAACTGTCGGGCAGGTAGGATAAGAGCGCCTGAATTTTCTTGATACAATCTTGATCATTTGATGTACTGAAATGACAGACGCCGTTCTTGCTCGAATGAATCAGCGGGCCGCCCAAATCTTCATGGCTGATTTCCTCGCCGATGATCGACTTGATGACATCCGGTCCCGTAATGTACATGTAACTGGTATTCTGAACCATGAATACCCAGTCCGTCAGGGCCGGCGAATAAACCGCGCCGCCTGCGGTCGGTCCCATAATCGCCGTGATCTGAGGAATATAACCCGAGGCCCGGGTGTTCCGGTAAAAGATACCGCCGTAACCATCCAGGGCGGGAACGCCTTCCTGAATACGGGCTCCTCCCGAATCATTCAGAGCAATGAAAGGCTTGCGGGCTTCGAAGGCCATATCCATAACCTTCCATATTTTTTTGGCGTGCATTTCGCCGAGGCTGCCACCGGAACTGGTGAAGTCCTGCGCGGCGACGAAAACAATCCGACCGCCTACCTTTCCATAACCGGTAATCACGCCATCGGCATGAATGGTCTTGCCTTCAAGACCGAAAAGATGGGAGCGGTGTTTCACGAAGAGCTGCACTTCATTGAAAGAACCTGCATCGAAGAGTGCGTCCAATCTTTCCCTTGCGGTTAATTTGCCGAGATCATGCTGTTTCTGAATCATCTCCTGACCGCCCAGGGCCATCACATCGGCGGTGTTCTGCTCCAGCATGCTGATTTTATGAAAGGTATTGCCGTGATTTTTATGTTTTTTCTTCATTGTCATTGGATCCGTGATCTCCTAATTAAAAATAGCGTCATGAATATCAGAAGTTATAAACTGCGGCAGGAATTCCATGTTGACCTGTGTAACCAGGTAAGATATATATGCACGCGCAACGGGAAAAACATGGCGCGTGCATTTTTCTGAAAACTTAATTCCTGACAATAAAAAAAATTAGAAATTCTTGTATCAGATCATTCTATGGAGGCGCAATGAAATTTATTGATGAGATGAATTTAAAGGGAAAAAGAGTGCTGTGCCGGTTCGATTTTAACGTTCCATTGGATAATTCTCAGAATATCACTGACGATACACGAATTCGTGCCGTTCTTCCCACCATAAATTATGCTCTCGATGAGGGCGCCTCCGTAATCATGATTTCTCACCTGGGCAGACCAAAAGGCAAGCCCAATCCGAAATACAGTTTAGCGCCGGTCGCCAAAAGATTGTCCCGGTTTTTGGGGAAAGATGTCCGGATGCTCAACGACTGCATCGGTGATGATGTCAAAGCCCATATCGAAAAGATGGTGCCCGGGGATCTGGTTTTACTGGAAAACCTTCGTTTCCATGCGGAAGAAGAGACAAACGACGACCATTTTGCCCGGGAATTGGCCGGTTTTGGCGATGTTTATGTCGACGACGCGTTCGGAAATGCCCATAGAATTCACGCCTCCAACGTCGGTATTACCCAATTCATCAAAGAATGCGCCGCCGGATTCCTGATTAAAAAAGAACTGAATTATTTAAAAAAGGTGCTGGACAATCCGGCCAGGCCTTTTGTCGCCATTATTGGCGGTTCGAAAGTCTCCGATAAATTGGAAGCGCTTTTAAATTTGATTCAACGTGTTGATAAGATGATCATTGGTGGTGGGATGGCTTTTACGTTTTTAAAAGCACAGGGGTTTGAGATCGGGAAATCGATTTTTGAAGAGCCGTTGATGGAAAAAGCCTTGGAGATTCTGAAAAAGGCCAAGGAGTTGGGGGTAAAGCTTTATCTGCCCATCGATTGCGTCATTGCAGAAGACAAAAACGCCGCTGCGGAAACAAAAATTGTTCCCATCCAGGAAATCAATCCCCATTGGATGGGGTTGGATATTGGTCCGGCAACGATTACACTCTTTTCAGAAGCATTGAGTAATGCCAAGACCATCGTATGGAACGGTCCCATGGGGATGTTTGAAATCGATGCCTTCGGCAGGGGGACAGCGGCGCTTGCACACATCGTGGCGAATACTTACGCGCTTTCCATCGTCGGCGGCGGAGATACGGATGTTGCCATCAACAAGACAGGGGAACAGGACAAAATCACCTATATATCCACCGGAGGCGGGGCGTCTCTTGAGCTTCTGGAGGGAAAGGAACTGCCTGCCGTTAAGGCGCTGGATCGTTGCTAAAGTTTACGGTGCTGCAGGGTAATCGACGGCGGGAACGCAATATAATCCCGCCGTTTTCGTTGAAGATGAGAAACATCAAAATAGTTATCGAATATGACGGCGCACAATACTACGGATGGCAAAGGCAAAAAGGCCACCAAAGCGTTCAGCAGACTCTGGAAGAAAAAATAAAGCTAATCACCAAGGAACAGGTCACCGTGATTGGATCGGGAAGAACCGATACCGGTGTCCATGCCATCAACCAGATTGCCCATTTCAGGATGATCGGCGATATGAGTGAGGAAAATTTATTGCACGCCCTGAACTGTGTGCTGCCCGATGATATTGTCATCAAGCAACTTGAAGAAGTCCATCAAGCCTTTCATGCAAGATTCGATGTAAAATCAAAGAAATACAGGTATCAAATCTGGAATGGCCCATCTAATACGGCGCTTCATCGACATCACTGCTGGTATATCCGTAAGGCATTGGCTCTTGATCCAATGCGGGAAGCGGCCCTTTTCATCGAAGGGACGCATGATTTTTCCGCTTTTTGCGGGGCGGGCAGCAAGGTCAAAGATTATATCAGGACGGTTTTTTCTGTATGTATTGATGAAGATAACCAAAGAAGAATCATTATCACCCTTACCGCAGATGGTTTTCTCCGTCATATGGTCAGAAACATCGTCGGCACCCTGGTCGAGGTGGGTAAAGGTAAAATATCCCCCGAACAATTTAAAATAATCCTTGATTCCCGTGATCGCACAAAAGCCGGTATGACGGCGCCTGCCCACGGCCTGTTCCTGGCGGAAGTCATCTATTGATTGTTTTTCCGAAATAGATCCGCCGGCTGAGAATCGGTATGCAGAGCCGAACGTATATTTCAATCGTTGGGCATGGGATTGCAGAGATTTTCCGACGAGTCGGCAACGCGGCCGCAGGTAAAGCAAATAAATTTCGGATGACGGGTCAGTTTTTTTACCTCCTCAAAAAGCCCCTTGCTTACCAGCATGCACAAATGACCGGCATGATTTTCGGGATGCTTACAACTTTTGTCCTCAGGCATTGTCATTCTCCTCGTATAATGTTTCATAAAATATTATCACCCTCTTCGGATAATAACCATTATAAAAACAAAGATGAACGGATGATGGAGGTTGTACAGATGTAATCATGAGCAGGTGTGTCCTTGAATTTTCTTCAAAACCCATTGGCAAAACGGTGGTTTTTTTGTACACATGATCCGAATCGATCGAATTGCGTTAACTCATTTCCGGAAAGGATACAGGTTTATATTTCCGTCATGAAATCTCCTCTACTCATTGTGGCCGGTGCGAAAGGGGCCGTCGGCACGACGGTTGCGGCAGCCGTGGCCGACCTGAAACAAACAGGGAAAAACACGTATCCATGGTTGATGACGGCCAATTGGGCCGACAAGATCATCCTTCAGGAGACGGCTTTTGCCGGCTGGGATGTGTCTGAAAAAAAGATGTCTCAGGCTGTGGCCCTTCAGGGTGTTCTGCCACAGGAGCATTATGAGCCGGGCATGGCCATGCTGGACACAATGGATGTGCGGAAACCTCCGGCGGCAACGACGGGTTACGCGGAGCAGATACGAATTTTGTCGCAAGACATCGACGATTTTATCAAAAGGCATCCCCGTCAGCAGCCTGTCTTTGTTAATCTCCTGCCGGCCTGTGCTGTGATAAATCTGGAAAAATACAGCGCGATGACTGACCTGTTCCGTGAATTGACCCCTGCGGATTTTCCGGATCTGGCTTATGTCCTGGCGGCCATGGCCTGTGGTGTTCCCGTCGTAAACTTCACATCCAATGCCGTCGAATGCTCCCTCGTCGTGCGGGAAGCCTTCCAGGCCGGTGTTCCCCTTTGCGGCCGCGACGGTAAAACAGGACAGACTTATCTCAAGGTGGTGATTGCGTCCGCGTTGAAGGCGAGGAATCTTCTCGTCGACGGCTGGTACAGCTTGAATATTCTGGGTAACGAAGATGGACGGAATCTCTCGAACCCACAGAAAGCCTCAGGGAAACTGGCCAACAAGACGGATTTTCTCGACACCATCCTGGGTTATCCCGTGGGGAAAGACTACGGACAATCCACGCACAAGGTGGCTATCGAATTCTACCCTCCCCGTGGCGACAGCAAGGAATCCTGGGATGTGATTGACATGAAAGGTATATTCGGGATGCCGATGAGCATCCGGATGAACATGCAGTTGCGGGATTCCATTCTGGCGGCACCCATGGTCATTGATCTGGCGGTGTGGATGGCGGCCCTGAAAGCAGCGGGCCGTGCCGGTTTTGTCCGGGAGTTGGCTTTCTATTTCAAAAAGGCACCGCTGTCGGACGGCCCGATTAGCTTTCAGGAGCAGGTTGCCGCCCTGCAGAATCTGGTGCGGGAAATAAAGTGAAAAGTTAATGTTTTGATGAAATCAGGAGATTATGCACCATGAAACTTGGTTACAGCAGCAACGCTTTCGTCAGGATGTCCCTGTTTGGCGCCATAAAACAGATTGCCGACCTTGGGTTCGGCGGCATTGAGATCATGGGCGACCGACCCCACCTCTACCCGCCCGACTGGAACGATGAGGCGCTTCAGTATTTGCAGAAAAACATCCGCAATCGGGGTTTATGTATTACCAATATCAACAGTTTTACCCTGTTTGCCGTGGGGGATACCTATCTGCCGTCCTGGATCGAGCCGGAACCGTCCCGGCGAGAGATGCGTGTGACGCATACGATGCAGAGCCTCCATATGGCCGATCAACTGGGCTGTGCCAATATTTCCGTTCCGCCCGGGGGGCCGTTGCCGACAGGTATGTCGAGGAAGGAGGCGTTAGGGTTGTTTCACGCCGGACTGGATCAGGTCATTCCTCTGGCGGAGAAACTGGGGGTCAGGATTCTCATCGAGCCGGAACCGGGTCTGCTGATGGAAAACACGAAACAAATCAGGTCATTTATCACCGATATACGCTCGCCCCAGGTTGGCATCAATTTCGATATCGGTCATTTTTTCTGTGCCGGGGAAGAGCCGGGAGTGAGTTTTCAGGAACTTCTACCCTGGATCGGACATGTCCATATCGAGGATATTGCCGCGACGCGGCGGCATCATCACATTATTCCCGGACAGGGAGCCATCGATTTTGAGGCGGTTTTACAGGCAATCAAAAATACCGGCTATCATGGGGATCTCAGTCTGGAACTCTACACCTATGCCGACAAACCCAAAGAAGCGGGCGAGGAAAGCCTGGATTATCTTTTGCCGATTTTTGAGGCTGTCGGTTTCAATCCGACGGATCTGCTCCGGACAGCAGGGTGAAATCGAAACAGGCGCGGTCCATGAATCCTAACACAACTGATCCCCATACCGGGGAAAAAGATCGGAAAACAACAACCTCGTTCGGCTACAGGCAGATAGCGGTTGATGAAAAGGCCGGCTATGTCCTGCGGCACTTCAATTCAATCGCAGCTCAATATGATTTCATGAATACCCTGCTCAGTTTGGGGATTCATTATTTTTGGAAGCGATCTGCGGTGAAAGCCGCCCGGCTAAAAGACGGCGCATTGGTTATCGACGTGTGCGGGGGCACGGGGGACTTGGCGATGCTTGCCGCTAAAGGGATTGGCGCGCGCGGCCGTGTCATCGTCTATGATATCAATTTGGCCATGCTGAAAAACGGCTTACCCAAAATCCGGAAATTCGCCCTTGATGGGCAGATTGCTTGTGTGCAGGGAGACGCCGAAGTCATGGCTTTTCCGTCGGATTGTTTCGATGCGGCCATGATCGGTTTTGGCATCCGCAATGTGACCCATATAGAAACGTGTCTGCAGGAAATGTATCGGGTACTTAAGCCTGAAGGGCGGTTCATGTGTCTGGAATTTTCACTGCCTGTGACGCCATGGTTCCGTTTCCTTTACGATTTCTATTCGTTTTGTGTCATGCCGGTTATCGGTCGCTTGCTGGTCGGCAACCGGGAGGCCTATCTTCATCTTCCAGAATCGATACGCATGTTTCCATCTCCGGATGTGTTTTCCCGGATGGTCATGGAGGCGGGGTTTAGAGATGTCCGTTATGAAAGACTGACCAACGGCATCGCCGTCATCTATACGGGTGTAAAACCATGAAACTCAACTGGGCGGAACGGCTGGCGGTCAACAATCCGTTGCGGCCTCTCCAGCAGCGACTCGAAATAAACTGGTACTACAGGCGAGTCAGGCTGGAAGCGGAAAGCCGGATTCTGGAAATCGGTTGCGGTCGGGGGGCGGGAGCCCTTCTGATCAAGAACACGTTCCATCTTCGGCATGTTCATGCCATGGATCTGGATATCGATATGATTAGAAAAGCGGACCTCTATCTTAGTCACAAAGAAAAGGACGGCATTTCTTTCCTTGTCGGTGATGTCTGTGCGCTGCCTTTTGAGGATTCCGCCATGGACGCCGTTTTCGGTTTCGGTGTACTTCATCATGTTCCGGATTGGCAGAGGGCGTTGGATGAGATCGTGCGGGTACTAAAGTGCGGAGGGTTTTACTTTTTTGAGGAACTTTATCCCTCGTTGTATCAGAATTTCATTACCCGTCGTATCCTGCTGCATCCTGCGGAAAACCGATTTGACAGTGAAACCTTAAAAAAGACCATCGTCGCATCGGGTCTTGTCATGAGAGACTGTCTGGAAAATCGTCACCTGGAAATATTGGGCTATGCCGCCAAAATGTAGAAGGTGCCGGTTAAAATAAGAGACTGATCGTCAAACACGCGAGCAAAGCCAGGGGATAATAGCTGGCTAAATTGAAGAGGCGGAAGGCTTTCCGTGTGTCATGGGAAAGGAAGAGGCTCATGGCCGGCGTCAAAAGCAACCACAGACCACACAAACCGGCGCCGATCGGATAAAGCAGGTTGAATTGCACTGCTGTGGCGATCGGCAATGCGAAACTCAAAACATACGCAAGAGCCAGGGATAAAAGAATAATCGAGCTTGACGTGCGGATACCGAAGCGGACCGGTATGGTTTTCGCCTGCAGATCCCGGTCCGTTTCCATGTCGGACAGGTCGTTGGGGACATTCTGGCCGCCGATTTCCCAGAAAAAGAACCAGAGAAACAGCAGCAATACGAAGGAAAGCGGGGGATCGGGATTGACCGCGAAAACGGCCGCCACCGGTCCCGATGTTTTTACAAAACCGCTGACGACACTGCGTAACCAGGTGATCTTCAGCAGAGCGCAGTAAATGGTTTCCAGGAAAGCGGCAAGAATAAAGATCGCCAGACAGAATGGATTTAACCACCAGGCGCCGATAACAGCCACGGCTGACCAGAAAATGCACCAGGTTAGCGCGGCCCGGAAACTGATTAATCCCTGAGCCAGGGGGTGACGCACGAATAGACCGTCCAAATCCGGGGTGATTGTTTCTACGGTCCGGAGTCCCCAGATTTTCCGGTCGACCCGATAATCCACGATATCGTTCAGGGCGTAAACGGCGGTGTATCCGGCAAAAGCCGTGACAAAACCGATCAGGATGATGGCGGGGGAAGGGAAGGTCCCGAGGCAAAGCAGGGCCGCAAGCCCCGGCCCTGCGAGATCAAGGAGAGCATGCGGGGTGCGGGAAAGGGCAAGATAATCATTCAAGCGGAAAAAAAGGGAACGCTTGATCGTCGCTCGGGCACTCAAAATGAATTAAACTCCTCAGAAACAGGTGATTTCCCGTTCTTCATAAACGATTCCCGGCAACGAAACAACCCCAAAAAGATCGCCAGGCGTTATTCAGGAAAATATAATAATCGGTTTATCTTGTCGGGAATGGGAGATAAAACAATAATCTGTTGCATGGTAACCGTGCCGGCGGTTAATATGAAAGCCGCAACATGGCGGAATCGAAAAGATACATTATTATTTGTTTTCAGGTCCTACGTGAGGAAATATGCAGACCCGTCGAATGAAATTAGTCATCCTGATCGCCCTGTTGTTGTGCCTCATTTTTGCGGGCGCATTGACGGTCGTTGCGGTGAAAAAACTTCACCGGCTGGATACGTACAAGGATGATATTCTATCGGAAATGAAGAAATCCCTGAACCGGGAGGTTCAGTACGGCCGGGGCGGTTTTTCTCTTCATTACGGTCCTTCCTTTACCTTTGAAAAAGTGCTGATCCGGGAGAGGGACCCCCGAGAACATGCTGCTTTTCTGAGCGCTGACCGGATTTCTCTTCGCCTTGCCCTGGCGCCCCTGTTGTTCAATAAAGTTGTAATCAAAAAAGTCGTTCTTGAAAAACCGAGTATCAGATTGCATCGCTATCACGACGGCACCTTCAACATTACCGATCTTTTGACGGAAAAAAAAGAGCGACCGATTCAGGTAAAAGCGCTTTACGTTGAGAAGGGAGCTCTGACGATACAAGACGATTACATCCACGAATCCCCCGTCGTGTATGCTGTTTATGACCTCGATTTGTATTTGGGCAGTCTGACCCGGGGGAAAAGAGGCAAACTGAACCTGTCCGCCTTTGTCAAGGAGCAAACCGGCAGGAGCGAATTAAATGTGAGGGGCAAATTAAAACTTGCTCCGGATGATCAACCGTTCGTCGACAGCGTATTCGACGGCCATGTCAAGGCGAAGAATGTTCATGCCGAACGCTACTGGAACTACTACCGCCGCTATGTTCCCTTTGAGAAAATCCTTGGTCATTTGGATGTGGAATCCGATTTCAAGGGCAAGTTGCGAGAATTCGAAACGGAGGGGATGATCTCGATTCGGGATCTCCGTTTCAGCTATCCGGGGGTGTTTCGGTCGGCACTGACTCCCCGGACGGTCCAGTTGAAATATCATTTGAACCTTGATTCACGGGATTTGACGATTAAAGATATCGACGTTCATATCGATGGTTTTCGTGCACAGGGAAGCTGTGCCGTTCTCGACATGCCCGGCCGGGATCCCCGCATCGTTGCCCACGCCGCGACGTCAGCGTTCAAACTGGAATCCTGTTTACAATACATTCCCTTTGGCATCATTCCCGATGACACGTCGCATTTTATCGAGACAAAAATTAAGGCGGGCACGATTAGACTTGATGACGGCCGTTTGGACGGACGCGTGAGTCAAATTGCCCACATGGAAGAGGGGGATAACTGTCGGGTCCTGTCCATCCATGGTACGATGGTCGATGGCGGTTTGATCCGCTTGAGTGATCAGATCCCTCTGTTTAATGGGATTCGGGGCAAACTCATCCTGGAAGGGAAGAACTTTACTTTGAAAAATATGTCTGGAAAATTCGGGACGTCACCTTTTACTCTGAACGGCGCCATTACGGATTACTGTCTGAAAACGCCGGTATCCTATCCTTTCGCCATGGTCATGACACCGCAAAGCCCCGAAGTTGCCTGGCTGATGGGTAAAAATGCCGGAAACAAACTGATGTATTCCGGTAAATCCACGCTGCGCTTAAACGGACGGGGAGAGTCCGGTAACTATCAATTATTCGGTGATTGGCATCTGAAGGATGTCGCGTATCAGTACAATCAGCTCGTCGTTAAACCCGCCGGCAAAGATAACCGCATGACGTTTTCCGGCCGTGTCGATGATGCGGGTTTCCATGTCACGTCATTGAAGTACGACCTTCCTCCCTTGTCTGTTAACCTGTCGGGAAAATATGCCTGGGGTGAAAAGGAAGATCTGCTTATCCGGGTTGATTCGAATCGTTTCCGGATTGAAAATATGGTCGGTTTCTTTCCTGTCCTGAAGGAATACCAACCCAAGGGTATGGTAAAAATCGGTGTCACGGGAGAAGGGGGCGGCGCCGATCCGTCCCTGTTATACTGGTCGGGTCAGCTATCCATGACCGGTCTCTCCTTCGTCCCCGGCGAAAACATCAAGACCGTCAGCGGCATTAACGGTTCCGTGCATCTGAAAGGCACCACATTGGAAACATCTTCCATCACAGCCCGCCTCGGCACGTCGCCGGTCACGGTACAGGGAAGCGTCACCAATTTCCGCGACCCGTCCATGCGCGTGGATTTTCTCTGCCCGAATCTGGAATTCAGCGATCTGGGCCTGACAAGCCCGGATCCCCGGAAGAAACTGACGGACGTCAAAGGCAATTTTTTCTGGCATGGCGACAACCTGGATATAAACACCCTGTCCGGACGCATCGACAATACGACCTTGAATGTGAAGGGAACGATCAGGGATCTTAAGAAACCGGTCATCTCCCTTCAGGGCACGTCTCCTTATCTGGAAATCGAGGATTTACTGACCCTGGCTGGGATCCGCAAAGCGGAGACAGACAAGGAGGAATCCGGGCCGTCGTTCATCTTGAAAGCCGGCATGGCTGCCGAGCGGGGGAAATGGCGGAATGTTTCATTTGAGAAACTTCGCGCCGACCTGAACTACAAGTCCAAGCGGCTTAATTTCTCGAAATTGGCGTTCAATACCCTGAACGGGAAAGTTTCCGCCAAGGGGGAGGTGGATTTCAATCTTGACCAGCCGCGATACAATACAAATTTCACCTGCGACAAGCTGTCCGCCGAAGAATTGATGAAGGCGATGGGCCGGCAAGAGCGGATGATGACGGGTTCCCTGGAGATCGAGGGCGCGTTAACCGCTCAGGGAGAGACCATGGCGGATCTGAAAAAGACGGTTCAGGGCAATGTCAGCCTGAAAGCAACAAAAGGTATGCTCCGACAATTTCCCGCGCTGTCGAAGATTTTCTCTATTCTGAATGTTTCGCAACTGTTTAAATTTCAATTGCCGGACATGGTTTCCGGAGGGATGCCTTACAGTGAAATTACCGGTAATTTCAACTTCCACGATGGTTTTGTCTCCACCACGGACCTTTTTGTTAAAAGCGACGCCATGAACATCGCCCTTGTCGGACGGATCGACATGATCAGGGAAGAGGGCGACGCCACAATCGGTATTCAACCCCTCCAGACGGTGGATAAGCTCGTCAGCGGCATTCCCATTATCGGGTGGATCATCACGGGCAGGGAAGGAACCTTTGTGACGGCCTATTTCGAAACCAAGGGTAAGCTCAGCGATCCGACCGTAACCGCCATTCCCTTTCAGTCCATGGCAACAGGGGTGTTCGACATCTTCAAACGCGTGTTTCAGCTTCCGGTTAAGATCTTTACCGACACGGGGGAAGTATTGATCGGGAAGTAGGGCTAACGTGATCCGGGCGGGAACCTCGCTGCCGCGCCATCGTGTTCTATCCGAAAAGTTGTGTGAGCGCTTCCTCGGCAATGGTTTTGCGGGCCGGCCTGTCATGGCCCACGACGGGAAATTTCTTCAGGAATAAAACCATTTTGGGCACTTCATAGGGAGTCAGCCGCGCCTTCAAGCGCGTTTCAAATTGTTCGTCTCGATATTGTTGAGGGTTATTCGCTTCGATAATCAGGATAACCTTTTCTCCCAGTCCGGAATCGGGTAAGGATGAGATGATAAACCGGTCGGTGACGATCGGGGACAGTTTCTCCTCGATGGCTTCCGGAAAATATTTAATGCCTCCCGAGTTGATCACGTGATCGAGGCGTCCAATCGCTTCCAGTTGATCAGGGCCGCCAAGCCCGACCAGATCCCGGGTATGAATCGTCGTATCACATAAAGCAGGGGCGTCGATGACCAGGCAGTCGTTTCCATCGGTACGGATTGAAACCCCCGCCAGGGTTTGATAGCAGCGGGAGCGCACCGGTCCGTTGAGTCGCCGCAGGGCGATATGGGAAACCGTTTCCGTCATCCCGTAGGGGGCATAAATCCGGTTGTTGAACTCTTGGAGCTGCTCTTCAATTTCCCGGGAAAAGGGACTGCCGCCGATTAAAAGCGTGCCGATGGTCCGGATTTTCTGACGGCCTTCCGGCGTCTGTAAAAGATTTTGAATCTGTGTGGGGACCATGGCTGAAAAATCACACACTTCGTTATGTTTCAGGATGGCGGAAACTTGCGGGGCAATGACCGTCAGGTTCAAGCCGCCGATCAAAGCACGGACGATCATCATTTTGCCGGCAATATACTGGGGCGATAGACACAAAAGCGCCCGGTCACCCGGCCTGATCCGGAGGAAATCCAAGGTCATTTTAGCGCTGTTCCGGCAAAATCGTTTGGGGATGAACAGGGTTTTCGGCGGCCCCGTGCTGCCGGAAGATTGCACGGAAATGACGCCCTCGTCGTTAAACCATGCGGAAAGAAAACACCAGAAGGCGATTTCCCACGCAGGGGTGTTCCGTTCCGACGATTTCGCCCGCCCCTGTTCAAGGAGCGCTCGTCGGTTCATCCAGGTGCCGTTGAGGTGCAGTCCGTCAACCATGGTACAATCCGGAAAGATTAAATTTCCCTTTACGGTTCATCCACAGCCGGGCATCACGAATGTACAGGGGCGCGGGAAAGTTGTTTTCAAAAAGTTCTCCCGAGCTCAGTCTCTGGGGAAGGGGATTGTTCAGCGTCGAAGTCCATTGGGCAATGGCGTTGAGGCCGTTATTGGATTCCAGGGCCGATGTGATCCACCAGCCGATGCCGGTCCGGTCTGCAAGCTTAATCCAGTCCTCGCATCCGCTGAATCCACCGTGGAGAGACGGTTTCAAAACCAGATAGGACGACCGAATCTCATGGATCAGGCTCTTTCTTGCCGCCGGATTATCGATACCGATCAGTTCTTCGTCCAGGGCAATCGGGACCGGGCTTTCCCGGCACAGGGATGCCATCTCCCGACATTGACCGGCCTGGATGGGTTGTTCGACGGAATGGATGCCCAGTGCGGCTAAAGCCTCGAGCTTCCCCTTGGCATCCTCCGCTGAAAAAGCGCCGTTGGCGTCGACACGGATCTCCATTTCCTCCTGAGAATATTCAGTTCTAATTTCGCGGATCAGAGCGCATTCCGCTTGAAAATCCAGCGCGCCGATTTTCAGCTTAAGGCAACGATAGCCCGCAGTGATTTTTTCCCGGATCTGATTCTGCATGAAATCAAGGGTTCCCATCCAGACCAAACCGTTAATGGGAATGGCCATCACGCCACGGCAAAATCCGGTGTCGAAAAAGAACTTGCCGCCCTGGGCGTGGTAATCCCGGAGCGCCGTTTCCAGACCCATTTTAATGGAGGAACAACCGGCGAGACAGTCGGAAGGCCATTGATCATACTCACTGATATCCCTGCAAATTCACGAAGTTTTTTCTCATAATCATCGCCGTATTCGGGACTTAAATCCGGAAGCGGTGCGCATTCGCCTAAACCGAAACCGTGTAAAGGGTCGGTATCGTAAATCCGGATAAACCAGCTTTCACGCAGGATATAGGTGCCACGGGAGGTGGCAGCCGGCAGTTTGAACTTCAGGAGATACTTTTGAAAATCTGCTTTCAACATGGGATTCTGGTCTTAGAATTTTTGATATCCCTACCTAAAACCAACCGGTCATTGCAAATTATTTAAAAAAGAAAAGCCGGAGCAGGGTGGCGCTCCGGCCTTCCAAGCTGAGATGTCGGTGAAACGGGGCAAAGGAAGGCTATTCACCGATTAGCGCGTAAAGTTTCTGGCGGTCGCCGGCCAGCGCCTTGGCTTTCTGGTGACTTTTGGGCGGCAGGTCCGAGGCGGCGATGTAGCAATTCTGAAAAGCGTCGGCATTACCGTTATCGTAGGCAAGGCTGAAAAGCGCGTAGGAAATGATCAGGTCTTTCGCCACGCCCTTGCCGTTGTAATATAAAAAGCCCAGATTGTTCTGCGCGTCTGCATATTCCTGTTTGGCCGCAAGTTTGTACCAGCGGGCCGCTTCCTGATAATTTTGCGGGAAACCGAGACCCTTTTCATTGAGCACGCCCAGATTGAACTGTCCCGAGGGTTCACCCTGCCTGGCGGCGAGATCAAACCAGGAGGCGGCCAGTTTGTAGTCCTTGGTTTTGCAGAGGCCGTCCGTGTAAAGAAGACCGATTGCCGTTTGCGCTTTTGCATATCCCTGTCTGGCGGCCAGTTCATAGTAATACAGCGCTTGATTGTAGTCACGGGGAACGCCCTGGCCTTTTTGATAGATCATTCCCAAATCATAATGGGCGGCGGCCGTGCCGTTTTTTGAAGCCAGTTCAAGCCAGGACCTGGCCTGTTTATCGTCTTTGACTACGCCCTGTCCGCTTTGGTACATGCAGCCGATGGTATATTGCGCTTCCGGATGTCCCTGCTTAGCGGCCATTTCATACCAGTAGGCCGCCCTGGGTAAGTTTTTTTTGACCCCTTGGCCGTTGTGGTAGATTGTGGCCAGTTTATATTGAGATTTGGGGTTGCCCTTTTTGGCGTCCCATTCGAAAAGCAGGATTGCTTTTTTGAAGGCTTTGCTGTCCATGGCGGCCTGACCCTCTTCGTAGGGTCCGGCGAAAGCCACGGAAGCAAGAAAAACAAGGAGGATGATAATAATGGATTTAATTTTCATGAGTTAACCTCCACAAATCAAATTCTTAAACAGACGCCTCTATCCGATTTAAATCACGCATATATCACAACAACCTTACACCATGCCATCTGTGAAAGTCAAAAACGAAAAAAGAAAAACGGAAAGGATTAAAAGCATGAAGTTTTTCATCAATCGCCTCCAGGATAGGATTTTGGCTTGAAATGTATATCGGCTCGTTGGGTGAAATCGAACAGAGAAATCGTTAAATTCCATGAAATATTCACAGAATGATAAAAGGAAAGCGCGTGTGTTCGAGCCGTTCTTTTAATGTGTCAAAAGATCGTGTTCTCCTTACTTTTGGTGATCCCGGGTCAGGGAAACTTGGGATACTTTTTGAAATCAGGGTCTCTTTTTTCCAAAAAGGCTTTTTTCCTTCCTGCGCTTCCTCGATCAGATAATAAAGAAGCGTGGCGTTGCCGGCAAACTCCTGAAGACCGATCTGGCCGTCGAGATCGGCGTTCAACCCGAGCTTCAACATGCGCAGGGCCAGCGGGCTGTGTTTCATGATCGTCTTCGCCCAGTCCACCACCTCGTCTTCCAGCATGTCCGGGGGGACCACCTTGTTGACCATTCCCATATCCAGGGCTTCCTGCGCCGAATACTGGCGGCAGAGAAACCAGATTTCCCGCGCCTTCTTCTGACCGACGATGCTGGCCGGATAAGAGGACCCCAGGCCGGCGTCGAAGCTGCCCACGCGGGGGCCGGTCTGGCCGAAGATCGCGTTTTCGGAGGCGATGGTCAGATCACAGACCACACGCAGGACATGACCGCCGCCGATGGCAAAGCTGTTCACCATGGCGATGACCGGCTTCGGCAGGGAGCGGATCTGCTTCTGGACATCCAGGACGTTCAAGCGGGGGATGCCGTCCTTGCCGATATAGCCGCCGGCTCCCTTGAGATTCTGGTCGACTCCGGAGCAGAAGGCCAGGTCGCCGGTAATCACCGTGTTGATTTTGGGCGAAGTGAGGGCAAAACCGGCGGCCGTGGATACAACGCCGTCAATCCCGCTCGTGCCGTGGTTCGACATGAATGTCAGAGGCACAGGGCACTTAAAAAGCTGGGCGTAACGGACCGGCCTGCTGTTGGACAGATGCAGGCAGGAGTCCTGCGGTAACATGCCAATGATCAACGAGAAAGCCTTCAAGTCGGAATAGGGGCACCCCTCGAGATAAACTGTGTGCCGCTGCTGCGTCATGCGATCCAGTTGACGCCATTTCTCCCCGTAATCCGATTTTCCGGGGGCGAGGCAGGGTTTCAGCGACTGAAAAAAACAGCCGGATCGACAGGAAACACATCCGTCAGCGACATGAACGTGTCCATGTGTTCGGAAGACAGGGAGAAATGCCAGTGCATTGCCGGCCGGTATTTTATTAAAAAGGTTTTGATCCGCTTGGAAACGATCTGCCCCCCCGCAGGGTGATCAGGAGATCCGGTGCGAAAGGCTCTTCCTCTTCCATGGCGCTCAGGGCGTTGTCGATGCAGGTATTGAACCGCCGGCCGGACAGGTTGGAAAGGGTTTCCGACAGGACGGCGACCGATGGATTGTCCGCGAGGCTTTCCAGAATCACATTTAAATCCGGATTCGGCGGCAACTGGCCCGCCAGAATCATCATTCTGGTGCAATTATTCCATAATTCCGCGCACTTTTGTATACTGTCCTCCGGAGGACGTTTTGCAGCCCGATGAACCTCGATATTTTTAATTTCGGGCAGGCTGTCCTCAACCAGTTCGTAAAGCGGTTCGTTGAAAGGAACATTGATTTGCACCGGCCCCGGTTCCGGATCGAGCAGGCGGTGGCAGGCCTCGTTGATCTGCCGGGCGACAAACCATACCTCCTCATCGGTTGCAATGCGGGCCGGCAGGTTGTAAGCCGCCTTGATGAAATTCGCGTAAATGTTTTCCTGCCGAATGGTCTGACCGTCGCCCTGATCGATCCATGCCGCCGGGCGGTCCGCCGTCAGCACCAGAAGGGGAATCTTCTGATAGTAGGCTTCCACAATAGCCGGCGCGTAATTCAGGATGGCGGAGCCTGAGGTACAGACCAGAGCCACCGGGCGCCGGAGCTGCATCGCCATCCCCATG
>ERZ795058.3111-NODE-3111-length-18012-cov-5.234616_pt1 | contig 18012 bp, 7 predicted proteins | sample MGYA00375142_ERZ795058 | MGnify/ENA primary metagenome ERZ795058 (study PRJEB30187, sample SAMN05720210) | activated sludge metagenome | isolation source: anaerobic digester from wastewater treatment plant | place: Japan | collected 2015-04-20 ... | reverse complement strand
AGCCTTGGGCAGGCGGTAGGCGGGGATGCCGTAGCGCAGCAGGCCGCCTGGCTGGCTCGCAGCCTCGTAGATGGTGGGCTCGTAGCCCAGGCGCGCCAGGTGGTAGGCGGCCGAGAGGCCCGCCGGCCCTGAGCCGACGATGGCGATGCGGCCGGGGCGGCGGGCGGCCGCGCGCTCGGGGCGCCAGCCGTGGGCCGCGGCCTCGTCGGCGAGGTAGCGCTCGAGGGCGCGGATGGCGATGGCGCCGCCGAACTCGCCGCGGTTGCAGTCGCTCTCACAGGGGTGCGGGCACACGCGCCCACAGACGCCCGGCAGTGGGTTCTCGGCGATCAGGGTGTGCCAGGCCGCCTCGACGTGACCGTCGCGCAGCGCGGCGATATAGTGCACGACATCGTTGCCGGCCGGGCAGGCATGGTTGCAGGGCGGTGTCTTGTCTTCGTAGCGCGGGCGGATGTAGCGCCAACTGCCGGTCTTGCTGGTGAGTGTGGCGCCGAGCGACACCGGCAGAGGCGGCATGTCGGCCAGCGTGCGAAAGACGATGGGCTCGTCGGGCGCCTGCGTCGTGGGCATGCTATGCTTGGACTTCATCGTAGGCCTCCTGGGTGGCGGCGACGTTGTCGTCCTGTTTTGCCGGCACGCCCTCGCGCACGGCTTCGCGGATGGCTTCGATGCCGACCAGCCCTGTGATGCGGGCAAAGGCGCCCAGGATGGCGGTGTTGACGATGGGGGCGTTGGCCGGGCCGAGCCGGTGGCGGATGGCGATGGCGTTGGCATCGACGGTGGCCACGCGGAAGCGCTCGGGCAAGTTGAAGCTCGCCGGTGGCCTGGAGCTGTTGATGATGATCCAGCCGCCGGGCTTGAGCCCTGTGGTGACGTCGACGGCGACAATCAGCGTGGGGTCGAGGACGACCAGGTGGTCGGGTTCGTAGATCTGGCAGCGGAGGCGAATGGGGGTGTCGTCGATGCGGGTGAAGGCGGTGACGGGAGCGCCCCTGCGCTCGACGCCGAAGGACGGGAACGACTGCACGTACTTGCCCTCTCGGAAGACGGCGGTCGCGAGCACCTTGGAGGCGACCACTGCGCCCTGGCCGCCGCGACCATGGATGCGGATTTCGATCATCGCCCGCCTCCTGCTGCGCCGTCCTCCCCGTTGAGGAACTCGACCATGTCTGAACCCTCCGGTTCTCTGGGCCTGCACGAAGGGCGTGCAGGCATGGGTCCAATCTGGGGTCAGGGGAGCGGCGGCCGGCAGCCGGCTGAGGAAGGGGCCGGCCTGGCAGCCGGCGCTCCCGCCCTGACCCCAGCCCTGCTACGGCCTGGCCCAAGAGGCCAGGACTACGCCCAGCGCAATCGACAGCAGCTTGGTCTCGTGAGGATCGGAGCGCGAGGCCACGATCAGCGGCGACTGGCCGCCCACCACAACGCCGGCCATGCGGCCCTTGGCAAAATAGGTGATGGCCTTGGCCAGCATGTTGCCGGCCTCCACATCCGGGGCCACCAGGATGTCGGCCTGGCCGGCCACAGGCGAACGAATGCCCTTGATGGACGACGACTCGTCGGAGATGGCGTTGTCGAGCGCCAGCGGACCGTCGACGATGCCGCCACGGATCTGGCCGCGGTCGGCCATCTTGGCGAGGTTGGCCGCGTCCATGGTTGTGGGGATCTTGGGGTTGACCATCTCGGTCGCCGCCAGCACGGCCACCTTGGGCTGCTCGATGCCGAGCGCGAGCGCAACCTCGATGGCATTCTGGACTATCTCGACCTTTTGCACGATGTCGGGGGCGACGACGACCCCGGCGTCGGTGACGAAGATAAGGCGGCTGAAGCCGGGGATCTCAAAGATGCCGACGTGACTGAGCAGGCGGCCACGGCGCAGGCCGAGCTCACGGTCGAGGGCGGCGCGCAGGAAATCGCCCGTTTCGATGCGGCCCTTCATGCCGATCTGCGCCTGGCCCTGGCGCACCAACGTCATGACCATGGCCGCCGCGCGCTTGGGGTCGGGCTCGTCGATGACGTCCATGTGGCTGAGATCGACGCCGGCGCACCTGGCGAGCGATTCAATCGCGGCCTGGTCGCCGACCAGGATGCACTCGGCCATACGCTCGGCCTCAGCCGCCTGGGCGGCCTGGAGCACCTCCTTCTCGTGGGCGGCGGCGATGGCGATGGTCTTGGGGCCCGCCTCGCGGGCGGCCTGGAACAGCGCGGCAAAGTTGGCGATCCTCGTCATTGCGGTGTCGTCCTCCCTGACGGCCCATGAACCACGATAGTCGCTCGCTCTACTTGTGCTTCTTCTTGTGGCGCTTGCCGTCGCGGCCGGCAGGGGCGGGCACCGGTCTCTTGGCGGCGGCCAGCGGCGCCGGGGCACGGCCGGCAGCGGCGCCAGCCTCAGCGGGCGCATGGCCAGGCAGCCCCTGGCGCTCCTTCTTTCTGCAGCAGTGCTTGTACTTGAGCCCGCTGCCGCAGGGACAAGGCGCGTTGGGGCCGACCTTGGCGCCGGCCCGCCGAGGCGTGGCCGCTTCGGCGGGCGCGTTGGTGTACATCTCACGAGGGCGCGGCGCCTCGACGCGAGCCAACTGCGCCCGGTAGATGTCATAGGCCACGCCATGCCGGATGCTGTCGGTCAGTTCGGCAAAGGTCTCGTGCGCCTCGCGCTTGTACTCCACCAATGGGTCGCGCTGGCCGTAGGCGCGCAGGCCGATGCCCTCGCGCAGCTCGTCGAGGGCCGTCAGATGGCGCACCCACAGCTCGTCGACCGTGCGCAGCATGATTATGCGCTCGAGCTGGCGCATCACCTCGGGGCCCAGCTCGGCCTCGCGCCGCTCGTAGGCCTGTTCGGCGGCCTGGTGCAGCCCTTCGGCGATCTCTTCGCGCGCCAACTTGTCCCACGCGTTGGGGTTCTGCGACGCGGGCAGCGGGAAGAAACCGCGCATGGCGGCATACAGCCCGTTCAGGTCCCAGTCGTCGCGGTGTTCGGCGGCCAGGTAGCGCTGCACCAGGAGATCGATCTGCTCGGCAATCATCTCCTGGACGATCGGCTGCAGGCTTCCTTCGGTCAGCGTGAGCCGGCGCTGCTCGTAGATGAGCTCGCGCTGCTGGTTGACCACATCGTCATACTCCAGCACGTGCTTACGCAGGTCAAAGTTGTAGCCCTCGACCTTGACCTGGGCGCTCTCGATAGCGCGCGACACCAACCCGTGCTCGATGGGCACGTTCTCCTCGACGCCCAGGCGCTCCATGATGCCGGCAATCGACTGCCCGCCGAAGCGCCGCATCAGGTCGTCTTCGAGCGACACAAAGAAGCGCGAGGAGCCCGGGTCACCCTGACGCCCGGCACGGCCGCGGAGCTGGTTGTCGATGCGCCGCGCCTCGTGGCGCTCGGTGCCGACGATGTGCAGGCCACCCAGAGCCAGCACCCTGGCGCGGTCCTCTTCGCACTCTCGGCGCGCCTCGGCCAGCGCCGCCTGCCATTCCTCCGCGGGCAGTGTCGCCAGGTCCACGCCCTGGCCGCGCAGCCTGTCGCGGGCGATGCCCTCGGGGTTGCCGCCCAGCAGAATGTCAACGCCGCGGCCGGCCATGTTGGTGGCGATAGTCACCGCACCCGAGCGGCCGGCCTGGGCGATGATGCCGGCCTCGCGCTCGTGCTGCTTGGCGTTCAGCACCTGGGGCCGGATGCCCCGGCGCTGCAGCATCCCCGCCAGCATCTCCGACTTTTCGATCGACGTCGTGCCGACGAGGATTGGCTGGCCGGCCTTTTGCAGTTCTTCGATCTCTTGCGCCACCGACGTGAACTTGGCCGCTTCCGTCTTGTAGACCTGGTCGGGGTGGTCGACGCGGATCATCGGCCGGTGAGTTGGAATGGCGGTGACGTCGAGCTCGTAGATTTTGCTAAACTCCTCCGCCTCGGTCGCCGCTGTGCCGGTCATGCCCGCCAGCTTGCGGTACATGCGGAAGTAGTTCTGGAAGGTGATTGTCGCCAGAGTCAGGCTCTCGCGCTGGACGGGCACTCCTTCCTTGGCCTCGATGGCCTGGTGCAGGCCCTCCGAGTAGCGCCGGCCGAACATCAGCCGTCCAGTGAACTCGTCGACGATGATGACCTCGCGATTGTCCTTCACGATATAGTCGCGATCGAGCCTGAAAAGCACCTTGGCCTTGAGCGCGTTGTCGAGGTACGATGTCAGCTCATAGTGCTCGGGCGCATAGATGTTGTCGATGCCGAGGGCGCGCTCGATCCTTTCGACGCCTTCGTCGGTCAGCGAGACGGCGCGCATCTTCTCGTCGACGGTATAGTCGACCCCTTCCTGCAGTGGCTCCACCAGCCGCGCAAAGATCCTATACTCTTCAGGCGACTCCTCGGCCGGGCCCGAGATAATCAGCGGCGTGCGCGCCTCGTCGATGAGGATGTTGTCGACCTCGTCGACGATGGCATAGTGCAGCACGCGCTGCACGCACTGCCGCAGGTCCCACACCATATTGTCGCGCAAATAGTCAAAGCCGAACTCGTTGTTCGTGCCGTAGGTAATATCGGCCCTGTAGGCCTCGGCCCGCGGCACCGGCCGCAGGTGCTGGTAGCGGTCATCGGCGGCCTGGTAGGTTGGGTCGAAGATGAAGGACCCCAGGTCGGGGTTGGCGGCGGCCGACTGGATGACGCCCACGGTCACGCCGAGATAGTCGTAGACGGGGCCCATCCACTGCACGCCGACCTTCGACAGGTAGTCGTTGGGCGTGACCAGGTGGGCGCCGTGCCCCGCCAGGGCGTTCAGATAGAGCGGCAAGGTTGCCACCAGCGTCTTGCCTTCGCCGGTCTTCATCTCGGCGATCTTGCCGCGGTGCAGCACGATGCCGCCGATCAACTGCACGTCAAAGTGGCGCAGACCGATGGTGCGCCGGGCGGCCTCACGGACCGCCGCAAAGGCTTCGGGCAGGATCTCCTCGAGGATGTGCGCCTCGTGGTCAGAGAGCTCTTTCTCCAGCCCCTCAGTCTCGGCATCCAGACGGTTGCGCTCGTGGATGTCGAAGGCACGCAGCCGCTCGGCACGGGTCGCAGCCAGCCGTTCGCGCGTGCCGGCCGTCTCTTCGGCAATGCGCGCTCGGAACGAGGCCGTCAGGGAACGCATCTCCTCGGCCGAGCGCTGCTCCATCTGGGGCTCGAGGGCGTTGACCGTCTCGACGATTGGCCGCAGGCGCGCGACCTCTTTCTCATTGGGGTCACCGACCAGTTTGGTCAGCAGGGTCTTCAACATCCGACAATCGCTCCATACCTCAGAATCGGGCTAGTCTTCCATCTAGATTATAGCACACACAGAAGCGCATGCCAAGGGCATAGCGGACAAGACCACTCTTGTTGGCTCTGCTCAACGTGCGCAATTCGCGCCCAGCAGCCTGTCGGAGCGCGACGCTATGGGGTGGCAGCGCAGCAGAGTGCCCGGCTGCGACCAGGATGCGGAGGGTGGCAGGACCGCTCTCCGACAGCCTGTTGGGGTATGCTATTCATTAAGGTAGGCGCCGACCGAGCGGCCTTCATGGACGCGGCGGATGACCTCGGCCAGGAAGGGGGCCAGCGAGAGCACGACGAGGCCCGGGAACTGCTTCTGCGGGGCAACCGGCACCGAGTTGGTGGTGACGACTTCTTTGAAGCCCGCGGCGCGCATGCGCTCGGTGGCCGGCGGCGAGAAGACGGCGTGGCTGAAGCAGGCATAGATATCCTGAGCGCCGTTCTCGCGAATGATGTGCACCGTCTCGGTTATCGAGCCGGCCGTGTCGACCTCGTCGTCGACGACGATGGCGTTGCGGCCGCGCACGTCGCCAATGACCGTGAGCGCCTGGCTCTGGGGGCCGGTGCGGCGCTTCTCCACAAAGGCCATCGGCAACTGCAGCTTTTCGGCAAAGTTGCGCCCCTTCTTGGCAAAGCCAAGGTCGGCACTGACGACGACGGCATTGGGAATGGCCTTGGCGACAAAGTAGCCGCTCAGCAGCGCAAAGGCGCTTAGGTCGTCGCCGGGGATGCTAAAGAAGCCCTGGATCTGCCCGGCGTGCAGGTCGAGGGTCAGGAAGCGGTCGGCGCCGGCCACACCGATCATATCGGCTAGCAGGCGTGCGGTGATGGGGACGCGGGGCTGGTCCTTCTTGTCGCTCCGGCCATAGGAGAAGTAGGGCATGACGGCGGTGATGCGCCCGGCTGAGGCGCGCTTCAGCGTGTCGAGGATGATGAGCAGCTCCATGATGCTGCGGTTGACCGGCGAGCAGGTGGCCTGGATGACAAAGACATCCTGCGAGCGCACGCTCTCGTGGAGCTTGACAAAGATGTTCTCGTTGGGGAACTCGATAATGTCGATGCCGCGCAGCGGCACGCCCAGGCAGGTGCAGATTTCGTTGGCCAGGCCGGGGTTGGCGTTGCCGCAAAAGACGGCGAGCTCGCCGTACATACGTTTGCTATCCTCCATCAGGCGCACTCTCTCCTCAGGCACGTGAAGCAGGCCCACGTGCTGCGTCGAATGATTTGGCGGCCGCGCGACGGTGCGGCGCCCGACCAATGAGTATTATACCACGCGCCTGCAAGTGAGTCCGGGCGAGCCGGCAGACCTGACACAGCGATTTCCCTGGCGGCGTATCGATTGGCAAAAACTCGCTGAAGGCTGGCGAGCCTGAGCTCGAGCTCGTAGTGCGCACTACGAGCTTGCCAGCGGCGAACTGGCTTTTTTGCCAGGAAAGGCGGCCCAACCACCCTCCATGGAAATCGGCGTGTCAGGTCCGCCGACTACGAAGGGGTCGTGCCTGCGAGGGCGCGCTCGATCTCGCCGAGATGCTGGCGGCGGTGCATGGCGCGGATGACCGTGCGGGGCCGCTGTGCCAGGATGGCCTCGATCAGCTCGTCAGAGAGGTCGGCCACCAGGCGGTCGACAGCTTGGGCAGCGGCGAAGGCCTCGGCAAGCGCCTCACGGGGCGGCATGGCCAGCCATTGGGGGAGCATGGCGTCGTTGATCGGGTCGGGGTCGATGGGAACGACCCGCACGCCGCTCTGCTGCCACTCCCGCAGTGTGGCCAGGTTGCGCTGGTCCCAGAAGGCCAGGTGCGCCAGGGTCGACGACACGGTCCAGCCGTGACCGATGGGGCGCGCGAGGTCGGCGTCGCTCAGCCTGGCGGTCAGCGCGCGCAGTTCGACCCGCGAGGCGTCGTTCTCTGCGATGCAGGATAGTCTGTCCATGGCGTCGCTCCCTTCGAGTCGAGGTGTTTGTAGTACTGGAGAGTGGGTAGCAGGGTTGGGCAGCGCGCTGCCCAACCCTGCTACCCACTCTCCAGTACTACAAACACACGGCCTCTTCTCTGCGATCAATCCCCACGGGAACGCAACAGCTCGACGAGTTGCTCGGCTGTGGCGCGGGCGTCGCGGCGGCGGCGCGCGATATCCTCCACGGCCTGGCGATAGGTCGCGGCGTCCACCTTTTCGGCCAGCAGGCGGCGCAGGGCCTCGTCGAGGGCGCGGTCGAGCTGCGCTTCGGCGCGGCGCTCCTCCGCCTCGCGGCCCTCTGGAGTGCCCGTCAGGTGCGCGCGATGCGCCTCGATGGCGTCGATGGTCTCTGCGATGCCCCGGCCCTCGGTGGCTACCGTGGCGATGAGCGGCGGCTGCCAGGCGTCCTCCTGCCGCGATGGGGCGGTGGCGGGCGCGGCCATCATCGCGCCGTGGTGCGCGACGACGGCCGGTGTGCCGTTCCTCAGCTCGAGCATCATGCGCAGGGCGGCGATGGTCTGCTCGGCGCCCTCGCGGTCGGCCTTGTTGACCAGCAGGATGTCGGCCGTCTCGAGGATGCCCGCCTTGATGGCCTGGATGTCGTCGCCGAGGCCGGGGGCTTCGACGACGATGACCGTGTGTGCCAGGCGGGCGACCTCGACCTCGTCTTGGCCGGCGCCGACCGTTTCAATGATGATGCGCTGGAAGCCGGCCGCATCGATGGCGTGCACGGCGTCGGCGGCCATGCGCGAGAGCCCGCCGGTGGAGCCACGGGTGGCCATGCTGCGGATAAAGATGCCCGCGTCGCCCGCCAGATCGCGCATGCGCAGGCGGTCGCCCAGGAGCGCTCCGCCGGTGAAGGGGCTGGAGGGGTCGATGGCCAGGATGCCGACGGTGAGGCCACGGCCGCGATAGGCGCGCGCCAGGGCGCCGACCAGTGTGCTCTTGCCCGTGCCCGGCGAGCCGGTGACGCCGATCACGTGGGCGCGCCCGCCATGGGGATAGAGGGCGGCCAGCAGCTCGCCCGCCGCGGTCTCGCCATTCTCGACGCAGGTGATGGCCTGCGCCAGCGCGCGGCGATCACCCTGCAGCAGCCGCTCAACGAGCGCGGCCGCGGTGTCGCCTGCCGGCATCACGCCGGCCTCCGTTGGGCCACGGCCCCTTGGATGAAGGCGGCAATCTCGTCGGTGGGTGTGCCCGGGCCAAAGACGCGCGCCACACCTGCTGCCTCGAGGGCCGGCACGTCCTCGTCGGGGATAATGCCACCGGCGACGATGATGACGTCAGCCATGCCGTCGACGCGCAGCAGCTCGGCGATGCGCGGCAAGAGCGCCATATGCGCCCCCGAGAGGATGCTCAGGCCGACGACGTCCACGTCTTCCTGGAGGGCAGCCTCGGCGATCATCTCGGGCGTCTGGCGCAGGCCTGTGTAGATGACTTCCATGCCGGCGTCGCGCAGGGCGCGCGCGACGACCTTGGCGCCACGGTCGTGGCCATCGAGGCCCGGCTTGGCCACCAGGACACGGATCTTGCGTTCTTGGTCTTGTGCACTCATCACTACCCTCCTCAGTACTCTCTCAGTTAAGCAGCAGAGGCGGCTCCCACGCCGCCGGACCGACGGACGCGAGCATGCCCCCCGCAGGCGGTTTTGTCTGGCGCTCTCGTCTACACGCTCCAGCGGGCGCCCAGGCTCGATCCGGGCATCTCGCTACGCCACCTCCCGGACCCTCCCTTGGGTGGGGTTTTGGCGGGTCTTCTGGGGCTGTTGGCTGCCCCGCCCGCGGGCGGGGCAGCCAACAGCCCCAGAAGACCCGCCAAAACCCCACCCAAGGGAGGGTCCGGGAGGTGGCGTAGCGAGATGCCCGGATCGAGCCTGGGCGCCCGCTGGAGCGTGTAGACGAGAGCGCCAGACAAAACCGCCTGCGGGGGGCATGCTCGCGTCCGTCGGTCCGGCGGCGTGGGAGCCGCCTCTGCTGCTTAACTGAGAGAGTACTGAGGAGGGTAGTGATGAGTGCACAAGACCAAGAACGCAAGATCCGTGTCCTGGTGGCCAAGCCGGGCCTCGATGGCCACGACCGTGGCGCCAAGGTCGTCGCGCGCGCCCTGCGCGACGCCGGCATGGAAGTCATCTACACAGGCCTGCGCCAGACGCCCGAGATGATCGCCGAGGCTGCCCTCCAGGAAGACGTGGACGTCGTCGGCCTGAGCATCCTCTCGGGGGCGCATATGGCGCTCTTGCCGCGCATCGCCGAGCTGCTGCGCGTCGACGGCATGGCTGACGTCATCATCGTCGCCGGTGGCATTATCCCCGACGAGGACGTGCCGGCCCTCGAGGCAGCAGGTGTGGCGCGCGTCTTTGGCCCGGGCACACCCACCGACGAGATTGCCGCCTTCATCCAAGGGGCCGTGGCCCAACGGAGGCCGGCGTGATGCCGGCAGGCGACACCGCGGCCGCGCTCGTTGAGCGGCTGCTGCAGGGTGATCGCCGCGCGCTGGCGCAGGCCATCACCTGCGTCGAGAATGGCGAGACCGCGGCGGGCGAGCTGCTGGCCGCCCTCTATCCCCATGGCGGGCGCGCCCACGTGATCGGCGTCACCGGCTCGCCGGGCACGGGCAAGAGCACACTGGTCGGCGCCCTGGCGCGCGCCTATCGCGGCCGTGGCCTCACCGTCGGCATCCTGGCCATCGACCCCTCCAGCCCCTTCACCGGCGGAGCGCTCCTGGGCGACCGCCTGCGCATGCGCGATCTGGCGGGCGACGCGGGCATCTTTATCCGCAGCATGGCCACCCGTGGCTCCACCGGCGGGCTCTCGCGCATGGCCGCCGACGCCGTGCACGCCATCGATGCGGCCGGCTTCCAGCGCATCATCATTGAAACGGTCGGCGCCGGCCAAGACGAGGTCGAGGTCGCCCGCCTGGCACACACGGTCATCGTCGTCGAAGCCCCCGGCCTCGGCGACGACATCCAGGCCATCAAGGCGGGCATCCTCGAGACGGCCGACATCCTGCTGGTCAACAAGGCCGACCGCGAGGGCGCCGAGCAGACCATCGCCGCCCTGCGCATGATGCTCGAGCTGAGGAACGGCACACCGGCCGTCGTCGCGCACCACGGCGCGATGATGGCCGCGCCCGCCACCGCCCCATCGCGGCAGGAGGACGCCTGGCAGCCGCCGCTCATCGCCACGGTAGCCACCGAGGGCCGGGGCATCGCAGAGACCATCGACGCCATCGAGGCGCATCGCGCGCACCTGACGGGCACTCCAGAGGGCCGCGAGGCGGAGGAGCGCCGCGCCGAAGCGCAGCTCGACCGCGCCCTCGACGAGGCCCTGCGCCGCCTGCTGGCCGAAAAGGTGGACGCCGCGACCTATCGCCAGGCCGTGGAGGATATCGCGCGCCGCCGCCGCGACGCCCGCGCCACAGCCGAGCAACTCGTCGAGCTGTTGCGTTCCCGTGGGGATTGATCGCAGAGAAGAGGCCGTGTGTTTGTAGTACTGGAGAGTGGGTAGCAGGGTTGGGCAGCGCGCTGCCCAACCCTGCTACCCACTCTCCAGTACTACAAACACCTCGACTCGAAGGGAGCGACGCCATGGACAGACTATCCTGCATCGCAGAGAACGACGCCTCGCGGGTCGAACTGCGCGCGCTGACCGCCAGGCTGAGCGACGCCGACCTCGCGCGCCCCATCGGTCACGGCTGGACCGTGTCGTCGACCCTGGCGCACCTGGCCTTCTGGGACCAGCGCAACCTGGCCACACTGCGGGAGTGGCAGCAGAGCGGCGTGCGGGTCGTTCCCATCGACCCCGACCCGATCAACGACGCCATGCTCCCCCAATGGCTGGCCATGCCGCCCCGTGAGGCGCTTGCCGAGGCCTTCGCCGCTGCCCAAGCTGTCGACCGCCTGGTGGCCGACCTCTCTGACGAGCTGATCGAGGCCATCCTGGCACAGCGGCCCCGCACGGTCATCCGCGCCATGCACCGCCGCCAGCATCTCGGCGAGATCGAGCGCGCCCTCGCAGGCACGACCCCTTCGTAGTCGGCGGACCTGACACGCCGATTTCCATGGAGGGTGGTTGGGCCGCCTTTCCTGGCAAAAAAGCCAGTTCGCCGCTGGCAAGCTCGTAGTGCGCACTACGAGCTCGAGCTCAGGCTCGCCAGCCTTCAGCGAGTTTTTGCCAATCGATACGCCGCCAGGGAAATCGCTGTGTCAGGTCTGCCGGCTCGCCCGGACTCACTTGCAGGCGCGTGGTATAATACTCATTGGTCGGGCGCCGCACCGTCGCGCGGCCGCCAAATCATTCGACGCAGCACGTGGGCCTGCTTCACGTGCCTGAGGAGAGAGTGCGCCTGATGGAGGATAGCAAACGTATGTACGGCGAGCTCGCCGTCTTTTGCGGCAACGCCAACCCCGGCCTGGCCAACGAAATCTGCACCTGCCTGGGCGTGCCGCTGCGCGGCATCGACATTATCGAGTTCCCCAACGAGAACATCTTTGTCAAGCTCCACGAGAGCGTGCGCTCGCAGGATGTCTTTGTCATCCAGGCCACCTGCTCGCCGGTCAACCGCAGCATCATGGAGCTGCTCATCATCCTCGACACGCTGAAGCGCGCCTCAGCCGGGCGCATCACCGCCGTCATGCCCTACTTCTCCTATGGCCGGAGCGACAAGAAGGACCAGCCCCGCGTCCCCATCACCGCACGCCTGCTAGCCGATATGATCGGTGTGGCCGGCGCCGACCGCTTCCTGACCCTCGACCTGCACGCCGGGCAGATCCAGGGCTTCTTTAGCATCCCCGGCGACGACCTAAGCGCCTTTGCGCTGCTGAGCGGCTACTTTGTCGCCAAGGCCATTCCCAATGCCGTCGTCGTCAGTGCCGACCTTGGCTTTGCCAAGAAGGGGCGCAACTTTGCCGAAAAGCTGCAGTTGCCGATGGCCTTTGTGGAGAAGCGCCGCACCGGCCCCCAGAGCCAGGCGCTCACGGTCATTGGCGACGTGCGCGGCCGCAACGCCATCGTCGTCGACGACGAGGTCGACACGGCCGGCTCGATAACCGAGACGGTGCACATCATTCGCGAGAACGGCGCTCAGGATATCTATGCCTGCTTCAGCCACGCCGTCTTCTCGCCGCCGGCCACCGAGCGCATGCGCGCCGCGGGCTTCAAAGAAGTCGTCACCACCAACTCGGTGCCGGTTGCCCCGCAGAAGCAGTTCCCGGGCCTCGTCGTGCTCTCGCTGGCCCCCTTCCTGGCCGAGGTCATCCGCCGCGTCCATGAAGGCCGCTCGGTCGGCGCCTACCTTAATGAATAGCATACCCCAACAGGCTGTCGGAGAGCGGTCCTGCCACCCTCCGCATCCTGGTCGCAGCCGGGCACTCTGCTGCGCTGCCACCCCATAGCGTCGCGCTCCGACAGGCTGCTGGGCGCGAATTGCGCACGTTGAGCAGAGCCAACAAGAGTGGTCTTGTCCGCTATGCCCTTGGCATGCGCTTCTGTGTGTGCTATAATCTAGATGGAAGACTAGCCCGATTCTGAGGTATGGAGCGATTGTCGGATGTTGAAGACCCTGCTGACCAAACTGGTCGGTGACCCCAATGAGAAAGAGGTCGCGCGCCTGCGGCCAATCGTCGAGACGGTCAACGCCCTCGAGCCCCAGATGGAGCAGCGCTCGGCCGAGGAGATGCGTTCCCTGACGGCCTCGTTCCGAGCGCGCATTGCCGAAGAGACGGCCGGCACGCGCGAACGGCTGGCTGCGACCCGTGCCGAGCGGCTGCGTGCCTTCGACATCCACGAGCGCAACCGTCTGGATGCCGAGACTGAGGGGCTGGAGAAAGAGCTCTCTGACCACGAGGCGCACATCCTCGAGGAGATCCTGCCCGAAGCCTTTGCGGCGGTCCGTGAGGCCGCCCGGCGCACCATCGGTCTGCGCCACTTTGACGTGCAGTTGATCGGCGGCATCGTGCTGCACCGCGGCAAGATCGCCGAGATGAAGACCGGCGAAGGCAAGACGCTGGTGGCAACCTTGCCGCTCTATCTGAACGCCCTGGCGGGGCACGGCGCCCACCTGGTCACGCCCAACGACTACCTGTCGAAGGTCGGCGTGCAGTGGATGGGCCCCGTCTACGACTATCTCGGCGTGACCGTGGGCGTCATCCAGTCGGCCGCCGCCAACCCCGACCTGGGGTCCTTCATCTTCGACCCAACCTACCAGGCCGCCGATGACCGCTACCAGCACCTGCGGCCGGTGCCGCGGGCCGAGGCCTACAGGGCCGATATTACCTACGGCACGAACAACGAGTTCGGCTTTGACTATTTGCGCGACAATATGGTGTGGGACCTGCGGCAGTGCGTGCAGCGCGTGCTGCACTATGCCATCGTCGACGAGGTCGACAACATCCTCATCGACGAGGCGCGCACGCCGCTGATTATCTCGGGCCCGGCCGAGGAGTCGCCTGAAGAGTATAGGATCTTTGCGCGGCTGGTGGAGCCACTGCAGGAAGGGGTCGACTATACCGTCGACGAGAAGATGCGCGCCGTCTCGCTGACCGACGAAGGCGTCGAAAGGATCGAGCGCGCCCTCGGCATCGACAACATCTATGCGCCCGAGCACTATGAGCTGACATCGTACCTCGACAACGCGCTCAAGGCCAAGGTGCTTTTCAGGCTCGATCGCGACTATATCGTGAAGGACAATCGCGAGGTCATCATCGTCGACGAGTTCACTGGACGGCTGATGTTCGGCCGGCGCTACTCGGAGGGCCTGCACCAGGCCATCGAGGCCAAGGAAGGAGTGCCCGTCCAGCGCGAGAGCCTGACTCTGGCGACAATCACCTTCCAGAACTACTTCCGCATGTACCGCAAGCTGGCGGGCATGACCGGCACAGCGGCGACCGAGGCGGAGGAGTTTAGCAAAATCTACGAGCTCGACGTCACCGCCATTCCAACTCACCGGCCGATGATCCGCGTCGACCACCCCGACCAGGTCTACAAGACGGAAGCGGCCAAGTTCACGTCGGTGGCGCAAGAGATCGAAGAACTGCAAAAGGCCGGCCAGCCAATCCTCGTCGGCACGACGTCGATCGAAAAGTCGGAGATGCTGGCGGGGATGCTGCAGCGCCGGGGCATCCGGCCCCAGGTGCTGAACGCCAAGCAGCACGAGCGCGAGGCCGGCATCATCGCCCAGGCCGGCCGCTCGGGTGCGGTGACTATCGCCACCAACATGGCCGGCCGCGGCGTTGACATTCTGCTGGGCGGCAACCCCGAGGGCATCGCCCGCGACAGGCTGCGCGGCCAGGGCGTGGACCTGGCGACACTGCCCGCGGAGGAATGGCAGGCGGCGCTGGCCGAGGCGCGCCGAGAGTGCGAAGAGGACCGCGCCAGGGTGCTGGCTCTGGGTGGCCTGCACATCGTCGGCACCGAGCGCCACGAGGCGCGGCGCATCGACAACCAGCTCCGCGGCCGTGCCGGGCGTCAGGGTGACCCGGGCTCCTCGCGCTTCTTTGTGTCGCTCGAAGACGACCTGATGCGGCGCTTCGGCGGGCAGTCGATTGCCGGCATCATGGAGCGCCTGGGCGTCGAGGAGAACGTGCCCATCGAGCACGGGTTGGTGTCGCGCGCTATCGAGAGCGCCCAGGTCAAGGTCGAGGGCTACAACTTTGACCTGCGTAAGCACGTGCTGGAGTATGACGATGTGGTCAACCAGCAGCGCGAGCTCATCTACGAGCAGCGCCGGCTCACGCTGACCGAAGGAAGCCTGCAGCCGATCGTCCAGGAGATGATTGCCGAGCAGATCGATCTCCTGGTGCAGCGCTACCTGGCCGCCGAACACCGCGACGACTGGGACCTGAACGGGCTGTATGCCGCCATGCGCGGTTTCTTCCCGCTGCCCGCGTCGCAGAACCCCAACGCGTGGGACAAGTTGGCGCGCGAAGAGATCGCCGAAGGGCTGCACCAGGCCGCCGAACAGGCCTACGAGCGGCGCGAGGCCGAGCTGGGCCCCGAGGTGATGCGCCAGCTCGAGCGCATAATCATGCTGCGCACGGTCGACGAGCTGTGGGTGCGCCATCTGACGGCCCTCGACGAGCTGCGCGAGGGCATCGGCCTGCGCGCCTACGGCCAGCGCGACCCATTGGTGGAGTACAAGCGCGAGGCGCACGAGACCTTTGCCGAACTGACCGACAGCATCCGGCATGGCGTGGCCTATGACATCTACCGGGCGCAGTTGGCTCGCGTCGAGGCGCCGCGCCCTCGTGAGATGTACACCAACGCGCCCGCCGAAGCGGCCACGCCTCGGCGGGCCGGCGCCAAGGTCGGCCCCAACGCGCCTTGTCCCTGCGGCAGCGGGCTCAAGTACAAGCACTGCTGCAGAAAGAAGGAGCGCCAGGGGCTGCCTGGCCATGCGCCCGCTGAGGCTGGCGCCGCTGCCGGCCGTGCCCCGGCGCCGCTGGCCGCCGCCAAGAGACCGGTGCCCGCCCCTGCCGGCCGCGACGGCAAGCGCCACAAGAAGAAGCACAAGTAGAGCGAGCGACTATCGTGGTTCATGGGCCGTCAGGGAGGACGACACCGCAATGACGAGGATCGCCAACTTTGCCGCGCTGTTCCAGGCCGCCCGCGAGGCGGGCCCCAAGACCATCGCCATCGCCGCCGCCCACGAGAAGGAGGTGCTCCAGGCCGCCCAGGCGGCTGAGGCCGAGCGTATGGCCGAGTGCATCCTGGTCGGCGACCAGGCCGCGATTGAATCGCTCGCCAGGTGCGCCGGCGTCGATCTCAGCCACATGGACGTCATCGACGAGCCCGACCCCAAGCGCGCGGCGGCCATGGTCATGACGTTGGTGCGCCAGGGCCAGGCGCAGATCGGCATGAAGGGCCGCATCGAAACGGGCGATTTCCTGCGCGCCGCCCTCGACCGTGAGCTCGGCCTGCGCCGTGGCCGCCTGCTCAGTCACGTCGGCATCTTTGAGATCCCCGGCTTCAGCCGCCTTATCTTCGTCACCGACGCCGGGGTCGTCGTCGCCCCCGACATCGTGCAAAAGGTCGAGATAGTCCAGAATGCCATCGAGGTTGCGCTCGCGCTCGGCATCGAGCAGCCCAAGGTGGCCGTGCTGGCGGCGACCGAGATGGTCAACCCCAAGATCCCCACAACCATGGACGCGGCCAACCTCGCCAAGATGGCCGACCGCGGCCAGATCCGTGGCGGCATCGTCGACGGTCCGCTGGCGCTCGACAACGCCATCTCCGACGAGTCGTCGTCCATCAAGGGCATTCGTTCGCCTGTGGCCGGCCAGGCCGACATCCTGGTGGCCCCGGATGTGGAGGCCGGCAACATGCTGGCCAAGGCCATCACCTATTTTGCCAAGGGCCGCATGGCCGGCGTTGTGGTGGGCGGCCAGTCGCCGCTGATCGTGGCCTCGCGCTCCGATCCTCACGAGACCAAGCTGCTGTCGATTGCGCTGGGCGTAGTCCTGGCCTCTTGGGCCAGGCCGTAGCAGGGCTGGGGTCAGGGCGGGAGCGCCGGCTGCCAGGCCGGCCCCTTCCTCAGCCGGCTGCCGGCCGCCGCTCCCCTGACCCCAGATTGGACCCATGCCTGCACGCCCTTCGTGCAGGCCCAGAGAACCGGAGGGTTCAGACATGGTCGAGTTCCTCAACGGGGAGGACGGCGCAGCAGGAGGCGGGCGATGATCGAAATCCGCATCCATGGTCGCGGCGGCCAGGGCGCAGTGGTCGCCTCCAAGGTGCTCGCGACCGCCGTCTTCCGAGAGGGCAAGTACGTGCAGTCGTTCCCGTCCTTCGGCGTCGAGCGCAGGGGCGCTCCCGTCACCGCCTTCACCCGCATCGACGACACCCCCATTCGCCTCCGCTGCCAGATCTACGAACCCGACCACCTGGTCGTCCTCGACCCCACGCTGATTGTCGCCGTCGACGTCACCACAGGGCTCAAGCCCGGCGGCTGGATCATCATCAACAGCTCCAGGCCACCGGCGAGCTTCAACTTGCCCGAGCGCTTCCGCGTGGCCACCGTCGATGCCAACGCCATCGCCATCCGCCACCGGCTCGGCCCGGCCAACGCCCCCATCGTCAACACCGCCATCCTGGGCGCCTTTGCCCGCATCACAGGGCTGGTCGGCATCGAAGCCATCCGCGAAGCCGTGCGCGAGGGCGTGCCGGCAAAACAGGACGACAACGTCGCCGCCACCCAGGAGGCCTACGATGAAGTCCAAGCATAGCATGCCCACGACGCAGGCGCCCGACGAGCCCATCGTCTTTCGCACGCTGGCCGACATGCCGCCTCTGCCGGTGTCGCTCGGCGCCACACTCACCAGCAAGACCGGCAGTTGGCGCTACATCCGCCCGCGCTACGAAGACAAGACACCGCCCTGCAACCATGCCTGCCCGGCCGGCAACGATGTCGTGCACTATATCGCCGCGCTGCGCGACGGTCACGTCGAGGCGGCCTGGCACACCCTGATCGCCGAGAACCCACTGCCGGGCGTCTGTGGGCGCGTGTGCCCGCACCCCTGTGAGAGCGACTGCAACCGCGGCGAGTTCGGCGGCGCCATCGCCATCCGCGCCCTCGAGCGCTACCTCGCCGACGAGGCCGCGGCCCACGGCTGGCGCCCCGAGCGCGCGGCCGCCCGCCGCCCCGGCCGCATCGCCATCGTCGGCTCAGGGCCGGCGGGCCTCTCGGCCGCCTACCACCTGGCGCGCCTGGGCTACGAGCCCACCATCTACGAGGCTGCGAGCCAGCCAGGCGGCCTGCTGCGCTACGGCATCCCCGCCTACCGCCTGCCCAAGGCT
>ERZ795058.3104-NODE-3104-length-18044-cov-5.968314_pt1 | contig 18044 bp, 11 predicted proteins | sample MGYA00375142_ERZ795058 | MGnify/ENA primary metagenome ERZ795058 (study PRJEB30187, sample SAMN05720210) | activated sludge metagenome | isolation source: anaerobic digester from wastewater treatment plant | place: Japan | collected 2015-04-20 ... | reverse complement strand
CCGTGATGAAATGCGTCGTCTGCGTGACCGTGCTCGTGCCGTCGAATATGGCTTCCTCAATCTCGGTGTTCAGCGCCGCGATCGTATAGTAGGCCGGCTGCAGGATGTCGCCGCCGGCCTGAAAGAACGGCACGTCGGCGAAACGGTAGATCTCGCCGTCGCGCGTCGCGCGGTGCGCTGTCGTTTCCATCGCCTGGCGTTCGTTCGCCAGAAAGGCGTTGTAATCGTTGACCGATTCCTCCGCCCCGCGCGCCCTCACGTAGCGCGGCTGGCGCAGCAGCACGATCTCCCCCTCGGGCCGGAATTCCCCGCCGACCGGCTCGACCGGCTGCGCCGCCTCGAGCGTCATTCGGATGTCCGCCCCCGCCTGCAGCGGCGGCAGACTGCTGACCCGCTGGTAATACATCGTCTGCGGCCGGTTGGTCCCGTCGCTCAGCGAGCACGGGCAGTCCTGCAGCGGGTTGTCGAACGTCTCCACCCATTCCCAGCCGCCATCGAATCCCGGCTCGGGAAACTGCGCCATGCCGAAAACGATCTGCAGCAGCACGCCCCCGCGCAGATCGCGCCACACGACGGCGTTCTGCGGGTTCGCGCTGTCGCCGCGCGTGTAGGCCACCCGGATGCGCGTCCCGTAGTCCAGTGTCGTCTCGGTCGCGCCGGCGATCAGCCCTTCCAGATGAATCGCTTTGGCCGCGGCCCCCTCCGGCGTAAACAGCCATTCAACCGTCCCCGAGACCGTGTAGTTGATCGTGATCGGACGGCGGACGCACTCGGCGAACAGCCCCCCCTCGCACACCCCGTTCGCGCCGAACAATGGCCGGTAGCTGATCTGGCGCTGGCCGGTATACATCTGCAGCTCGCCCGTCTCGGTCTGCATCCGGTCGACGAGCGAGAGCGTGAGGAAGTCGCGCATGCCGTACGCGCGCCGCGCATTGTGCTCCAGCACGCTGCGGAACAGCTTGACGCCGTCGGGATAGTAGCCTTCGTAGGTTCCCGAAAGATCCAGCAACTCGGGTTGCGGATCACAGCAGTAAAGTTTCTCGCGCAGCTCCGTCGGCTGCGGCTGCGCCCGCGGCGCCAGCAGCATCCCGAGCATCAGCCACGCCAGGGCGCGCGGGCGCACGCCAACCGGCGACCGGAGGGATTCCATGATGAACCTGCCTTCCTCGGATGAAAAAATCCGGCGTCCCGGCCGCCGACCGGTCAAACGACGAATATGATTTCTGCCTTAGTTTTGTTTAGGTCAAAATGGGTTGAAGATCAACCGTTAATGCCCTCGCCCCCGCCCTGCTATGAGGCGTTCGTCCGGGACGAAAGCGAGAAGACGATGCTTGATCCAATACCTGCCGGCAGGATCGCGAACAAGTCGCTCCGCGAGGCCGGCCGGCCCAGGCGGTGAATTCCGCGTGAAGCGGTGGAAGCAGATCGGAAGCACTCGGCTTAGCGGGACGCTGCGGCGTTGCGGCAAGTGAACCCCAGCATCCGCACCCGCTCCGCCAGGTCTTCGTCGGCGCCCTCCAGCGTCAACGTCGTCGCGGCGAACTCGCGGCGCAGCGGGTAGCGTTTGCGCCGTTCATCAAACGCCGCGCCGATCGCCTCCCCGGCCGCGTGCAGCGCCGTCCTCAAATCGGCATCGTCGCGCAGGATCGGATACGCCGTCAGCACCAGTTCCGCCAGGATCGAATCCGCCGCCCGGTGCGCGGCGTTCAGTCGGATCGCCGGCACGGCGGCGGGCGGCATCGCCAAGGCGGGCGCCGCGGCCTCCCGCCCCAGCCAGCGGCACGCTGCTTCGTAAATCATCCGCGTGCCGGCCACCTTGCCGTCGTATGAATAGCCGGCGATATGCGGCGTGCCGACCAGCGCGCGGCGCAGCATGTCGGGGTTGATCGACGGCTCCCCCTCCCACGCGTCCAGAATCAGCTTGTGGCGCGGGCCGTCGCTCAGCCCGGCCGCCCAGGCCCCCTCGTCGATCACGCCCCCGCGGCTCGCGTTGATCAGCACTGCCGCGGGCTTGAGCCGCGCGATGCGCTCGCCGTCGAACAACCGCCACGTCGGGTCGTCGCCGCCGCGCGTCAGCGGCACGTGCAACGTCACGAAATCGCACTCCATCAACTCATCCAGCGGCCGGTAGCTCGAATCGCCCGTCGCCCGCGCCAGCGGCGGATCGTTCAAAACGACGCGCAGACCGAGCGCCTCCGCCACGCGCCTTACGCGCGAACCGCAGTTGCCGACCCCGACGATCCCCAGCGAGCATTCGCTCAGCCGCAGCCCCAGCCGCCCCGCCGCGAACGCCAGCGCCGCGGCGACATACTGCGCCACCGATTCCGCATTGCACCCCGGCGCCGAGGCAAACCCGATTCCGCTTTCCCGCAGGTAATCCAGATCGACATGGTCCGTCCCGATCGTCGCCGTGCCGACGAACCGGACGCGCGAGCCCGCGAGCAGTTCACGGTTGACGCGCGTCACCGAGCGGACCATCAGCAGGTCGGCGTCGCGCACATCGTCCGCCGTGATGCGGCGGCCGGCCAACAGCGTTACCTCGCCCAGCCGGCCAAAGTGCTCCGCGGCGAACGGCATGTTTTCATCGGCGACAATGCGCAGCGTCATGTTCGACACCTGAGGTTGAGATCGGAGCAAGCGCGACTCGCTTCCGCCAGCCGTTGTGGGACCGGCGCCCTCGCCGGCCCACCCTTCCCTCATTTCCCAAAGGAATCCCAGCCCACGACTCCGCGCAAATCATAACAGCCTCCCCCCCCGTCGTGAAGCAGCTCGTCTTCGCCCCAAACCACCGTCGATTCTGTTCCTGATCCCGATTCGTCCGCGGTTCTTGCGCCCGCCCGATGATTATGACACGCTTTTGCGTTCATATTGCCTTGAGGCAGCAACACCGGCGGCGCGCCTCGCCGGCCCCATCTCGCGCGCGAAGTCATGGAACACGAAGAATACCAGCGCATGTTCGCCCTGGAGGACCGCCACTGGTGGTTCCAGGGCCGGCTGATGATGATCGAGCGGCTGCTGCGCCGCCACGTGCTGCCCGTCCTGCCCGCGCGCCCGCGCCTGCTCGACCTCGGCTGCGGCACCGGCCTGTTCCTCCAGCGCCGCCTGCGGGAGTGCGAGCCGTTCGGCATCGATTTCTCGGTCGAAGCCCTCGCCTGCTGCCGCACGCGCGTTCCGGGCCGCCTCGCCCGCGCCGACGCCGCCCGCCTCCCCTTCGCCGATGCCGTCTTCGACGTTGTTTCCGCCTTCGATCTGATCGAGCATGTGGCCGATGACGTCGCCCTCGTCGCCGAGGCCTGGCGCGTCCTGCGCCCCGGCGGCTGCTTCATCGCCACCGTCCCGGCGCACCCCATCCTCTGGAGCGCCCACGACGTCTCGCTGCATCACCAGCGCCGCTATCGCCGCGCCCAGTTCAACGCGCTCTTCAACGCGGCGCCGTGGGAGACGATTCGCATGACCGCCGGCTTTACCCTGATCTTCCCCCCGGCCCTTCTGATCCGGCTGGGCCGCCGGCTGGCGCGCTCCAGCCGCCCCCCCGTCTCCGACACGCGCGAAACCGCCGAGTGGCTCAACCGCCTGCTCATCCGCCTCCACGCCGGCGAGGCCGCCTGGCTTGAGCGGCACGATCTGCCCATCGGCATCTCGCTCATGACCATTCGCCGCAAGCCCGAGGCGCGGCCATGAGCACCGCCGGCAACCCGCCCACCCTCAACGGACTCGGCGACCGCCCGCTGACCGTCTCCGAACTTTCCTGGCGCGTCCAGCATCTGCTCGAGGAAGCGATCGGCTATGTCCGTGTCGAGGGTGAAGTCTCCGGCGTCCGCATCCCCTCCTCCGGGCACTGTTACTTCGTGCTCAAGGACGAGCGCACGGCGATCAACGCGGTGTGTTTCCGCTCCACCCTGGCGCGGCAGAAGGTCCGCCCCGCCGACGGCATGAAGCTCGAAGTCCGCGGCCGCGTCACCGCCTACACCGCCCGCAGCGAATATCAGGTCATCGTCGATTCGCTGGCCGAGGCCGGCCTGGGCGAGCTGATGCGCCGCTACCTCGAACTGAAGGACCAGCTCGCGGCGCAGGGGTTGTTCGACGAGGCGCGCAAGCGGCCGATCCCGCGCCTCCCGCGCCGCATCGGCATCGTCACCTCCGCCACCGGCGCGGCACTGCGCGACATGCTCAACGTGCTGGGGCGCCGCGCCCGCGGCATCACGATCTACCTGGCCCCGGCGGCCGTCCAGGGCGCCCAGGCCGCCCCCGCGATCGTCGCCGCCCTCCAGCGCCTCCAGCGCCACGGCCGCGCCGAGGTGATCATCGTCGGCCGCGGCGGCGGCTCGATCGAGGACCTCTGGGCATTCAACGAGGAACCGGTCGTCCGCGCCATCGCCGCCTGTTCCATCCCCGTCATCTCCGCCGTCGGCCACCAGACCGACACGACCCTGGCTGATTTCGCCGCCGACCTGCGCGCCCCCACCCCCTCGGCCGCCGCCGAACTCGTCACGGCGCACTACGGCGAACTGGCCGAGAGCCTGGCCGTCCTCTGCCGGCGGCTGGCGCGCGCCATCGCCCGCGATCTGGAGCGCCGCCGCGCCCGCCTCGACCGCTGTCGCCACGCCTGGGGCCTGCGGCGCCCGCCCGAACGCCTTCAGCTCATGATGCAGCGGCTCGATGACTTGGCGGCGGACCTGACCGCCCGCATGCAGCGCACCCTGCGCGACCGGCGCGATGCGCTCGCGATCGCCGGCCTGCGGCTCGGCCGCTGCAACCCCCGCGCGCGCCTCGAGCTGCTCCACACGCGCCTGGACCGGCTCCGCGCCAAACTGCACGCCACCGGCCCCGCGCGCTGGGGCCCCGAACTGCGCGCCAACCGCGAACGCATCGATCACCTGCGCGGCCGCCTGCACGCCGCGATGCGGAGCGATCTGCAACGCGCGCGCCTGCGCCTTGCGGCCGCTCACGATCAACTGCGCGCCGTCAGCCCCGAGGCGGTCCTCCAACGCGGCTACAGCATTGTCACCCACGGCAAACGCGATCGCATCGTCAAGCACCCGGACGACGTCAAGGTCAGCGAGATCGTCCGCATCCGCTCGGCCGGCGGGGCCTGGCGCGCCGCCGCCCTGCCGCCGGGCGACGACCTGTTTGAATGACGGTCGCGTCAGGACGCCGGCCGGGTCCGGCCCCGCGCCCAGTTGCGCCGTTCGGCGATTTCGTCGGACATCAACACCGACAGCGGCCGGGTCGCCGCGATCGCCCGCAGCAGCGCCTCCTGGCCGACGTCGCGCCCCTCATCGAACGCGTCGAACAGCGCCGAGATCACCGCCTGCTCAATCTCCGCGCCGGAAAATCCCTCCGCGCGCCGTGCCAGTTCCTCCAGATCGAACCGGTCCGGCCGGCGCCGGCGCAGCTTCAGGTGAATCCCGAAGATCTCCCGCCGCTCTGCCGGGCTCGGCAGGTCGACAAAGAAGATCTCGTCGAATCGCCCCTGGCGCAATAACTCCGGCGGCAGCACCTTGACATCGTTCGCCGTGGCGATCACGAAAACCGGCGCCGTTTTTTCCTGCAACCACGTCAGCAGCGTGCCGAACACGCGCGCCGTTGTGCCGCTGTCCGAAAAACTCGAGCTGGCCAGCCCCGAAAACCCCTTGTCGATCTCGTCGATCCACAGGATGACCGGCGCGATCGACTCGGCGATCGTCACCGCCCGCCGCGCGTTCTCCTCGCTCTTGCCCACCAGGCTGCCGAACAGCTCCCCCATGTCGAGCCGCAACAGCGGCATCTGCCAGTAGCGGCTGACCGCCTTCGCCGCCAGCGATTTGCCGCACCCCTGCACGCCCAGGAACAGCACCCCCTTGGGCACCGGCACCCCGAACTGCCGCGCCTTGGGATGGAACGCCCGCCGCCGCTTGCGCAGCCACTCTTTCAACCCCGCCAGCCCGCCCACCATCTCAATCGATTCGCTCGGCTCGATGTATTGCAGCACCCCCGACTTGCGGATGATCTGGCGCTTCTCCTGATAGACGTCCGGCACCTCCTGCACGGTCAGCCGCCCGCGCCGGACGAGGATCTTGGCGAAGACGTTTTCCACCTCGTTCATCGTCAGCCCGATCGCCGCCTCCAGCAGCCGTTGGCGCGTCTCATCGGTGTTGTCGAAATGCAATTCCGGGTTGCCCTGCAAGTCCTTCGCCAGTTGATCGAAAAACGCGGCCAGGTCGTCGCGGTCGGGCAACGGAAAATCGACGACCGTCAGGTCCTTCTCCAGTTCCGCCGGGACGCGCAGCGTCGGCCCCAGCAGGATCACCGTCGCGTATGACGTGCGCAACTGCGCCGCCAGATCGCGCAGCGCGCGCACCACCGACGCCTCGCCCAGAAACGGGTGGAAATCCTTCAGCACGAAGATCCCCGGTTCGGCGGCGGCGGTCGAAATCTCGCGCAGCGCCACCAGCGGGTCGCGCGTCCCCTTCTGCCCTTCCTGCTGCATCCCGCCGAACCGCCGGTACGTGCACAGGCCGCTGTTGATCGACCACTGCCACAGGTGCTTGCCGAGCGCCGTCGCGATCCCGTCCAGGCACTCCATCACCCGCTCTTCTTCCCAGGACACGATCTGGAGCAGCGGATAGCGGGCGCGGACCAGCGTCTCCAGCTCGGCGCGGATCTTCGGCGACGGCGCGGCCGCCCCGACCGGCGCGACCGGTGAACCGGCCGGCGGCTCGATCGGCGCCGACGATCCCGGCCCTCCCGCCCCCGCCCGCTCCCCGCCGCGACTGATCTCGCTCATCTCCCCGCCCCCACTCAAAAAAATCGTCTCTCGTCCCTCGTCCTCTTCCTCGCCCTCGCCCCCAACGGCCTGCCCTGAAAATTCGTCTCTCGGCTCTCGTCCTCGGCTCTCGAAAGCCCGTATTGAATCGGCCCCATCGCAACGGACATTATGGAGCGCAATCCTACCCCTCGCAATGCGCGTGTCTCATCATCCACCCCGCTCCACACCATCTACATCGTCCATTCAGTCCATCCCATCCGACGCCCTCTCCCCACCCCCACCTTCCCCGCCCAAACAAACAGCGAGGCCCGCTTCCTCATGGGAGCGGGCCTTGCCGTGTGGGGCGTTTCGGGAAGCCGTATTTGCCGATTCGCCTTGCAGCCGTCAGTTCACCTTGCCGAAGCGCGCCGCGCGTCGCGCCTGCTGGTCCTTTTCGTCCGCGCCGAGCGTTTCATCGAAGAACTTGTCCGGCACGTGCCAATCGTGATCGATCTTCTCGTAGAGATACTTCTCGCGATCGCTCAGTCCGACATGCTGTTCCACGATCTTCGGCGTCAGCATCAGCACCAGTTCGGTCTTGGCCTGGTCATGCTCCTTGTTCTTGAACAGCCAGCCGATCACCGGGATCCGGTGCAGCCAGGGAACCCCGTCGACCCCTTCCACCTTGCGGACCTGGCGGAAACCGCCCAGCGCCACCGTGTCGGCGTTGCGCACGATGACGTTCGTCATCGCGTTGCGCTCGTCCACTTGCGGCGGATCATAAGCCGAGAACCCGCCGCCGCCGGCGTCGACCCGGCCGCGGAAGATCTTCTGGCGCAGATCGATTTCCATCCGCACGAACCCGTTGGGCGTGATGATCGGCTTGACGTTGATCGTCACGCCGACCGGCTCGAACTCGATCTCGCCGATCACGACCCCTTCGGTCGGGCCCTGCACCGATTCGATGTAGGGAATCTTCTCAATGATGTCGATCCTCGCCGGCACATTGTTCAGCGTCGTCACGCGCGGATTGGCCAGCACCTCGACGATGTCGCGCTGCTCCAGGAAGCTGAACGTGGCGTTCAGATCGTATTCGTCGCCGAAGATCCCGATCTTGTCGCCGAACGAGAGCGAGCCCAGGCCGCCCCCCAGCGTGAAGCCCTCGAGCAGGACCGGGATCAGCCCGCCGGCATTGGCCAGCGGCGTCGGGTCAAGCGCCTCCACCGCGCCGGCCAGGCCGGTCACTTCGGTCGAACCGATCAGGTTCCCGCCGAGATACATATCCCGCGTCACCGTTTCTACATTGTTCACCCCGGCCGGCCCGAACAACCCGGTCGAATCCTTGTCCATGCTCCGCGAGTCGAGCCGCCGCAGCGCGTGTTCATTCAGTTTCGTCACCGACCATTGCGTTCCCAGGTTGCGCAGCGCGCCGACGTTAATGTCGGCCAGCCGCGCCTCGATCAGCACCTGGCGCTCGGCCAGGTCGATCTCCGCGATCAGGTCGCGGATCACCTGGATCTGCGGCGGAACGTCGGTGATGATCAGCGTATTGGATTCCTCATTCGCCATCATCCGCCCATGGTCGGTCAGGAACGGCTCCATCGTTTCGAGCACGTCGTCGGCGCTCAGCCAGTTGAGCTGAATCACCTCGGTCCGCGTCTCGACGAGTTGCCGGCCGATCTGCTCCTGCGGAACGATCCGGAAGATGCCGCTCTGGTCCGGCACGATCGCCAGCTTGCGCGTCGACAGGATCGACTCCAGCGCGTCGCGCAGCCGCACGTTGTGCAGCCGCAGGCTGACCTTGCCGCCGATGTCGTCGGCGTCAAAGATGAAATTGATGTCGAGCCGCTCGCCGATGATTCGGATCACGTTGCGCAGATCCGCGTTGGCGAACTCCAGCGACTCCACGATCACGTCGAGCTTCTCCAGCGCCTGCCGCGTCAGGATGTCCTGCTCGGAATCCTCGAAGTCCAGGGCAATCGTCTCGTCCGGATTGACCTGCATCGCCTCGTCGCCGGTGCCGCTGACGTTCTGCGCCACCTCGACCGGCAACGCCGGCCGCGGTTCCGCTTCCCCGTTGGGATCGGGGATCACCACGTCGACCGGCGCGGCCGCCGCCAGGCGCACCTCGTTCTCGGCGTGGGCGACATACTGGTTGAGCGCGTCGGCGGTCCCGCCCGGGTCGCCTGACCCTTGCGCGCCCAGCCAGGGAGCCGTGGCGGCGATCGCCAGGGCCATGGCCATCAGTCTGATTTGCTGCGGGAACGGTGCCATCCTACGACTCCTTCTCTCCAACGTGCATTCCGGCTCTCAAGCGGGGCTTGACGGTCTTCACCGTCGGCCTTCCATGGGCACTGGGGCGCCGCCTGCTACTGCTCGTGCTTCAACTCGACTTCAAACGTTTCGTGCTGCACCTGATACGTCACCAGCTTGTCGCTGATCGCGGCCACGCGCACCTCGGGATAATTCGGCAGCGCCTCCCCCTCGGCCAGCATGAAATCCCCCACCAGGCACAGGCTGCGGTCCTCGCCGACGATCACCCCGGTCGTGTTCTCCGCCACCCAGTTGGGCAGCTCCACCTTGATCTCCGGCACATACGCCTCGGCCATCGCCGACTGCACCTGCGCGGCCTGCGCCTGCGCGATCGCCATGATCTTGTCCTGCGCGATCAGGTTGAACCGCGGGTCGCCCATCCGCTGGATCCGCTGATAAAGCGTGATCGCCGCGTCATACTCGCCCGCTTCCTCCAGCGCCTCGGCCTGTGCCGACAGTTCCTTGAAGATCGCCTCGTTGCGCACCCAGGGCAGCAGCATCGGGTCGGGCCGGCCGTTCGGGTTGTAAACGAATCGCGGCTCGTCGCCCAGCATCTGGCGGATCTCCGGCTGCTGGAATAGATCGGTCGCCATCACCGGCGCGTCCTCGCTCTCCAGCCCCAGGCTGATCTTGCCCGACTCGCTCTTCGGACCTTGCAACGCGGCCAGCGCGCCCGCGCCGCCGGCCGGCGCCGCCACGCCCGTCGTCGCCGCGTCGCCATACACTGCCGGGATCAGCGTCCCTTCGTCCGGCACTTCGGGCAGCGTCGGCATGCCGGTCGTCATCCCCTCCACGCCCCGCAGGCGCTCATCCTGCGGAACCGCCGGCAGCGTCGTTTGCGGCTCGGTGGAGAGCGTGCGCGCCAGTCGCCGCCAGGGCGATTCGGCCGTCGCCGGCAGGGCGACCAGCAGGGCCGCCGTCAGCAGGCCCCAGCGGATGCCCCCGCGAACTAGATCCGCGCGGACGGGCTGGTTCGTGCGCATCTCCCTTTCCCTTTCCCTGTTCATGCTCGTCTTCCTCACTTTAAAAATCCGTCTCTCGCCCACACTCTGGAATCGGCTCTCGTCCCTCGTCCTCGTGGTCGGTCTCCAAAGGTCATCGGCCAAAGCCGGCCGCGACCTTAGTTGTTGAACATGAACGTCGTGATCTCCATCTCGATCGGGTGGACTGAGGGACGCTCCGCGTTGTTGCCGATCGTCAGCTTCTTCAGCCGCATGAAGCGGTCGGGATTCTGCTCCACCAGCGTCAGAAACTGCCCGAACGCGTGGTAGTGCCCGTGCGCCTTCACGCTGTACGGAATCTCCGTATACAGCGCGCGCGCCGTGTTCTTGTCCGGCTTGACCTCTTCCTGGATGATCCCGGTCGTCCCCAGAATCATCACCAGCGCGTTCAGGAATCCGGGCGCGTCCGGGCTGTCGGGCAGCCGCCGCGTCACCTTCTCGATCATCTCCGCCTGCTTCTCCAGTTCGTCCTTCTGGCTCAGCAGGCTGCGGATCTCGGCCAACTGCACTTCCAGTTCCTTCGTCTCTTCCACCATGTCCCGCGTCCGGCGCTCATACTTGTTGATCATCCCGCGCCCGATCATGAAGTGGAAATAGGCGATCAGGATCAGGCCCACCAGGCCCACGAACACCGTGACCAGCAGGGCTGTCTTCTGTTGATCGCTCATCGTCACGTCTCCTTGTGCTTTTCGCTTCGAAACCTGGTTGTGGATCCGGCCGCTCCCAGCGCGCGCCTTAGCGCGCCGAGGCCACCTGCCGCTTCTCCGCCGCCGGGGCGTTTTCCTGCTGACCCATCGGGTGCGTCGTCAACTTGAACGTGAACGCGTTGCACGGCGTCCCCTGGTAGACCGTCGCCTCCACCTTCTCGAACTCGATATTCGACTGGAAGCCGTCCATGAATCGCACGGTCCCGCCCTGCGCGTCCTCCTCCACGTGATTGATCATCGCGTGATGGAAGCGCGTGACGTTCTCAAACTGCTGATGCGCGTCGTTGCCCAGCGCCACACCCGTCAGCCGGACGATGTACTTGATCACCGGCCGCATCACCGGCTGCGGCTCCTTCCCCTTGTCCTCCGCCTTGCTCTTCTTCCACGCCTCGCGCGCGGCCTTCGAGGCCTCCGTCTCCACCATCGTCACGTCTTCCTGGATGTCCAGCTCGGTCAGGAAAACATTCGCCGGAATCAGGTTGGCCAGCATGTTGACCTTCTGGCTCCACAGGATCCGGTCGGGCGGATCGAGCGAACGCAGCACGTCGAGCTGGTTGTTGATCACCTCACGGAACTTGCGCACCTGCTCGGCCTCGGTCAGTTGCTTCTCGATCTGTTCCTCGATCTGCTTCTGCTTGCGTTCGGCCGCGCGGAATTCGTCACCGGCGACCTTCACCTTGGACCACGCGATCCAGCCCAGGCCGCCGTTGGCGCCCAGCACCAGGATCAGCGCCAGCCAGACGATCGCGCCGAGCCCCCCGGCGCCGGCGCCGGTGCCGGCCCCGCCCGCCGCGCCGCCGCCGGCCGCCGCCGTCCGCGCGCGGTGCCGCGTCGAGGAATTCTCCAGCAGGTTAATCTGTATCATCGTCGCTCATTTCCTTTCGCCGCATCTGCGTGTTCAGCTCGTGGCGCCGCCCTCAGGCCGCCAGTCCGCGGATCCCCAGGCCGATCGCCACCCCCAGTTGATGGCGCATCTGTTCGGCCTGGCTCATGAACCCACTGCGCTGGGGCACCCGCACCCGCCGCAGCGGATCCATCAGCTCCACCGGCAGCCGGAGCTCCTGTTCGACATTCTCCCTCAGGTTCGGCAGCCCCGCCGTCCCGCCGCCCAGAATCACCCGGCCGACGTTGATCCCGCGATACTGCCCCTCGAAAAACTCAATCGACCGGCGCACTTCCACCAGCAGGTTGTGCACCACCGCCTGCACCGCCTTGCGCACCGCATACTCCTGCGCGTCGCGGCTCGTTTCCTGCTCGGTCATTTCCTCGATCGTCCCGCGAATCGTGTCCAGCAGGCCGCTCGCCCCCTCCCCGCCGTCCTCATCCCCCCCCGTCGCCGGCACCGTGCCGTAGGCCATCTTCAGGTTCTCCGCGTCGGCGAAATTGCAGCCCAGGTGCGAGCGGATCGCCTGCGTGATCGTCTGGCCGCCGATCAGGATGTCGCGCGAAAACCGCGACGTCCCCGCGCTGAACACATTGATGCTCGTGATTTCGCTGCCGATGTTCACCAGCGCCGTGCACTCGTCGCCCTGCTCGTAATTCAGTTCATAACAGTTCATGAACGCGAATGAATCGACGTCGACGACGCGCGGCTCCAGACCGGCCCCGCGCAGCACGCTCACATGGCGCTGCACCAGGTCCTTCTTCGCCGATACCAGCAGCACGTCCATCTTCGGGATCTCGCCGTCGGGCACGCGCCCCAGAATCGCCGAATCCAGGTTCACCTCCGACAGCCGGAACGGAATGTATTCCTCGGCTTCCCACTGCAGCGCCTTCTTCAACTCGTTCTCCGGCATCTCGGGAAGCTGCAGGTAGCGCACGATGATCGACTCGCCGCAGACCGAACTGATCGCCTGGCGCGACTTGATCCCGGCCGACGCCAGCGCCCGCTTGAGCGCCTCGGTCTTCGCCTCGGTCTGCCCCGCGGCGTCGCGCGGCGGCTCCCCTTCCGGATAGATGTCCGCCATCCCGAAACGCTCCAGCTCGTAGCTGTCGCCGGTCCGGCGCAGTTGGCAGACCTTGACCGAGTGGCTGCCGATGTCCACTCCGATGGGCGTCTTGCTCTTGAACATGGGTCCTCTATCCTTGGCGGGGTGCCGGTTCGACCGCGGCCGCGATGCCGCCGCGGCCGGGGGCCCGGGCTGCGTCCGTGGTTCGCCTGCATGCCTTATCGTCCGGCCATGTGCCGGACTTTTGTGAAAAATAAGACTCGTGTGTGAACAAGACCGGACCGGATCAAGCGCGGGGTGCGGGGGACGGGCGGACGGATCATCGCGTCTCGGGGGCGCCGGGAACCGGGACGGGCACGGAGGGCTCGCGATCCTGATCCGGTCTTGAGTCAGCTCTCGTATCGGAGCGCCGGCGCCGAATCCCGAGATACGTCAGAAAAATGTACCGGCCCCGCCGGCCCCATCCGGTAAAACCGGGGAAACCTTCCCCACCTCATCACCCCGAGACGGTAAATCTTACCGGACGTCGCCCCGGAGGCGTGCCATATCAAGAGCCCCGGGCGGAGCGCAGCCATTCCAAACCCTCCCGTCACCGAAGCAAGGCGAACCCTGAGTCCGCGAAGCGGACGACCGGAATAAAGCGCAGGGTGGAGGCCGAAGGCCGGGACCCTGTCTCGCCGCCCCCAGCGCATCAAATCCCTGGAAGGGGTGGCCGGACGCGGACCGCGATGAAATCCACCGGTGTGGGACCGGCGCCCCCGCCGGTCGCTCCCCCCGCATCCCGGATGGATGCGAGATGGTAGCCGGTGGTTGAGCGCAGCGCCCCCGCCGGTCACTCCCCCCCGGCATCCCGGAGGAATGCCAGAAGTCCCATTCACCCCCTCAACGACGCCGCCGCGCCGCGGCCCGCCAGGTATCCCGTCGACCACGCCCATTGAAAATTGAATCCGCCGATCCGACCGTCGACATCGAGGATCTCGCCGCAAAGATACAGCCCCGGCGCCTTGCGCGACTGCATCGTCCGGATGTCGACCTCGCGCAGATCGACGCCGCCGGCGGTCGTCTCGGCGAAGGCCCACCCCCGCGGGCCGGCAACGCGCAGCCGCAGCCCGGCCAGGGCGCCGGCCAGCGCCCGCCGCCGCATCCGCGTCAGCCCGTTCAGCGCCGTGTCGGCCGCCTCCCCCGCCAGCAACAGTGCGAGGCGCTCCGGCCACAGCCGCCGCAGGCAAGCCCCGACGGCCAGCCGCGGGTGGGCCGCGGCCTGCTCGCGCAACCAGGCATCGGCCCGTTCCTCGGTCGGCAGACTGGGATGCCCCAGCGCGAGCACTGGCGGCGTCGCTGGCGCGGCGTCGCGCGCCCGCGCCCAGTGGCGCGAGAGGTTCATCGCCGCCGGCCCGCTCAATCCAAAATGCGTGAACAGCAGGGAATCGGTCGTCTCTCCCAGGCGCCGGCTGTTTTCCTCAACCAGCGCCAGCCGCGCGTCGACGGTCACGCCGGCCAGCTCGCGCACCCGCGCCGCCGCCGCGCTCGGCTGCTCGTCCGCAAGGACCAGGGGGCACAGGGCGGGAACGGCCGGGATGATCCCGTGCCCCAGCCGGCGCATCCATTCAAGGCCCGCCCCATCGCTTCCCGATTTGGGCAGCGCCATCCCCCCCGTCGCGACGATGACGCGGCGCACGCCCAGCACCCCGCCGCCCGCCAGTTGCAGGTCGAACCAGGAATCCCCGCCCGTCTCCCCTTCCAATGAGTGACGAAATTCGAAATGCGAATCTCGCCTGTCAATTTCCACTACCTTTTCCCCCGCCCGCAACTCCACCCCCAACTCCCCGACTCGCCGCAGCAGCGCCTCGAGCACGGTCCGCGCCTTGTCGCTCACCGGAAAATACTTTCCCGTCGACTCCAGCTTCAGCGCCACGCCCAGCCCGGCCATCCAGCGCAGGGTATCCCGGTGATCGAACGCCCGCAGGACGCCGCGGATCAGCGGCTGCGGGCCGCCGTTGAAATCCTCGGGCCGGACCTCGCGGTGGGTCACGTTGCAGCGCCCGCCGCCGCTGACGAGGATCTTCGCCCCCGGCTTCTTCGCTCCGTCCAATAGCACGATGCGCGCGGCGGAACCGGCCGCCGCCGCTGCGCCGGCAAAGATCGCCGCCGCCAGCCCCGCCGCGCCCGCGCCGATGATGGCAATGTCATATCGCAAGGGGAATCCCAATCGGGTCCGTCCGGGAATCGGCCCGCCGCGCCCGCGCCGCTACGCCAACGCGCGCTCGGTCACCTTCGCCTTCAGCAGCGCCACCGCCTCGGCCAGCCCCAGCACCCCTTCGTCTCCCTTGCCGTGGCGGCGCAGCGCGACCGACCGGCTCTCGGCCTCCTTCGCCCCCAGCACGAACATGAACGGGATCTTCGCCAGCTCCGCGGCCCGGATCTTCTTGCCGATCTTCTCGCTCGATGCGTCGATCTCCGCGCGCAGCCCGGCCTCCTTCAGTTGCTCCAGCACCTCGCGGGCATAGTCCAACTGCGCGTCGGTGATCGCCAGCACGGCCGCCTGCACCGGCGCCAGCCAGGGAGGAAACGCCCCGGCGAAATGCTCGATCAGCACGCCGACGAAACGTTCCATCGAGCCGAACGGCGCCCGGTGGATCATCACCGGCCGGTGCGCGCTGTTGTCCGCTCCGATATACTCCAGCGCGAACCGCTCGGGCAGGTTGTAATCCACCTGCACCGTGCCGAGCTGCCATTCCCGCCCGATCACGTCCTTGACGACGAAGTCGATCTTCGGTCCGTAAAACGCCGCCTCGCCCGGTTCCTCGCTGAACGCGACGCCGAGCGAGCGCGCCGCCGCGCGGCAGGCCGCCTCCGCCTTGTCCCAGTTCTCCGGCGCGCCGACATACTTCCCGCTGTCGGGGTCGCGCAGCCCGACCCGCACCCGGTAGTCATGCATTCCCAGCGTCTGAAACACCGTCCGCACCAGGCTGAGGCAGCCCAGCAGCTCGGCCGTCACCTGATCCTCGGTGCAGAAGATGTGCGCGTCGTCCTGGGTGAATCCCCGCACGCGCGTCATCCCGCCGATCTCGCCCGACTGCTCCCAGCGATAGACCGTCCCGAACTCCGCCAGCCGGAGCGGCAGGTCGCGATAGCTGCGATGCTCGCTGGCGAAGATCCGGATGTGATGCGGGCAGTTCATCGGCTTGAGCAGATAGCCGTCCACCGTCCCCGCCGCCATCCGGTTCGACAGCTCGGCGCAGGTCGCCCCCTCGTCGGCCAGCCGCGCCAGTTCATCGTGCTCGATGATCGGCGGATACTGCGACTCGCGGTAATACGGAAAATGCCCCGACGTGCGATACAGCCCCAGCTTGCCGATGTGCGGCGTGAAGACCTGATGGTAGCCCTGACGCCGCAGCTCCTCGCTGATGAAGTTCTGCAACTCCTGGCGCACGACCGCCCCCTTCGGCTTCCACAGCACCAGGCCCTGGCCCACCGCTTCGTCAATGTGGAACAGCCCGAGCTGACGCCCCAGCACGCGGTGATCGCGCTTGCGCGCCTCCTCCAGCGCCGCCAGATGCGCCTTGAGCTGCTTCTTGTCGGGGAACGCCGTCCCGTAGACCCGCTGGAGCTGCTGGCGGCTGGCGTCGCCGCGCCAGTAGGCGCCCGCCACCGAAAGCAGCTTGAACGCCCCGATCCGCCCGGTCGACGGCACATGCGGGCCGCGGCACAGGTCCTCCCAGTCGCGACCCGGCTCGCCCGTTGCATAGAAGCTCATCACGTCGCCGTCGGCGCGCGCCACGTTGTCCAGCTTGTATTCATCCCCGGCCAGCTTCCGCTCCGCCTCGGCGCGGCTCATCTCGTAGCGCGTGAACGGGCGATCCTCGCCGATGATCCGCTCCATCTCCGCCTCGATCCGGGGGAAGTCCTCCTCCGTGATCGCCGAGGGGCAGTCGATGTCGTAGTAGAAACCGTTTTCCACCGGCGGGCCGTAGGCCAGCTTCGTGCCGGGGTAGAGCCGCTGAATCGCCTCGGCCATCACGTGCGCGCACGAGTGGCGCAGCAGATAGAGCGCGTCGGCGTCGGGCGCGTCGCGGCCGGCGGTCACGATCGCCACCTGGGCGTCGGCGGCGATCGGCCGGTCCAGGTCGCGCAGCTCGCCGTCCACCTTGATGCCGAGCGCCGCCCGCGCCAGGCCCGCACCGATCGACTCGGCCACCTGCCGGCCGGTCACGCCCGCTTCGAAGTGCTTTTGACTGCCGTCGGGCAGCGTCAGGGTAATGTTCATCGGATGGAACTTCCTTTCAACCGCGCCTAGTCTGGACCGGATTGGCCCCGCCTGCAAGATTCGCGATGAATCTCGCCAACGGTGCATGGACAAAATCGGGATCGCGGGGTTGGTTCAGGGTGTGGCCGGCCGCGCACCGGCCGTTCGTCCCGTCGTCGGGAGGGCGAAGCGTGAACGGAGGGGGACGGTCGGCGCGCTCATGGCGGATGTTCCAACACAAATCTCCCCCATACCTTGCCAGAAACGCCCTCCGGATGTCAATTTCCCCCATCCTCCAAGACTCGTCTCTCGTCCTCGTCCTCGTAATCGCCCCCAACGCCCTGCCCCCAAAACTCGGCTCTCGTCCTCGTGATCGCCCTCAACGGCCTTCCCCTAACTTCGGCTCCCGGCTCTCGTCTCTCGTCCTCGGCTCTCGAATAACCGGTGTTTCGCTCAACCACAGACCACCCGCTGTTGACCCGATCCCGTTCCGGCTTCCCGATCCCGATCCATCCCCCCTCACGGCACATCGGCCGGCGTCATCGTCAACCGCAGGAACATCATCCCCAACTCGCGCCGGTCATTGGTATTCTCCTGGAAAATGGCGGGAACGAAGTAGTCCGTAAAGAGCTCCAGCACCATCGGCTGGCGGGACGTCGTCGTCTCGACCACGTCCTCGACCGTCACCGATCCGACTCCGGCCGTCATCTGTTTGAACATCCCGTCGCCGGTGAAGCAGTAGTCGATCGGCATCGTGGCGCTGGGATAGGGCGCCGGCCGGTAGAAGTGCAGGCTCAGGCGGTAACGCCCGGGCCGCTCCGGCGCGCGGAACTGGATCCGCTGAAACGGCCCGCGCGTCCAGCGGAAAGCGCCGTTGTCCTCCAGCTCGACCTCATGGAAGCCGTGCGTGTTGTTGAATTCCTCGCAGTGCGGCAGCAGATTGAGCCGGTCGGGCTCGCGCACGACGGGCCCGCGTAACTTCTCCCACAGCGCTTCCAGCCCATCGACAAAGTTCCCCCACTGATCGGGCGGGATGACGTAGAGCGCCGTGGAGCTGACGACGGGGACCCGCACGCCGTAGTTCTGCGCGATGTGACGCAG
>ERZ795058.3091-NODE-3091-length-18095-cov-12.584313_pt1 | contig 18095 bp, 14 predicted proteins | sample MGYA00375142_ERZ795058 | MGnify/ENA primary metagenome ERZ795058 (study PRJEB30187, sample SAMN05720210) | activated sludge metagenome | isolation source: anaerobic digester from wastewater treatment plant | place: Japan | collected 2015-04-20 ... | reverse complement strand
TTATTGATTAACAGCAAAATAGTTTGGGTGTCCCGAAAAAGTGCGGAAAACAGGAGAGGTAGTGTATTGAATACGTGTAACCTTGCCTTCTAAAACATTAGGATTTCCCCAATCAATAGCTCTTTTTTAGTTAACAGGTAATTTATAAGATCCCCATTTTGTTTCTTTATAAAACTCAATTACGGCATTGTCAAAACGACTAATTAACGGATAGTCCTTACCATTTTCAATATCAGTTGTGCGTTGAGCGTTGAGCAAATAAATTTGTTGAAAATGAAAAACTGATAAGAACAAGTACAATTAAAATTTCAAATTTAGTTTTCATGATTATTCGCTTTAATTTTTAATAAATTAGTTAATACAAATACAAAATTAAACATATTTTTTAAAATAAAAAAATATATTTTTCTTCTGCTTATTTTTCAATAAAAACAAAAAGCAAGGCAAACGAGTCCGCCTTGCTTTCAACTTTTATGCATATGAATGTGTTAACTACTAAACTTTTGCCAGTGCATTTTCTAGGTCTGCAATAATGTCTTCGCAATCTTCTATACCTACTGAAAATCTAACTAAACCGTCAGTAATTCCTGCTGCTTCTCTTGATTCTTTAGATAGGCTAGAATGTGTCATAGAAGCTGGGTGTTGAATTAGAGTTTCTACTCCGCCTAAAGAAACTGCTAACATTGCTAATTTTACGTTATCCATAACTTTTTCGCCTGCTGCATATCCTCCTTTTAGTTCAAAACAAATCATTGCTCCAAATCCTGTCATTTGTTTTTTTGCTAATTCGTGTTGTGGGTGAGATTTTAGTCCTGGATATTTTACCCATGCTACTTTAGGATGTTTTTCTAAATATTCAGCTATTTTTTGAGCTGATTGCATTGAGCGTTCCACTCTTAAAGATAAAGTTTTTACTCCACGACTTACCATATATGCTTGGTGAGGATCCATATTTCCTCCCATATAAGCCATAGTTTTTCTCAATTCTTCATCAATTTTTGGATCTTTTGTAATTAACATTCCGCCAACAATATCAGCATGACCATTTATGAATTTTGTAATTGAATGTAGAGAAACATCAGCACCTAAATCCAAAGGTTTTTGCAAATATGGTGATGAAAAAGTATTATCAACACAAACAACAATTCCGTGTTTATGAGCAAGTTCTGTAGCAGCTTTTATGTCTGTCAAAACCATTGTTGGGTTTGTTGGTGTTTCGATATACAACAATTTAGTATTTGGTCGTATTGCTTTTTCGATATCTGATATTACTGAAGTATCGATAAAATCACATTGTACACCAAAACGAGAAAAATCTCTTTCTAGAACTGCTCTCGAAGTGCCGTAAATTGCACTAGAGCTAATCATATGTGCATCTTTTTCAAGAAAAGTCATATACACTGCTGTAACCGCAGACATTCCACTTGAGAAAGCTATAGCACGATAACCATTTTCTAATTGAGCTATTTTTTCTTCTAAAGCATTAACTGTTGGGTTTCCCAATCTAGTGTAAACATAACCAGCCTCTTTACCCGAAAAGCAATCAGCACCGTGTTTTGAGCTTTTAAATCTAAATGTTGAAGTTTGATAAATTGGCATCACAGCTGAGCCAAAAGCATCTTCATAATCACCAGCGTGAATTAATTTGGTGTTAAAACCTTTTTTTTTAGTATCCATTTTATAAAAATTTTCATTAATTAATTTTAAAACTACAAAATTAATAATATTTTTTTAAAATCCTAATATCCATTTTGCTACTGAAAAATAAATTAATATTCCACAAATATCAGCAATAGATGTAATCAATGGCGCAGAAGCTGTTGCGGGGTCTAATTTGAATTTTGTAAAGATAAAAGGCAATACCAATCCTACTAAACTTCCTGTTATTACAATTAACACCATTGTTATTACTAAGACTAAAATTATTTCTGGAGCTCTGAAACTTGCTACCAAAGCTACGGTTGCAGCCATAGTAAGACCTAATAGCAATGATACTAAAAGTTCTTTCCATATTAATTTATACCAATCTTTAACTTGCACATCTCCTACCGCTAAAGCTCTAATCATAAGTGTTGCCGACTGCGAACCTGCATTTCCTGCACTGGCAATTAAAAGTGGAAGAAAAAACACTAAAGAAACCATTGTTTGGATAACACTTTCGTAACGTGATATTGCTGCTCCTGAAAAAACATTCATAAAAACTAATGCAACAAGCCAAATTATACGATTTTTATAAAGATTAAATATTGTTTCTTTCAAAGGATTAGTAATTGCAGATTGTATAGAACCAAATTTGTGGAAGTCTTCGGTAGATTCTTCTTCTGCAACGTCCATAACATCATCGAAAGTAACAATCCCTAACAACATTCCTTCATCGTTCACAACTGGTAAAGCTACTCTGTCGTAATCTGTAAAAGCTTTAATTGCAGTTTCTTGATCGTCCATCACATTAAGAGCGACAAATTTAGAGTCAATCAAGTTAGCAACTTTTTCTTGAGGGTCAGCAAGAATTAATTCTTTAATTTTTATATCGTCAATTAATTTTCTTTCATCATCAATAATATAAATCACGTTTAATGTTTCAGAATCACGTCCGTATTTTCTAATATGCTGAAATGCTCTATCAACAGTATAATGTGCTTTTATAGCTACATATTCTGGTGTCATCAAACGTCCAATACTATCTTCTGGATAGCCAAGAAGTTGAAGTGTAATTTGTCTTTCTTTAGGCGATAAAAGTTGAATTAATCTTTGAGAAACTTTTCCTGGAAGTTCTTCAAAAAAAGCAGTTCTATCGTCAGGTTCAATATCATTTAATAAGTTGGAAAGATTTTGAACATTATGTGCAATACCGTCAATTATGTCTTCTTGTTTTTCTTGTGATAAAAGTTGGAAAACTTCTTTTGCCTGCTCTCGACTTAAAAGCCTAAAAACAACAATCTCTTGATTTTCTTCTAGGTCCTCAAGGATTTCTGCAATTTGAATACTATCATACTCATTCAAGGCTCGTTTTAAGCCTCTCCAGTTTTTTTCATCAAAAAAAGTTTGAAAATCAAATTTTACTTCAACCATTTTTTTGCCTCCTCACTTTTGCTCTGTAAGGGGCATAAAGACACCTTACAGATGTGTTAATAATTAATCTTACTATGATAAGGGCCTTCGTCCATTTGTAAAAAAATTTTGTTTAGCGTGCAAAAGTAAAAAAATATTTAGAAAATGAAAAAATTATTTTAGGCTTTTCTTTTTATTATATATATATTCAATAATAAATAATCCTGCAACATAAAAAGGTAAAAGAGGAATTTTATATCTTACTAAGGCTCCAAAATTAGCAGTAGCTAGTCCAACACCAAAACCAAAAATTATGACAAAAATTAAAGAAAAAATCAAAAATGGCTCTGAAAAAGTAATTTTAAAAAATTTTAAAAAACCTGTCTTAAAAATAACATAAATCATAAATAAAAATAAAAATGTTCCCTCTAAAGCTGCAAGTAAAATAAAAGGATTAGTAACTTCCCACAAAAAGGGTCTATAAATTCCAGAAATTGTTGCCTCAGGGAATTTTTTTAAAACTCCCATTGGCGTTGCTTCAAATTTTCCAATATCATAATAATTATAACCATATTGTTCATAACGCACAAGGTCTTGTTGCACAACGCTTGCTTGAGCCAAAGTAGCATCTAAATCACCGAAAACACCCATATACTGAGAAGCATTTCTCATCAACAACGAAAAAACTAAAAATAAAACTCCTAAAATAACAGGAGCTAATAAAATTCTAAGAACTTTTGATTTTATAGCTTTCATTTGTCCAAAAAATGCCCAAATAAACAAGCCAGGTACTAAAGCTGCAAAAATATAAGCTTTAATATTTATTATTATCAAAGAAGCAAAAAATAAAATGAAAAAATATTTTAATCTTACTTTTTTCAAAATAACTAATTCATAAAAAGCATAAATAATCCAACCTATGGCAAAAACACATAAACTATCTTTTAAAATACCAGAAGACCAAAAAACTAAAGACGGAAAATATAAAATTGCTATAGCAAGTTTTTTTTCCATTCTGGGATAAATCTTAGATAAAGTTTTAAAAAGTTTCCATATTCCTGTAAAACCAATTAAGCCAGCAATAACAGTACTTATAATATAAGATTTATAAGATAAAATCATAAAAGGAGAATAAATTCTAGCTACAAATATAGAATTAGCATCCTTCCACATATACCAAGCAGGATATCCAGTTTGAGAATTAAAGTATGAATAAAATTCAGGTTTATTTCCTAAAAATAATATATCAAAATACTGCTTTGGATTTTGAAAAAAAACTTTATTAAAAGCATTTATGCTTTGAAAATAACCCATGCTATCGCCAGGATAAAAAAACAATATTATTAAAGCAAATATTAAGCTCATTAATATTTTCAGAACTAAGGCATTTTTAAAATAAATATATTCAGCTTTATTTTGATTATTAGAGAATTTTATATTTCCATATATATAAGCAATAAACATTATCACAAGCAGTATTACAATATCAAGTATTGTAATATTAATGTCTGAGTGATAAAAGCTTTGATATATTTTCATCAAAATAAATTTATACAAAATTAAAAAAAAATATTAGATTTGCTTAAAATATGTATTGTGAAATTTTATGTCTATTGAATGATAAATAAGGAAAAATTCAAATTATTACACTCTATAAGAGGTTTTGCCGCGTTAATAGTGGTAATAGGTCATTCAAAATTTCACTTTTGGAGTGGCGGTTTAGACTATGTACAGAAATTTCCAAAAGAAGACTGGAATATTTTTGATAAATTATTATTTGGTTTGGACATGTTTAGCTCTAACCCTGCTTTGATGGTCATTGTGTTTTTTGTATTAAGTGGTTTTTTTATTGCTTATAGCTTTGAAAACAATAAATGGAAAATTAAAGATTTTTACATAAATAGAACTATTAGAATTTATATACCTTATATCGCTTCTATAATCTTGACTATGCTCTTATTTTATTCAGCAACACTTATAAATAATGAGCTTTTTTTTAGCACTACTGCAAGAGAGTATAATCAAGGTTTGGTTAGCAATTATCAAAATTTTAAATTAAGTACTGTGGCTTGGAACTTAATTTTTGTTGCAAAACCTTGTTATATTGGCTATAATGACCCATATTGGTCATTATTAATAGAAGCCTTCTTTTATATAATTGCCCCATTTTTTATAAAAAGAAAAAAAATATTTTTATTTGTAACAAGTGGTTTTCTTTTTGCTGGAATTTTGTTTGAAAATATATTTTTAAAATATTTGGGATTCAAACCTTTGTCAAATTTTATAACTTATTATGCTTTCTTTTTTGCTCTTGGTTATTATACTTATTGGTTGATATTTAGTTATAAACTACAAGATAAAATCAAAAAAATTAATGTGTGGTTTTATAATATTAGTGCCAGCATTTTATTGTTATCAGCAATATACGGAAGTTTTTTTATAGCTCATAAATATACTTATTTGTTAGGTGGATTTTTTACTGTAATAATGATATATAGAATGATTAATTATCCTGTAAAAATTACTTGGATTAATAAATTTTTCATTTCTATGGGAAAAATTTCTTATTCAATGTATTTAATTCATGTTCCTTTATTTATATTTATGTATTCTATACTTGTTAAGTTTACTGGGATAGAAGTTTTTTATTCAAGGATTTATTGGATATTTGTTGTGATAGCTGTAAGTTTTTCTTATTTGTTTTATTATGCGGTTGAGCATCAGTCTTTAAAGTTAATAAGAAAATTTAAGGAGAAGTTGAAGAAAAGCTAAATTTGTAAAGTAAAAAAACCATAACTAATATTAAAACACAAATAATAGGGTTTTAAGTTTTGATAAGCAAGGTCGTGTGCAGGGGAATGTTTATATTATAATCAATAGCCTAAAACTGTTAATATTCACATCCTTATGTTAATTTGTTTTTATTAGTATGTAAAATATTTAGATAATTTAATTATCTTTGTGCTTTTGATTATGCGGTATAAAAATATGCAAAACTTACATGAGTTGGCTCAAATTTTTTCTCCTGCTGTTTTTCACAAAATAGTTCGTGAAAATGATACTAGTCTATATCAAAAACAAACTGCTGAATATTTTACCGCAAGCTCTTATAATTCAAATTTAGATTTTATAAAGTCTTTATATAAAACTTTACAAAAAGAATATAGATGTGAATATATCTATAAAAATAATTTATTTTTTGAAATTTATAAGAAAGAAAAATTGTCAACAACTTTAATACTCAATGAACTCAAGCTTGGTACTTCTATAGCTGATTTAGTTTTACTAAATGGTTTTGTACGGATTTATGAAATTAAAACAGAACTTGATAGTTTGGCTAAATTATCAAAACAATTAAATGATTATTTAAAATTTGCCGATGAAGTTTATGTTGTTACTGATAATAAATATGCTGCAAAAATAAATATAGAGTATGCAGATACTAATATTGGTATAATTGTCCTAGATGCAAAAAACAAATTGCAAACTATTAAAGAAGCTAAAAAAAATTCATTATTTTTTTGTTTTGATACAATCTTTAAAATTCTAAGAAAACAAGAATACCTTGATTTGGTTGCTGATAATTTCGGTTTTATTCCTGATCTTCCTAATACAAAAATATTTAGAGCTTGTTATGAATTACTTAAAACTGTGAACCTACTTGAGTTTCAAAAGCAAGTTGTAACTAAATTAAAAGAAAGAAAATTGATTAAGCCAAACTTGTTAAGCTCGAAAAAAACACCAAAAGAGTTAAAATATATTTGCAATTCACTAGATTTTAATGAAAAAGAATATTATAAATTATATAATTTTTTATCAACAAACAGCCTATGTATCAACCATATTTAAGAGGAAAACAGTTTGAATTGATTGGAATTAGGGAATTGATTTCGCCTGTCCTTCTGCCAAACAAAGCAAAAATATCTCCAATAATTGAACCAGTAAAAGATTCATCAACTTTAAAAAACAGTTTACAAGAATTAATAAAAAATGATGTGAATTTTACAATTATTATAAATCCACAAGTTGGTACATTTAGGAGTATTGATAAAATTTTTGCTACAATTAAAAACTCTGTTGGAGAAAGCAAAAACTATCAAGTTGGTGTAATTTTTCATAATAGAATTGATCATAAAGAAAACATAAAGGTTTTACAGAAATATTCTAAAAACATTCCTGCAATAGCTATTATACATAATGCTATTTTTGACAACATATCAGAAATTGTAAATTCGTATCAAAAGTATTTTTCAGTAAAATATAATATTATTAATTTATCTGCAACAAGTAAGCGTTATCATAGGAATTTTGAAGAACACAGCTTGGTTGAGCTTGATGACTATTTTAATGTTCAGCCAAGAAATTCTGATTATTTAAAGCTAGAAGAAAGTAATTTTTCAGAAGAACATCTTTTTTATAAAAAAGACGGTTTTGTTGGTTTTTCAGATTATCTAACTATAGGGAAAGAATTTTCTGAAACAGGATTTTTGCCTTATGCTGTAGCATTACATTTGTCTTATGCCGACAAAACCACAAAAAGAATAAAAATAAAACATTTTGTGTCAGACTCCAATGATGACACTTCGGATGTTGCAGGTAAGTTTGCCGAAGCCTTAAACAAATTGATTGTTTGGTGCGACAAAACAAGCTATAACTCAATTGCCATTCCAATATTTAGAGAGTATCATAAAAACGGACACTTTCCTGGACTAGGAATATTAAAGAAATTATCTATAATGAATCACATTGACTTAGTTTTAAACTTGATTTAATATGAATTGCTGTATAGAATGCTTTAAAAGTCAATATGTAAATTCTATCATTTCAAATAACAAAACGGTAGGAAATTGTGATTATTGTAAATCTCAAAAAGTTTTCATTTATAAAGCTTCTGAACTAAGCTTTTTCTTTAAAGGCATTATTGACTTGTATGAGTTGGAAAACATTAATGGTGAATCATTAGAAAATCAGATAATCATAGATTTTAAAGAAAAAGTATTTAGTCAAAAATTAATTAAAACGAACAATATAAAACAACTTATTTCTGATATTATTGCAAATGATATTGATAATTATCAGAAAGTTTTGAATAATCCTGTTCAACTAAAATTTACTAAACAAAATGCAAAAAATGATGTAAACAAAACTCTTTTTCTTTCTTGGGATACCTTTTCAAAAGAAATAAAAACAGTAAATAGATTTCATTTGAAAAATCCTTTAGACTTAGAAAAATTAAAAACACTATTTAAACATTATGAAAAAGAATTATTAAAAGGTACTGAACTATATCGAGCTAGAATTAGCGATAATCCAAAAGCCTACCCAATTAAAGAAATGGGCAATCCGCCAAACAAAATGGCAAAAAGTGGAAGGGCAAATCCTAATGGAATTTCATACCTGTATTTAGCAAGCGATATAAAAACAACACTTTATGAAGTAAGAGCAAGTTTATTTGATTACGTTTCGTTAGCTACTTTTCAGGTTAAAGAAAGTTTAAAAGTTATAAATTTAAGTCGTTCAACTTATGATGTCTTTAGACTTGCTGAGTTAGAAACCTTGGAAGAAGTAATGTTACATAGTGCTTTTATAGATAAATTGGAACAAGAATTATCAAAACCAAGAAGAAGGAGCGATAGCGAATTAGACTATTTACCAACGCAATACATTTCAGAATTAATAAAATCTATGGGTTTTGATGGTATAGAATTCAAAAGTTCTTTGAATCAAAAAGGTCTTAATGTTGTAATATTTAACCCTGAAAAATTTAAATGCACAGATGTTTCTGTTTATGAAATCACGAATATTAACTTAGATTTTAAAAAAACAGTTTGAATTTTTAAGTATAAGCCAGCAATACTATCAAATTTTCAATCCAATTTTAATTCTACAACTATTGGGCAGTGGTCTGACATTACAACTTGGTTTTGTATTGAGGCGGAAATTAATTTATTTCTCATTGGTTCAGAAACCATATGGTAGTCTATACGCCAGCCCAAATTTTTCTTTCTTGCTCCTGCTCTATAGCTCCACCATGTATATTTTTCAGGACTTTGGTCAAACACCCTAAACGAATCTATAAATCCACTTTCTAAAAAGTCGGTCATCCATTGTCTTTCTTCGGGTAAAAAGCCTGAAACTCCTTTTTTTGTTTTAGGATTGCTAATATCTATTTCTTTGTGACAAATATTATAATCGCCTGATAAAACAATGTTTGGTCTTTCCTTTTTAAGCTCATTAACATAATTTTGAACAGCATCTAAATATGCATATTTAACTTCTTGACGAACATCGCCCATAGTTCCTGAAGGAAAGTAAGAATTTATTTGAGTGAAATCTCCAAAATCGGCTCTAATAAGGCGACCTTCATAATCAAATTCGTCAATACCAATTCCTATTTGCACAAAATCGGCTTGTTTTTTTGAAAAAATAGCAACTCCACTATATCCTGGTTTTACTGCTGAATGAATTATAGAATGATAACCTAACTCTTTAAATTTATCAACTTCGATTTGCGATTCTTGTGCTTTAGTTTCTTGAACGCACAAAATATCAGGGTTTTCATTTTTTAACCAATCGTAAAATCCCTTGTTTATTGCTGAGCGTATGCCATTAAGATTAAAACTTATTATTTTCATAATTCAATTTTTAGAAAAGTAAATCTAACAAAAGTTTTTAGTTTTTTATAATTTTTCAAATTTATATCCACGTTTTGTATAATATTCTAATGTAAATTCTAAAGCTGGTAACATTTTTTGAGAACTTGCAATATTATCATGAAAAACTATTATAGAGCCATCTCTAACTTTGTTAAATAATATTTTTTTTATTTTTTTTAACGAATAATCAGTTCGAAAATCATAAACCATAACATCCCAAAAAACTAATTTATATTTTTTTCTTAAAACTCTATATTGCCAAGGGAAAATATGTCCATAAGGTGGACGAAAATAATAAGCTTCCGATACTGGCGATTTTCTCAACACATCAGATAGCCATTTTTTATTTTTATGCTTAAAAGCGTCTAAATGCATGTAAGAATGGTTTCCAATGGTATGACCTTCGGCTTTTACTTTGTTAAAAATTTCTGGATAAAGATCTGCATTTTTCCCTTTGCAAAAAAAACTAGCCTTTGCCTTGTATTTTTTTAAAATTTCTAAAACTTTTTCTGTTACCAAAGGATTTGGTCCATCATCAAAGCTTAAATATAGAGTTTTTGGTCTGTCTTTTTTTCGCGACAAAGCTTTGCAATAAAATAGTTTAGGATATCTAATTGGCAAAAAACTCATAAGTTAAAACTCTATTTTAGATTAATTGTTTTATCATAAATTTGTTTTAGCTTTTTATAAGTTTCTGTATTTTCTGATTTTTCATACTGTTTCGCTAAAATCATTAGTTCTTCTAAAGTCTGTTTTGGCTTTATATAAGATTGTGTTAATCCACTTTTTAATTCAACAGAAAGACTATTATAAAACTCTAATTCCTTTTCAACATTTTCTGCTATCATTAAAGTTAATATACTTGCTTCGGGAAATTTTCTTAATCTGTAATATGAATGTACTAATCCAACCGTATAATAATCAAAGTTAACTTTTTTATTAGGGATTACTTTTATGCAATGTGAAATTACTTGTTCCGCAGCATCATAAGCTTGTGCTAAAAACAAACCTCTTGATAATTTTGTATAATCTGCTCTCAGAAGAAATAATATATTTTCTATGCTTTCATCAATATAATTTAGCTTGCCCCATTTGAATTTGTTGATAAAATTATCATACATTTTATAAGAATTTACGTTAACTAAATCATTGGTTGTAAATTCTGTTTTTATTGGGAAAAGTCTGTAAGCCAAACCTTCTAAATATAAATATGATTCTAATCCAAAATAATTTTCCTTATCTAAAAACGATGAGAAATAAATTGGTCTTTCCCAATTGTTCTCATTAATAATCTGATATGCAATAAGTTGAGATTTATTCAAATATTTTTGACTTGTATCAATTTGCCAAATTATTTTATCGACCAAAAGTTCTTCACGCAAGCCTATTGGCTCAAAATATTTTATTGCTTTTGATTTATTTAACTTCATATTAAATTCATAACCTGGACAATAATTAGTTGGGTAATCATAAAATTTTGACGCAATCATTAAACTTGTGTCTTCGGAAAACATAAATTCAAGTTTTGATTCTAAATTTCCAAGATATAAAATTTGAGAAGTTAAAAAATTGTCTAAATCTGAAATAAGTTTTTTTGCTTGTTGCTCAGTAATGCCATAATATTTTTGAATTTCATCGTCTTCTAAATTATAAATTATTGAACAAAAATCTTTAAAGTTTTCGTTGTTACCAAAAGCTTTTATATTTCTAAAATATTCTTCGAAACTTTCAAATTCTAATTTATATTTATTGGCATAACCAGATTTTTTCAATAAACTGCAAAACTCATCATGAATTTGGCTATACTCTTCGTCAATTTTTTCATATTCTTTATCATAAATAAAAGAATAGTATTTTGCAGTATTGTCTATAATCGGCAGAATATCAGCTTTTCCTGAAATATACTTACGCCTATCTAAATTTAATTTTATAGCTTTATTTCCACGCTCAGCTCTTTGAATTTGGTCTATATACCAATCATTATTTAAAAAACTTAAATTTATTACTCTTACATCTGTTCTAAATTTTTCACATTCTTGCAAATACCATAGTGGAAAAGTTTCGTTATCGCCAGACACAAACAAGATAGCGTCTTGGTCGCAAGTATTTAATAAATTTCGTGCAAAATGATAAGCAAAATCATTGTTAGTTTTATCTTGAATTTTGTAATTTTTAAAAAGCATTTGAGCTGGAGAAATTAAAAATCCTAAAATTCCCAAAGCAAAAATTAAAAATTTCTTTTTCAAAAATTTGTGTAAAAACAAATATAATCCTGTAATACCAAGTCCAATCCAAATTGTGAAGGCATAAAAAGACCCCAAAAAAGCATAATCTCTTTCTCTAACTTGGTAGGGACTTTGATTTAAGTAAAAAGCAATTGCAATACCTGTAAAAATAAAAAACACAAAAATCACAAACAGATTTTTTTTATCGAATTTTAATTGTGAAAAAATCCCTATAAGTCCTAAAATAAAAGGAAGAAAATAATAAGCAGTTTGATTTTTCTTTAAAAAATCTGGTTTTTTCTCTTGATTTCCCAAACGAAAATTATCAATAAATTTTATTCCGCTTGTCCAATTTCCATGAATAGCATCTCCATGTCCTTGAATATTATTTTGTTTTCCAACAAAATTCCACATAAAATACCGCAAATACATATGCCCAAACTGGTAGCGAAACATAAAACCAAAATTTTGCGAAGCTCGTGGAATTTCTGTTTGTTCAACATTTGTCCATTCTGAATAAGCATAAATATGAAGAGGATTATCGCTCCACATTCTTGGCAAATATCTAATATCTGATTTTTTATAGTTAGTAACTGGCTTATGGTGAACAAGTTGGTACTTACCATTAGTTTTATCGTAAATTGCTTCTCCTTTTTTGTAAGGTTTTGCTTTATCTAATTTGCTCGAAAATTGTTGTCCTCTCCATAAAGGACGGTCGCCATATTGTTCGCGATTTAAGTAAGAAACAAAATTGTAAATATTTTCAACATTATTTTGGTCAATTGGTGGATTAGATGCCGACCTGATTATAATAATTGCATAGCTTGAATAGCCTATTACAAACATTAAAAAACTTGTAAAAATTAAGTTTAACACTTTTTTATTTTTTACTCCTGACCAATAAATTCCCAAACCTATAAGCAAAATAAAAATTAACGAAAAACTAATTAAGCCAACATAATATCCAGCAGATAAGTGATTTGTAAATATTTTCTCGAACCAAGCTAAAATTTGTGGTAAACCTGCAACAAAAATTTGAACAAAAATTAATATTCCAATAGCCAAAACTATTGCAATTGCAAATCCTTTATAAGAAAATTTACATTTATAAAAATAAAATAAAAACACTAAAGCTGGAATTATCAAAATATTAAGTTGATGAACTCCAAGACTTAATCCAAGCATTAATGCGATTAAAACTATCAAATTATTTGCTTTTTGGTTTGCCTCATCTAAATATTTTGTCATCAACCAAAGGCATAAAGATGTGAAAAACAAAGAAAGAGAATAGACTTCTGCTTCGGTTGCTATTGCCCAAAAACTTGTAGAAAAAGCTAAACTTAGAGCTCCAATTATTGATGCAAGAATTGAAACTAAGTAAGAATTTTTAGGGTCTAAATTACTCTTTTTTGCAATTAATTTTTCACTAAACCAAAAAATAGTTTTAAAAACAAAAAATATTGCAAAAGCAGCCGAAAAAGCAGAAAACAAGTTTATTGCAAAAGCAATTTTTTGTGGACTTGAAGCAAAGATTGAAAAAATTCTGGCAAGAAGCAGATAAGTTGGATTTCCAGGAGCATGGTTTATTTGTAAAGTATTAGCACAGCAAATAAATTCGCCTGAGTCCCAAAAATTTACTGTTGGCGACAGAGTTAAAACATAAATAATAAAACTAAAAACAGCGGTAAGAACTGCTATTAAATTATGTGGTTTTTTAACAAACTTCATTCACAAAAAATTTACTGCTAAAATAAAAAAATGCTTTAAAAAAACCTATATATTTTTAATAATAAGTGCTTTTTATACGTTTAAATACTATATCTTTGTATCAAATTTTAAGAATTATGCTTTATAAATTACAGATTTTTGGATTTTGTTTATTATCAATGCTTTTGTTGCGAGCATGTGGTCGTCCGCCTTGCGAAACAACAGTAATTGACAATGGAGTTTTGCCCGAATCGGCGTTAGAATATGTCCCATATATTAGCGGTAAAACATATAAATTTAAGCACTCAAACGGTCTTGTAGTAAATTTTGATGCTAGTAGAGAAACACAAAAACGTGAGGAATGGTCTAGTTGCATGAGGTCTTGTCCTTATGTAATTCACTATGAGTGTAATACTACGAGATTAATTCCTGATTATCCGATTTTTAATTTTGAACTTAATATCTGCAACTTAGACACTTTAAACTATAACTGCAATGTATCCTTAGGAAAATTTGGATTTCACATACCAACTGGCAATTTTGATACTAATTATTACGAACAAGTTGATTCAATTAAAATTGATTCAGTATATTATTACCAAGTTTTTAAATTAAAATCTTACTACGACAGATATTCCTCACATGACTCAATTTATGCTGACAGCATGTATTACAGTTATGATAAAGGTATTATAAAAATAACGCTTTCAAATAATGAATACTATACGTTGTGCGAGTAAAGGAATTGTGTTTCTTGCTTTAATATTGCTAACTGCTTGTGTAAAAGAGAGAACTAATTATTTTTCTCCTGAAAACAAAGATTGGATAACGCCCTACAAGATTGGTGATAGTTTTGTTATGAAAGATAATAATAACATATCTCATAGTTTTACTTTGCAAAGTAACAATTATTATTTTACTGAATCTGCTGGAGGAATTCTTTTTTTTACAACTAGGAGAGCAAATACGGAATATCATTTTCAAGAATTTACTTCAAATTATAGTGCAAAATTTTCATTGTCGCTAACAGCAGCTTTTTATAATGATGACGAAGGCGATGAAATTTATATAGACCTTAATGATATTTGCTTTGCATACGATTTAAAAAACAAAACTATTTCTCGCATTTATACACCATTTGGGAATTTGTCAAACTCAACATACGAAGAACTTGACGACAATACGCAAATTAAATCAACTGCCGAAATTCTTGACTCTTATGTTGTTGGTAATTCTAACTATTCCGAAGTTTTACATTTTGAATTTAAAGATTTTACAGAACAATGGAAAGATTTTACTGTAAAAGAAATTTTTGTTGCTAAAAAATACGGTTTGATAAAATATGTTTTAAACAATAACATAACATTTGAAAGGGAATAAACTGAAACAAAATATTTTAGATTGAAACTAATATTTTGTTAAAAATTTTTAACATTCAATAATTATATTAAATTTGCATTTATAAATATGTATTTAAAAACTATTAATAAAAAATGATAATGACTTAAAAATTATAAAATAGTAAAATAACGAAGCGTTAACTTTTATTTTTGCTTTCGAAAACCGCCAATTTTCTTAACCGGTCAAAAATACTAAGTAAAACGCTCAGGCTACGGCGTGGGCTGTGTTTATTTGGCCGGTGGGTGTCTGGCGGTACCTCGAAAGCAAATAAAGTTACAGTTCCACGCTTTTTTTTTATAAACCGCCCAATTGGAACTTAAAGGCACAAAAAACAACTAAAATGTTAAAGACAAGAGAACCGCCTAAATGTTGCCAAATCTTCAAGCAATCTTAATAATTTAAAAAGTGGAAATCAGAAACCACTCTAAAAAACGAGGCGTAACCGAAAAGCCATACGAGTAGGGAAAAATAAATTAAATTTAAAAAAAAAATGAAAAAAATTTGTTAATTATTACAACTGCAATTATTACAATTTTAGCATTTGCTAGTTGTCAAAAAGAACCTAGTGCAAAGTTTACTGCAAGTAAAACTTCTGTAGTTACAGGCGAAGTTATCACTTTTACCAATGCCACTGTTGACGGTTATTCTTATGAGTGGAATTTTGGCGATGGAACAACTTCAACTGAAGAAAATCCAACACATGCTTATGAGGATGCAGGGACTTACAACGTACAACTAACATCTTTTTCAAAAAATGGTAAAAAATCAAACGCATCAAGTCAAACTATTACTGTTACAAAAGCTAATGAAATCAAATATGATGGTAATAAATATTCACTAACAAAAGGATATTTAGAAAAGTACGGCGATTTTGATGGTCTGTTTGATTATTATAATTTTGACGTTTATTTGGTAAATGATGCTATTACGGTAACACAAGACGATGCAATGGGTACTGGTGATATGATTTTACTTGAATTATGGTCTGCTTCCCCAAGTGGCATAAATCCTGGAACTTATAACTTTGCAAACAATTATTCTGCACAAACATTTTCAGCTGGCATATTGGGTTTAAATTATAATATCGCAACAGAAATAGGAACAGTTTATGAAGCTACAGGTGGTACTGTAACTATTTCACAATCTGGAACGGATTACATTTTTGACGTAACTTTTACATTAGCAAATGGAAAAACTGTAAATGCTTATTATAAAGGGGCTATGATTATTTACGATCAAACAAATAATCCTGTTAAAAAACACTCTGGTAAATAAAATCAATCCAGAATAAAAAAACACAAATAGTTCTACTGCAATTGCATTATGAATTATTTGTGTTTTTTACAAACAACTTGTAAGGAATGTTTTATACTAATTTCAGCACAAAATTTTGGATAGCAAATATATAAGCATAAAACAAACATTTTCGCACCAAAAAATTTAACTAACAAGCTCCTGTAAATAAAAAATATTTTTATCCTATATTTTTTGAATTAAAACCATTATTTTTGTATGAATATTAAATTTTATTGCAATGAAAAAATCATTTATTAAACAAATATTTATAATTCTTGTGATGTCGGGCATAGTATTTTCTTGTGTACCTGCACGTCAGTTTGAAGATGTTAAATCTCTGAAAGACAAATATCAAAGCGAAAGAGATGAGCTTAAAAAAGAAAATGAAAGATTAGCAACAACAAACAACGAGTTGCAAGCACAATTAGATAAGCTAAAAATTGATTTTAACGCTTTAGCGACCGACACTTTAATTAAAGGTAATGCCTATAGAACATTGACTGTACAATATGACAAAATTAATGAATTATATTCTCAATTGTTAGCAAATCAAGAAAAACTTAGACAAAGTGCAGATGCTGACGCACAAAAAGCTATGGGTCTTTTACAACAAACACGAGAAGAATTACAAAGAAAAGAAGATGAATTGCGTAATTTAGAAGCAAGATTAAACCAAGAAAGAGCAAATCTTGATGCTATGAGAATCCAAAACGAACTTAAAGAAAAAGAATTAGCCGATAAAAATGAAAAAGTTCAAGAATTACAAGCTCGTTTAAATGCTCAAGATTCTATAATGAATGCTTTGCGTAAAAAAGTTTCAGACGCATTAGTAGGTTTTGAAGGCGATGGACTAACAGTTACACAAAAAGATGGAAAAGTTTATGTTTCACTCGAAGAAAAATTATTATTCAAATCTGGAAGATGGGATGTTGATCCAAAAGGTGTGCAAGCTCTAAAAAATCTTGCTTCAGTTCTAGAAAATAATGAAGAAATAAATATTTTGATTGAAGGACATACCGATGATTTAGCATATTCAGGTGGTGGGAACATTCAAGACAACTGGGATTTAAGTGCAAAAAGAGCAACTTCTATTGTGAAAATTCTTTTACAAAACTCAAATATCGACCCAACAAGATTGACAGCTGCAGGAAGAGGTCCTTATTTACCTATAGACCCAGCTAAGACAACCGAAGCTAGAGCAAAAAATCGCCGTACAGAAATTATTCTTACACCTAAGTTAGATGAGCTTTATAAACTGATGAATGCGAACTAACAAATCAGTTAAAAGTTCATAAAGTTTGTAAAGTTCATAAAGTTTTTAAAGTCTGATTGAAAGAACTATATAGCATAGTGTAGGGACGGTGTATGTCGTCTTTTGTTACCAATGCAAATCTATTTTTCATCCTTGCTCGCGCGGATTTGCAATCCGTGCGGAAAAATATTTAATTGTGAAAACACTCGGATTGCAAATCCGCGCGAGCAAATGTTGTGAAATTATCCTAATCAAACAACCAAGGTGGCTTAGAAGTGTTCAAATGCACATCAGTTAAAAGTCGAAAGTCGAACCGAGCTTGCGAACTCACCGAAGGTAAAGTTAAAGTGGCTGACGCATAATCAGTTAAAAGTTAAAAGTCGAAAGTTGAAAGAGTTTTTAGTGTTTAGTCTATTGCTCAAACGGATTTAACTTTACGAACTTTAAAACTTTTGTAAGTAGTAATTTTGTATCATCAATTTTTCGTAACTAAAAATCACCAATTTT
>ERZ795058.3085-NODE-3085-length-18119-cov-18.378266_pt1 | contig 18119 bp, 16 predicted proteins | sample MGYA00375142_ERZ795058 | MGnify/ENA primary metagenome ERZ795058 (study PRJEB30187, sample SAMN05720210) | activated sludge metagenome | isolation source: anaerobic digester from wastewater treatment plant | place: Japan | collected 2015-04-20 ... | reverse complement strand
TTCGCGTCGTCAAAGCCATCGCAAAATAAAAACATACAAAAAGCGCGGTAATTGTTGCAAATCCGCGCTTTTTTATTGCTATTTCGAATAATTAGTCGTTGGCGTGTCCGGCCGAACCCAAGACATTTACCATCTTGTCCGCCACCAAATCAGTGATGGCTTTAAGGCCGGCGTTAATAAATAAGCGTGTATCGAATTCCTGAGGGTTTTCCTGAAGCGCCTTGCGAATGCCGCCGACATAAGCGACGCGGATATCGGTCCCGACGTTTATTTTGCAAACAGCCCGTCTGGCCGCATCGCGGAGCATGTCTTCGGGAATACCGATGGCTTCCGGCATCTTGCCTCCATATCGATTAAGCGTATCAAGATAAGCCTTCGGCACGCTCGAGGCTCCGTGGAGGACGAGCGGAAAGCCCGGGAGCTTGGCTTGGATTTCTTCAAGGATGTCAAAACGAAGCTGTGGTTTTTGCCCTGGTTTGAATTTAAAGGCTCCGTGGGCGGTGCCGATGGCGATTGCCAAGCTGTCGATTCCGGTCTTGCTGACAAATTCGACAACATCGGCGGGATGGGTGAAATGCCCGTATTTATCTTCGACATGGATATCTTCTTCGATGCCGGCGATGGCGCCTAATTCGCTTTCGACGACAACTCCGCGAGCGTGAGCGTATTCGACGACTTCTTTCGTTATTTCAATATTCTTATCAAATTCATAAGCGGAAGCATCGATCATCACGCTCGTAAAGCCGATATCGACACACTCTTTGCATAAAGCCGCGGTTTTGCCGTGGTCTAGATGCAGGACGACGGGAACGGTAATCTTCTTCATGGCATCGTGCATCGCATTTCGAATGAAATCCTTGCCGATGAAATCAAGGGCTCCGCTTGAGATGGCGATGATAACCGGTGACTTGGTTTGTTCGGCAGCCTTCAATACAGCCTTCATAATATCGATGTTGTCGACATTAAAGGCTCCGATGGCATACTTTCCTTGATAGGCTTTGGCAAACAGCTCTTTTGACGTAACTAATGGCATAATCTTTCCTCCTTATGCTTATTGCATAACTATTAAATTAATCTATACACGATTGGCACTTTTAAAAACATTAGCCAATTTGTGCGCAACGAGATTGCGGGCGGCCTCTTTCGCCGGTGCTAAGAAATAGCGAGGCTCAAAACGATCGGGATAGTCGGCAAGAGCTTTTCTTAGCCCCCCGACATAAGCCATGCGGAAGTCGGTTCCGATATTTATTTTGCAGACATTGAGCGAAGCGGCTCTTACAAGCAGCTCTTCTGGAACGCCGATGGCGTCGTGAATATTGCCGCCATAGCGATTGAATTTCTCGAGTATTTCGGGCGGGACGCTGCTCGCGCCATGAAGGACGAGTGGGAATTCCGGCAAACGCCTTTGAATTTCTTCAAGAATGTCAAATCTAAGTGAGGGTATTTCTCCGGGCGCGAATTTCTGCATGCCGTGTACGGTTCCAATCGAGACAGCGAGGCTATCGACGCCCGTTTCTTCGACAAAGCGGACGACATCGTCGACATTGGTAAAAGTATTTTTCCTCGTCTCCTGCTCGGGATGGTCTTCATCTCCGGCAATCGCTCCCAATTCTCCCTCGACGCTGACACCTCTAGCGTGTGCGTATTCGCACACTTCCTTAGTAATTTTGATATTTTCTTCAAGCGGGTGCATGGAGGCATCGATCATCACGCTCGTGAAACCCTCATCGATGCACGCTTTGCACAGTTCCGCGCTTTTGCCGTGATCAAGATGAATAGCAAAAGGAATCGAAATATCCTTGGCGACGACTTTTATTAATATCATTATATTGCCCGGGTGCATGAACTCGCGCGAGCCTTTAGAAAAAGCTACCATAACCGGAGAACGATTCTCCTCGGCAGCCTCGAGAACAGCCTGAACCATCGCGATGCTATCGACATTAAAGCAGCCGACAGCGTATCCTTCCCGGTACGCTTTTTGAAACATTTCTTTGGTGTTGACTAATGGCATGCTGACTCCCGTGACAACCCGACAAATCGGGTCCCTAATATAACGATATCACTAAAAATAATAGAACTAAATGAAAAAAATGTATATTTGTAAACGATTACAATAAAAATATTGTTTATAAAAAAATCCCGTGCTAAAATATTTTCAGAAAGATTCTAGGAGGATCACAAAAACATGAAGAAAGCATTTGTATTTCTATGCGCTTCACTTTTCGTCACGTCTGCCGTCGTTTTGACAGGCTGCAATCCGACTACTGATGACGGTTCAACCGCCGCGGTCGTGGAAAAAGCCAGCAAGATGACGCTCGCAGAATTGGAAGCTGCCTCAAAAGCAGAGATGGAAGCTTCTGACTCAACATTCAAAGTCGTCGGTCTCACCTCAACCCTTGCTAAAGCAATGGTTAAGTTCTGCGAAACCTATGACTGGATGGAACTCGACGTCAACACCTACGTCAATAACAGCTATAAGGATTATGCCTTATTGACTGCTCTTGAACAGGCTGACACGTCATATTTTGCCGACTTTGCCCTCGTCCAGGATGCTCGCAGCTTGGCCGATTATCTCGAAGCCGGAATTACCGTGAACTATGTTCCAAGCGACTACGAAGAGCTCAATTTGCCAGAGGAAAACACCTATCCGTTAAAAGGCCTTTATTTCAACAAGATTTTCTTCTCCAATGAAAGACTCGGCGTCGATCTCAACAACATTTGGCAATTAGCGGGAAGCCCAGAAGATGCTAATCATCTAGATAACGTCTCCTTCCAAAGCCCGATTACCGAACAGATTAACATGTCGTTCATTCTCAGCCTTTATGATGAAGCCAATCAAGAAAGACTTGAGACCGCTTATGAGAACTATTACGGAACCGCTTGGGTCGCTTCCGAAGATTATGAATCCTGCGGTGATCAATTCGTCAACGAATTCGTCGCTAATATTTCCAGATGGCACTCCAGCGATGGCACAGCCATGAAGAAAACCCAATACGAAGAAACCGCTCAAGAAGGTGTCGATCCATTCGTCTATTATGGCGCGTTCGCCAAGATGAAAGACGCCGCCGGAGCCGCCTATGGTGAAGAAACCGCCATGGTCACCGTTGACTGGGATAAGGAAATTGATGGCTTTAACGGATTTATGTACGCGATGTACAGCCAAATCGTTAAAAACGCCGAACATCCCTATACAGCCTGCTTATACGCTCGCTTCCTGTTAACTCCTGAGAGCTACGAAGCAATGTGCTATAATTCCAGCACTCCGAATAGCCTTGGCGAACCCGCCAATATGTACGGCTATTACTATCCATGCACTTCGACGACCGTCGGTATCAACGACAACGACTGGTCCAAAGAAGAATGGATTGAAAAGTCAATTAACGAAGATTTCAATTACCTGAGCACCGTCAAAGGCGCCCGCATCAACGAAATCCTCGCCCTCGTTTCCAGCAACACCAAAGCTTCCTAATTATCGTTAACGATAACTTAGCCGTTCTTTGAAAAAAAACGGGAGAAATCCTTTGGTCTGGGTTTCTCCCGTTGCTAATATATAGGCGGAATATAATCAATGAAAACAATGTCCTTTAGCAAGATATGGAACAAGACAAAAACGTTCTTTTCCAAACCCGCTAACATCATCTTGCTTTTCTTCACCATTCTACTGACGGCAACTGTCATCTACCCGCTTATTTCTTTAGTTCTCGACTCATTTACTGTCCAGAGCATTTCCGAAGCTCGCGAGATTAATGAAATATGGGGTACCGCCGTCAAAAAAGGCGACTTTACCTTCGCTCAATGGCCGAATCTCTTATTTAATGCCAATTCTGAATACTCACTTTACTTTTTCTGGCAGCCGCTTTATAAATCGGTGCTTATGGCCTTACTGGCTTGCGTCATCGCCGTTCTCGGCGGAGGCGTACTGGCGTGGCTCATCACCAGAAGCAATCTGCCGATGAAAAAGTACATTTCGGCCGTATTCATCTTTCCGTATATCATGCCTTCCTGGTCGATCGCTATGTTCTGGGAAAATTTCTTTAAGAACACGAATATCGCCGCTTCTAACGGAACCGGAATCTTGCAAGCCCTGACCGGCATCTGCGTGCCCGAATTCCTCGTCTATGGAATCGTCCCTTGCGCTTTAGTGCTCGGCATTCACTACGCCCCCTTTGCGTATATCTTAATCGGTGGAATTTTGCGCAACATGGACGCGAACTTAGAGGAAGCGGCGACAATCCTTAAATCATCACGATTTAAAATATTGAGAAGAATTACTCTACCTATCGTCGCCCCGGCCTTAATTTCGACCATCTTGCTCGTCTTCGCCAGTTCGATATCGAGCTACACGGTCCCAGCCTTTTTAAATGCCAACAACAGTTTTACTTCGATCTCCATCGCCATGCGCGGTCTAATCATTACCGCAGGCAAAAAAGGACAAGGCTATGTCGTCGCCGTCATCTTGCTGGCATTCAGTGTTTTAATTCTGACGATTAATAACTGGTTTACGAGATCGCGGCGAAGTTTTACGACCGTCAGTGGCAAGTCCGGACAAGTCTCAAAATTCCGCATCGGTAATAAACCATGGATTAAGTGGGTCGTCGCCAGCATCATCGTCTTGCTGGTGTCTTTCTTCGCCGTCTTTCCGCTTGTCTCCTTCGTCCTTGAGAGCCTTCAGGAAACATCCGGTAACTATGCCTCAATGACTTTCAAATATTGGTTTAGTCCCGAAAATTTTGATGTTCGCATCACGGCCCAAGGTCAGTCTTCGCAAGGCATCTTCCACAACTACACGATTTGGCGTGCCTTTGGCCGCAGTGTCCTAGTGGCGGCGGTGGTCGCATTGGTGGCTGGTACATTCGGCATTTTAATCGGCTATGCCGTCAGCAAAAACCGCCGTAACCGCATCGCCAATTATGTTTCGAGCACGGCCTTTTTACCTTATCTTATTCCGGCCCTCAGCTTTGGCGCCATCTTCTTTTCTCTCACCTTTAAGCAAGGCTTCCAGTGGCTCAACGTCGCAAGTACGAATAATGAATGGTCGGCGGTGGCAATCTGCATTCTCGTCGCCTCGATTAAGTTCTTACCGTTCGCATCGCGAAGCGGCACGAATGCCATGCTCCAGGTGTCCGGCGAAATAGAAGAGGCCGCCATCATTACCGGCTGCCCGTGGTGGAAGCGTATGACACATGTGTTGTTTCCTATTCAGAAATCGAGTTTAATCAGCGGATATTTACTGCCGTTTATCTCTTGTATGCGCGAATTAACACTCTTTGTTTTGATCACTTCGAGCTTCTCACTAATCACCAATGTCTTACAATTCTATAATGTCTATGGCATGACTCAGATGAGTAATGCCGTCAACTTGTTAATCGTCGTCTTCGTCATCGGCGTCAATTTCTTAATTAATAAATTAACCGGCGCCTCGATTGATAAAGGTATAGGAGGCTAATAGTTATGCCACGAATTGAATTGATAAATGTCACGAAAAAATGGGGAAAATTTGTCGCCGTCGATAATCTCAGCATGATTATTGAAGACCGCGAATTCGTCACTTTGCTCGGTCCTTCCGGCTGTGGCAAGACGACGACGCTGCGCATGATTGCCGGCTTAGAAACTCCGACTTCCGGAAAAATCATCATCGGCGACCGTGTCGTCTTTGATAGCGATAAAGGAATTAATGTTTCGCCTTCTAACCGCGACATCGGCTTCTTGTTTCAAAACTACGCTCTGTGGCCGCACATGACCGTCTATAAGAATATTTCGTTTGGCCTTGAAAACTTGAAATGGAAAAAAGAGCAGATTAATGCCCGAGTCGAAGAAGTTATGAAAACGCTGCAGATTTCCGAATTCAGAGATCGCTATCCCAGCGAATTAAGCGGCGGACAGCAGCAGCGTGTCGCCATCGCCCGCACCCTGGCTCCTAATCCGCAAGTGTTGTTTATGGACGAGCCCCTCTCTAACCTTGACGCGAAGCTTCGCGGAGAGATGAGAACAGAACTAAAAAGACTACATCGCGATACTGATTCGACCTTTGTTTACGTCACGCATGACCAGCTCGAAGCGATGACCCTTGCCAGCAGAACCTGCCTGATTAACAAAGGTCTTTTACAGCAATATGATAAGCCCTTAAGGGTTTATAATCACCCGACGAATTTGTTTGTCGCTGATTTTGTCGGCAGTCCGACAATGAACTTCTTGAAAGCAAAAGCCAAGAAGGTTTCTGATACTGTGATAAATCTTGAAGTCTTAGGCCTCAATATAAAATATACGAGCAACGAACCAGTCAAACTTACAAGCGAAAATGTCATCATTGGTATCCGCCCGGAATTCCTTTTAATTAAAGATAATGGGGCGATTGAAGGTCTCGCTTATTCGACCCTTCCCTCCGGCATGGAAACGACCGTTAAAATTAACCTGAAGGATACAATTCTATCCGCCGTGCAGTTCGGTGCGGTCGACTATGCGTTTGACCAGAAGATCAGTTTTGACATCATCGGTAAAAGCATCGTCCTCTTTGATGAAGAATCCAAAGTCAGCATCGCTTTAGGCGCTTGCGAAGTTCTTAAATAAAGATCCGATTTCTTCTTTCGTTATCAATAAGCGCCTGCTTTTGATATATTTAAATATCTAAGATGAACAATAAAAATGAGACGGTCGAAATCGTCGAAACACCCAAGAAAAACCTGCCTAAACCGTATTTACTGACGCGAATTGCGGCTTCTTTCTTGGATTTTTTGCTGGCCTGTCTCCTTTTTGCCGGGATTGAAGCCGCCTTATATTTCACCATTTTTGAACCGCTGGGCTATCATCAACTCATGGACGAATCGCAAGCGGTCCTCCAAGACTCACATCTCTATGTTCTTGATGATGACAAAGGTTTATTGACCATCACGGAAGCATATGATGAAAACCTCAGTCCCGAAGAAAACTATGATGTTCCCCTAACATATTATTACACCAATGACGTCCGCGCCATCGCCGATAACCGCCTGGCTCGCTATCATAACTCAAAACTCGTCTCCGGGTATTTTGTCGAAGAAAGCGAAGGCGTTTTTGTAAGGGCTGATGGAGCCGATGATGCGGAAGTCAAAACTTTCTTTGCCGGCGCATATGATGATGCCGTCACTTTTTTGGAAACGGACCCAGTATATCTCAACGGAGTGGAGAAAACTTTTTACATCGTCATTTTTACGAGCCTTTTCAGCGCGACGCTTGGCATGGCAATCATTTTTCTTCTCATTCCGCTTCTAATGAAAAACGGCCAGACGCCCTTTAAGCTCGTTTTTAAACTATGTCTCGCCGATGCCCGCGATGACACGAGAGTCAAAAAAGGGCAGGTCGCTATCCGCTTTGTCATCTTGCTTTTATTTAACATCTGGGTGCCGATTCTTCTGTTCGCCCGTTTTTCCTACTTTACTTTAATCCCCATTTTTATCTCGATTGTTTTAATGTCTTTGACCAAGACCTTCTCGGGCCCGCATGACTATGTGGCGAGGACATATATTGTCTCAAACCGCGACATAGTCATTCCCGAGCGAAGCACGCCGAAGGAGTTAAACCAGTGAGGGAAAGGGCCAAAACATGTTTTTAAATTTTAAAACCATCGATAACATCCGTGACCTAGGTGGCATTAAAACCGCAGACGGGCACACCATCGTCTTAGGCCGTCTGCTCCGCAGCAGTGACCTGCATAAGCTTTCCGCAAAAGAGTTAGATATTCTAAAAAACAAATATAACCTGCGGGTGGTCATCGATTTTCGTTCGACGAACTCGAGCATTCATCGCAGGGATTTAATCGATGACACCATCAAGTATTATCATAAGTACACGCTCAAGTTTTTAGAGACTAATTCTTATAATCAGGAGATTACCATCGATCCTGATGAATTTTTCATGGGCGTCTATCGCTCACTGGCGCTTCAGGAAGAAGCCATGGAAGCGTACCGCAAATTCTTTCGCATCGTCATCGAAAATGACGAGGGCGCCATCCTCTGGCACTGCACATCAGGAAAAGATCGCACCGGCATCGCCGCCGCCCTTCTCTTAAGGATTTTAGGCTGCGATATGGAAACGATTTATCAGCAGCATTTTCGCACCAACGAAATCACCTTGCCGATTCTCGACGAGAAATTAAAGACTGTCGACCCTTCAGACAAGAAACAAATTAAGTACTATGAAGCTTACTACATCGCCAAAAAAGACTACATTGATGAATACTTTAAAGCCGTGAACTCAAAGTATGGCTCCCTTGATGAATACATTCAAAATCAACTCAAAGTTTCAGAATTTGATCAACAGGTTTTACGCACCAGATATTTGATTAATTAGCCAACTTTTGTCTTAAAAAGCCATTTTTTGTGGGCAAAAAGGAGCGAGTATTTAAAAAAGTAAATGCAAATTTGAAAATTGGTGTACAATAAATTTGAAAATTTTATTCATCTTTTGTATCATTGTTAATCGTTGTTTTTGGAATTAACGAAGGGAGATCGCTCATGAATAACTGCATCGTCAGAATTAACGAATCGCTCGATTCCTTTTCCAAACAAGTCGGCAAAGTGGCCCGCTATGTTTTAGATCACCAGGAAGAAGTCATTCAGATGACCATCAGCGAACTCGCCAAAAAAGCAAGAGTTCGACGGCCACGATTATCCGCTTTGCCAATCTGCTCGGCTTCAAAGGATATCGCGATTTTATTAAGAGCCTCTATCATGATGTTGTCAGCAACACCCTTTCTGAAGATAACATTTATGATATCGATAATAAGACGCCGAAAGAGTCGACGATCCGCCAGACCATCGATATGGTCAGCAAGCTCAACATCGAAGCTTTGATGAGCACCTTAAAAATCGTTGATGAGAAGTGTGTCGAACGCGCCGTCAATGCTATCAACACCGCAAACCGCGTCGCCATCTACGCCCTAAGCGGATCTTTAATCGCCGCTCAAGATGCTCTTTTTAAATTTGATCGCCTCGGCATCAATTGCCGTCTTTACGACACTCCGCACTCGCAAATTTTGTCAGCCGCAACCTTAAACGCCGAAGACGCCGCCATCTTCCTTTCTTACTCGGGCGAGACAAAAGATATCATCGCGGCAGCCGAGATTGCCGCCAATCGCCGCATTAAATGCATCTCCATTACGAAATATGGTGAAAACACCCTGACAAAGACATGTAATATCAATATTCAGCATTCCTCTTTAGGCAAAGGCTTTCGCAGTTTTTCAACTCGCTCACGCGTAGTGCAGGAAAACATCATTGATATTCTTTTTGTCGCTCTCGCCCAACGCAGAGGCGATCATCTGAAAAAGTACTACCAGTTATTTGATTACGCCGCTCCTAATGGCATAAAAAAATAAGCAACGGATATTTGGTAATCCAAACCCTCGCCATTTGCAGGAAGCGCGAGGGTTTTATTATGTCGGAATGGTGGCATCAGCGGCATAAAGCCAATGTTTGTGCAAACGATTGCATAACTTTCTTGACAGTATTATTAAGCGATTATATTATGAAATTAGAAATCAAGCCTTTGGACTCGCTTAAATAAATCCTAACCATCATATTTTGTGCAAACGATAGCATAAGGAGCAAACATGGCAACCATCAAAGACATCGCCAAGAATCTCGACTTGTCTTTTTCGACTGTATCCCGTGCTCTTAACGACCATCCGGCTATTTCCAAAAAAACCAAGCAACTCGTAGAGGCCGAGGCGCGCAGATTGAACTTTGCTTTTAACACTTCGGCGAAAAGTTTAACGAGCAATAAAGCTTACACGATCACTTTGCTCGTGGATATCGATGATGAGCAATCGTTTCAAAACCCCTACTTTTATGAAGAGATGCACGGCATCGAAAGATATGTATATCAAAAAGAGTATTCACTAATTGTCGCCAATATCAAAACGGCTCCCAAGAAGCAAAATATGATCGATTTTCTCGTTAAATCTAAACGCACTGACGGCATCATTTTGCCATCGAATATCATCGATGACGAGTTGGTGGCGAAATTGTGCGAGCACAACATCCCGTTCGTCTCCATCGGCCAGCCGTCGGTGAGCAGCTCGCCCATCTCCTGGGTTGATATCGATAATTTCCGCGGCGGTCAGTCAGCCGCCCAGCACTTGCTTCAAAGCGGTTGTCATAAAATTGCTTTTCTCGGTCATAATCCGAAAAAGTTTTTTAGTCAAAAGCGCTACGAAGGCTATCTCTCCGCGCTCGCCACGCACAATATTCAACTTAACAAGGAATTAATTACGACATGTGGTAACAGTAAAGAAGATGGTTATGAATGCGCACGAGAATTGTTCAAAAAGCACCTTGATATCGACGGCGTCATCTGCGGTGATGAAATCATTTCGATCGGCGTCATCCGCGCCCTTAGCGAGTTAGGGAAAAAAATTCCCGAACAGGTCTCGCTGATCTCCTTTGATAATGGCCAGATTGCCCAACTATCCTTTCCGAGCATCACGACCATCGATGTCGACGTCTTTGAACTCGGCTATCAAAGCGCTAAATTGCTTTTTGACCAAATTGAGCACACAAGCCTTAAAAATCAGGGTATCCTCATCGGCACGGCAATCGAATTAAGAGAAACAACTAGGAAAAAAGAGTCTTGACATGAAACCACTGGCCCCGCTCCACAAGGAGACGAAAGAATATATTTACCCGGTATCGCGCCGAGAAGTATGCATAAAAGTCGAATTTGCCTTTCCCGGCAATTACGATATTCGCCTAGTATATTGGAAAAGATTCAGAAAGATTACTAAAAAGAGTAAAAGAATGCTCGCGGTCGCAAAATTTGGCACCAGCAAGTATTACACCGTCAATCTCGGCTTCAGCGATGTCATCCGCTATCTGAATTACATATTCGAAATAAAAGTCGGCCACCGAAGTTATTATTACTCTCCGGAAGGGCTGACTTTTTCTTATCCGCTGAAAAACTTTGAATTTCAAAACATTAATGAAAGCGATGTCTTCATCGTTCCGAATAGCTATGCTGGACAACTGGCCTACCACATCATCCCCGAGCGCTATCATAATGGCAATAAAGACAATGATCCTATCGATGTCGTCGCCTGGGATGCGACGCCGACACGCACGAATTATTTCGGTGGCGATCTTCAAGGCATTGCCATGAAAATTCCATACTTAAAAGAATTAGGGGTCAAAACAATCTTTCTGACTCCGATTTTCAAGGCTTCGTCAAATCACAAATACGACACGGTTGATTACTATGCCATCGATCCGGTGTTTGGCACCGAAGAAGAATTCAGACATCTCGTCAGCGCTTTGCACAACGAAGGAATGCGTCTGATACTCGACGGGGTCTTTAATCATATTGGCTATTATTCCCGGCAGTTTCAGGATGTGATAAGCAAAGGCAAAAAATCGCCGTATTGGCGGTGGTTCTTCGTCTATGGCGATAAAGTCGATACCGAAAAAATCAACTACGAGTGCGTCGGCGACTATATGTGGATGCCAAAACTCAATACGGCAAATGAGGATGTTCAGACATTTTTTGAAGAAGTCGGTCGCTATTGGATTGAACGCTTCCAGATTGATGGCTGGCGGCTTGATGTCGGCGATGAACTCGACTTCTATTTTCGCAAGCATTTCCGCCGCGTCATCAAAAAGCATCATCCTGAGGTTTTAATCATGGCCGAGACATGGCATAACGGACTCGATTTGCTGCGCGGCGACGAAGTCGATTCGATTATGAATTACCGCCTTCGCGATGCAATTATTGACTACCTCGTCAAAAAAAGTATTTCACTCAATACTTTTATCGAACGGATTGAGACAATTTGTTTTGACTACCCCAAACAAGTGCATCATATCTTATATAACTTGATCGACAGCCACGACACCCCGCGCTTTCTGACGGTCGCCGGAAACGATAAATCACTCCTCTTTTTGGCGATTGTTATGCAAATGCTATTGCCGGGTATGCCGGTCATTTATTACGGCGATGAAATCGGTATGGCGGGTGAAACCGATCCTCTCTGCCGCGCCGGCATGGCATGGGATTACCAAGATTCGGAAGTATATGATTTCTATAAAAAAATGATTGAGATTCGCAGCTCCTGCGGAGAACTGGCGACTGGCGATTTTGCCATTATTCACAACCATCAGGATGTCTTTGCTTTCACTCGCAGCAACAATGAGCACGTCACCCTTGTCATCATCAATCCCCAGGATAAAGCAAAAACCTTTGCCCTTGATGCCCTCAAGGCCATCGAACTCGGATTTACGGGCGAGATACGACTAGATGTTGCCCCGAAGTCGTATGTGATCAGAAGGAACATTTAATAAGTTATTAATTCGTTAGATGCCGCGTTGGACGGGCCCCCAGAGGTATCGGCGATATTAATATAAAGAAAGGAGACGATTATGAAAAAAATCTCTGCTCTATTACTGACAGCTATGACCCTCGCGTTGACCACCGGCTGTACGGATAGCGATATTGTCACCATCGATTTTTGGCACAATTATTCCGCCGGCGATGGCCAAGTAGAAGTCCTTGAGGATCTCATTGCTGAATTTGAGGAAGACCATCCGAATATTCACGTCGAGCACGTCTTCCTGGAATGGAGCGCACTTCGTCAGGGCGTCATCTTAGGCGCCGATACAGGCTTATTGCCTGATTTACTACGCGGGGATATCGCCTTTGTACCGCAATTCCAAAGCCTGAATGTCCTCGAAGAATTGTCCGCTTACGATGATTATGAGACGGTCGCGAATACGGTTTTGGCGCAGCCCAACTCATCTAATCTCATGAACGGCAAATATTATGGTTTAGCATCAAATACGAATACGAAAATCCTCTTCTATAATGAAGATATTTTAGAGGCTGCCGACGTTGACGTCCCAACCACTCTCGACGAGATGTGGGATGCCGCCAGCGCCGTCTCATCCGAAACCGTAATTGGCTATGTTGAACCCTGGACTGGCATCTGGAATGTCGGACCCTACATTTGGAGTGAAGGTGGCGACATCTTATCACCCGACAACACGACCGCGACCGGATACCTCAACGGGGCGATTCCCGTCGCCGTCATCAGCAAGATGAGACAAATGTATGCCGATGGCCATTTAACCGGATCATCGATGAACCCGTCCGCGATGGGCGACACCGATGGCTGGGCGGCCGGAAAGTATGCGATGGAACTCGATGGACCGTGGCGTCAAGCCTCAAATAACGCCGCCGGTATTAACTACGGGGCCATTCCTCTTCCCCCGGGGGATGAAGGATCCATCTCGGTTCTCGGAGGCGAGAACTTCATGATGTTCAAAACTTCACCAGACGAAGAAAAAGCCGCGGCCTGGGAATTCACCAAATTCTTAGCCGGCGAACACGCGCAAGTCGAGATGGCCAAACATGGGCAAATGCCTGTTAACAAAGACGCTTTGGAAAACGCCGAAGCCGTCACGGCCATGCCTCTTCTTCCCGTCTTTGCCGAAGCCTTAGAAACCGCCCGTGCCCGCCCGGTTATACCGGAATGGGGCGACATTGAAAATATCATTGCCGCGTCGGTGGCCGAAGCGATTACCGGAGCTAAGGCCGTTCAAACCGCTTTAGATGAAGCGGTGACCGCCATCAACGCCATTTTAGCCGGTTAGCAATCAATCAAATAACGGGGGGAGCCACAACGTTTGTTTGAACTTTGTGACTCTTCCCAAATAATAAAAATAGGAGTAGGCAGCACGATGAAAGCGTTTCTCGTCCGTTTTAAGAAGAAATTCGACTGGCGGGTTTTAGTTCTCTTTCTGCCTAGTTTTATTTATGTGTGTATGTTCACTTTTTATCCAATGATAAAAATGTTTTTAATGAGTTTCACCGATTGGCACATCGGCTATAATCAGGAATCGCCGATTGTGTGGTTCGATAATTATGTTCGCGTCTTTCAAGATCCGGTGGCGATTACCGCCATCGTAAATACCCTTTTTTACTTAGTAATCACTGTTCCGCTGCAAATGGCCATCGGCCTTTTTATCGCATTGCTAATTAATAAAATAACCCATTTGTCAGTCACCTTCCGCGTCTTCTATTACCTTCCGGTCGTTACCTCGTGGGTGGTGGTGGCCCTCCTTTTTCGCTATATTTTCATGAATGACGGTTTGCTCAATTACTTTCTTGTCGATGTCCTGCACTTCACCGGCGAGAAAGTCGGCTGGCTATCGACGCGGTTCATGGCTTTGACGGCGACCGGCGTCCTCGGCATCTGGAAAGGCATCGGCTGGAACATGGTCATTTTTCTGGCCGCCCTTCAAGCTGTTCCTAAAGAATATTACGAAGCCGCCTCGATTGATGGGGCTAACGCTTTTCAGAAGTTTATCTACATCACCATTCCCTCGATTCGCGGGACGATTGCCTTTGCTTTAGTGATGCTGACCATCGGGGCGTTTAACACTTACACTCCAATTGCCGTGCTGACCGAAGGAAATCCGTATCATCAAACCGAGGTTGTTTTGACATGGATGAATTTCAAAACCTTTTCGACTCTTGATATGGGTTATTCCGCGGCTTTATCCATCATTTTAATGATGATGATTATCATCACAACGATGGTCATGATGAAATTTATCTATCGAAAGGGAAGATGAGATGCACCATAAGAAAATCGATATCATGAAAATGGCGAGTTATATCATCCTGACTCTGGGTTTGATTTTTGTCTTGCTTCCGATGGTATATATGCTCGTTTCGGCATTTAAAGATAACGAGTTAACTTTTACTTATCCCCCGGAGCTGTTCCCGTCAATCGGCGAGCTGACGCTGGATAATTTTCGCTACATATTCGACAACACGAAATTTTGGACTTATCTCGGCAATACCATCTTGGTCGCCTCGATGACCGTTTTGATTTCAATTGTCATTTCGACGACACTCGGTTATGTTTTTGCCCGCCTTTACATCCCGGGCAAGAAATACATCTTCGGTTTCTTGCTTTCGATTATGATGATTCCCGGTTTAGCGTTGATTGTTCCGCAGTTTGAATTGGCGGTCCGCTTTAACCTTTATAACAGCATTTGGGGTGTCATCTTGTTTTATGCGGCATGGGTCACGCCCTTTTCCACCTTCTTAATCAAAGGCTACATCGAAGATAATGTGCCGCGAGAGCTCGAAGATTCGATTAAAGTCGATGGCGGCTCGGTGTTTGTCATATACCGGCACATCATCTTGCCGCTGACTTCTCCAGTCGTCGCCAGTATCTCGATTTTGAATTTCCTGTTCCCTTTTGAAGAACTCGGCTGGGCGACGGCGATTCTTAAGTCCGATAAATATCGTACGCTTCCGGTTGCGATCACGATGTTTTTCCAGTCGCACGCCAGAACGGACTGGGGCTATGTCTTTGCGATGACGACCCTGGCGATGATTCCCGTGCTGCTAATATATGTATTGCTCCAGCGCTACTTTGTAAGCGGCCTCTCAAGCGGAGCGATTAAAGAATAATAACGTTAATGAATAATTGGTAAATAAAAAGCCGCTAAAAGCGGCTTAGTTTGTTTCTATAAAGTTTTAACGATTATAGCTTAACAACTTTGGAAGCTCTGAGTCCGCGTTCGGAATCTTGCGCTTCGAATTCAACACTTGCGCCGACTTCGATGGTCTTGAATGAGCCCATTTGAAGTGCGGAGTAATGGAAGAAGACGTCTTTGCCGTCTTCACCGGTTATGAAACCATAACCTTTTTCCTTGTTGAAGCTTTTAACTTTTCCCAGCATGATAACACCTTTCTGAATAACATAACGAAGTAAGCCTATATTCAACAGCTTACCGCATAAGTTTAACACTTGTAAGAATAATAACAAGCAAATTGTTTTATTTTTTAATCAACTATGAATGCGCCTACAGCAAAGCCTTGCCAGTAGTCGAGATCGTTCCATAAATATGGCATAAAAATCGTCATAATCTGAACTGGCTCATCGGTTATATATTGATCAAAAGGGCAATTGCTGAAGTCGCTTTCGGTGTAGAGATTGACACAATCATCGTTCTTCAAGAAAAGGGCTTTGGCCGAGCGGGCGCCCTGATAAGTCGAGTACTTATTTTCATTATATGTGTCTTCGAGAACGACATAGGCGTCGCCATCCTTAAAATAGTAATTGGCGTAGCCGATATGAGCGTACAATTTTGTGAATTTGGATGAGTAGTTAGGATAAGAAGGCGCCTTATCAACTTCGAACTGATAGTTGTAGAGTTCGGCGGCGGTTAAAGATTCAAGATCGACTTCAATTTCCATCTTGTCAATGGTGGTCTTTTCCAGAAATTCCACTCCAGGCCGGAACTTGAACATCGTGATCGCCGTTATTAAGCGATATGAATTTCCCGGCGTGAACTGGCTGCCAATATAACGATTGCCGTGAACGTAGACGGCGTTATCGGCATCGATAAAGAGCAAAACCGAATCGTCAGCCTTGCCAAAGTAAACGGCGTCAAAAGCGACGAGTTTGCTAAAAGCAACGCCTTTGTTATTAAGTCGCAGTGAAGAGGCGTGTGCATGAACATCGGCAAGGCTCTCAGCATCTTCCGCGAGTGTCGACAGATCGACATCGATAGCAGCGACCGACGAATATGAAGAAAGGACGACCTCGGCAGCGCCGATATAATAGGATGGATTGCCAATGATTTGATAGGAGCTGCCGATTTTAGCTTCAAGTTTATCGTATACCGCGTAATCAGCGCTTACATAGATGTAGCCCGTGGTGTCCGCGAACAGGAGTTTATATTGCTTTCCATAGGCACTTTTTGAGGTGGCGGAGTCAAGGCGGGCGAGCAACTTGCCGGAGAATTTGACGTATTCAGAGGAGATGCCGACTCCGACTTCATTGGCGATTGTTTCACAAGCCAAAGAAAGGACGCGTATCTCGGCGATCGTCTGACTTTCTAATTCAGGAATCGAGTCGCTGGTTGAAGAATCGGAAGAAGTATCGCTCGTCGTATCTGAGGCGGTGCCGCCAGTAGTGTCAGAAGAATTATCTCCGCTCGTGTCTGACGAAATTTCCCCGCTCGTGTTCGAAGAAGACTCCAAAGAAGTGTCGCTTGGATTTGGCGTGACGCAGGAAGAAAGCAAAAGCATCATCGCGATTATTAGAACTTTAGTATTTTTTAGTTTCATGATTTGCACCCTTCGAGTAAGTATACTATGTATGCCTCGGTATTTAAACCCGAATGTTGCATCTCGGTGAGAAGTGATGCTCTCATCACATCGCGAAGCAATTATGTTTACTTTACACCTGTCAAACTATTAAAATTATTAAAGATACAACAGGAGAAAATTAAAATGAGCAGCTACTTCGCCTTCATGCGGGGAACAACGGAAATGAACCGCCTGCGCCGCTTCAATCTCATCATGGGATTTCTGCATCTCGTGCAAGCTATCGCAATGGTCATCCTCGCCGGCACCGTCATTCAAAAGATTGCCGAGTTTCAGCCCGACATCGTCCAATTTTACATCGCCTTCGATCCTCTTCAACAAACTTTGGTTGTTGAATCCAGAACATTGTTCGCCTTACCGTTTGGAGTTTTGGTATCGGTTTTCTTATTTATCTCCGCCGGCGCCCACGCCCTGATTTCTTTACCTAATCCCACTTACCGCATTTACGAGAGTGATTTAGGCAAGGGCATCAACCGCTTCCGCTGGTTTGAGTATGCTCTGAGCAGCTCGGTGATGATCGTTTTGATTTCCACTCTTTTTGGCGTCAAAGACATCGCTTCATTAATTCTGATTTTTGTCGTCAACGCTTCGATGAACTTATTTGGTCTCGTCATGGAACAATTAAATGTCGGCGCGGACAAGAAAAACCTCAAATGGGGTCCTTTCGTCTGGGGTTCCGTCGCCGGTCTCGCCCCTTGGGCCGTCATTCTAATTTATATGTTTGGAACCGGAAACTATGATCAGGTTCCGTGGTTTGTATGGGCCATCGTCGGGACTTATTTCGTGGCTTTCAACACCTTCCCGGTCAACATGATTCTTCAATATCTGAAGGTCGGTAAATGGTCGAACTACCTCTACGGCGAAAGAGTTTATATTATTCTCTCGTTAGTCGCCAAGAGCATCCTCGCCTGGCTCGTCTTGTTCGGCGCGATGCAACCAGCTTAATTATCAATCACTTTATAACGTTA
>ERZ795058.3084-NODE-3084-length-18121-cov-20.710285_pt1 | contig 18121 bp, 10 predicted proteins | sample MGYA00375142_ERZ795058 | MGnify/ENA primary metagenome ERZ795058 (study PRJEB30187, sample SAMN05720210) | activated sludge metagenome | isolation source: anaerobic digester from wastewater treatment plant | place: Japan | collected 2015-04-20 ... | reverse complement strand
CCCCGCCATTTCTGCCGTTGTACGGGTGTGTGGTTGCGCCATGAATGGGCACGCACACTACCCCCTCGCCCTATGAAAACCCTGCTCGCCTGCCTGGCCATTGGTTCGTGCGCCGTCCTCACGGCGGCGGAAAACTCCGATATCGCAGCGCCCGTCGTCGCCGGCGGTGGCACGTTTACCCTCGGGAAACCCGAGATGCACCACCGCGGCTGGATCGACCTCAACAAAAACGGCGCCAAAGACGCCTACGAGGATCCCGCCCTGCCCACCGAGACCCGCGTCGCCGACCTGCTCGCCCGCATGTCGCGCGAGGAGCGCGTCGGCCAGCTCCTGCAAAAGCTGATGACCGATGCGAGCGACAAAAAGGACGCCGCCCTCGTCACCTCCGGCCAGCTCGGCTCCTTCCTCGGCGTCGCGCCCGATGCCAATCTGCGCAACCGCCTGCAACGCCTCGCCGTCGAGGAGACGCGCCTCGGCATCCCGCTCATCTTCGGCTTCGATACGATCCACGGTTTCCGCACCACCTACCCGATCCCGCTCGGCCTCTCCTGCTCGTGGGACACCACGCTCGTCGAGCGCCTCACCGCGATGGCCGCTCTCGAATCCACCGTCGTCGGCGTCGATTGGACGTTTGCGCCGATGGTCGATATCGCGCGCGATCCGCGCTGGGGCCGCATCGCCGAGGGCAATGGCGAGGATCCCTACCTCGGCGGGCTGATCGCCGCGGCCTCCGTGCGCGGTTTCCAGGGCAACGATTACGGCCGGCCCGACCGCGTGGTCGCCTGCCTCAAACACTACGTCGGCTACGGCGCCGCCGAGGGCGGTCGCGATTACAACACCACCGAGATCGGCCTGCCCACGCTGCGCAACGTCTACCTGCCTCCCTTCCGCGCGGGCGTGGAGGCCGGCGCCGGCACGCTCATGGCCGCGTTTAACAGCCTCAACGGCGTGCCCGCCTCCGGCAACCGCTTCACGCTCGATCAGGTGCTCCGCCGCGAGTGGGGCTTCGGCGGCTTCGTCGTCGGCGACTGGGAATCGGTGGGCGAACTCGTCCACCACGGCTACGCGGCCGACAAGGCCGAGGCCGGCGTCCTCTCTCTCACGGCCGGCGTGGACATGGAGATGGTCAGCGAGTGCTACCGCGAGCTGCCCGCAATGATCGACCAGAAGAAGATCGACTCCGCCGTGATCGACGAGGCCGTGCGTCGCATCCTCCGCGTGAAATTCAAGAAAGGCCTTTTCGACCGTCCGTACACCGCGCCGGTCGAGGTCGATGTCGCCGCGCACCGTGCGCTGGCGCGCGAAGCCGTGGCCGCCAGTTGCGTGTTGTTGAAAAACGAGGGCGCGGTGCTCCCGCTCGACACGCGCTCTATCGCGATCATCGGGCCGTTTGCGGAGGAACAGGCCGAGCTGCTCGGCTGCTGGCACGCCCTCGGCAACGCCAAGGACGTCGTCTCGCTGCACGCCGGCCTGAAGGCCGCCGTGAAAAAGGGGAAATTCCGCGTCGCACGCGGCTGCCCGCTCATCGAGCCGGCGTCGGCCAAGGAGCTCGACGAAGCCGTCAAGCAGGCCAAGAAAGCCGATGTCGTGATCCTCGCGCTCGGCGAGCCGGCGCTATGGGCCGGTGAAAACAACCACCGCCTCGACCTCGGTCTGCCCGGCGCGCAACAACAGCTCTTCGACCGCATCGTGGCGACGGGCAAGCCGGTCGTCACCGTGCTCTTCGCGGGGCGTCCGCTGGCGATCCCGGCGGTGTTGGAGAAATCCGCTGCCGTGCTGATGGCGTGGCATCCGGGCATCGAGGCGGGCCACGGCGTGGCCGACGTGCTCACCGGCAAAGTCGCGCCCACGGCCCGGCTCACCACGAGTTTCCCGCGCTCGGTCGGCCAGGTGCCGGTCCACTACAACCACCTGCACACGAGCCGGCCCTTCTCCGACTACAAGGACGGCACGCGCGAGGCGCTGCTGCCCTTCGGCTTCGGGCTCACGTACACGACGTTTGCCTACGGCCCCACGCGCTTCTCGCGCGACACGCTCGCCATGGGCGGCGCGATCACGATCTCGACCACGCTAACCAACACCGGCAAGGCCGCCGGCACCGAGACCGCGCAACTCTACCTGCACGACGTCGCCTGCCTGCAAGGCGCCCGCCCGGTGCGCGAGTTGAAAGGTTTCCAGAGGGTCACGCTCGCGCCCGGCGAGAGCCGCGAGGTCTCCTTCACGCTGCGCGCCGACGAGCTCGGCTCGTGGAGCCCCGACGGCAAGTGGGTCGTCGAGCCGGGCCGCTTCGAAGCGACCATCGCGCCCAATGCCGCCAGCGGCGAAATGGCGGCATTCGCCCTCCAGCCCTGACCGGATGCGGGAACGCGCCTGCACGGCGCGTTCCGCCCTCCGGCGGCGGTCACTCGGCCTTCACGTCAAAGGCTTCCACGGCGAAATCGAGTCCGCCGGCCGACGAGGTGATCTCCCAACCGAACTGCACTTCGTCGAGGAGCACGTCGCCATGCTTGGCAAACCAGCCCTGCGCATGGATCCAATCGAGGATCGCCTTCACATCGACCTCGCCCGCCGTGGCGGGGCTGGTCCGCAGGAATGAGAAGACCTCGTTGGCTCCGTTGCTGCCCTTGTAGATGTTCCAGGTGTGGCCGCCGACGGTGACATTGGCCACGTCGGGGATCGGCTGGCCTGCATCGTCGTAGTGGGTCGTGATCGGGCCCATCTTTCCGGCCCAGTTGACCCAGAGCATGATCTCGTAGGCGTGCTTCTCGCACCAGATGTCGTAGGCGGTGTTGTAGCTGCCCTCAGCCGGCACGGTGACGCCGAAGCGGCTCGTGACCTTGCGCAAGGCGCTCAGGCGTTTCTCCACCATTTTGCCCACATGAGGATAGGCCTTGATGCCACCGGTATTGGGATGGTCGGCGCACACGCCCCAGGTTTGCGGATCGCGCGCCCAGATGGCCTGAGGGCCGTACCCATCGCCCCAGATGTTATTGCGAACGACATAGCCCTCGGTGGTGTACTCGCTCCAGCGATCGGCCGCGGTCCATTTCGCGGCCGGCACCGGCTTTGGCTTGGGCTTGTTCTGACAACCAGCGAGCAGGCCGAAACCGGCCACGAAGGAGAGGAGGCAAAGGAGGGTTTTCATGGAAGGGAGGAGGCGGATCATTGGACGGATTGTTTGGCGAGCGACGGCAAGTCTTCACCACCCGCGAGGACCTTTAACCGGTAGGCGTAAACCATCGGCCAGGGCATGAGCCGGAAGGCGCCGTGCGGCATCGCGCCCCAGGAATCGTCGCCGCCCAGACCACGCTGCTGCAGGTCGAGGTTGAGCGTGATGGTGTCGCGCTCTGGCAGCTGGTAACGGTAGAAATTCTCACGCTGGGTCGCGCAGAAAAGATCGTCCGTGGTGTAGTGCAGCGCGTTGGCGCTGAGATGCGGCCGGCCTACGGCGAGCAGGCCGCGACCGCGCTCGTCGGTGAGCGAGAGCCAGCGCACGCCGACCTTGTTGCCCGTCTCCTGCGGCTTGATGTAGTCGAAGTACTGGTCGCGCACGCGGCCCGAATAGAGGCCCACACGGGCATCCTGCCGGTCCCAATAAGTTTCCTGCGGGCCCTTGCCGAACCACGTGAGGCGGTCGAACCCGGCACGCAGCGTCGTCTGCATACCGAAGCGCGGAAACTCCGGTGCGGGCAGGTATGGCTCGGGTGTCCAGGAGGACTCGACGAGGATGTCACCGCTGCCGAGGAACGTCCACGACACGCGGTACTCGCTGCGCACGGCGGAGAGCGGGCCGGCGGCGGTCACCACGACGCGGCCGGGCTCGGGCTGCGAAGCCGAGACGTCCGTCGGCGCGAAACTCTCGTGAGCCTTGCGCCAGACGCCGGCACCGCCGGGCGTCCAGGTGTTTTTGGCCGGCGAGGTATCGATCATCCGGTTGCCGCGGTCATTATCCACCGGAGCGCGCCAGAAGTGCGGCCCGAGCGGGCCGGCAAGCAGCTCCGTGTCGCCGGACTTCAGCGATACGAGCAGACCCGTCCGGCTATCGACGGCGGCGGAGAAACCCGGGCCGGAGACGACCAGGCGGCCGTCCTGCCGGTCGAGCTGGAGCGGTGCGGAGGGCGCGGCGGCCGCGGCGGGAGCAACGACCGGAAGTTTAAACTGTTCCCACGCGACCTCATGGCCGGCCGGAGCCCACGCAGTGGCGGACTTCAGTTTGAAACTGAGCTCGAGGAAATACTCGGTCGCCGGTTGTGGGACGACCGGAGCGAAGGGAATCGTGACAGTCTTTTTCCCGCGCGGCGCGAGAGCGAGGTCGGCGAACTCACCAGACTGGAGCACGCGGCCGTCGGCCACGATGCGCCACCCGGCGACGAGCCAGTCCTGCACGGCGTGAAACTCGGACCAGTTGGCAACCTCCACCTCACCGCGCGCGAGATCGCCGGCGCGCATCTGGATCGGCTGATAAACCTTTTTCACTTCGGCGAGGCCGGGGTGCGGCACGCGATCGGCCGACACGAGGCCGTTGGCGCAGAAGTTTCCGTCGGAGGCGGTGCCCGCCGGGCCGAAGGTGCCACCGTAGGCGAAGAACGTGCCGAGCTTGGGGTCGAGCGGGAGTGCGCGCGCGTTTTCCAGCACCTCGATTTTGCGCGAGGCCGGCACGGGCGTGCGCAGGCCCTGATCCACCCAGTCCCAAATGAAGCCGCCCTGGAGGTACGGCGCGCCGTCGTAGATCGGCTGCCAGTAGGCGCGGAAATCGCCCGTGCTGTTGCCCATCGCGTGCGCGTATTCGCACATGATGAAGGGCTTTTTGCGCGGCTGCGCGGCATAGTTGAGCACGGACTCCGGCGAGGGGTACATCGGGCAGACGATGTCGGTAAACGCGAAGCTGCGGTCGCCCTCATACTGCACGGTGCGCGAGGGATCGCGCTCCTTCAGCCAGCGATAGGTGGCGCGGAAGTTGTCACCAAACCCGGCCTCGTTGCCCAGCGACCAGCCGATGATGCAGGCGTGGTTTTTGTCGCGCTCGAACATGCGAATGGTGCGGTCGAGGTGCGCGGGGCCCCAGGAGGGTTTCGCCGCGAGGGTCTTGTCCTCGTCGTAGCCGATGCCGTGGCTCTCGACGTTGGCCTCGTCGATCACATAGAGGCCATACTCGTCGCAGAGCGCATACCACTCGGGGGCGTTGGGATAGTGGCAGGTGCGGACGGCGTTGATGTTATGCTGCTTCATCAGGCGAATGTCCTCTACCATGCGCTCGCGCGTCACGACCTGGCCCAGATCGGGGTCCCACTCGTGGCGGTTGACGCCGCGGATCAGCACCCGCCGACCGTTGACACAGAGATGGCCATCGCGGACTTCGACGGAGCGGAAGCCGACTTTCGATGGGATGACTTCGCGCACTTCACCGGCCGCGTCGCGCGTCGTGAGGAGCAGCGTGTAGAGCGCAGGCGTCTCGGCGGACCAGAGCTTCGGCGCGGCAACCGGATGGAAAAACGCCACGGTCTGCGAGGCGCCCGCCGCCAATTCGGCACGGCCGACAGGCGCGTCGGCAAATACCGGCGCCCCGGATGGGTCGAGCAGCGTCGCGGTGAGCGAAAGCGTGGCGGGTTTGTCGGAGTCGTTTTCCAACTCGGCCGACACCTCGATGGCCGCGTCGCGGTAAGCAGCATCGAGCGGCGTGCGCACGGTAAAGTCGCGCACGCGCGCAGGCTCGGCCGACCACAGATAGACATCTCGGAAGATGCCGCTCAGGCGCCAGAAATCCTGATCCTCCAGATAGGAGCCGTCGCACCAGCGAAACACCTCGACCGCGAGCAGGTTGTCGCCGGACTTCAGGTACGGCGTCAGGCGAAACGTCGCCGGCGTGCGGCTGTCCTTGCTGAAGCCGAGCTTCTGCCCGTTGACCCACAGGTAGAAGAACGAGTTGACGCCATCGAATGTCACGAAGACTTCGCGCCCGGCCCACTCGGGCGAGACAGTGAACGTGCGCCGGTAGGCCGAGACGGGATTATTGTCCTCGGGCGGCAGCGGCGGCCGCGCATCCGGCCAGGGATAGGCGACGTTGGTGTAGATCGGGACGCCGTAGCCCTGCACCTCGACATTGGACGGTACGGGGATGGTCTTCCAGGCGGAGTCGTCGAAGCCCGGCTGCCAGAAGCCGGCGATGCGATCGGCCGGCCGGGGGACCCAGGAGAACCGCCAGTCGCCGTTGAGCGACGCGTAGAACGGCGACGCGGCGCGGGTCAGCGACGTACCCGCCTCCACGCGAGGGAAACGCACGCATGTCGCCGCCGGGGCCTCAGTGCCGGCGTGGAGCAGCGTCTCAGTTTTCCATTCGACATCGGGCGCCACCGTGGCGCCGGCAGACAGGGCGACCGAAGCCGCGAAAAAGAACGGTACCGCGCCAAGCGCGAAAGTCCGCAGAGAGGAGAGGAAGTGCATGGGGAAAGGGATGCGCGCTGTGATGCGCACAGTCCGCGTTCAAGAAAGGCCTCTTCGCCCATCGCCGACAAGACCACAACACGCCGCCGCGACTCTCTTTTCGGGCCCGGGGTTTCCTCGCCGGGCGCCGCAGGCCCCATTTCCTGCGGCGCCCGGAGGAGCATGCTACTTCCGCTCGGGAAGGTGCGAGGCAGACTCGGCGGCGGCCTGGCGTCCAGCGGCGCCCTGCACCACCTGCACCAGTTCGAGGACGAGGGCGGCGATTTCGTGCGCCTGCGCGGAGAGCTCTTCGGCGGCGCTCGCGGACTCCTCGGCGTTGGCCGCATTGGCCTGGACGACTTCGTCGAGCCCCTTGGTGCTCGAGGAAATTTCACCGATGTTGTTTGCCAGCGCCGTGCTGGCATCGGTGATGGAGCGGACCTTCTCGCCGATGACGGTCGCCGTCTCGACGATCGCTTCAAAGCTCTCGTTGATCACGCCGATGCCACTGGCGGCCTGCTCGACGAGGCGGACATTGCCATCGAGCTTCACCTGGGTGGTCCGGGCGGCCTCGGCGGCGCGCGAGGCCAGGCTGCGCACCTCCTCGGCGACGACGGAGAAGCCGCGGCCCTCCTCGCCGGCGCGCGCAGCCTCGACGGCGGCGTTGAGCGCGAGGATGTTCGTCTGGAAGGCGATTTCGTCGATGGTCTTGATGATCTTGGCCATCTCACCGCTGTCAGCGGCGATGTGATTGAGGGCCTTGGTCATCTCGACGATCGCCTTGAGCGACTGGCCGGACTTCTCGATGTTTTGCTTCATCAACTCGTCGGCGCCGCGCGTGAGCTGCGCGACCTCGTGGCCGCGGGTGTTCATGCTTTCGAGGGTTTGCGCGTTGGTCGCCAACGCCGAGGCCTGGGTGCTGGCGCCCTCGGCGACGGACTGGCCCGAGTCGGCGATCATCTTCGAGGCACTCGAAATCTGTGAAGAGCCGGCTTTGAGCTGCTCGGCGATCTGGATGAGTTTTTTGGAAAGGGCCCGGGAGAGCCAGAGCCAGAAGCCGACGGAGAGCAGCGTGGCGCCGAGGAGGACGAAGAGGATTGTGCGTGTGCCGGACTGGCCGATCGCGGTGAGCCGGCGGGGCGCCGCCATGAACTCATCCTCGTAGGAGCCCACGCCGATCACCCAGTCCCATGGGGCGAAGTAGGCGAGTTTGACGATTTTGAGGCGCGGCTCGGGGTCGCCGGGGTTTTTCCAACGATAAGTGATTTCGGCAGTCTGTCCGGGCTTGGTCGCCCTGGCCGCCCGAATCGCCTCCTGGATGAAGAGTTTTCCGTCCTCGTCCTTCGACTCCCAGATGTTTTCGCCATCTCGTTTGCCGCCCGCCGAGACGATGTAGTGGCCCTTGGAATCGAGCACGTAGATGTAGCCGGTCTGGCCGACCTTGGCCGAAAGGATCTGCTGGCGGAGGCTCACGACACTCTGCTCCCGCACAGCGACGCCGAGCAGGCCGATGAGGCGTTTCTCGGAATCGTAGAGCGGCTCGTAGGCGGCATAGCACCAGTCCTTGTTGACGAGTACGCGACCGACGTAGCGCTCGCCGGCGAGGGCCGCGGCGATCACCGGGTTGGGCGTGCCGTCGGGGAGTTTGGCGGCGACAAAGGAGCCGAGCACCCGCTGGCCATCGAGTGCGATGTTGGTGGCCACGCGCACCATCTCTCCCTGCTCATTGACGCGTTGCATGAGCGAGCACCAGCCGCCGAGCTGCCGCGTGACATCGTCGACAAGCGGAGTCGGGATCTGGGGATCGGTGTTCTGGCCGGGCCAGCGGCCGCCGATGAGCAGCCGTGGGAGAACAATCGGTGCGGGCTGGCCGGGCACCGTCCACGAGACAGCCTCGGTCCCGAGGCTCGCGCCACCGAGACCGGCCAGAGTGCTCTTGGCCACGTTGACATAGTTCTCCAGCATCTGCGCGAGCAGCTCCTGCTGGGCCGCGCACATGGACACCGTGCTCTGTGCGAGGTGGTCGAGGTCGTCGGAGGCGAGTACGCGGCACTCATCGACCGCCACGGAAGTCATCCGGGCGTTCTGGCGCTGGATGACCCAGGTAATGACGAGCAGAGGTGCCACGGAGAGCGCGATGCCAGCCACCAGCATGCGGGCTTTGAGCGAAAGGCGTGTGCCGGTTTTCATGGCGAGAGGGAGGGCGTTTGCTCGCGGGCATGATTAGCTTGGGGCGCTCCGGTGTGCGCGGTGATGGCGAAAATCGTATCGAGCTTCATCTCGCAAAACAGCTGGTAGAGCAGCGGCGGCACACGGATGAGGCTCAGCGACGCGCCGCGCATCGCGAGGTCCTTGTAAAACACGAGCAGCTTGCCGATCCCCGCGCTGCCGATGTGGGAAACGCCGGCAAAATCGACGGCGACCGCGTGGGGCGCACGCTGGGCGACTTCGCGGAACTGGGTTTTGATTTCCTCGGCGCCGCACTCGTCGATCTCTCCCTGGAGGGTGACAAGCACGGTGCCGTTTTCCTGAGTGATGCTGATGTTCATGGGGTTTTTGAATGGTTGGATTGAGTGGCTGGCGCAGGCCAGAGATCGAAACGGGGCAGCACGGAGCGGCCCGCCGGCAGCGCAAAGGAAGCTTCGCGCGCGAAGTAAAGGGTGAGATGGCGCCCGGCGTCGGACCAGCGGGCTTCCCCCGAGAAACGCCGGAGCAGGAACAGGCCGCGGCCGGAGGGCTTCGCCCGGTTTTCATGGGCGGTGGGGTCGGAGATCTGCGACCAATCAAAGCCCTCACCCTCGTCGATCACCTCGATGCAGGCATCGTTGCCATAGGTGCGGCGCACCCGGATGCGTTTCTCGGGCGACTCACGATTGCCGTGACGCCACGCGTTGAGCAGCGCCTCCTCCATCACCATCTGAAGATGAAGGGCCGAGGCCTCCACCCGATGTTGGGCCCACTCGGCGAGGATGGCATCAACCAGCCGGCTGCGAGCCCGGTGCAGGGCTTCCACATCGGCCGCCTGCACGCAGTCCTCGGTCACCGGCAGCGGAGGTTCGAGCTCGAGCACCAGCATCGCAAGGTCGTCGGGCAGATCGCGGGCGGCGAGGATCTGCGCAAAAGGCTCGCCGCTGATCTCGCGCAGGAGACGCCCTGCCAGGTGGACCACGGGGCCGTCGGCCCGCTCCGCGAGCAACCGGCCAAGCAGGTCCGGAAGTTCGGCGGAGCTCAATGAGCCGCCGCCCCTGCGCCGGGGCAGGTCGAGCAATCCGTCCGTGTAGAGGATCAGTCTGTCTCCGGGCTCCAACTTCACGGTGCCGGCGGAAAAGCGGATGCCGCTGAGCATGCCCACCGGGAGGTTGCCACCCGCAGCCCCCGGCTCGGGAAGCAGGCGCACCGTCGTCCCGCGCACGAGCAGCGCCGGCGGGTTGCCCGCCACCACATACCGCAGCTCGCGCGTGGCGTGATCGAAGTCGAGATTGAGCGCCGTGAAGAACTCGCCGTCGCTGAACAGATGCGAGCGGCACACCTCCTGGTTGAGCCGCCCAACGAGCTCCTCCAGCGAGAAGCGCTCCCGCTGCCGCGCGATCAACGACTGGTGCAGGAGATCGGTGATGATGCTGCGCAGCAGGCAGCCGACCTCGTGCCCCGACTGGTCCTTCAAGCTCACGAGCGTGTGCGCTTCCCCGGCGACCTCCACATGGCGCACGAAGTAGTGGTCGCCGCCCTCGATGTGCCGGGGAGCCAGCAGCGCCGCGCAAAACAGGCTTTCGCCGCCGGGCAGCGGCGTGTGCCGCGGGGACTCACTGTTGACGAGCTGGAGCACCTCGTGCGCGAGCGCGATGTTCATCTCCTGCGTATCGAGGAGGCGGCGCAGCGAGTCGTTGCTCGCGGCCAGTTCCGCGGTGCGCTGCGCGACGCGATCCTCCAGCTGCGCGTGCGCACGGCGCAGCGCCTCCTCCTGGCGGAGCCGCTCGGTCTCATCGATCAGGAAACCCGTCACGCCGACGGCGCGCCCGTCCTGCAGGATCGTCTGCGCATAACTGCGGGCGGGGAACGAGGTGCCGTCGCGCCGCACAAAAGTGTACCGCTCGCCCGTGGTGGTCCTGCGCTCACCGGAGACGATGCGTCGCCAGTTGGCAACCACACGGGGCCGGTCCTCCTCCGCCACCAGATCCATGAAATGGATGCCCTGCGCGATCATGGCCGGCGTGAGCCCGCCTGCCTGGTATCCTTCCCGGTTGAGCAGCAGGAGGTTTCCCTGCATGTCCATCTCGAAGACCACCTGGGGCAACGAGTCCACCAGCGCCCGGTATTTCTGCTCGCTGGCGGCCAGTGCACGTTGCGTGCGCGAGCGCTCGACCGCCTCGGCGCGCAACCGCTCGTTGCTGCGCGCCAGTTGCTCGGTGCGTTGCCGCACGCGCAGCTCCAGCTCCTCCTGAGCCCGTTGCACGAGTGCCTCGGCCTGCTTCGCCACCTCGATATCCGCCAGCATGCCCACCATGCACGGCGTGCCGTCGGCATTGGTGGTGTAGTAGCCACAATCTCGGAACCAGTGGTAGCCGCCCTCCCTGAGTTGCAACCGGTATTCGGCGACAAAAGGCGCGTGCGTGTGGTCGCACTCGCTCAACGTGCGCTCGACCTGATCACGATCGTCCGGGTGCATGAGCCGCATCCAGTTCTCGTGTGCCTCGCCGATCTCCTCGCGCCCATAGCCGAGCACACGAACCACGCTCTCGCCCCACAGGATATGCCCGCTGGCCGGGTCGTACTCGTACGTTGCCTGCCCGGACCAGCTCGTAGCGCCGTTTCCACGCCGCCACCTCCCGCTCGCCCTGCTTGCGCGTCGCCACATCCCGGATGCTCTCAATCGCGCCGGTCACCCGGCCCGTTTCATCGTACAAAGGCCTCGCCGTGCCCCACAGGTAGGCGCCCTTTCCCGCGTACGTCTGGGGCACAAACGTCTCGCCGGAAATCGTGCTCCCGTCGCGCTCGATCGCGTCGTATGCCTTCTCGCCGAGCACGCCGGGCGAGATCGCCAGGTCGATCAGGATCGGACGCCGCACCCCGTAGAAAGGGACGGCATACGCGTGGTCCCCGCAGCCGAGCATGTCGGATTTCGGCACGCCGCTGAGCGACTCGATGGCCTTGTTCCAGGCAACCACCACGCCCTGCGCATCGATGACGAAGGTCGCATCCGGCAGGAACTCGATGATCTGTTGCAGCTGCCGGTTGGCCTCCGCGTGCGCCTCTTCCGCGCGCTGGCGCGCCGACGCCTCCACCGCCAGCGAGAGCAAGTGCGCCGTCCCCGTGGCAAACGCCTGCTCGTCGGCGGTCCACACCCGCGTGGTCCCGACGTTCTCATGACAAACCACACCGATGATCTGTCCGCCGGCATGGACCGGCACATCGAGCAGCGACTCGACGTGCCACGGCACCAGATAGCCCTCGGCCAGCTCGCGCGTCGCCGGGTCCGTCTGGGCAACCGACGCCGCGATCACCCCGCGATCAAGCACCGACTGGAAATAGACGGGGTAATCCTTCCGCAGAAGGCGCCCGCCCGACGCGTGGCTATCCTCCACGCGCACGTAAAGGTCCTCGCACAAAAGCGCCTCGCGTCCCGCATCGAAGAACCACGCGCTCACGCGGTCGGCCTCCAGCGTGCGAGCCGCCGTCTCCAACACCGCGCGAACCGCCGCCTGGCGGTCCCCGGAAAACAACGCCTGCCATCCCGCCAGCACGGCCAGCGCGTGGTTGAACCCCTGCACCTGCCGCTCCTTTTCGAACAAGGTGACGGCGAGCTCCGCATCGTCGGCCAGATCCTGGTAGGTGCTCAACAGCCATGTCTGTCCCTCAAGCTCGACGGGCGACATGCGTACCGAAAGCGTGCGACGCGCGCCGGCCTTGGTCCGGATGGGCGCCTGCCAGTGCCGGGCATGCCCCGTCGCCAACACCTCATAAACACCATCGAGCACCCGCCGGTGTACCTCGGGCTCCGGGTACAACACCTTCAGAAAATCCGCGCAGTCCTCCGCCTCGCCTCGACTGTAGCCGGTGAGCGCCTCCATCTGCGCATTATAGATCTCGAGGCGTCCCTGCGCGTCGCTCAGGACCATGCCCTCGCAGACGCGCCCCACCACCGCCTCCAGGATCGCCTCCGCCAGCGGCCCCGACGGCTCCGGCGTGGCGTTCTTACGCCGGCGACGCCGCGCGTCGCCAACTGTCGGATGGAGGGTGCCTGGGCCATACGACAAATTTGGCGCGCCTCACACCCTGTCAACCGGCGGAAGCCCTCGGGGGTTGGAAACTTACCTTATCGGAGAATCCCTGACCGCCTAACGGTAAAGTACCTTCGCTTCGCCGGCGGATTGCCGCGCGCCCAGGGCCGGGTTAACCATTTCTCTGTCCGCGGCCCCATTCCCCCGCGCAACGCCTCCCCATGACCCTACACCACCTTCCCCGCCTCGCACTTGGCATCGCCTGCACGTTTACCTCGCTGGCCTTCGGCGCAGCGCACGACTCCCAGCCCCCGGCCTCCAGCTGCACCGCCCCTGCCCACCAACACGAGACCGCAAGCCCCTTCACCCTCGACGCCGTCCGCCTCCTCGACGGCCCCTTTAAGCACGCACAGGACGTCAACCGCGACTACCTGCTCCGCCTCGACATCGACCGGCTCCTCGCGCCCTTCCTCATCGAAGCCGGCCTCCCGCCCAAGGCCCCCAAATACCCCAACTGGGAAAGCTGCGGCCTCGATGGCCACACCGCCGGGCACTACCTCACCGCCATCGCCCAGATGTGGGCCGCCACCGGCGACCCCGAGATGAAACGCCGCCTCGACACCATGGTCCACGAGCTCGCCGAGTGCCAGCGCGCCCAGGGCGACGGCTACGTCGGCGGCATCCCCGGCGGCCGCAAGCTCTGGGACGCCGTCTCCTCGGGCCACATGAACTTCCAGAACTTCTCCCTCAACGGCGCATGGGTCCCCTGGTACAACGAACACAAACTTTTCGCCGGCCTGCGCGACGCCTGGCTCATCGGCGGCAACGCCGAAGCCCGCGAGGTCCTCATCCGCCTCGCCGACTGGTGCGACCTCCTCCTGCGCAACCTCACCGACGAGCAGATGCAGGGCATGCTCCGCGCCGAGCACGGCGGCATGAACGAAGTCCTCGCCGACGTCCACGCCATCACCGGCGACCCCAAGTACCTCGCCCTCGCCCAACGCTTCTCCCAGCGCTCCCTCCTCTCCTCCCTCCTCCTCCACCAGGACCGCCTCACCGGCCTCCACGCCAACACCCAGATCCCCAAGGTCGTCGGCTACGCCCGCATCGCCGAGCTCGGCGGCGACCCCTCCTGGCGCGACGCCGCCCGCTTCTTCTGGGATACCGTCATCACCCACCGCAGCGTCGCCTTCGGCGGCAACAGCGAGAGCGAGCACTTCAACCCCACCGACGATTTCTCCCGCGTCGTCGAGACCCGCCAGGGCCCCGAGACCTGCAACACCTACAACATGCTCCGGCTCTCCGAGGCCCTCTACCGCCACGAACCCGCCGCCCGCTACGCCGACTACTACGAGACCGCCCTCTACAACCACATCCTCTCTTCTCAACACCCCGAGCACGGCGGCTTCGTTTACTTCACCCCCATCCGCCCGCGCCACTACCGCGTCTACTCGCAGCCCGAGTCCTGCTTCTGGTGCTGCGTCGGCACCGGCATGGAGAACCACGGCAAATACGGCACCTTCATCTACGCCCACGCGGGCGACACCCTTTACGTCAACCTCTTCGCCGCCTCCACTCTCGACTGGCGCGAGCTCGGCGTGACGCTCCGCCAGGAAACCCGTTTCCCCGACGAGCCCACCACCCGCATCACCCTCTCCACGCCGACTCCACGCCACTTTACCCTCCGCCTCCGGCACCCCTCCTGGCTCGCCGCCGATAGCCTCACCGTGCGCGTCAACGGCACCGTCCAGCCCGTCGCATCCCTGCCCTCCAGCTACGCCAGCCTCACCCGAGAGTGGCGCGATGGCGACCAGATCGAGATCGAGCTGCCCATGCGCACCACCGTCGAGCGCCTGCCCGACGGCTCCGACTACGTTGCCGTGCGCCACGGCCCCATCGTCCTCGCCGCCCGCACCGGCACCGAAGACCTCGACGGCCTCATCGCCGGCGATTCGCGCATGGGCCACGAAGCCGCCGGCCCACTCGCCCCGCTCCACCGCGCCCCGATGCTCGTCGGCGACCCCGCCACCCTGGCCGACTCCATCCACCCCGTCCCCGGCAAACCGCTCACGTTTACCGCCACCGGCATCATCCAGCCCGCGGCGTTTGCCAACCTCGAGCTCGTCCCATTCTTCCGCGTCCACGACAGCCGCTACATGCTCTACTGGCGCACCACCACCCCCGAGCGCTACCCGGCGCTCGTCGCCACCGAAGAAGCCGCCGAGACCGCGCGCCTCGACCTCGAAAAACGCACCGTCGATCGTGTGACGCCCGGCGAACAACAACCCGAGGTCGAGCACGCCTTTGCCGGCGAAGGCGCCCAAAGCGGCGTCACCCAGGGCCGCCACTGGCGCAGCGCCACCGCGTGGTTTAGCTACCGCCTCAAACCGCAGCCCGGCGCCCCCCTCCTCCTCCAGGTGACCTACCGCACCGCCAAGCCGGCGCGTCAGTTCGAGATCCTCCTCGGCGACCACACCCTCGCCACCCTCGACACCGCCACACAAGCCGGCGAGACACTCGTCACTGCAACGTACCCTGTGCCCGAGGCCCAGCTGGCCGCCGCCCCCGATGCCGCCCTCACCGTGAAATTCGCCGCGCGCCCAGGCTCGTCCACCGCCCAGATCCTCGACGTCCGCCTCGTACGCGCCCCGCAACCCTGACCGTCCCCACGCCGGCGGTGCCGCGGCCGCCGGCCATTCCGTCTGGCGCGGCGCCACTCGCCACCGCGCCCACGCACTGTCCAACTGTTCGACAACGGCTCTCGTTGCCCCGAGCCCATCTCCGTCCACCATCGCACCCATGACGAACTGGCGTACCCTCCTCGCGCTCGGCAGCGCACTCCTCACCACCGCACTCACCGCCCAGCCCGACCTCGCTCCCCAGCGCGCCGACGCCGCCTGGGCGCTCGCACGCGGCACCCTCCCCGCCACGCCCGCGGCCACCACCGCCACCACCGCCGACGCCGCCGGGTTCGCCGAGTGCCTCGCTGCCCAACGCACCCAACTCCTCGCCGACGCCCCCGCGGCCCAAGCCGTTGCCCGCCGCGCCTGGCTCCACGCCTTTGGCCCCACGCGAGAATTCGCCACCACCGCCGCGACCAATTGCGTCACCTACACCGAGTGGATGACCGCGCACCTCACCTGGCTCGCCGCACACCCCGACGCCCGCCAGGCGACGATCCACCAAGCCTATCGTCACGTGATCGGCCGCCCCGCCTTCGAAATCGAAATCACCTACTGGAACCAACGCCCGCCACTCCCCTACGCACTCCTCGTCGCCTGCATCGACGACTGGGCCCGACGCAACCAGCCCGGCCTGATGGTGACGACCGGCCTGCCCTGCGTCTCCGTCAACAATCCCCACCTCAAAACGCTCCAGCTCGCCCCCGCCGTAGCCGCCGAAGTGCAGAGCGCCCTCGTGCCGATGACCAAGAACGAAGCCGCCCGCGCCATCGCGCGCGGTGAACGCGTGCTCGCCCCTGGTGCCGCCGGCCTGATCAGCGTCGGCAACATCCCCTTCCTCGCCCTCGGCCCCGACACGCAATAGCCCGCCCAGCGGCCGTGCGATGGGCCCCGAGGCAAGATTCCCCGCTAAAATATTAAAACGTAAAACCCGACTCCTTTTGATTTCATTTGCGCATCCCCAGGGTGATGATGCGCACCAAGTCCGGGGTCCGGTAGGCGTGCATGGTGACATGCTCCCGCATGTCCGGAATGTCGCCCTGCCAGGTCGCGACACGGGATCCCCGCCATGCCAGCGCCGAGTAGATCAGGCGGCACTCATCATCCCACGGATTGCCGCCTGTTCCCTCCGCCAACTCCGCGACCAGTTCGCACGCCGCCTTGTTCGCCACCAGAAGGCGCGAATGGGGCGAGGAGAACTGGAGGACGAAGACGCGCTCCGATTGCGCGATGCGGGCCCCGTCCTCGATGGTCAGCCCCTTTGCGAAATGACTGAAGGCATCCGGCCCCGGAGGGGCATAGTCCTCGATCGGTGCCCAGCGGAACTGCACGGTCAGGGCCTCGGACGCAGCCCCCTCGCCCGCACGAATCAGCACGCCACCGGGGCGCTCGAGCAAGTTGGCATGGGGGTGGTCAGGAGGGCTGAGAGAGCCCAGACCTGACCACCGGAATGAAAACTAACGCGATAAAAGAAGGCACCGTCGAAGGGGCGGAGCAAGGCAGCAAAACGCACCAGCTGATCAAGCTGGGCGTCGATGTGCACTGGCACGAGTACGTGGTGGTGCGCCAGATCGACGGGAGCTCGCCACAGTCGGCGCAGCGGTTCACGCCGGAGGGGTTCGTGGCGTGGGCGGCGAGGCAGACCCAGCTGGCCGAGCAGGTGTGGTGTTGCTACGAAGCGGGGCCGTTTGGCTTCGTGTTGCACAAGCAGCTTGAGCGGCTGGGCGTGCGCAATGTGGTGGTGAGGCCGCGCAACTGGGACGAGTACGGCGCGAAGGTCAAAACGGACCGTCGGGACGCGTTGGCGCTTTGCTCGTCGCTGGATCGTTATCTGGCGGGCAACACACAGGCGCTGGCGGTGGTGCGGGTGCCGACGGACGAACAGGAGCACTCGCGCAGTCAGACGCGTCAGCGCGAGCAGTTGGTGAGCGAGCGCAAGCGGCTGGGCGCGCAGGGCCTTTGTGCGGCTCGGTATTACGGTTACGACCTGCCGGATCAATGGTGGAGGCCGAGGCGGTTCGCGGCCCTGCAATCGCAGACGCCCGACTTTCTGCTGGAACTGCTGGCCAGATGGCAGCGGCTCCTGCTGGCCATCGATGAGGAGCTCGACAGTTTGGGCGGCCTGATCGAGTCGGCGCAGCAGCAGATGCTGCCCACCGGGCTTGGGGCGTTGACCGCGCAGATCCTCGACCGGGAGATCGGCGAGTGGAACCGGTTCAAAAACCGCCGGCAGATCGCCAGCTACACCGGACTGGTGCCCAGTGAACACTCCTCGGGCCAGACCCAAGTGCGCGGTTCGATCACCAAACACGGCAACCCTCGCGTGCGGCATATCCTCATCGAAGCAGGCTGGCGCCTGCGGCAGTTCCAGCCCGAGTACAGGGCCGTCAAACAACGCCAGGCAGCCTTCGATGTCGCCAAACAGAAGGGCAACTCGCCTGCCCGCAAACGCCTCGGCGTCGCCCTGTCCAGGCAGTTTATCGTCGACTGGTGGCGGATCAAAACCGGCCGCACCACCCCGGCCCAACTCGGCCTGCAGATGAGTTGGCCCACCTGTCCGCATTTGCCCAGCAAACCCAAGCCGTCATCAGAAACCTCGGTCCAACCACCCACCCAGCCAATCGACTGATCCCAACTTCCCCGTTTTGGAGCGGGTCGGTGCCCGCGCTGTCCCTTGGGCTTTGATGCCCGCTTTATAGTTTGGGCACCGACTCGTTCCTCTCCCCGACTCGAATTTGTCATAGTGCGCTGGCTCCACCACGCGCGGATAGCAGGTTGAGCCTCGGGCTTCCCGATACGCTC
>ERZ795058.3061-NODE-3061-length-18197-cov-9.908389_pt1 | contig 18197 bp, 12 predicted proteins | sample MGYA00375142_ERZ795058 | MGnify/ENA primary metagenome ERZ795058 (study PRJEB30187, sample SAMN05720210) | activated sludge metagenome | isolation source: anaerobic digester from wastewater treatment plant | place: Japan | collected 2015-04-20 ... | reverse complement strand
CATACACGCGGAAAACCTCATGCCCGAATTGTTGCTTCAGTGCTGGTCCATGGGGGTTTGCCTTCGAGTTGAGGGGCGGACATCGGCAGCGAAAGAGGCCACCGGCGATCTATTCCTGTGCGATCCCGGAAGAACAGTTGAAGGGAGCGAATCTTGAGATTCGGACATATCGACAGCATCATTTTATTCGGCGGGGCGCCGTTGCTGGCGGAATTCGCCCTGACCGTCGCCGGACGGGGCGAATACGATCTGGCCGTATTCAGCAGCGAACGTCACTTGGAGGAAGTGATACCGGCGCGAGGGGAAAAACTGGAAACTATCCTGAAAGATAATTCCGTCCCGTTTTATTCCTCTCCGGACATCAACAGCGATCCCCGCATCCGTCCCCTGATCACGCCAAACACACTGGGTATCGGCCTGGGTGAGACCTGGAGCTTCGACAGCGACCTGATCTACCGCTTCGGGGGCAGGCTGCTTGATTTCATGGGCATCCGCCTGCCGCAGTACCGCGGGGGCGCCCACTACTCCTGGCAGATCCTCAGGAAGAACCGGATCGGCTGCTGCAATCTCCAGATCATCAACGAGGATATGATCCAGGGCGTGTTCGATTCGGGGGCGATCGTTAAGTCGAGGGAATATTTTTTTCCGCCCTGCGTACGCATTCCGCAGGACTATTTCGATCATGCCGTCCGCGAGGAAATCGATTTTCTGACGGAATTTCTCGCCGAGGTCCGGGCCGGCAAGGAGTTCTCCGCTGTTCACGTGCAGGAGAATTTCAGCATCTATTTTCCCCGGCTCTACACGCCGAAACACGGCTTGATCGACTGGAGATGGACGGCCGCGGATATCGAGCTTTTCGTCTGCGCATTCGACGAGCCTTACATGGGCGCGTCGACTTTCCTGGACGGGAAGAGGGTCTTCCTGAAGGATTGCCGTCTGGAATTCAATGACGGTCCCTTTCACCCGTTTCAGAAAGGGCTGCTCTACAAAAAGGCGAACCGGGCCGTGTTCGCCGCCGCGGGAGAAGGGACGCTGGTGATCAGGAAAATCAGCGATGAAAATGGCGCTGACATATTCGACCTGATCGGGACCGGCATGCGTTTTTACACACCGGCCAATTACCTGGAAGAAGCCATGCTTTACAGGGCTGACTACGACTCGCAGGGAATAAAAAAAGAATGAGAGGGCGAATGCCGCAAAAATACAAAAAAGGATTTCATCCCTATATCGAAGGCCGCCGGCTTTTTCTGCGCGAAGTCAGACAGGAAGATGTAAACGATGATTACTATAGCTGGATGAATGACCCGGAAGTCACCCGTTATCTCGAAACGCGCTATATCCCCCAATCGCGGGAAAACATATCCCGGTACGTCGAAGCGATGTCGGGAAAGCGCGACGAGATATTCCTGGCGATCTGCATGAGAAAATCGGCCGCCCATATCGGGAACATTAAACTGGGGCCGATCAACTGGATCCACCGCTTCGCCGATATCAGCCTGATCATCGGCGAAAAAAAATGCTGGGGCAAAGGATACGGTTCCGAGGCAATCAGGATGCTTTCCCGGTACGCCTTCGAGGTGCTCAATTTGCACAAGCTCAGGTCGGGACTCTACTCGGACAATATAGGCTCGGCGCGCGCCTTCCGGAAGGCGGGATTTACAGAGGAAGGCAGGCTCAAGCGGCAATGGATTTCGGTTGGAGGGTTCCAGGATGAACTCCTGTTCGGCCTGTGCGAGGAGGTCTGGAGAAGCAATGCTTGACCTGGTGAAGAGACTGGCCCCGTTCCGGCTGGCCCCGAACTCGCCCGAAACGGACCGCTGCGTGGAAATCCTGAAGGAGGAACTTCCGTTCACGGTGCATGAATTTCCGCCGGGGATGGAGCATAACGGCTGGATTGTGCCCTGGTCCTGGCATGTGGAAAAAGCGGAAATCAGGAAGGAAGGGAAACCGGTTTACGACGGCGCGGCGCATCCCCTGGGGGTCATGGGATATGCGGAGTCATTTTCCGGCCGCGTGGGACTGGCGGAACTGAAAAAGCACCTGACATTCAGAAGGGACTGGCCCAATGCGGTCGGTTATCACTGCGATTATTATTATAAACCCTGGCTGGCCGACTGGGGCTTCAGCGTTCCGTACAGCCTTTACGAGAATCTGCCGGCGGGAGATTACGATATAGAGCTGCGGACGATCCGCACCCCGGGAACAATGAAAGTCTGTGAATTTCTGCTCGCGGGAAAGAGCACCGAAACGGTCGTGCTCAACGCCCACAACTGCCATGCCGCCCAGGCCAACGACGATATCTCGGGCATAGCAGTGGGCATCGAAGTAATGAAAAGGCTCGCCGGACGGGAAAACCGGCTCAGCTACCGGCTCATCGTCTGCCCCGAGCATCTGGGAACCGTATTCTATCTCGCAAAAATCGGACCGGAAAAGGCAAAGTATTTCCGATCTTGTATATTCCTGGAGTCGCTCGGAACCGGCGGACAACTGGCGTTGCAGGAAAGCTTCACCGGAAGCAGTCTTCTGGACCGGGCCGCTCGGCACTTCCTCTACACGGGCGGGTGGGATTTCCGCTGCGAGGCGTTCCGAAAGATCATCGGCAACGACGAAACCGTCTGGGAGTCCCCCGGCTTCGAAGTCCCCGCGATATCGCTGTCCCGCCACCCCTTTCCGGAATACCACACGAGCATGGACAATCCGGACATCATCCGGGAAGACAAGCTTCGGGAAAGCGCCGAGGCCGTTCTCGGCATTCTGGACATACTGGAGACGGACTGCCGGATGGAGAGAAAATTCACCGGCCTGATCGCGCTCAGCAACCCGAAATACGATCTCTATATCTCTCCGGGAACGGATCCCTCAATTGCCTCCGCCTCGGACGAAAACAGGATAAAATGGAATTACCTGATGGACTGTCTGCCGAGATACTTTGACCGGAAGACGACCATTTTTGAAATCGCCGAGAAATTTGGCCTGCCGCACCGGGACGTCTATTTGTACCTTCGTAAATTTCGGGAAAAGGAACTTATCGAGTTTATCTGAAATGAAAAAGCAGGGAAGCCATGAGTAAATTATCGATCTGGATCGTCGGCAAGGACAAAGAAGAATTCCTTCCGGAGTGCATAGAAAGTTGCCGCAAACTGACCGGGGACATAATCTATCTGGACCTCGGATCGAAAGATGGGAGCATCGCAGCGGCCGAACGGGCGGGGATCAAGACAGAGCGTAACCCGCTGGCGTCGCCGAAAACTGTCTGCAAGTCGGACTGGGCGCTTTTCCTCCGGCCGAACGAGAAGCTCACAGTGGAGCAGCGCCCTCACCTCCTGGCGAATATCGATCGGGAGCCCAAGGGTTACAGTTTGATCATCCGGGAAGACCTGGCTCCTGAACTGCTCGACGAATTTATCTGGATGAAGGATTCCGGCTACAGACATCCATCCAGACACGCTTATGCTTACTGTAAAATGGAGGCACGCCTGGTCCGCCGGAAGTTTTTCGCAAATGGGCTGAAACTGATGATTTCCACTCCGGATAATGTTTTTTCCTTCGAGAGCAGACTATTTAAGGGGATCGAAGTGCACTGTTGCCGTGAAAAGGAGAAGGAGACTGATCCCGCGGAAGAGATAAGAGATCAGATTCGACACCTGCGGGGGGACTTGCCGCCCGACTCCAAGGACATGGAGCGGATGAACGAGTTCTGCGATAACTTCCTGAGCTTCGGCGTCCTTACAAGCGAAGATATGGGCCGATACTACCGTGGGATGGAAGAGGGTTTCGGCAGCGAGCGGATGTACCTTATCATGATCCATTATTTGAATCAGTTCGGGCGTTTCGAAGAGGCCAGGAATTTCTTTGAAAAATGGGAAGCAAGCTGGGAATTCTTCGATACCGCGGACCCGTACCGGGCGGCCGGCCTCATTTACGCCCAGCTCTTTGAGATGGAAAAAGCGGTCAAGAATCTGGAGAAGTTCATTGAATCGGGCATTATGAACAACAGGGCCGAAACCTTATCCGCCCTGGGCAAATGCCGCCTGATCATGGGAGAAATTCCGGAGGGGATCTCCATGCTGGAGCAGGCGCTCGCCCTTCGGAATGACTATTACGACAGGACTCTTCTGGAAGAGGTAAAGAAGCGCAATCAAACCCGCTCCCGGCTGAGCGTCTGCATGATAGTCCGGGATGAAAGCGCATCCCTGGCCAGGGCCATCGAGTCTGTCCGGCATGCGGCCGATGAAATCCTGGTCGTGGATACCGGTTCGAGCGACCGGACCCGGGAAATCGCGGCCGAGTACGGGTGCCGGGTGATTCAGATCCCGTGGGAAGACGATTTCGCCAAGGCCAGAAACGCGGGGCTGCGGGAACTGTCGGGAGACTACGTCCTGTTCCTGGATGCCGATGAATTCATTGATCCCCGGCAGAGAATCAGGATGGCCCTGGCCAGATTCCATTTGCCCGCGGAAAAAGACACCGCCTTTACCATCGCGATCGACGAGGAGCTGGAAGACGAGGAGATGACGATCATGCTCCGCCTTCCCAAAACGGATAAACCGGTATTCCCGATCCGCCTGCTTCCTCTCGGAAAGGACCTGAATTTCGAGGGCGCCGCCTTCGAAACTCCGGAATCATCTCTGCGTGCGGCCGGAATGAAAATTGAGTGGGCGGATTTCTTCCGTATAACCCATTCCGTTGAGGACCGGGAATGGAGGGAAGACAGGAAAAAGCCCGCGATCCGGAAATCTTTCGGCCATATGCGGGAGACAAACAATCTTTTAAAGGGCATTTTATATTTTATCAAGGCCGGAGATCTGGAGGAGGCGCGGGGGCTTTTCCTGGATTCTGATTTTGCGGACCCGAGACTGCGGGGAAGATTGATTACTTTCTTCATTCAGCAGGGAATGGAAATTCGCGGCCAGATCGAATCATCGAGGAAGAGATTTCCCGATGATCCCTATTTGAAACTGGCCGCGGCCGAGCTGGCCCACCGCGAGGCGCGGCATCATGAAGCCATCCGGCTGCTCGGGGGGGGCGGTTTTCCCGGGACGATGGACGGAAAGGACCTCGCCCGCGCCGATTACCTGCTGGGGACGGCCTTGCTCGACGAGGGCCGCCTCGAGGAAGGGATCGAACGCATGATCTCCGCGAGGGAGATCGAGCCCAGAGAACTCCTTTACAAGCTGGGCGGGATATACGCCATGGGTAAAAGCGGCCATTGGGAAGGTGTCGTGGAAGCCCTCGATCATGTAATCAGGAGCGAGCGCATCGACCTCGAAGGGACGATAGACAGTCTGGACGGCCTGGGATTTATTCTTGTCAGACTCGGGGAGGTTTTTCTGGAAAAAGAACTTCTTGAAGAGTCCGCGGTTATGCAACGACTCGTAGAGGAAATGATTGCGGGAAGAAGGCCGGAAATGATGCGGTCCGTGAATTGATGTACCTGAGGAGAGGAAATGGATTCATCAGCCATATATGAAAATAATTTAGCGGCCCTGTCAAAGAGATTCCCTGAATTGGCGAAATCGATCAGGATGCGCGAGTTGGATCAATCAAAATTCAAGGTCGTCCTGAGCGAAGGAGGAAAAGGGCCTAATCTGCTCGTTCCTTCCGGCTCCTCGTTCATTCTTTATTACGAATACGGCGACCCATTGGCTTACTGCCGGGATTACCTGGAAAACCTTAAGATGACATTCGCCAACATCACCGTGTTCATGGGTTTCGGACTCGGCTACCACCTGCTCGCTTTCGTCCGGCTCTTTTCCAACCGGCTCCAGACCAGGAAGATAATCGTTTTTGAGGAAAACCTCAATCTCTTCCATCTGGCGCTGCGAATAATAGATCTGACGGAAGTCCTGGCCCATCCGCATATTCATTTCTTCGTAGGACCCGATCCGGGAGCCGCCCTCGCGCCGATCCGGGCGGAGGTCCTGGTGGAGAACGAAGCTGTCAATTTCATGCGATCCGTGAAGGTCATTCCCGTTCCCTCCGGCGTGTCGCTGAATCCGGACTTTTACCGGAAAGCCATGTATGTCATGCGACGGGCCTGCCGGCAGATGGCCATGATGACGGGAAACGATCCTCTGGATTCCCTCCTCGGCCTGGACAACATCCTCATGAACATCCCCAATATTGTGAACAATCCGGGAATAGACCTCCTGTTCGACCGTTTCAAGGGAAGGCCCGCCGTTTCCGTGGCGGCCGGACCTTCACTGAACAAGAACATACACCTGCTCAAGGAGATCTCGAACAGGGCGCTGATCGTTTGCTGCGACGCGAGTTTCCTCCCATTGATGAACAGAGGGATCCGCCCCCATATCGTCGTCGGGTTCGAGCGGACGGACGGAACGGAACACTTCTACCGGGGCATTTCCGATTTCGACGGGATCTATTACGCCATCTGCCCCCTGGTCAGGCCCCGGACCTTCGATTATTTCAAAGGAAAAAAAATTATCGTGCATCGCAGGTTTTCCCATTTTCTGTGGCTCGGCATTTCCAGGGGCGAACTGACGATAGGCCCCTCCGTTGGAAACATGGCATACAAGGTTTCGGAGGTCCTCGGGTGCGACCCGATCATACTGATCGGTCAGGACCTCGCGTTCGCCCCGGACGGAAACACCCATGCGAAAGACATGCCTTTTGGAGAGAAGGACGATTTCTATCACAAGGACATCCTCGAGGTGGAAGGAAACGACGGATCCCCGATTAAAACCTGCATTCCCTGGGATTCTTTTCGCGTCGCTTTCGAAGAGGACCTCCGGAATCTCTCCGGCACCTGCATCAATGCCACGGAAGGAGGAGCAAAGATACGCGGTGCGGAAGTGATGCCGCTCAGGGCGGCCATAGACAGGTACTGCACGCAGGAATTCGATCCCGTGTCCATGATCGAGGATGCGATTTCCGGATTCCAGGGAAACGCCGATCCGCAGCGCGATTATTCCCTGCTGCTGGATAAAACCCGCCTCACCGCCTCGGGTATCAGGAACATGATCGGGGAATTCAAGACAATGCTCGCCAGGACAAGGCTTCTCGAAAAATACTCCGTCCACCCCTTTCTGCAGGGGAACGGGGCAATGGATAAAAAGGCGGCGGAGTCGCTCATCGTGGATTTTATCGGCCTGATGGACAGATACATAAAAGACGAGAACGTATCGGACGCCATGTGGCATACTCTGCAGGCTTATTCCCTATGGTTCAACAACAGATTCAACACCCTTCCGGAGATATATCCGGATGAGGAATGCCTGCGCGCAGCCCAGGTGCTCATGATCAAGGACTGGCTCGGCGTGGTGGGCCAGATGTATTTATCCACGCTGGATTCGATGGAGAAAACGGAAAACCTTCTGGTAAAGGAGCTGGCGGCCCTGGATGGCGCAGCTTGAAACGAACATCAATAAATTGCGCCGGAAGGACCCGGACCTGGCGGACCGGTTGACCCCGCCGCCTCCGGAAGCCGGCTGGGAGCTTGTCCATTCCCCATCCGGGGATCTGACAGCCGGAAGAAACCTGCCGGAAGGATTTTATCTCATCCACAGCTCCATGGACCCGCGGCGGGAAGCCGCGGAATGGCTGGCGTGCCAGGATATCCCGGAAAAAATGATTATCCTGCTCGGAATGGGCCTGGGCTACCCCCTCCGAGAGCTTGCAGAAAATACAGATTGGAATTCGATCCTGGTCGTGGAAGATGCAAGCCTGTTCCGCCTTGCCCTCGCGGGCGATGATTTTTCCGATCTGATCCGCCCCGGCATTGAATTCCTGATCGGCCCGGACCCGGAACCAATTGAGAAGAGGATATCGCGAATGGCCGGCCCCTTCTCCATATGCGCCTTCCTCCCCGCCTTTAACGCCCACCGGGAATTCTTCCGCCGCATTCTCGATACATGTCATATGCGTCTTTTCGAATTGCGGATCTCGGCGAAAGACGATTTTTCGGAAACGGTAAAGATCCTCCTGGACGAAATACGTAAATGAAAATTCTCATTATCCGCACCCACCGCCTGGGAGATATTCTCCAGCTCACGCCGCTCCTGCCGGGACTCAAGAAAAAATATTCCGGTGCGGAAATAACCTGGATCACCGGCGACAATTTCGCCGGGATCCTGGACGATCATCCCGGCATTGACGAGCTCCTTGCTATTCCTGAGAGGGAATATCGGTACCTGCTGGCTGATCGCCCCGACCGCTTCCCTTGCGTTTATAATGAAATGTACGATTTCTGCCGCCTGCTCGGAAGGAGGAAATTCGACCTGGTTATAAACCGCCAGTATGAAGTCGGCTCCCTCATTTCTTTCCTGGCCGGAGCCCGCGCGGTCCGGGGAGGATCATATTCTCCGGAGCGGTCATTTGTCATGGAGGACAGCGCTTCCCGGGAACTCTATCAGAATGTCAAGAGCGACAGAAAAGGAAACAGGATGAACCTCGCTGACTGGTCGCTGCTGATCGCGGGACTTGCGCCGGGCTGCGCGCCGATGAATCTTCCCGTTACGGAAGCCGACCGGATCCGGGCGGAAGAACTGATCGCGGAGTCGGAGAGATCGGCGCCGATTGCCGCTGTGCAGATGGGCGCCGGAAGGTCTTTCCGACAGTGGGGAACGGAAAACTACAGGAAGGTGATAAGGACAATACTGGAAAGGACGAATTACCGGATCGTCCTGCTGGGGACCGGAGAGGAAAAGGAAGCCGCGGATTCGATCCTGGGCGACCCGTCCCTGCCGCAGGGGCGGATCGTCAATCTGGCGGGCCGAACGCCGCTCAAGACCCTGCGGGGGGTCCTGGAGTGGTGCCGCGTTCTGATTACCGGCGACACGGGGACGATGCACATGGCCGCCGCCGTTGGGACGCGCGTTATAGCCATATTTTACGGGACCGCCTATCCCTGGGAAACGGGACCGTACGGAGACGGCCATCTTATCCTTTATTCCCGGAATCAATGCGCCCCCTGCCGGGAGCCGGAAAAATGCGGCTCGGGACAGAAATGCCGTTCCGCGATAAAACCGGAGCACGTCTGGCGGGCCTTTGAAATCCAGGAAGCCATTTCCGCCGGGGGGACTGCTCGCTCCGCCGGGCTTGGAGAAGACGTGGATCTGTATATAACCGCAGTGAGGGAGGGAACGGGACAGGAGCTCATTCCTTTCCCCGATCGGTCCACCCGGCCTGGAAACGCTCTGCGGAGACCCGAAGTTGTTCCCGGAAATACGGTCGGGGAAATCGCCGCGAATCTTCAAAAAAAGAAAAAGGATATGATCCGGTCATTTTATCTGGCCCACAGCGACGCGTTTTTCTCTGAATTCTCTTCCTACATCGACGATCTCATTTGTCTCGCCGGCTGCCTGCAGGCGCCGGACACCGCTCCGGACATCAGAAACGCTTTCGAGAGCATTCTGCCGTATATAGGCAGCGCAGCCGCCGCCATGCAATCCCGGGATCTGGTGTCATTGAAGGATATACTCCAGTACAGGCTGGATCCCTTCCTCCAAGAGATTGCATCCCCGGTTCAGAACGAACTTCGGTAAAAGGAATTCCTTGCTTTTTTCATGGGACAATCTTTTCCGATATTGCCTTGAGCTAAAGTTCCTCTCACCCCTGCCCGATAATATAGTCAAACCAAAAACGCCAACGAAATCAGCAGGAAGGAGGTGAACATAAACGCGAAGCTAACGTGAGGTTTTTGGTTGCACAAGGCATGGAAGCCTGAAACCCGCAAAAAGCGGAACACAATATCAAGGAGGATTACACCATGGGACTTCGTATTCAGAATAACATCGCCGCGATGAACGCCCACAAGCAGTTGCAGCTTTCAGACGCGGGCATGTCGAAATCGTTGGAAAGGCTCTCGTCCGGTTACCGGATAAACCGAGCGGCTGACGACGCGGCGGGACTCTCTATTTCATCGGGCTTCCGTGCGGATATCGCGAGCTTCAAGGTCGCGTCCCGCAACACTTCGGAAGCGAACGCTCTGCTGCAGGTCGCCGAAGGCGGTATGGAGCAGATCGAGAACATGCTCACCCGTCTGAAAGAGCTTGCCACGCAGGCGGCCTCGGCGAACGTCGGCGTAAACGAGCGTGCGAAGATCAACGCGGAAGGAAACGCGCTGATCTCCGAAATCGACCGGATCGCGAACTCGACGAAGTACGGCAGCACCGCCCTGCTCGACGGCACCTTCGGCGCCTCGAAGACGGCGGGGACGTACCAGTTTTCAGGAGCGACTTTCTCCGCCTCAATGGCCGGAGTTTACGGGGACATGAAATATGTATATACAGTGGTCGTAGGTCAGTCCACCGGTATTTCCGGATCGGGATTCACGATCACCTCGCTGGCTGCAACCCAGGTTTCCGGGGCGTACACGTTCAGCGCAGATGATGCCGCAGCCGGACAGCTGAAGATATACAACGGCACCATGAGCGACATCGCGTGCATCTCTTTCGCGACCACTGCCAGCCAGACAGTCAGATTCGCCAATCTGGGCCTGACGTTCACAGTGGCGCTGACCGGCGCCGTCAGCGCGTCCTGGTGCGGCGCGACATTGACCGTCAGGGATACGGGCGTCACGAACCTTAACGTGACCGGCGCGGCTACCGGCTCATACGAGTTCTCTACGGGCGCCGGAACCGGAGCGCTCACCCTGGTCAATACGGCTACGGGCGCGAAACAGACCATCAGCAACATCAACCCGGGGACGGCCCAGGAAGTCAATTTCGATCTCCTCAACGTCACATTCTCGCTCGGCGCCGTCTACACGGAAAACGATCTCGAAGCGGTCAGCTTTGTTGTCAGCGACACGGGCTCCAGCGGATCGACTTTCCAGATCGGCGCGGAAAACAACGACAATAACAGGATATCGCTCGCCATCGGCAACGTTAAGGGTTCGGTTGCTGCGGGCCTCAGTCTGGAGTTCGATTATCTCGATACTGCAGCAGATGCCCAGAGCATGCTCGATACCGTGGACGCGGCTATCAGCACTCTGGCCAGCGCCAGAGGCACGATCGGCGCCTCGATGAACCGGCTCTCCTACGCCGCCGCTAACCTCGCCACCACGATCGAGAACACGCAGGCGGCCGAATCGGTCATCCGCGACGTCGATATGGCGGACGAAATGACCACGTTCACCAAGAACCAGATACTCGTCCAGGCCGGCACCGCAATGCTCGCCCAGGCGAACCAGGCCCCGCAGCTTATGCTTACGCTGCTCGGCCGGTAACAGCAGCCCGTCTACTCACATACCAACTTCAGCCCCGCGCCCGCAAGGGCGCGGGTTTTTTATGCTGAAAGAGACGTTAGACTTCAGACCTTAGACATTGGATCAAGAAATCTTCCACTACAGCAAATTCCTTCCGCATCATATCCGCCCCCGGCGCCTTATGTCCAATGTCCAATGTCATATGTCTATCCAAGCCGTGAACCTCTTGAAACCGATGAAACACCCAGCCCCTATTTCTTTTTTTCTGCAATAATAATAAATATTTATATATGGCAGGGATTTTGCTTTTTAGTCTTCCGGAGATAAAGAACCGGGCAAATTTTTCCGATAATTATCATCAGGAGAGGAAGCTTATGTCCAGCAGCACGAGCATGATCAGCGGTTTAGTGAGCGGCTTCGACTGGAGAAGCGTTGTCGACCAGCTCATCGCCATCGACCAGAAGAAGGTCGACCTTTTAAAGGACCGGCAGGGTGAATACAAGAGCAAGCTGACGGAATGGCAGAGCGTGAATACCATGCTTCTTTCGCTGAAAACCGCCTCTGCGGCCCTGGCCGATGTAGATGCGTTCAACGTGTTCGCGGCGACTACTACATCCAACACGAGTACCGACCCGGACGACCTGTTCACTGTTTCCACCAGCGCCTCCGCATCTTCCGGGACCTATTCCATAAAGGTGAACAGGACGGCCCAGTCGGAAAAAATTTCCTCTAAAAGCTACAGCGCAAAGGAGACGGCGCTTTCCCTCTCGGGCGACATCATCATTTCCGGCAGAGCGATCGAGGTCGTTTCCACCGATACGCTGACCAATATCCGGGACAAAATAAACGCCCTCAATACCGGATCGGACCCCTCCAATGTGACGGCCAGCATCGTCCAGCATTCCTCGACCGACTATCATCTCGTCCTGACGAGCGACGAGACAGGGGTCGACGGAATAGAAATCCTTGAGGGGTCCTCCGCCGGCGTCCTCCAGTCCATGGGCTTCATCGCTTCGACGGTCCAGATAAAAACCGCCACGAGCGACGGGGCAATGAGCAGTGCTTTCAGCAATTCGAGCACCGAGGTCGGAACACTGCTGGGCTTGACGAGCGCGCCCGGCGCGACTTCCGTCACGATCGGCGGCAATTCCGTCAGTATAAGTCTTGCCGACGATTCCATCACCGATATTGCAGCCAAAATTGACGCCCTCGCCGGGATTTCCGCATCCGTTGTCTCCGAGGTAATAGGCGGGGAGACCAAATACCGGATAGACGTAAGCGGCACGACCTCTTTCACGGACAACGGCAACGTCCTCCAGATCCTGGGGGTGCTGGAAGGCACGTACGGCGAGATCAACGAGATGCACACGGGGGACGTCCAGCGCGTCCTGGGAACGGGGGCGGCCATTACGGCCGCGAGCACCTTCGCCGACCTGTTTACCGGGGCTCTGCGCGGCGCCACCCAGAACATGCAAACAACTGCGGCGGGAGGCGGCTATATTTCCTCCACGACCCAGTGGAACCTGATCAATACCGGCGGAGACGCCAACGACATCGACATCGGCGATTCCATCCGCGTCCAGGGGACTACCCACAGCGGTGCAGCGGTCGACGCCACTTACAACATAGCGGACAACACCGAACAGCTCAGCAATTTCCTGAGCTGGGTGGAAACCCAGTACGGCGGCGCAACAGCCGTGGACGCGTACTTGGATTCCACCGGCCGGCTGATCGTGCAGGATCTGGCGGCGGGGGCGAGCCAGTTGAGCGTCGGTCCCCTCACCTATACGGGGACCGCCCTCAGTTTCGGCTCCTTCGGCAACAATATCAGTAACAGCGACACCGTCTCGATATCCGGAACACGTTATAACGCCGCCGGCGCTTACGAAACCTTCTCGTCCATTTATACGATCACGACCACAGACCAGATAAGCAATCTCCTGGCGGAAATAGAAACCCAATACAACAAGCACGCCACCGACCACCATGTCAGCGCCTATGTAAGCGACGGCACGGACGGCAACACCGCGGGACAGATCGTCCTCAAGGACCTCACCGCCGGCGACAGCCAGCTTGCCTTATCCCTTATCGCCAACAACCAGGGGGGCGGCACTTTGAATTTCGGCGCGATATCCCAGACCACTGAGGGACGGGATATGCAGATCACGGCGGGACAGGACGCGGAAATAGTCGTCGACGGCGTCACCATGCAGAAATCTTCCAACAGCATCGACGATGTCATCGCGGGTGTGACGCTGAACCTCACCGGCGCCAGCTCTTCCACGACGGTGACCCTCAACGTGAGCCGCAACCTCAGTTCGATAAAGTCGAAAATCACGACGATGACGTCCAGCTTCAACACGCTTATGACTTACATCAACAAGCAGTTCAGCTACGACGAGAAAACGAGCAAAACGGGAGGGATTCTGTTCGGGGATGGGACGCTCTACACCGTAAAATCGGAGCTGATCGACGCGGTCACGAGCACGGTCACGGGGGTTTCGGAAGGATACAACCGCCTGCCGCTGATCGGGATATCCCTGAACGACGACGTTAATCTCACGGTGGATGACGAAGACCTCACGGACGCACTGGAAACGAATTTCAACGACGTGAAGAAGCTCTTCATCGCGCTCGGTTCCAGCGCCAATTCTCAGTTCCAGTACGTCGGCCATACGGAGAATACGGAGGGGGGGACGTACTCGACCGTCATATCGACTGCGGCAACCCGGTCTACCGTGACCGGCGCCAATTCCCTGGCAGGGACCCTGGGCGCGGACGAAACACTCACGATCGAGGATTTGAACGCTCTCACAACGGGCGCGGTTACCCTCACCGCCGGGATGGATATCGACGACGTGGTCAACGCGATCAACTCGGAAATGGAAAAGACGTATACGGAGCAGCTCCAGGGATCCAACAATACGGGCTTCACCGCCGCCACGCTCTTCAGCGATATAGCCGGCGCCGAAAACGGCGATGTAATCAGTTTCACCGGCACCAAGCGGAACGGGTTGGCCGTGAGCGGCTCTTATACGGTCGGCACGTCCCAGAACCTCGGCGCCCTTCTTTCGGAGATCGAGGACACCTTCGATAATGAAGTCACGGCAAGTATGAGCGGCGGGAAAATCGTCATCACGGACAAGCAGTCGGGGGCGAGCCAGCTTACCCTGAATATCGATTCCTCATCAGTATCGGGTCTCGATTTCGGAGTGGTCAGCGTTTTCACCTCCGGCCGCAATGCCATGAGGATCACTGCGTCGAAAACGGCGGAAAACAAAGTCCTCCTTACTCACAATTCTTACGGCACCGGTCATATGATCGGTGTAAGCGAATCCGGGGGCGCCGTACTCGGACTCACCAATGCGGCCGCCACCAAGGTCTGGGGGATGGATGTCGCGGGCAAGATCAACGGGATCGACGCGACCGGGAAGGGGCAGGTTTTGACGCTGTCCAGCAGCGGGAACAACGCGGACGGATTGTCGATCCTGTATACGGGCACGACGGCCCAGACCGCCGATTTCACTTTGACGCTCGGCATCGCCGACATCCTTGACCGGCAGCTGGGTTTTATCACGGATTCGACCGACGGTTACGTCGCGTTCAAGCAGACCTCACTTGACGGCAGCATAGAAAGTTACGACGACCAGATCGAGCTGCTCGAGGCGACGCTCGCGCGGAAGCAGGAGCAGATGATCAACCGGTTTGTCGCGATGGAGCTGGCGCTGAGCAAAATTCAGAACCAGAGCAACTGGCTGGCGAGCCAGATAAACGCCGCGCAAAACATGTGGGAATAGTGAATTGAAGAGTTTAATTCTCCAGGACAGGAGGTAATTGATGAACGGCAACGGGATAAACGCCTACAGACAGGCCAATGTGGAAACCGCCGACCCGAAAAGACTGGTCATAATGTCTTACGACGCGGTGATCAGCAGCCTCATTTCCGCCCGGGACCATTACCGGGCCGACGAATTCGAAGAAAAGGCCCGATCGCTCCAGAGGGCGATTGACATTCTGTGCGCACTGATCAGCGCCCTGGATTTCGATAAGGGCGGCGAGGTGGCCAGGAACCTGGAGGCGCTTTACAATTTCATGGTGCGCCGGCTTACGGAAGCCGATCTGAACCGGGACATGAAAGGTTTCGATGAAACAATCAGGATGCTCGAGGAACTCAGGAGCGCCTGGCAGGAAATTTTCTTCGGCGCGCCCCGTGCCGCCGCTCTGGGCGTCAATATCGCGCCTGCCCGGGAGGAGGGCATGGCGGCCGCGGTCACCGGGTGAGGCAAAATGGAAAAAATGGCGCACACGCAGGAAATTGAGCAGCTCCTGGGCAAGCGCGATCTGGCCCGGGGATTCCTGTCGGCCACCTACGGCCTCTCCGATGGCATAGAGCGGGAGGACATGGCCGCCGTAGAGGCGCAGATTATGAAGCGAGAATTTTACATGCGGGAATTGGACAGGTTGAACGCGGAAGAGGCGGGCGGCGGAAAACACCCGGCCTCTTCCCCGGCCGGCCGGATTGCCCGCGAGATCCTGAACCTCCTGAAAGAGGCTGCGGAAGCAGACCGCGGCTGCATGGACCGGCTCGGGACGCTTCTGCTTGATCTTGAGCGAAAAATGGCCGGTAGCGCGGAGCAGAGTATGGAGATAGCAAAATCCCGGTGGAATACGAAGCCGGCTTCCCCCAGATTTCTCGACGTAAGATCGTGAGGTTAAAGAATATACAGATATAATCCGATATAACGATTGGAGGAGCAATCCGTCAGGAGGAAGTTGTCATGAATGTCAACCCTGTTCCCGCGAGCAAGGACTTGATTTCCGAACCGGCATCCCAGCCGGCGCCGGCAAGGTGCGCACCCCCCCCGGATCTGCCCAGGGAGAAAGAGCGCCAACCGAAGCTCGACAACCAGCAGATCGCGGCTCTGGTGAAGGATATGGCCGACCGGATCGGCTTTATGAACATCAGCCTGAACTTCTCCACATACGGAAAGAACAACGAGCGGGTAGCCGTGACTGTCACGGACAAGGAAACCGGCAAGGTCATCCGCGAAATCCCTCCCAAGGAGCTCCAGAATCTTTACTTGAAGATGAACGAGCTGATCGGCATGATTTTCAACCATACCGCCTGATCCGCGCCAAAGCCGTCGAATCCGATTCAGCCGCATCGCCTTTCTTGACTGCCCCCGTATTTTGTCCTATGCTCCCCGCGCGGCGGAGAGATCTTCGATTCCGCATTCGCCTGAATATCCCCGGGGGCCGCAAACTCTCATGAAAAAAGAACTTCTCATCGTTAACGCCGTGGCTATGCAGTCCGTGGCTACGGGCGATTACGTTTATCGCGTCGAGCAGCCTGCCGCTGCCCTGGGCAAGCTGCCGGAGACGGCGGTAATAACCGTAAGCACAATATCCCCTTTCTTCGGGAAGCTGTGCCTGCAGGCCGACGTCCTGGTCCTGCATCTACTGACGGAGGAGGACCTCCTTCCCGTTATCGAGGAAAGGAAGCGCCGCGGCCTGGCCACTGTTTTCGAAATGTCCGACAATATACTCGCCCCTCACCCCGGCGTGGGGCGGAGGGGCTGGTTCAGCGATCCTCTCCATACCGCATCCGCCCTCCAGTATGCCGGCCTTGCGGACGCGATGCAGGTTACAGGCGAAGGACTGAAAAAAATGTTCGGTTTTCTGAATCCTCATACGGCCGTTCTGGAAAACCAGGTCGCGCGCCTCGGCGCACCGCGCGCGGCAGGATCGGGCCGGGTAAGGATCGGCTGGGCGGGTTCCGTCGGACATACGGAAGACCTGTTTTCTTTCCGGGAAGCCGTTGCGGCAGCGATGGCGGAGAATCCCGCCCTGGAATTCGCCTTCATGGGAAACGCCGGGCAATTCGAGCAGCTTTTTTCCCGGCTGCCGGGGGGCCGGGCAAGCTATCGGCCGGCCGGCGCCCTTTCGGATTATCTCGAATTCCTGGATGGCCTCGATGCGGGCATCGCTCCGCTCCTGGAAACGCCGTATAACCTGTGCCGTTCGGACGTGAAATTCATTGAATACGCCTCGCGGGGCGCGGTCCCGGTGCTCTCTTCGATCCTGCCCTACCAGATCCACGGACGGCACTGCGAAAACGCCCTGCTCTTCTCCACCCCCGGCGAGCTCGCCTCTATTCTGGAAGTGCTGGCCCGCGATTCAGGGCTCAGGCAGAAAATATCCCTCGGTGCATTTGATTACGCGGCGCGCAACAGGATGGAAGATCAGCACGCCCGCCCGCGGCGTGAATTTTATGCCGGACTCCGCTGCGCAGAGGTCCCCCGCGACCTGAGCGGAGTGCCGCTTGCAGCATGCGAGGGGAGCAGGTCATTCAATGTGACCCGGACGGAAGCCGAGCTGCTGCTGATCCGGGGCATCGAAGCAGAGGCGCAGGGAGATGCGCAGACGGCGAGGGAAATATATGCGGAAGCCGAACGCGCCGCCGAGGGTTATTACCTTCCCGCGTTCCGGCTGGGGCACAGCCTGGCCCGGGAAGGCTCTCCGGAGGCGGCCGGCCATTTTGAAAGGGCCGCCCGGAAGAATCCCCGATCGATACGCTCCCTCCGCTGTTTGGGAGACGCTCTGCGGGACCGCGACCGCGAAGCTGCCGTCGCCGCGTACAGGTCCGCCCTGAATGTTTCCGCCGCGCACGCACCTTCCTTTGAGGCGATTGCCTCCCTGTGCGAGAAAGAAGGGGAATGGGAGCGCGCCGCCGAGCTGTACCAATGCGCCCTGCGGGCGAATCCGTATTCGAGCCGGGCCGCCCTGGGTATCGGAAATATCTGCAGGAGGACGGGGCTATCCGGCGAGGCGAACAAGTTCTTCGAGGCTGCGGCCGAGATGGCGCCCAATTTCCAGGAGGCGCAGATCGCCTATGCGGAATTCCTGGCCGGGACGGGAAAGGAAAGAGAAGCGGTTCCGTACTGCATCCGTGGTCTGGAAATAGACCCTTCCTGGGAACCCGCTGTTTCTCTGGCGGAAAGAATACTGGATAAAAATGACGGGAAGAAAC
>ERZ795058.3059-NODE-3059-length-18205-cov-6.322920_pt1 | contig 18205 bp, 21 predicted proteins | sample MGYA00375142_ERZ795058 | MGnify/ENA primary metagenome ERZ795058 (study PRJEB30187, sample SAMN05720210) | activated sludge metagenome | isolation source: anaerobic digester from wastewater treatment plant | place: Japan | collected 2015-04-20 ... | reverse complement strand
CTCACTAGAGCATCTCTTGCAGGATTTGTCGAAGCCATTAAGTAGAGATCGTCCTGTCCGTCAAGAGATACGCCCGACGTGCCAGCCTGGAACAGCGAACCCTTTCCTAGGGCTTTTTCAAGGCTGAAGATAGCGTCTTTTACGCCTGTCTTTTCTCGCGAAGCTTTTTCTTTTGCCCACGCGGCTTCCATTGCAGCTGCCATGTCGAAGTAGGAGCCTTCAAGCGTAGCATTAGCTCGTTGGTTATCTATTGCTCTATACTCTTCGGTTCTCTTGAACTTCTTTTCCCACTCTGCTCGCTCGACATCTTCTTCAGACTTCTCTTGAAGACCGAAGAGCTTCTTTATCCAAGAGCCTACTCCATCGAAGAACGTCTTAATGCCACCAAACACCTTCTCATCAAAGAAGTTCTTTAAGCTTTCCCAACGCTCTTCTCCGAGTATAAAGTTGCCAAGCGTATTCAGCCCTCCCCGCAAGAATTCGGGAACAGCAAGAGCTGCTTCTTTTATACCATCGAATGCTCTACCTAGTGCGGTTCTAGAGCCGTCATCCTTGGTAGTGAGGTCTGACAGGAAGTTGCTTATACCGGTTGCTGCCTTTGAGGTGAAATCAGCGATGCCCCCGCCAAGAATAGCAACTGTGCCTAGCAGCTTTCTACTCATCGGAGTCCCAGGAGCCCATAGCTTAGCAAGCTTTTCAGGAGGAGCGAGGATGTTGAGGGCTTTCGTTATACCTGAGCTTGCTGTTGTGAAAATAGACTTTCCAAGCTCGCCTATCGGAGCAAATACCTTATTTTTTATCCAAGCATCTGCTTTCGCAAAATCTTTAGCAATGCGTTCGCCGCCTCGATGACCTAGCGCGCCGCCCGTTACAGCTCCGACAACAGCACCTATACCAGCGCCTATTAGGCCACCTACTGCAGTGCCTACACCAGGGAAGACGAAAGTACCTATCAGAGCGCCGAGCCCACCTATGCCAGCGCCACCAAGCGCGCCTTTGATAGCGCCATGAGTCATACCTTTAATGCCCTTAGAAGTACCGCCCAGGCCTGCTGCAAGTCCTGCGGTGAATTTGCTTACACCCCATTCCTTAGCCTTCTTAGAGCCTTTGCTCACATCCATTGCGGTCATGAATACACTACCAGCGAGAGCAGCAATTGCGCCTACACCGACAGCAACAGGACCAGCAGCACTTGTAAGAAAGCCCATCGCTTTGGGTCCGAATTTTTTGGCAAGAAGAGATGAAGAGCCTTTAGCAGGAGTCAGAATGGAAGAAAGTAGGCTTCCTTTTCCACCTAGCATATTTTCGAGAAATGAGCCCTCAAGTTTTGCAGCACCCCCAGTCGTTTTAGCTCCAAGCGCCTTTGCTATTGTGTCACCTAAGTACAAGAAGCCTAGACTATTGATTCCGGACAGCTTAGCAACATCGCTTGCGGTGGGCTTTAGCTTACTTTTTACTTTGTAATCCTTCAGCTGCTCGTTTGCAAGCTGCTCACTAGGAGAGCGGCTATCATTCGCTCGGAATAGTTTGGGTACCTTTCCCATAGCTTGCCCGAGCAAGGACTGCTGCCCTGTTGTAAGTAGTTCACCTGGTCCATTAGGAAGCGCCATTCTCGTTATCTCCTAGCAGAGCAGCGTTCTCTGCTTTTTTGAATTCCTTGATATTTTCAATATGCAGGTTAAGCTCGTGTATGGGAAGATCGTACAGTTCTTCCTTTGTAAAGCTAGCATTCATCCCCAAAAACGATATCATACTCATCAGTTTTCGATAGCTGTACGGCCTGAAGCAAATCAAGGAGGCGAAAAGAATACCTCCTGGTACAATGCTTACCTGTAAGCGGATTGAGCATTCTTACTTCTGGCTGTAGCCCAAAGTGGAGATTGTCGAAGTATTCGTTTAGCTTTTTCGCTACGGTAACATCAACTCGAGGATCCTGCACAAGAGCAACCCTCTCCTCGAGCGACTTATTCTTTACATCTTTTCCTTCAAAACTCACAAGATGCAGAGCTCGTATCACGTCCACCAACTCGACAGCCTTCTTTTCCTGCAGTGCGAGATATTCGTGCTCAGCATCTGGATCGACAAAAGGCAGCCGTGACAGATCAACATCCTCACCAGCCTCATACCTTTCAATCATTCCGTCTCGAAGCTGAATTAGCTTTTTCACGGTTGCAAATCGCTTCTCTTTTTCTCCGTAGCTGTCCGCAATCCACTTCTTTATCGTAATCATGTCGCCATATCTCGGTAAGCCAAAGCCTGCGGAGAAGTCTGTATCATGACTTCGTATACGAGCAGTCGACTTAAAGGTCGACTCGATATCGTAGCTACTCACGTCAGTTATGAGATTGATAGTGGTTTTCGGCACCCACTTACCGGTGCGTAGCGCTTCAAGCTTGTCCTGATAGCTGTCCGGAAACTCTTTTTGAATATATTCCAGGTCGCTTTCTTCGACAGGGAAGTTGATCTCTAGCTGAGCTGAAAAGAAGCTTGCATAGAGTCTTACCATGGTCTCGATGACTTCTGCTTCGTGAAACTGCATTACATCGACATCTTCATATATAAGCTCTTCCAGTAGCTCGACGAGTCGCTCAGGAAGCTCTTCGTCACCGGTGAGCGCCAGGGCCATTATATCGCGTGTGCTGAAATTTCGAATATGAAATAGAGCTGGAGCTCCAACCATACCTTTCGTGGAGAGTCGGATAGGTGTATAGCCAGCAGGAATAGATTCCTTCGCTTCGACTGCAGCTATGCCCGCGAGAAGATTGTCATTGCTATTCATTTCTGTGACCTTTGCCATGTTACTTCCTTCCGACGAAATCGTCGTACATTTCCTTAACTGCTTTTATGTAGTTTCTCACAGACTGCCCAGAGATACCAAGCGCAGCAGCTGTCTCTTCGACGCTTGCACCTTTGAGCCGGGAGAGGAATACGTCATGATAAGCAGGCTTAATTTGCTTGAGTTTCTTGAGGAATGCTCTGAGAGTTTCTCGTAGCTCGATATCGTCCGTGAAGCTGTCCGTAGCAGCTGTTTCTTCAGTGCTGTCATCGAAGCCTGAGACATTGACTGGACGGGCCTGGTCGGTATCTTTTCCTTTCGTGCCTGCTATGTGCTCGACGTTGCCGGTCATCCCGCCCATCTTTGCGGAGCGAATCATTTTGATTGCCTCGTTCTGCAGATAGCGGTAGACGTAGTAGCCGAACTGCTTGACTAGATCGGCACTTGCGCTGAATTTGGAGGGTTTGAAGGTATCGAAAGGAGATGGAGTACCTCCTCCCATAAGCATCGTGTAAGCCATCGACGCGAAGTCGATGTCGTCTCCGGATCTGATCCGGGCAGCGTGGTAATGCTTATCCGGTCCCATGTAGTACTTCCAGAAGGCGTGTGCTATGATCTTTTTGAGAGCGGTAAAGAGGTAGTCAGCAGCTGTCGAGTTACCCGCTGCAGCGTCCTGAATGACGTGAAGCTGCTCAGGCTGGCTAGTCTTAGCATTGCCGTATTCAGCTTCGGCCCGGGTTTGCCTTGCAGGCGTGATCCACTTATCGAAAGTGGTGATAGCTTCTTGTAGCTTTTCCATAAATAAGCACCTCTCATTAGTTAGTGGGAGGAGCTTCTCAAAAAGCGACGCTAGTAGTCTATTTCGAGTTCCGCTGCTGCCTGCATGTTCGTAACCTGATCCTCCATCAATGGAGTGCATCGGAAGAACTGCCCTTCGAATGCATAGAAGAAAGTGTGCCCTACCGGACCCGAGCTATTCTTCAATATGCAAGCCTCTAGCAGATCTGGAATAAGATCAGCTCCATCTACATTGATGAGGTAGCGGTCGCTATAATACTTCTTCCTGAATAAGCTAATGACTACACGGGAGCGTTCAGCAATAGCAGCGCTGTTTTTGATATGATTAAGCGTCGGTCGAAGAAGCTCCAGATCTTCTATAGTTGTCACTCGATAGTTGTCTGCTTCACGATTGAACTGCACAACAGCGACGATGTGAATGTTCTGCTCCTTAGCTAGTGCATTCAGATCATTCATTGCCGTTTCGATGGAATTAGCTACGCTTGCATTCCCCTTCGTATGCATGAAATCAGTAAGCTGGGTAACCAAGTCTACCGCTACAATAGCGTAGTCGGTTTTCGCTCTCTGCTTAAACTCCTTCACCAAAGCTCTCAATCTCGCGATCGAAAGCGAAGGCTCCTCAACAAAGTAGAAGAGCTTGTTATCTTCCAAAGACTTCTTCTCTTCCTCTACGACCTTCACAACACCTAGCAAACTAGCATCGCAAATATGAAGATCTTCAAGCGGAATATCTCGTCGCAGCGCAATAAGCCTATCGTACGTATCAATACCTGACATCTCAAGCGAAACGTACATGCTAGGCACGTAAAGGTTGATGAGCGTGTTTATCAGATTCAGCACATACGTCGATTTGCCCTGACCTGTGCCTGCAGCGATAGTTGTAATAGCTCCTGGATAAGCTCCTTTGAAGATGAGCCTGTCGAGATTCTCATCACCGTAAGGATACTTCTTGCCTTTGGCTCTATCTTCTAGCTCAGCTATGTATTCATCAGACCACCGATCGAAATCCTTGAGAAGCGAGCTTTTCAAGCCACTCTTCATTATCGAGTCAATCGCAGTAAGCCCCTCGATAAGTTTATCCTGATCTAGAGGCCCAGCTGCGGCAGTAACCTTTAGCAGCTCATCTAGGTGTTTAGAAATCTCTTGCTTACGTTTAGCTGTCTCTAGCGTTGCGAGTATATCTTCTATTGCGGAAGGTCCATCAGCATCTATATCGAAGATACCCTTGATGATGGGCTGAGTCGCTGTGTAGTCGATTTCATTCGCACACTGGAAAAGACTAGCTTCAGTTACTAGCAGATCTCGATTATCCAGCGACTCGATTGCATTAAAGATGCTCTTCGCGGTCTCGTGAACGAAAAGATCCTCGTGTACACGACTATCGCTTCTAAACGTATCATCCCGTATGAGAGCGTTTAGAAGCCGATACTCTGCTGCTATTACTGCTTCATGTCCTGCTTGCTTCACTTAAACAGCCCTTTCGGATCAAAATCGTTTGCTTCTTTGATATACTCATCTCTGAAGACGAGAGTTGACTCTCTCGTATTACGAGCTACCAGGCTCTGAAGGCTTTCACCGAAGCCGTTCTCAGCTAAAGAACTAGCCGGTTTATTGCTGATGAAAATGATTGCTTTTTTGCTGATATCGAACCGATTACGAATGAAGCTATCGATAAAGGGAATCTGATAGCCCGACTTATACAGCGTCATCTTGGAGCGATCAAAACTTTCATCAACTATCAGCAGATCAGAATTCAATGCTTTGTCTACGACTCGCTGTCTGCTATCATCTTCAGCCTTGAAGTCAGGAGAAAGAGCAATCGAAAGATTCTCCATCAGCGAGTAGTATACGCTTTTCCCTCGCTTTATCAGCTCTCTACCTGCCCACATTGCAAGCGTCGTTTTCTGCGTACCATTAACGCCGTACATGTAGATCATCTTATCAGCAAAACGCTTATCAAACTGCGTAACATATTTTTTTATGCAGTCTACTTCGTCCCGAGATTTAGTACCTTTATAGTGTCTGTCAGGGTCATAATCCTGATCTGTCCACAGGTTAGCTGCTAGCAGCTTTCTCTCTAGCGTCTGTTTAGAGTCCCAGAGTTTGTGGCAGGTACACTCGACTACTGACCGCCTCCCTTCAGAGCTGGTCACATAATAATAGCCTGGAAAAGGCCCAGGCTTCTTAACGCATATTCTGCACGGTGTAAAGCTAGTCATATTCATAGTATAAAGAAAAACCGCCAGAATTTGAAATTCTGGCGGCTTACGAAGAAGAGAGATCTTAGAAAACTATACGAAACTCATACCACAGTTAGGGCATACGGTCATCGTATCAGGAGCAAGGATCGTGCAGTCCGGGCATGCCAGAAGCATAGAACCCTCAGCAAGATTCTTGTACTGAATCTCGGTCACCTTATCGTCCTTTATGACGACACCGGCGACCTGAGCCCTATCAGCATCGCTGAGAGCGGACCAGCCCTTGAGCTTCGACACGTCGAAACCTTCCTGCTTAGGCGCTGCTGCTCGTACAGGTGCTGCACGGGTTGCAGGAGCAGGCTGAGCTGCAGGAGCTTCAGGAGCACTCTCCGTTGCAGGAGCACCAGCCTCCTCGGCGGCCTTAGCAGCGGCATTGATCGCGTCGAACTCTACCTTCTCCTCAGCGACCTTGGCCTCCATCTCCTTGAGATAGTGAGTGCCAAGTGCTGCATCGATCCTACCAATCGTCAGCTTCAGACGATTGTAGATCTTCGTGTAGTACGTGATCTTGAAAAGCTTGCTGAGATCGTACCTCTCCCAAGAAGCCTCCTCTTCGGATAGAGGATCGCTTACGACGAGACCCTGCAGAGCCGCAGGCACTTCCTCGAAGTACTTCGTCGCGTTGATGATGCGGTAGGGAGACTCTTTCAGGCCGGTGCGGAGAATACCAATGTCGTACTTCTCCCAACTCTTGTAGTACTTGAAGAGGTTAGCAAGCAAGGACGAGAAGCCCCAGCTCGGAACGCCTTCCTCAGGGAACCGAGTTCCATCCTGACCGACACCGATGTTGCGAGAGAGAAGCATCGTGTGCTTATGCTCTCTGTGCCAATCCATCTGCTCCCTGTCGATCACGTTCATGATCAGCACCTGACGACCGGTCCAACCCCGATCGAAGATGAACTGCTTGTTGTCAGGAGTGAAGCCGTTGTGATTGATGATGTTGAAGATCTCAGGATGCTTCTGCTCTACCGGGAAGATCTTCTTCTTGTCAACCCACTCAGCAGCATTGACCCTTGCGATGATCCTCCAAAGGATATGATCCGGATCGTCTGCGCGCTCGGGAAGCACACAACGGAACTTCTTGCCGTCATCTCCGACGATCATCGTGATACGAGCCGTCCTAGCTGTGGTATTGTCTACCTTGGAATCAGGCGGTCCGCCGACGGCGCGAATGAGCTTCATCTTGTTCGACTCAAGCCCGGTCCACTCTACCTTCTCGTAGTTTCCACCGCTGAAACCGCTTCCACCGCTCTGAGCTGCTCGAGCAGCTGCTTCTTGCTCTGCTGCATAACGCTCAAAAGCGTCATCTGAAATACCCATTCTTTTCTCCTTGTTTGCGAACTTTGTCGCTTGTTATACTTTTATCGCTCTGTAGAGCTGTGCTCTATTATCTCTAATATAAACAGCTCTTATGAGCTTTTTACGAACTACGCCGTCAACAGTCGTCTCTGCAATAGCTTTCCACGACGGTGCACGTTGCCAGCGTGCGTTGCAGGTCTTGCACTGCGTCACTTCGAGCAGCTTTCCGCGGTGGAGCGCGTGCCAGCCTCCTCTATGTTCTCGATTGCAAGCTCAAGCGCTTCGCGAGCTTCGTTCAAAAGCCCGATTCGCTCTGATGCCTTCACTTAGAGCCTCCTAGCGAGGTCGCCAGCATAGTTGACGACATCATCGATGTCATCTTCGGAAAGAACAAATCCCGAGCCACCAAGGCTCTCGTCCCACTCGGTCACGAGATCCTCAGCAGCTTGTCCCTAAGCCAGCCTCTAAACTTATCAACCGCTCTGCTACTCATCCCGCACCTCTCAATCTAGAAATTCTGGATCAGCTACTTCCGTGTATACGCCTTTTTCTACTTCGTAGCACGTTACGTTATCGGCAAGGGCTGCTACAGTTCGAAGAGCTTCTTTCCTGTGGCTAATTAGTAGCAGCTGCTTGAACATAGTTAGTGAAGAGATAAATTCATATATGTACTTCGAATTCTCGTCTGTAGCTTCTGCATCAACCTCATCGAGCAGCAGTGTTGTTACGCCGTAAAGATTTGCTATAGCTACTCGCCATGCAAGTGAAAGAATAGCTGCTTCTGCTCCGGAAGCCATTTTTACTGAAAGCCATTCATCTTCCTGAGTATTCGCAGTGTAGTAGAAATCAACTCCACCTCTGTTTTGGGAAAGCTTCACCTTCATGTAAGGGAAGATCTTGCTTACGAATTCGTTAATGCTGCTCTCAACATGAGAGCATGTCTGCAAGATAATGAAGTTCGGAAACTCTGAATCGAAAATGTTTAGCGCTGCTTTAAGCACAGTAACGCTGCGAGATGCGTCATCTACAGCTAATGCAAGTTCGTGCTTTACTTTCTCGTGCTCCTGCGATTGCTTTACTATCTCAGCGTTGTTGCGCTCTCGCTCGGCATTGACGGCTATCATATTTTGCCGCTCTTCGGACGCCCTGATCATCTCTATACGCTGCCGCTTTGCATCTTCCGCTGATTTCATAGCTTCTCTAGCGGCGGCATTGCTCACTTTGCTTTCCTCTAGCTCAGCTATTTTACTCTCGAGGGACTTCTGCTCCGACTCTAGTGCTTTGATTAGCGCTTTACCCTGCTCTATTACAGCAGGATAAGATTGAACAGATGCCTTGAGCTTTTCGTAGTCTGCAAGCTCCTTCGCATAAGCAGCCTCAACCTTCAGCGCTGCATTGTATTCCTGTTGCTTACTCTCAACAAGCTTTCCCTGAGCAGCTCGCAAAGCCGACGCTGCAAGAGTGTCTTCTTTTACGACTTCGAGCTGTTTTTCAAGAGCTAAGAGATGCTTTTGATCTACCTTATTTCCACAAGCATGGCATATACCAGTCTTTGAGATTTGAATCTGACTGAGAAGCTGGTTCTCATCAGAAAGCTTTAACTGCTCAGCTAAGTGAAGCTCTGCTAGTATGTCTTTCTCTTTGTTAAGTGCACTCAGTAGTGAAGCTGAAACACTCTCGACTTCGACAGGTGGCAGCTTCTCAGAGAAGCTCTTCAACGCAGCTTCTTTCTGAGCTATGCCTGCTTCATGCCTTCGGATCGTTGCCTCGCAGGTCTGGAGTTTAGTAGTTGCTGTGCTAAGCTGCTCGTCGATAAGTTCTATCTTCGAAGCATCGTAAGAGTCACCGGCAGCTATAAGCTCGTCCAGTCGCTTCAGCTTTTTCGTGTAGCCGTCCTCTTGAGGAGGTATCTCTAGAAGAGGAGTCAATGGAAAGGTCCGTTTCGTAGCTTCTTCAAGCCTTACAGAGGTGTTTTGCAGCCGAAGCTTTTCCTCCTCGAGCCTGTTCTTGAGATCTGTGATTTGCTCGTCAAACTCGAAATGAAAGAGCTTCTTGAGAAGTTTAGCTCGTTCCCCTGATTTCAAGTCCACGATGCTATTGTCCTTCTGAAAGAAGAACATTACCTGCTCCAAATAGCCTATGTCTAAGCTATTAAGAAAAGCGGTGCATTCTGAATTGTTGTATAGGTTGTCTTTGAACGTGATTTTGCGAGTAAGAGGTGTACTGTACTTATCGTTGCTTACAAGGATATCGATATGCATCGGGTCGCCGCGATAGAGCACATCAAGCACCACGTGTGCAGTCTCGCAGCCGGTACGAATGAAGTCCTTGTAGGAGTCACCCTTACGGTAGTTCAGAAGAGCTAGAGCAATAGCGCTCATCATTGCTGTTTTACCTGAACCGTTCGTACCGTGAATCATTATTACTTGATTGTCGCTGAACTCAATGTCCAGGGACTCGATGCTCATAAAGTTTTCGAGAGAAAGCTTGCAAAGATGTATCATACGATGAGTATAAGTTTACTGTAAAGATTTTTGTACGAGGAATAGTATGGGCTTGAGCCGTGAATAGAAGCGGTCGTCACTAAACTCGACGATCTCGAAGCCGGTAGCTTCTGGCACAGTCCGACCGTATTGATTCGTAAACGTGGACTTGCAGCGAAGCGTGCTTACGTCAGGTAACTTTTTCGTTCTGTGAACGAAAAGCTCCAGATCCTTATCTTCCGTGTAAGCGAACTTTCCGAGATGAGTTACATCCTGCGCGGTAAGCTCGATACCTGTTTCCTCGCGTAGCTCGCGCAATGCACAGTTGACAGGTTCTTCACCGACATCTCGCCCGCCCTTCGGTAGATCGAGTGAGTGTTTTCGTCCCCAAGGAATGATGGCCAGCACTCGCTGGCCATCTGTAATCGCTACTCCGCATGAATGATACTTTGCCATTTAGGCTCCCTTGATTCTCTGAACAATCTCTGCTGACGTTGCTACGCCAAGAAACATTCCTATAATAGAGACCAGATAACCTCTCAGCTCGCTAGCTGTACCTTCTACGAAAGCTATAAGGAAAACTCCAATAACCGCAACAAGCGCAGCGATGAAAAATGCGCTAATCTTCATAAGTCGACCAGAGCTATTGTCGCCCAGGTCATCTTGCAGAAAGCCTCTCTTCTTTGGAGAAGGCGTAGCCTCTTCCTTGCACTCGTCCGACATACGCTCACTCCTCTTGCTGCTTCAAGAAATGCAGAGCATCAGACTTTCTGCTGAACGATGCTATTAGCGCATCAGTAGCTATGTCCTTCAAGCACCACGGCTTAGCGCCTTGAGCTTTTCGAGCTGCATCGAAGTATAGATAGGAGCCCCGACCTTGAGCAGACTCTTTCGCTCTCGATAGCTTCGAGAGGAGGTCCTTCGCTTCTTCTTCGCCCTGCTGCGTATTTTTCTCTTCCTCAGGATCAAGGCTATGCAATGCTTTGATAAATTCACCCACGTGCACTATCTCCTCATCCGCGACGTCTCTTAGAAGCTCAGCTATCTGAGAGAATTCAGGAGAAAGAGAGCTTGCAAGTTGTTCGTAAAGATTCGCTGCGTCAAGCTCAGCTATCATCATTTGACGAAGCTGCCTGATGAGCTCTTCTCTTGAGGATGGCTCTACCGTCTTTGTAGACGTCGGATCTGTGGCTACAAGACCCTCTTTGAAGTTTGTCATCATATGAAATTAGTGGAGGGCTGAGGCAGGGGTAGTACTCCTGTCACAACTCTCATCGTATTCTTCTAGCAGGAGTCGAACCTGCTCTAAGCCTCGCCATTCGAGGCTGCCTGACCGCTCGGCCAAGAAGACTCGCGTCAACATGCTACTGGCATAGCACATCTTCGCAAGGCGCATCAATACTTACAGATCTGCCAGGATCTTTCAGTATCGACCAGCGCTACTAGCGGGGAGTGGACTCGAACCACTGACCTTCAGCTTATGAGGCTGCTAAGCTACCAACTGCTCTACCCCGCTACGTTATTAGAAATTCGTGAAGCCAGATTTATTAGGAATAATAAGGCCTTCAGCGTCGACTGTAATTATGAAATTACACTCACCTTTTTCGCCGAGCTCATCCCTAAAGCTAACAGGCACTGAAATGTGGAAGTCGTCAATCTCCTCTGCACTACTATTCTTAATATAGGAGAGGGCAAGGCCGTTATCCTTGAGCTTCTCAATTATTAGATCTTTGATCTCACCGTACTCCTCCCCTCAAAAACGAATTTATTGGTCCCAATTCGGCTTCTACTATTCATGAATATCTCCTCGAATAAGTTAGTGTAAAGCAGAGCGTGGGAGTCGAACCCACTATCGCCAGCTTATGAGGCTGGAATGATCTATCCGTTTCACTCGCCTGCTATGGAAGGGTTTATCGTACCCCTCACTGCACCCAAGTTCTTCTGAGGTTGAGCACAGCGACGTGACTATTGGACGGGTTTCTACATGTCATACTACCCAATGCCGTCCCACTAGGGCTTTTGGCTTGTCATCTGCCAAAGCTGTTCTTTAACTTTTACTTCCCGACTGCCACTAGGAAGTGTATCGTTTCGTAGATACATAAGAGCTTCAAACTAGCCTCTTTAATTTCCTTCCTTAAAGAACAGCGTTCTAAAAGGCAAGCTAGTTCGTTTCCTTCTCTCTTTACGGGCCCATTCAACAATAATTGTCCTGCACAAGCCGATTGTCGGGCTGATCCATCTTGTGCTTTCCCTTCTTAACGTATTAGAGACGCAAACTAGGGAGCCGTTTGAACACTTTTAGGTTTAGTGTCAACCTTTAACGTAGGCGGGAGTCGAACCCACATCTCCGGCCTATCAACGGCCAGCTTTCTAACCATTAAACTACTACGTTACCCTCTTTCGAGATAATCGCGAGACTCGACTGCCATCGAGGATGCTGTCTTAGGCTGGCAGGCCGTTTAGCATCTTGTGGAGTTCTTCTTGAGAGCTCCCAACCTTATAGCCCTGGCAGGACTCGAACCTGCTTTTCGTATCGGGTGATCAATCCCGGGACGACGCCTTCTCCCCTAGGCTTCAACGCTACGACTCTTAACGTAGAATCAACGAGTCCTCTTTTAGCTTCTAAAGCGGATGGACCAGCGAACCCACCAGCGTTGCTAGGACTCGAACCTAGCAGGCAGCCTTTCGATACTGCAACGCTTACCCTCAATCACACAATTAAAAGTTCACACACAACAGGGAAGATTAAGCTCTAGAGGAAAGAAGCGAGCGGAATCTTCGAGCCGCGATACATGCTCGAGCGGTCGATGTTGCTCTTCTCGCGAGCCTTGGCGAACTTATCCTTGAAAGCCTTGCTGTTGGGATCCATGAAGAAGACCTTTACCTCTTCCGAATTCTTCTTAGCCATTTGTGGCTCCTTTCTTTCCTTCTTACGTATATAATATAAGGAATCTTTTCAGAAATTAAAAAAGATTTTTAGATTTTTGCCATCAGCTCCTCAGCGTTAATCTTGAGCATATCATCCGTCAGGTTCGAAGGAACTAGCACAGCTAGAATCCCTTCTTTAAGGCAAGCTGCGACCTCCGAAGGATCGTTATCGAAAAGCATGAACCTCTCTTCCTCGTGGAATCGAAGAAGCATCTTTATGTAGTCGGCCTTGCTGCTGAGCTGAGCCGGTATCAGATCTCCTATGCTAATAGCCGCGATGCCCAGCTCCTCGCATACCTGGTACACCGTGTCCATGTACTTCGAAGGTCTCGAAGTGACGCAGCGGACGTTGTTACCGGAAGCGATAAGCTGCTCAGCAACCTGCTTCATTACGCTTGTCGAGAGTACACCGTCATAGTCGAATATAAAATTCATTTGATACCTTTCAGAAGAGTAGCGAGCCCTTGTCATCCCACTGCGTGTACAGCTTGCAGTTCGGCCTGAGAATGAGGTACTTGATCTCATCCTTGCCGCCTTCAGTGCTCATGCAGTCATCGTCGACGACGACCGACAGCTCGTTAACCGAGTAGCGCATAGCGCCGAAAGGCAAGCGCTCGAGCTTCCTGCCCCTGCCCTTGATGTAGCGGTCGAGCTCTATCCACTGGGTCTCTAGCATCTGGTGATCAACAATCCATAAGTCCTGCTCTGTATAGCTACCGGAAAGGTAGAACCTTCGGAAGGTGACCTGATCGGCGCCGAGAGCTTTGGCTCTCTCGAAGATCGAGTCTATCGAGACGTGGTTATACTCATCAGTCATGTTGAGCGAAAGCCGAAGGTTGAAATCGTAGCGCTTTATTTCCGCGCACAACTTCTCGATGTTGACCTTGAGCTTATCCGGCGTCTGATTGTAGCTCTGATTCACGTCGTCCGAGAAGATGCTCGAAAGGGAAAGCGAAATGGTAGAAACCTTCACCGTGTTGCGAAGCCACCGGAGCGCCTCGTCGTCAAGCGTGACGCCGGAAGTCTGCAGCTCGAGATTGCGGAAAGGCTTGTCAAGCCGCTCGTTGAGGTCCGCGACCTCTTCCATGAAACGCTTGTTCATGAGCGCTTCGCCGTTGCCGGTGAACATCAGGCTGTTACAGCCGTTATCCCTAGCGAACGCCAGCCTGTCATAGTAGTCCCTCTTGTAGAGGTCCCGGAAGCGAAGATTCTTCTCGATCTGGTTGCAGTACACCTCTTCATGCATCTGAGCGACGCAGAACTTGCACTTGTTGGGGCAACCAGCTGGAACCGCTATGGAAAGGGACTGGATTACCATCTTCTGCTCCTTCTATCTGATTTACGCATATAATATAAGGAGAAGGAACGAAACTTCAAATCAATTCTTTGACTTCTTTCGAGAAAGTAATGATGGGGTTTTTTAGAGAGGCTCGATCGAACAGGCTGTCTAGCTCGTCCGACGCGGCTACGGCCTCTTCCGGCAGGTAGGATTCAGCAAGCTTGAAGGTGTTACTTCCGTCAACTCTCACAAGGCATACGCCTAGAGAGTCAGCTTGTGCAAGGTATTGAGTAAATGCACCTGCTTTTTTGATAAACGCAGGCGGTACTTCATTGCGAAGTAGTGCAAGCAGGTCGGCATGAATAACCTCCCCGCCTGTTGCGGAGGATGCAACGAATAGGTCGCCATTGCCTCGTAGATAAGCACGAGCATTGTCCTCGATGTCTCTCAGAAGCTCTTTAGAGGAAGGATTCAAAAAGATCTCGAGATCGATGTCTCTTGCATCATACTTACCTACGAAGGCAGGACCTTTGTATGCAGTATAAAACTTTTCTAGCAATGATTTCATAGCTAGTTAGTGTCTAGCCATTTCGACGGTAAAGCCAATCCTTCTCTGAGACCTCGCCTTTACGCTCCTTGTCTCTCCGAATCTTTTCCATTCGAGCCTTCCACTCAGGGCTGTCAAGCTCAAAATGCATAACAATGCAGTCCGTAAGTTCTCCGACCTCTTTCTTAGCCATGCCCTACTCCTTTAGAATTACAGATGCTCGAATTGTGATCATCCACTTCCCTCTGAGAGGTATTAGATCCTCTTGAGAAAAGTCGTTATAGCCAATACCTAGTCCAAGGCGCGACGGCCCTATCGATGTCGAGAATTCCGATGTGCTTAGCTTTAGCCCGGCGCCGATCGTATGAAAATCCACGTAAAGGTTTGCTGCAACTGCAGCAAACACTCCCAGGTTAAAGTCAATCTTAGGTGCAAAGCACACGTTAAAGCTTTCGCCTGCGACAAGTTTTATAGGTAGATTGAGAGCTGCAAGATCTCTCAGCATCCAGCTCAAAGTATAAAAACCAGCGGTAAATTCTTGTACATCAGCTGCATAGTCTGCAAATACTCTAAGCTTGAGCTCAGCAAGCCTTTGCTCGCTCATATCGATCGAGATGCCCTCAAAGGAAAACACCTTAAGGTCAGGAGTGCGGCAGCGTACCCTTACATCAAACTGACCGATGCCAACTCGAAGCATAGCTAGTGCATCACCGCTCGCGGAAGGGAAGACAACTGCAGTAGTTCTCAGAAAGAATAGGTTAAAGCCCCAAGCCGCAAAAAATGCAGAGTAGTCTACACCGTCTGCCTGCATGAAGCCTGCACCAAACTCTAAACCAAGCAGCTCTTCTGCAATTCTTCCCCAATAAAAGAACCCTGCAGATGCTTCTTCAGCCGATATTCCTAAAGCTATGCTGCATAGAGCTGCAGTTTCATTGAACTCTTCAGAGAAGGCAAGATCTAGTCGCTCCGCAACAGCTGCATTGAATGAGGGGGCTGCAAAGCCGCTTGTTGCTAAAAAGAGAGCAAGGCCAAATGCAACCCTGCTCTTGAGTGCAAAACGCATTTTTATTGCCTAGAAGTCCCTGATGATCGCGTTGAGAATCTCTCTCGTAGCGGCGATATCAGCTCGAGCGTCATGCGCATCTTTGAAAGTCTTGCCGAGCACAGCCTCGTACACTGTTCCGAGCTTGAAGTTCGGTAGAAGTATGCGTCTTCCTATAAGCTTGAAAGCAGCAAGCTGCATTACGTCTAGACTAGGATACCAGAACCAGCTTCCAAAGAACCTGTCGTTGTTTTGCGAGAACCACTCCCGAATAAAGTCCATATCGAAAGAGCTGTTGTAGCCTACGAAATAGAACTTATCGGTAGGATCATGAGGATTTACGTATCGTGAAAGCATCTGTATGAAGATCTTGTACGCTTCTTCGGAACTCTGGTAACCTCGAGCCTCTTCAGCTGAGATGCCATTAACCTTCATAGCACCTGCATCGATGATTGCGCCTGCTCGAGGCGCCATGCGAATATCGAAATCCTCAGTCTGCCCGTTTACTGCTATCGTACCTGCTATCTGCAGAATAGCGTTACGGGTAGGGTTGATACCTGTCGTTTCCGTATCGATGTAGATTATTTTCACTTGCAGTTCTCCTTGAGCCATTCAGCAAACGTATCCTCGTATATCACGGCGACACGTTGCCCGGTAGCTTCGTCGATCAGCTGATAATAGCTGCTTTTCGTTCTCGAAACGTCGCCTAAGTATTCGACTAGTCGAAATTGCTTGTTAAGTATGGTAGATCGTATAGGCCGCTTCCCTAGCATTTACTTCTCCTTCGGTTTCACGTACTGGTAAGAAATAAGATTATCGCAAGGATAGTGATGCTTGTAGACGCTTAGCCTAGCTTCTACTGAAAGTCCTGCATTTAGCGTCTCTATCCCTTCATCAAAAAGCTTCTTCATAATTACTACGTTTGCATACTCTGAGAGCTGAGAGGGCATGAGCTCGAAATCGCTATAGAAAGCAAGATCGAAAGCTCTCTTTCCGCCAATGCCTACAACTCTCACAGCGAGAAGCTCTGCATTTCTACTCCAGACTCCGTAGCGTCTGAAGACGTCAGGAAAGTCCCCTGCAAGCCTTGTGCATCTACGATAGCGCCCTGTAGAAAAGCTATGCTGGTGTACCTTAAGGTCACTGGTTTTGATGTCTACCCACTTGTCGTGAAGAGGCACTGCGAATTGCTCGACCTCTTCATTGCTAAGCTGGGTCACTGTAATTCCTTCTCGCTCGAAGAATGAGAAAGGATACTTGATGCGCTGGTGCCGCTTCTTAGCGTTTGGGTAATTTTCAGGATCGAACACCTTCGCGAGGTCATAGACAGGCTCTGTACGCTTAGTGCTGCCCGCTACTCCTTCAAGCTTCGAAGGCGAAGAGCACCTGAAACCGGCTTCCGTAAGCTCTCGAATTCGCTGCGAGGTTGGTAACTGGAAGAAATAAAATACCCTTCTCTTGGGAGAAGGGTTAATCGAAATCCCGTCTGCTTCGATCTTTAGCGCATTTTTCGCTAGAAGCTTCGGATAGTCTTTGTAGGTGTAGATTGTAGGAAAAGAGTAGTCGTGATATGGAAAAGCTTCGCAAACTCTGCGAAGCTCCTCTAATTGACTGCTTTCCTGCTTCTCGAAGAAATTCATCAAATCTCCTCTACGATGCCAAGCACTTCCGCTATTATAAGCCCGCTAGCAAGAATGTTGAGGCCATAAGGCGTAATGAATACGCTTACGGCCGCAAAGATGCGAATAATAGACTTCGCCATGCTTATGTAGTAATGGCTGTTTCGTGGGTCTCTAGTCTTCATCGTAGCAATACTCCATAAGGGAAGAGAAAGTAGCGGTCAAGCTTGAGCTCTGGCGTCCCACGGTGACGGAGATCAATAACCACCTTTACACCGCCGGGTATCCTCTTTGCCATCTATTCCTCCGAAACTACACGGTCATAGCGCTCCTGCTGCAGCACTTCTAGCATAAGATCGTAAGGCGTCAAAGTCTTTGTCGACATAAGAGCCTTAAAGATCGATGGAGAACTACCGCTCACGAGCTTGACGCCCTTCTGGTTGAACTCCACAGGCGGGTGTGAGTTCCTCGCATTTACGTTCCAAAAGACTAGAGTAGGCATCTCGTAGCCAGCCTCTGCGTATAGCTGCCTGATATGCTCAAAGTTAGTCGAGTATCGGCATGCCGCATCGAACTCCATATCGCTTATCACAACCAGCTGCGTCGGCATCTGCTCCTGAGAGATCTGAGCCTTCTTAGCAGTCTGCAATATGCACTCGAAAGCTGCAACGAGATTGGTGTTCATATCCCAATCAGCTCTCTCGAGGTTTGAAATCCTCTCGAATAGGTTTCGACCCTTGATTTCAACCAGATCAGGCTTATTTGAAATCCTCTCGAATAGGTTTCGACCCTTGATTTCAACCAGATCAGGCTTAGCGGAGAAAGTCATGAAGTGATTGTAGAAAGGAGAGCCTGTATTACGCTCAGCAGCGTACATAGCGAGCGAGATAGAAGTGGCCATTGGCAATCTGTTGTTGCTGTTCATTGAACCGGAAACATCAGCCATGACTAGCATTCTCTGTCCTGCAACTATATAGTTTGGCAGGTTCTCCCACAGAACGTTAAGCGTCTCGTCGTTGCTGCCCTTATCGAAGTACTCTCTGACAATTTCGTAAGGGTAAGTAACTGCGGCGTTGATCTTCGCCTCGCCACTCTTCACCTTCTGGATGAAGCTGCTGTATCGATCACCATCACGCCTGCTGAAAGCCTTCCTGTAAACCACGGAAGCTCTCGAAG
>ERZ795058.3054-NODE-3054-length-18223-cov-5.432739_pt1 | contig 18223 bp, 12 predicted proteins | sample MGYA00375142_ERZ795058 | MGnify/ENA primary metagenome ERZ795058 (study PRJEB30187, sample SAMN05720210) | activated sludge metagenome | isolation source: anaerobic digester from wastewater treatment plant | place: Japan | collected 2015-04-20 ... | reverse complement strand
TAGGTGTTCCATGAAATAAGTAAACCTTTCCTGGAAATGTTCATAGGAAGGGGAATTTGCTTCCACTTCGAATAACAAATATTTTACCTTTCTTTCCCGGATGATTTGATTGATGATGGTAAGCATCGCTGGTTCGAGTTTGCAGCTGCCCGAAAAGCCCAAATTGATGACATTCAGGTTTTTCAGCCGGCCGAGAATCGAACAATAATCCATGCCGGGACGGGTGGCGCAGCCCCCCTGGGAAATTGATGTGCCGTAGACCAACATGGTTTCCATTTCGTCTTGGACAAATTCGAACGGCGCATCGTATTCCACTCCGATTTTTAAGTCCAGCAAAGCCTGATATAACGGAAAGTATAAGCGGTATGTATAAGGCTTTTTGTTGATGTCTTTGATCAAATCCAGTTCGTATTCGGCCTGGTTGATTTTCGATGAACTGACGAAGTACCATTTCTTGCCTTTTTTGACGTACAGACTGAAGCCGATGGTACCGACCGCTGTCATATGCGCCATATAGGCAGGTCCTGCCAGCTTGGCTTGGATTTTAATGAAACGGGAAGCAGTTCTGAATTCCAGGCTGTAACCGGCTGTGTGTTTTTTTAAGGTTTCGACGTGGTCGCTGACAAACGAATCGTCCAAACGGTTGAAGGTGCCGTTTTTTAAACCTTTCCCCAGCATATAGTTGTCGATGACTTTGCTGTCGACCTTAAACCATTTTACTTCCAGGTTTTTTTCCGAATCAAGTTCTTTCATGTTAGTATCGATTTCTCTGATGTCTTTTAAATTGCTCACGGTAAATCCCTCTTTTCTGCCTTTTATTGTAGCACAAAATATCCAAAAACCCAAGCAAAAACCTTTTTTCGGTGTTCTTTCTTTACCGGAAAAAGTAAAAATTTGCTGAAAACAAGCACTTTATATACTTTCTTGTGCAAAAAATTCTAATGTGATATAATAAATAAGAAGAGGTAATCCTTTATGATTGAAAAACTTAATATTGATATTATTAATTCGCTTACCCTTTCCGAACTCGACACCTTAAGGTATATCGACAACAACAAAGAAAAAGTCTACGAATTAAGCATCCAGGAATTGGCGAAAAACACCTTTGTTTCCACGGCTACGATTATGCGGTTGTGCAAAAAAATCGGTTTTTCGGGTTTTGCGGAACTGAAGTATCACCTTAAGGAAGAAATCAATTTAAGCAAACAAAACCGGAAATTTTTTACCTTTAAAGATATTTTGGATCAAAACTTGGAAGGCGTCATCAATACAATTCCGTTAATCGACGAGGGCAAAGTAAATGCCATCGTGGAATTGCTCAATAAACCGATGAATGTGCATTTCTTCGGCAAAGGTTTGACTTCGACCGTCTTGGAATACGGATCCAAATTATTGTTGAGCCATGCCCGAATCAATACCTTCTATCAGGATACGCATATTGCGCATATTGCGGCAGGGCTCATGACCAAGGACGACCTTTTGTTTGTGGCAAGTTTAAGCGGAAATACCCATCAGGTTGTGCGTATGGCCCAAATCGCCAAAAGCCGCGGAGCGGTAGTGGTGGCAATTACGGGCAGCAGCGACAATGCCTTATCAAAACTGGCCGACTATTGTTTCAACATTTATTCACTTAATCAGGTCAAAGACGATATCGATATCGTTTCCCGGATTCCGATTCTTTTTGTCTTGAACATTATCATTACAACCTATCTTAAAAACGAAGACCGTTTTAAAAAACCGCAGGTTGAAAGAAATTAGCAACTGTATCTCGGGGGGATATGGTTGCTTTTTTTGTTTTTGTCATAAATTTCATTTAATGTCATTAAATTTGATTGATATTTGGTTGACAAAAGAGTATAATTTATTACTGTAAAGGTTTTCACTTTGTCGAAAATTGGAAAAAAGGAGCATTTTTATGATTGCCAAAAACATACGAAACCACGCCCCTTATTATGTTCCGGGTGTTCCGTTAATTAAAAATGCCCATGTTGTTTATATGAATTGGGACGGGTTCGCTTATTACTATTTTGACGAATTGGTGCGGCGGGAAGTTAATAACTCAATGCCGACTTTGCAAAAGATTTTAAGCGAAGGTGTATCGTTTGCGAATTTACGCACGACGCTTCCTTCGATTACGAATCCTTGTCAGAACATGATTTTATCCGGTTCCACCTCGGCTGTTACCAAAAACATCTATCGTTATTATAACAAAGAGACCGACAAGGTCGTCCAGCAGCGCCGGGAAAATGCTAACAAAACCATTGCGCATGTTGCGGTGGAAGCGGGCATGCGCGTGGCGAGCGTGTCGCATTACCTGTTGGAAAATCTTTTAACCCAAGGTATTCCCGATACGTATTACATCAAATCGGACAACACCTTGCCGAGCGTAGTGGCCAGAGGCAGCGAAAAGTTCAGTGACGGTTTTGCCCGCCTTGAACAATTGACCAGACTTTTAACCGGTGAAAAGGTCAATACCGGTACCCAGATCATTTCCCGTATTCCGCTTCCGCAACTGACCGTTTTCTACCTTGAGGACCCTGATTCAATCGGACACAACGAAATAAGTCATTACGGGTATCCGGTAGCCCAAACCGAAGAACAAAGAATCGATAATGTCATCGCTTTACTGAAAGATTTGGACCAAAAGTTGGGAGCTTTCATCGAAGCATGCAAAGCCAAAGGCGTTTACGACCAACTGACCTTTTTCCTGACCACCGATCACGGTATGACACCGTTCGGTTTACGGTCCTCCGATGACGATAGCGATTACGGTACATCCAAAGTAGGCGAACTGAAAGCTTTCCTGAAACGTTACAACAGTTCTTACGAGTTCGAATTCGTCGATCCGGATAACCAACCGAAATCCGGAACGACCGTAGTCGGCGTGGGAGCCAATCTGAATTTGCAATTGACTTGGAAAAAAGGTATTACCGACGAAGAATTGGCCCGTTTAAAAACGGAACTCGAAAAAGAATATTATGTCGGAAAAGTCATGACGAGAAAAGAATTGGAAGAAATCGGCTACATGAGCGGGGCAGCTGATATGATTGTTACCCCGGCCGACAGGTACTGTTTCAGCAAACAGCCGTTAGCCATTTATATGGTTAGAGCGCAGCACGATTCCCTGCTTGACAGCGCGAACCTGATTTACGGCGCCATTTGGGGCAAAGGAATCAAGAAAAATTACCGTTATGAAGAAGCAGCATACAATTACGATTTCGGCGTTACGATGGCCGCCGCTTTGGGATTGGTAATTCCAAATGCCAACGGTATTGTTTTGGACGTCTTTGAATAATTTTCAATGTCATAAATTACATTTTATGTAATATATAAAAGATTGAAAAAATTTTGCAAAAAAAGTATAATAAAAATATAGACTGAAAAGGTTTTCATAATTAAAAAGATATTTTTGGAGGCTGTATGAAAAAAATATTGCAATGTTTTATTATTTTTATCGCTCTATTCGGACTATTTTCCTGTAAAGTTGATGAAGAACCGAAACCCGAAACCCCGACCGGAAGACAGCATGCATCTTACTATGTTCCGGAAGTTCCGTTGATTGAAGATGCTCATATCGTTTATATGAATTGGGACGGGTTCGCTTATTACTATTTTGACGAATTGGTGCGGCGGGAAGTTAATAACTCAATGCCGACTTTGCAAAAGATTTTAAGCGAAGGTGTATCGTTTGCGAATTTACGCACGACGCTTCCTTCGATTACGAATCCTTGTCAGAACATGATTTTATCCGGTTCCACCTCGGCTGTTACCAAAAACATCTATCGTTATTATAACAAAGAGACCGACAAGGTCGTCCAGCAGCGCCGGGAAAATGCTAACAAAACCATTGCGCATGTTGCGGTGGAAGCGGGCATGCGCGTGGCGAGCGTGTCGCATTACCTGTTGGAAAATCTTTTAACCCAAGGTATTCCCGATACGTATTACATCAAATCGGACAACACCTTGCCGAGCGTAGTGGCCAGAGGCAGCGAAAAGTTCAGTGACGGTTTTGCCCGCCTTGAACAATTGACCAGACTTTTAACCGGTGAAAAGGTCAATACCGGTACCCAGATCATTTCCCGTATTCCGCTTCCGCAACTGACCGTTTTCTACCTTGAGGACCCTGATTCAATCGGACACAACGAAATAAGTCATTACGGGTATCCGGTAGCCCAAACCGAAGAACAAAGAATCGATAATGTCATCGCTTTACTGAAAGATTTGGACCAAAAGTTGGGAGCTTTCATCGAAGCATGCAAAGCCAAAGGCGTTTACGACCAACTGACCTTTTTCCTGACCACCGATCACGGTATGACACCGTTCGGTTTACGGTCCTCCGATGACGATAGCGATTACGGTACATCCAAAGTAGGCGAACTGAAAGCTTTCCTGAAACGTTACAACAGTTCTTACGAGTTCGAATTCGTCGATCCGGATAACCAACCGAAATCCGGAACGACCGTAGTCGGCGTGGGAGCCAATCTGAATTTGCAATTGACTTGGAAAAAAGGTATTACCGACGAAGAATTGGCCCGTTTAAAAACGGAACTCGAAAAAGAATATTATGTCGGAAAAGTCATGACGAGAAAAGAATTGGAAGAAATCGGCTACATGAGCGGGGCAGCTGATATGATTGTTACCCCGGCCGACAGGTACTGTTTCAGCAAACAGCCGTTAGCCATTTATATGGTTAGAGCGCAGCACGATTCCCTGCTTGACAGCGCGAACCTGATTTACGGCGCCATTTGGGGCAAAGGAATCAAGAAAAATTACCGTTATGAAGAAGCAGCATACAATTACGATTTCGGCGTTACGATGGCCGCCGCTTTGGGATTGGTAATTCCAAATGCCAACGGTATTGTTTTGGACGTCTTTGATCGCAAATAATGGAGGTTGACCAGAAGTGAAACAAGTTAATATTTGTATTGCCGGAGGTGGAAGTACTTATACCCCTGGAATCTTAATCGGGTTAATCAAAAAGAAAGCATCGTTTCCCGTAAAAAAGATTATTCTTTACGATAACAACGAACGCCGATTGGAGAAAATGGGTCAATACTCGGAAATTTTGATGAAAGAATATTATCCGGAAGTCGAATTGATTTATACTACGGATATCACCAAAGCTTTTAAGAATATAGATTTTGTTTTTTGCCAAATCCGAACCGGCGGTTTCAAAATGCGCGAACTGGACGAAAAAATTCCCCTTCGCAACAATGTAATCGGTCAGGAAACTTGCGGACCGGGTGGTTTTGCCTACGGTTTAAGGTCGATTCGTGATATGATTGACCTTGTAAAGGCTATTAGAAAAGACAGCCCCGATGCGTGGATTTTGAATTACACCAATCCCGCGGCGATTGTCGCGCTGGCTTTGGACCAGGCTTTCCCCGACGATAAAAAGATTCTCAATATCTGCGACCAACCAATCAGCCTTTTGATGGCTTATGCAAGATTGTTGGGCGATATCGATTATAAAGACATGATACCGTATTATTTCGGTTTAAATCATTTCGGCTGGTTTACCAAAATAATCGACAAACGGAATGGCGAAGACATTGCACCGAGAATCAAACAATTGATTTTCCAAAACGGTTTTGCCCCTGCCGACAAAGAACAACGCGACCCTTCGTGGCTTGTGACTTACAGCGCGGTAAAACAGATGTTGGAATTAGATTCTACATATTTGCCTAATACTTATTTGCAATATTATTTATTGCCGAAAGAAACCATTGCCCATTTGAATCCAAATTATACGCGGGCCAATGAAGTTATGGACGGCCGGGACAAGCGGGTTTACGAACTTTGCGAAAGAGTAATCCGGCATCAGACAACCAAAATCGACGATTATGTCACCAGAGAACTTAATAAAAAAGATGCCCACGGGGAAATGATAGTCGAGATTGCGGAAGCGATTTTCCATGACCAAAACCGTTATTATGTCGTCATGGTTAAGAACAAAGGCATCATTCCCAATTTGCCGGAAGAAGCTATTGTCGAAGTACTTTGCACTTTGGGTGCCAACGGGGCATCCCCGCTCTATGTCGGACCGGTTTCGACTTACTATAAAGGCCTAATCGAACAGCAGTATGCGTTCGAACGGTTAACTTGCGAGGCTTATTTCGAAGGAAGTTACTTAAAAGCGCTTCAGGCCTTGACGTTAAACCGGATGGTCGTCGACATGGCACTGGCCAAAAAAATCTTGGACGAACTAATTGAGGCAAATCGGAATTATTGGCCGGAAATGAAGTGATAACATGAAGTTGATTGTGAATGCGGATGATTTTGGCTTTACCAAAGGGGTAAACAGAGGAATCATCGAAGCCCACAAAAACGGGATTGTGACTTCCAGTACCGTAATGGTGACTATGCCCAAAATCAGACATGCTAGGAAATTATCGAAAAAATACCCTAACCTGAAATTAGGTTTGCATTTGAATATGACACTCGGAAAACCGTTGACCGATTGTCCGAGTTTAGTGAAACCGAACGGAGAATTTTACAAACCCAAAGAAAATCCCGACGTCACCAAATTCCAAAAAGCGGAAATCAAACGCGAATTTTTGGCTCAGTACAATCGGTTTGTAAAACTTTTTCAAAAAAAACCAACCCATTTAGACAGCCATCTGTATGCCCACCAAATCTACGATGTGGTTAAAGAAGTGGTTTACGAACTGTCGGCCGAAAAAAATATCCCCGTTCGTGATTTAGAAACAACCAATTATAAAAAGGCCTTTTTTTTGGTCTGCTTTAAGGCTTTCGAACATGAAACGACGGACGACATTCTAAAACGTTTGGAAGCGAAATTTTCCGAAATGAAAGACGTGGAAGTAGCGGAATTGATGGTTCACCCCGCTTATATCGACGATTATTTATGTCATCATTCGTCTTACAATGTCCAACGTTCGCTTGAGCTTGAAGCATTGACCAGCAGTCGCATTAAAGAGATGATCCAAAATCACGATATTGTCTTAACGGACTTTGAGGAGGAAGCTTTATGTCGAAAATAGAATTATCAAATTTAACAAAAATATATGGCGAGCCGCGACGCAAAGGGTTGTTGCCGGAAGGAAAACGGGCGGTCAACAATGTCACGCTGACCATTCCGGAAAGGAGTTTTACGGTTTTGGTCGGTCCGAGCGGCTGCGGAAAAACTACGCTTCTGAGGATGATTGCCGGGTTGGAATCGATAACCATGGGAACCATCAAAATCGGGGATGTCGATGTAACGAATATTGATCCGGGCGATCGGGGAATTGCCATGGTTTTTCAGACTTACGCTTTGTATCCTCACATGACAGTCTGGAAAAACATCGAGTTCGGTTTGAAAAATGCCCGGATGCCGAGTTACGAAATCAACCGTCGCATCAAGGAAGTTTTGAAATTGGTTAACCTCGAAGAATACGCCAATCGCCGTCCCGCCAATTTGTCCGGCGGACAACGTCAGCGTGTAGCCTTGGCCCGAGCAATTGCCAAAAAACCCCAAGTCTTCCTGATGGACGAACCGCTTTCCAATTTGGATGCCAAACTCCGCTCGGCGATGCGGACGGAGCTGATTCAGATCCATGAAAAATTGAAATCGACCTTTGTTTATGTCACCCATGACCAGGTCGAAGCCATGACTATGGGCGATAACATTGTCGTCATGAATGAAGGGGTTATCGAACAAATCGGAACGCCGATGGAAATTCACGACGAACCGAACTGCGTGTTTGTCGCTCAATTCATCGGGGATCCGGGAATGAACATCCTGGTCTTGGACAACGGCAAACGAATCGGTTTTAGGCCGCGCAACATCCATTTTGTGGACGAAGAACATCCGGTTAAAGACGGTGACGTCGAAATAACCGGCGAAGTTTTGGCGATTGAAAACCACGGATCGGAATTTCTGTATTATATCGATATCGGCATTGGCAAAATTTATATCAAAGATGCCAGCCGGCAAATCAAAAAAATCGGCGAAAAGGTTAAAATGGTGTTGAAACGTCAAAATGTCTATGCTTTCGATGAAAACGAACGGAGAATTTATGACGAAAACGAGGTAAATAAAATATATGGATATTTTAGAGAAACTCGAAAATAGTTATAACCGCGAAGTACAGAAGAAAGTTTTGGCTCAACTGGACATTATTGACGCAGCAACGGAAAAATATCATCAAGAAAAATATAAATACCGTTCAATCTTCCTGGAACAAGCCAAACCGCTTCAAGACCAGTTGCAACGAGAAAAAGCTTTGCATAAGAATTACAAGAGCGAATTGCGCAACCAAATTCACAAAGTTAAATTTGAATACAAAGGGAAGATGGACGAAATCAAGGAAGACTACTATTTTGACCTTAAAGAAGCGAAACAATCGCTCGATTTGATTAAGAAAAAAATCCATCACAATTACCAAAAAGCCCGGCGGGAATACATGCAGGCCTATGCTTCCAGTCCCGAAGTTCTGAAAGCCAAACTGAACAAGTTTGACCAGGATTTTAAGGTTTACTACGACAAAGAAATCGCCGAGCTTACCCGTCAACGCGAGGAAACAATTTCTGATTTAAAACAAAAACACGTCGAACAGCTTGCAAAACTTAAAAAACAAATGCAAGGCGAAGTAGATGAAATCAAAAAAGCTTTCCTTAAGATTAACAAAGAGGCCTATAAAGCCGAAAAAGAAGCTAAAATTTCCCGACTTAAAAGTCAAATCAATGTTTTGAAACAGGAAATGAAAAAACAGGAAAAAGGGAATCGCTCTTTCCTTAAAACCCTAAAAAAAGAAACAAAGGCCGTAAAACAAAAAGCCAGAAGCGAAATCAGGAAAATCAACCGAGAAACTAGAAACGCAGTCAATAAAATGTCGGCCCAGGAAAGAAAAGAATTCATGGAGCTACAAAAATACATCAACGAAGATTTCCGCTTGCGCAGGAAAATAAAACTTGACCAAAAAGAAGCAAGCATCATGAAAAAAATCAACCCGGCCTATATTTATATTTTTCCGGCGGCTTTCGGCGAAGTGCTCTTTACTTTGCTCCCTTTCGCTTTCATGATTGTCGGATCATTGTTCAGAGTTAATCTGACCAACCTTTCCAAATCGAGATGGGTCGGTTTGCAAAACTTTGTCATGATTTTTACGAAAGACGTCGAATTTCAAAAAGCGATTTACAATACGATTATTTACAGTTTTATTACGGTCGTACTGCTGTCGGTAGTTACGATTTTAATGGCCGCTTGGCTTGCCAAAAACACCAAAATCCACAATTTGGCGCAAACGATGGTCTTTACTCCTCATATCGCTTCGCTTGTTTCCATATCCATTTTGTGGATTGCGATGTTAAATCCAAACGGTATTATCAACCAAGTTTTGGCAGTCTTTGGCATCAAAGGTCCGGCCTGGTTGTTGCAGGAAAATACTTCGCTCTTTTCGGTTTCGCTGGTTACGGTTTGGAAAGACATCGGTTATTATGTCTTAATTATAATTTCCGGTTTGCAGGGCATCCCCGCTTATGTCTATGAAGCCGCCAAACTCGACAAAGCATCGAAAATGCGGACTTTCTTCAGCATTACCATTCCGCTCCTTGCGCCAACCTTGTCTTTTGTCTTTATTACCAAATTTATCAATTCCTTTAAGGTGTTTGCCCCGATTGAAATTATGACGAACGGTGGACCGATGGGCTCATCGATGGTCTTGAGCTATTGGATCTACAAAGTCGGACGGATCGGTTTCAATTACGGCCCGGCCATGGCAGGCGCGATTATTTTGACAATCATGATTGCCATCTGCACCTTTATCAATAATCGTTATTTAAGAAAAATTGTCCGGTATTAAGGGGTGAGAGAATGGAATTAGAAAAAGTTTTTGACGTAACCGTAGAGGAAGACCATTCCTATGCTCCGGTGATTACCACTTTAACCGACCGGCAAAAACGGATAATCAAAATCCGCAAACGCATCAAATACTGCCTAAAAATAATCAACTACCTATTGTTGATCGGGGTCGGTTTGACCTTTGTTTATCCGTTTGTTTGGATGTTTGTCATGTCCGTGCGCAGTTACGATGAATCCATCCTTTTCTCCGGGGGTCTTTGGGTTAACGAATGGCACTGGGAAAACTATGTGGAAGCCTGGAATCGTGCCCAGTTCAGCAAATACCTCGGCAACTCCATCACTTACGCCGCTTTGGTTCTGGGTTTGCAGTATTTCTTTATTGTGCCGGCCGCTTATGCCTTTGCCCGGATGGAGTTTAAAGGCAAAGGATTTCTCTTCCAATTGAAACAACTCGGTATGATGTTGCCCGGAGAAGCGACTCTAATCCCGGTTTATTTCTTCTATTCCAAATTGGGGTTGGTCGATACTTGGACGGGTCTTGTCTTACCGTCGCTTTTCTCCATGTTCGGAATTTACATGTTTACCAATAACTTCAAAACGATTCCACAGGACATCATTGAGTCGGCGTTGATCGACAAAGCGAAAAACCGCCAAATCATGCTTCGAATTATGGTCCCAATGATCTTTCCGGTTTTTGTCACCCATTTCCTGCTGACCTTCATCTCCAACTGGAACAGTTATTACTGGGTCTTGGTTATGACCAACAGCGAAAAACTGAAGACTTTGCCGGTAGCGGTAAAAGGACTGTTGAAGGCGGACGGAATCTTGCCGCCATGGCATTTGGTTATGGCCGGTAATATTATGCAACTTGCGCCGATCTTGATTATGTATATTTTGGGTAACCAACAAATGAAACGCGCCATGATAGGCGGACGGAAGATTAAGTTTGCAGGAGGAGACAAAGAATCTCTGATTAAAAGAGGTGTCAAAGCCCTTGTCAGAAAACTTAATCGCACCAGCAAAGAAGTTATTTTTAAGGAGAGGTAACGATAAATGAGATTAAAAAGAAAATATTTGTTGATTTTTTTAGTGTCTTTGTCCTTGTTTGCCTTGGTATCCTGCGGAGGGGATGACGAAGAATACGAAGGAAACGGTGAAATCTATGTCGATAAGAAATGGGATATTTATCCTACCACCCACGATTTTACCAAACCAGTGGAAATAAACTTTTGGTCCGCAAACTCAGCAGTCGATATTCATGGTTCCACCATGGCCGACATGGTTGAAATGTTCAACGAATACCAAAGGAAAACTTATCCCGATTCTTACATCAAGGTAAATCCTTCTTTCCAAGGCGGTTATATTGTCCAAAATACCAAACTTCAGGCAGCCATCCCAGCCGGAACCAATCCGGAACTGGCCATGGTCGGAGTATCTTCATTCTCCATTTATGTCGATAACGTCATCGACCAACGGCAGATTTTCACCTATGACCAAATCCGGGATATTTACGAAGGATTCCTGCAATTTGCGATGTATCGCAACAAGTTTGTGGCTTATCCTTATTTTGCGGCGACGAATTTGCTTGTCGTCAACCGTACCATGATGGAAGCAACCGGCATGCATGTGCCGACGCCGGACGAAATATTGGCCGACCGGGAAAATTCCATTTGGACTTGGGATTATGCCAAACAGCTTTGGAAAGCCGCTTCCAAACCGGAAGAAGGTATTTACGGCTTGGCTTCGGGCGGTCCGGCTTTGTACGAAGCTTACTATACCCAAGGCGTGCCGATCTATAACGAAACAGCTACCGAACAGTACATCAACAATGAATACGGCAAACGCGCTTTCGAATATTGGCGCAGTTTGGTTGTGGAAGGCTGCATGTTGAATCCGGTTTTGGATCCGAACCACGGCACCAAAATTCAGGGAGCTTTCTCCACCGGAACCGTCGGAATGTATTTTGCCAGTTCATCAAGCCTAAAAACGATTTTTGAAAATGTTTATGAAAACCAGGTAGCATCAGGCAACGAACCTTTGTTTGAACTTGATGTCTTGCCACATCCGCGTAATCCGTATTTTTATTCCAACCAAAGCGGAGGCGGAATCATTGTCTTCAACAATAAATCCGATGTCAAAATCCGCGCAGCCGTCGAATTTCTGCGTTGGCTCCAAGCTCCGGAACAATCGGCTTATTATTCGACCAGAACCGGTTACTTGGCAACCACCAGATCGGCTACCCAAACCAAAACCTGGACCGATTATGCGCAAATCAATCCGTTGTTAGACCGGGCCATTTCGCTCATGGTTCTTACTCCGGTCAACGGTTTGAAAATCCCAATCGGCCGTGCCAAAGCGCTAGCCGACGATGATTTTTCGAAATACATCAAAGGTATTTATTACGACGATTGCACCCGCAATATCGATGAGGTACTCCGCGAATGCGCCGAACGTGTAGCTTATATTTTGGAATCGAATAGCTGGTAGATATTATGCGAATGACCAATCCCCAAGATTTAATCACAGTCAGTATTGTGGGAGCCGGCTCAAGAGCAGGTGCCTACATCAACGCTTTGGAAGCAAATTATCACGGCAAATTTAAAGTTGTGGCGGTTGCCGAACCCCGGGCGGAAAGGCGGAAATATTTCCAAGAAAAGTATCAGATTCCCGATTCCATGATCTTTGGCGGATATGAAGAGTTCATTAAACAACCGCGTTTATCGGACATCGTTATCATTGCCACTTTGGATGACATGCATTATATTCCGACCATTGATGCCATCAAAAAAGGGTATGACATTATTTTGGAAAAACCGATTGCCATGACCGTCGAAGAAACGGTGGCCATCGGCGAATACGGAGCCAAGCATCCGAATCAGTTGATTGCAATCTGTCATGTCTTGCGGCATTCGCCGTTCTTCCGGAAAATCAAGGAAATAATCGATTCGAAAGAATTGGGTAATGTCATCGATATCCAGCATAACGAAAATGTCGGTTATTACCATTTTGCCCATTCCTATGTGCGGGGCAATTGGCGTAACACCAAGATTTCCGCACCGTTTATTGTTGCTAAATCGTGCCATGATTTGGATATTCTCTTATATTTGCTGGGCGATAAACACTGCCAAAGAATCGCTTCGCTCGGCAGTCTGACTTTCTTCAACCATGACAATTACCGTCCCGATATCATGGCTCCCCGCTGTGCGGATTGTTCCATCGAAAAGGACTGTCCTTATTCAGCTTTGAAAATATATTCTTCGGGTAAAATCAGGAGCGTCGTTTTCGATACTTCCACCGAAGAAACCCTGAGAAAAGAACTAGCAACCAGCAATTACGGCCGGTGTGTTTTCGCCTGCGATAACGATGTACCGGACCATCAGGTTACCATTCTCGAGTTCGAAAAAGGCGTTCATGCGACTTTCAACTTGAGTGCTTTCACCGATAAGATTCACCGCTCCATCAAAGTGATGTGCGAATACGGCGAAATCAGGGGTATCGAAACAACCAAAGAAATCGAGATTACCCACTTCGGTACCAACGAAAAACGCATCATTACCCCGCAAATGTTAGCCGGCGGACACGGCGGAGCGGATACCGGATTTATCATCAATTATATGGAAACTTATTTGAATAATAAACCTTTTGATTCAACTTTGGCCATGTCCATTGAATCCCATGTCATGGCGTTTGCGGCCGAAGAATCGAGACTTCAAAACGGAAAGATGATTGATGTCGCTAAGTACCATCAATCAATCAAAGATAAAACGGAAGGAAGGAAAATAGGATGAAAAAGTTAAGTTTATTTTTGGTTTTTGTATTGCTGCTTGGGGTAATGTGCGCCTGCAACAAAGGCAATAAGGATAACGACGGGGATGGCGACGGCGACGGTGACGGAGGAGGGGGCGAAGTCGTACTTTATGACTTAAAGATTGACCTTCCTACCACCGAATTGTTGCCTGATGCCACCGACATTCAGGTTGTCGTAGGCGCTCCGGAATTGATGATTGTCGAAGTTGTTTTGGATACTTATTACTACTTCCATTACGAAACAATGTCGGGTTATGAGTATATCAAAGTCTTCAACAACACCGATCACGATTACAATCTGAAGGGACACAGAGTCGTTCTATCTAACCCTTACCAAGGACAAAACTGGGAAAACGAAGATTGCCGGAAAGGCAACAAAGTCTTGGCAACCGGATACCTGTTTATGGGTTTGATTGACGAAGACTTCATCATCCCAAGCTTGTCTTATGCGCTTATTTGGTTAAAACCATATTATTGGACGGTCGGTTCGGGAACCGATGCTTACAACAAGCCGTTCAGCGCCGCAGTTATCCATAAGGATAATTCCGATCAAAAAGGCGCAATTTCCCAAACGATCGATGATTTTAAAGAGTTTTGGAAAATCGACAAATCAAAGAACAATGTTTACGAATTAACCAATATGGGTATTGTCGGAATCAGACCGGAAGGGGGAACCGACGGAATGTTCCCGATCTACTCGCCGGGTGCCGGTACACCTTATACCCATCTCAACAGTTCGCTGCTTCGGTCGATTGAAATCCAAAAATTCAACGATCAAAACGGAACGGCTTCCATCAGCCTTCTCAACAAATATCAAGATTTGCCGGCCGAAAAACAACAGAACCCAGATCCGGTTTACGGCAAAAAATGCTTCAATGTTATGGAAATCCGTCAAAACGAAACGGTAGTCGACGGTTACTATTACGAAAATGTATGGCAATATTTCGATCCGATTGTCAGAATCAATTTCTGCGGACGCATCGATGTCTCCAGCATGACCCCGGGACAAACTTATGTCGATTTCAAAGCAACCGGTAATCCGGGAGTAGCCGGTTGGCCGAACACGATGGGACTCCAATTCAGACCTCCGCTAGAAGGGGAAAGATTGATGCAATGGCAATTGCCGGTTCGCGAACTCAACAAATTCAAACAATATTTGGATCCGGACCAATATGCAATGCTTCGTTTTTCGGAAGAAGAATTAACCAATTACCGTTTTACCCAAAAAACAATTAAATTGATTAAGAATCCGGCTGACGGATTGGATTTGATCAATTGGCGGACCGATGAAGTGGAAAGCGAAGGACGTCTTACTTCGGCTGCTCCTAACAGTATCAAAGCCATCAATCTTATCAAACCTGGGATTTAACAAGCGAGTATCGGTATGAAAGGCAAACGTTTGATAATTGCCGGTATCCTTTCCTTGGTTATAATCGGTGTGGTCTTGGCTTTAGTTCTTGTCAAGCCGACGAAATTCACCGTTTTATATGCCAACGGCCAAATGGGACTGGCCACCTCTAAAAAACTAGACAAAGTTGAAATCGACAGCCAGGAAGTTTCCCTTTATCAAACGGTATTTGGCGAAATCGAACTATGTTACGAAAGTCTTTACTTGGACAACAGTTACGACAATCAGATAATTCTCAATCAGAAAAAGGTTCTTCCTTTGCAAAGTGCCAAAGAAGAACTGGGAAGTTACGTCCAAAACAAAGTCAAAATCCTGGGTCTGAACGTTGTGGACGGTTTGCTTTCGATTGATTTCCGAAGCGGTCAAAGGCTAAGCGATAATTACAATACTTTTTCGCTGCGCAATATTTACCTGAAAATCGGCAACGAGGAAATTTGGTCCGACGAATTCGGCAAAGACGAGTACTTTAACGAAAGCCTCAATTTCGGGGAAAACAACCAAAATCCGGATTACCGTTTCAATTACCGCCTGTCCCGCGTTCTAACTTTTACGGTTAGGCCGGATTTGCTCGATTGTTCCGGCACGCTGCTGGACGGAAACAGTTTGGGCGAAAATTTCACCGTGAAATATCAAAATAAAACATTTGACTATGCCAACGAAAGTTTGGTTAAGGTCGATTGCAATATTTCCGAAGGTCAAGCCGTTTCCGATACGATGCTGCTTAACGTCACAAAAGATGATTCCGTCATTTCGCTAACCGTTAAAATGGACGGTCTTGCGATCCCGAGCACTCTTTTGCTCAGCAAAAATGCCTGGGCAGAAGGCGACCACGTCTTGGAAATCGAAGCCAAAAACAAACACGGGTTTTCTTTAAACCGCTTGATTTCCTTCAAGCTTGCCGAACAACCGGTTAATCTTTCTGAAGTAAATTACGATATTTACCAAATCGGGGTTACCGATAGGCTATATAATGGAATCGAACAACTCGGAACCAAAACCAGCGATCTGAAAGATTTGACCGGTTCCTTGGGCGAGGGCTATCTGGAGGTCGGTTACTGCGAGTATCCGGTAATTACTTTTGTGGTAGAAAAAGGCCCGAAAACTTACTTTTCCTGGGTGGGCCAGGTTCCTGCGGGCCGTACGGCTTTCATGCAAATATTCAATTTTGCAAAAGGCATCTGGGAAACCGTATCCACAAAACTATCGGAAAAAGAGGAATCAATCCAACTAGGTTTCGATTACCAAGGAATTGCCGATTACGAAAAAGAAAACAAGATCTATTTTCGGGTTTCTTCGGCGTTTACGGATTATGCCAAAATTCTTGCGACCCATCAAATCTTTCACTGGACCGATATCCAATACATTGTGCGGACACTCGCGGCTTCTGCGCCGGGTTCTTACATGTACAGAAGGGCCGAACAGTGCTTAAACGAAGTTGTCCAATTCATTATCGATGAATACCGAAACAATAATTTGGCATACCTTGCCTATACCGGCGACATGGTCCAACAGCAGGTATGGGGAAACGAAGACGAATGGACAAGTTTTGTGGATTTCGTCTTGGAACCGCTGCTAAGTGCCAATGTTCCGTTGGGAGTTTCCAGCGGCAACCATGATGTCGGAGGAGTATCTTCTTATCAAAGCGAAGGTTCCAATGGCTTGGACAGCGCTTTGACTTATGAATATTTCGGCAAATACGCAGGTGAAGATTTGTTCAAGAATTTGCCGTATTACGGCGGTTCCTTTGAAAACAACCGCAGCCATTACGATTTAATTACCGTGAACGGCCATGAATTCTTATTCCTCTATTTGGGCTGGGGTTCCTCGATTCCGAATATTCATGTTTCCAGTAAGGATATCAACTGGGCCAAAGGAATTCTTGAACAATACCCCGACAAAACGGTCGTTCTTGCCACCCATGAATACATGGGCAACAAAAGCAACCGTTCCCTAACCGGAAATCAGGTTTTCAATGAACTGGTGAAAAAATACCCGAATATCCAATTTGTCATCAGCGGCCATATCAACGGGTCGAGTTACCAAATCGACAAAATCGATGATGACGGCGACGGTATTTATGATCGCCGTGTCCTCCAAATCCTAACCGACTTCCAAGAGGAAGAAAGCCTGTTCGGAGCCAGTTTCCTAAGAACCATCGGACTCGATTTTGTCAACAATTATCTTCACTTCAACATCTATTCGCCATACTTTAAGGATTACGATATTTTTGTCAACGACAACAAAGAATACGTTAAAGCTTCCTCGGAATTCTATTACGCATTCGATTTAACGGGAAGCGGCTACGGTTTAATAACCGATTATTTTGGATAGGTAAATATTATGAGCAAAGTTGAACATGAAATTCGCAATATCGACGGAGAAATCATCGATTTCACCAAAGATGATTTGGCCGAAAAACTGACGTATGAATCCGCCAATTTTATTCGCCGAATGATCGCTTTTCTGATTGATTTGGTTTTTATCGTTGTGATTTGGTATTTATGTACCAAACACCAGTTTAAACAGGTTGATGAGTTTATCGAGAATTTGGGTCTCAACGAAGCGGATTTTACGGACGCCGAGAAATTGAAACAGTTTGCGGATTTGGTTGGTCAACTGTATCTGAAACTCTTCTTAACCTTTATATTCGTTCAAACCTTATATTTTACTTTAATTCCTGCCATTATCGGCAACGGACAATCAATCGGGAAATTGGTTGCGGGGATCGGAGTTGTGGATTTGGAAACTTTGGAGGAAATCTCGCCCATTAGATTGGTCTTTCGGGAATTTATCGGCCGGGGCTTAGTCGAAACGGTACTGATAATACCTCTCATCATTTCCTTTTTCATCGCTTTTTTCCGCGACGATTCCCGTTCGTTGCATGATTTGATGGCCAAAACCGTGGTAGTTAAACTTGATCTGTATGATATAGATTAAGTTTGATTAATAAAAAATTATAGTAGAAAGGAAAGAATTATGAAGAAATTTTTGGGTTTATTATTACTTGTATCTTTTTTCGTCCTCGTAGGATGCAATCCTACCACAACCAAAGTTAAAGTTTATTTCAATTTGAACTATGAAGGCGCACCGGAAGCCGAAAGCGTTCTAGTAGAAAAAGGTACCAAGGTCACAAAACCTGCCGATCCTGTTCGCGATGGCTATGACTTTAAAGGTTGGTTTAAGGATCCGGCCGGAACGGAAGA
>ERZ795058.3047-NODE-3047-length-18264-cov-24.949366_pt1 | contig 18264 bp, 9 predicted proteins | sample MGYA00375142_ERZ795058 | MGnify/ENA primary metagenome ERZ795058 (study PRJEB30187, sample SAMN05720210) | activated sludge metagenome | isolation source: anaerobic digester from wastewater treatment plant | place: Japan | collected 2015-04-20 ... | reverse complement strand
CTTGCTTGATAGGCTCGACCGTCCGGAGCACAAACGTCAACGTGCCCGCATCGCGATTCTTTACACGCAGGCCCACTTCAAACGTATCGCCGAGCGCCCGCCGTCGCCCGCCGTCCGTGGGCGCACGTAGCGTGAAGGAGTCAATCTTGAGACGCTGCGCCCACAGCGGCGTGACCAACATCACCAGTGTCAGTACGCAGAGACCGTGTTTTTTTACACTCCTGAGATTCAACATGTGGTTTCTCCTGCTAGGCAGATACGCGCTTGGTCCACACCCATCCGGTCGTGGGTTTGCGGTTCGGCCACACCAGGCTCGCCAGCAGCGCGGTGACCAGACACGCAATGAGTCCGGCCACGCCGTACAGCATGAGATGGGGCTTCCACGGCAGCGGACAGAACGCGAGCGTGAAACAGACCACGTAGTTCACAATCAATCCGAGAACGGCGGCGGTGCCGCCCACGCGCGGCGCGAACATCCCCAGCAAAAACAGACCGGTGATGCCCGAAGTGAGAATCCCCAGGAACTTGTAGAAGGTCTCTTGCATCGACTGGATATCGGCATGCGCGAAAAGCAGTGCCAGCCCCAGCGCGATGATGCCGCCGATTACGGTCAACCCTTTGCCCCAGGCTACGAGCTTCGCGTCACTGGCCTTTTCGCGTTGGAAGCGCAAATAGAAGTCGGTGGTCAGCGCAGTCGCCGTGGCGTTGAGATTCGCCGCCAACGTTGTGAGTGTCGCCGCGAAGATGGAGGCCAGTAGCAAACCGCCGACACCCGGCGGCAGGCCGGTCGCGATGAACACCGGGAAGATCGCGTCGTTCTTGGCAATCGTCACATCCAAACGCTCCGGATGGCTGCTGAAGTAGGTAAAGAGTCCGGTACCGATCGTGTAGAGCAGGGGGCCGGAGATAAACGTGATCGCGACGCAAAAGAGGATGCTGCGCACCGCCGAGCGTTCGTCCTTGGTCGTCATGAAACGTTGCAGTACGCACTGGTCGCTGGTGTAGGAGTTGAGGTTCGAGACAAACCCGCCGATGAGCATGACCCAGAAGACCGGTGCCGTCAGATCCCAAGAGAAATTGAACACGTCGAATTTGTTGTGTTCCCGCGCGATCGAGAAGAAACCCGACCAGCCGCCATCCGTCCCCGCGATCAAGATTGCCACCGTCACGGCGATACTGGCGATCAGGATAATGCCTTGGTAAAAATCGCCCCACACGATCCCTTTGATCCCGCCGGAGATGCAGTACAGAACCGAGATAACGGTCAGTCCGATGATTGTCGTATCCAGCGGAATCGCGGCGATCTCCGAAACCGCGAGCGCGGGCAGAAAGACTACGAGCGCGGCGCGGAACAGCATGAAGCCCGAGAAGGCGGCGCTGGCAAAGAGACGGCAGGCGAGATTGAAACGCGCTTCCAGATACTCGTATGCGCTTGTTAAATTCAACCGCCGGAAGAACGGCAGATAGTAACCGGCGATAATCGGTACGATCAACAGCTTGCTGAGCACAACCGTGAAATAGGACCAGTTGAGCAGATAGCTGACGGCCGGCCCCGCGATCAGCGAGATCGCGCTGAACATCGCCGCATAGATGCTGACACCGACCGCCCACCACGGCAACTTGCCGTCGCCTTTGAAATAGGAGTCGGCGGACTGTTGCTGCCGACGCGACCTGACCATCATCACGGCAGCGGCTATGAGTAGGCAGGCGATATACACGGCCAGCACCACATAGTTGATCGGCGAGAAACGTTCCGTCCGCACCAGCCTGGCGCGCCAACACGGGCCGGACGTTGCGCCGTCACGCTGGCACAGCAGGAATGAAGAATCAGAGTCGGGCAGCAGAACCGGCGGCGCGCTCCACGCGCCATCGGGCACGTCACCGAGTTCAAACCATTTGGTCGTCACCGTGTGGTAGGCCAGCAACTTGGGCGCGCCTGCGGCATCACGGGCGGTCAGCAAGAGGTGTTGGTGGCCCATCGGCAACACGGTTTCACCGGTCAGCCGGTACGTCTGCGCCGGGGTGCCGTCAACCGATGGCGGCGGCAACGGCTTCCAGGTGCCAACAAGCTCACCGCGCGCGTCAAGCTCAGCTTCGTAGCCTACGGTGCCGCCGGCGTCGGCCGCATCGGTCTCGAACACAAACAAGGCGCGCTTGATTTTGTCGGTGTTCTGGCGGCAGCTTACGGGACGCCGAAACGTCTCCGGCATTGAGGCCGGGGGCGCTTCTGGGCGCGCGGCAAGCGCCGCCGCCGGCACGTCTTCAGGCTTCGCCTCCTGCCACTCGATCTGCACAGAAGCGTGACAGAGCGCGACGCTTCCTAAAAGCGCAATCCAGCAGATCCGTAGCGCACGGCTCATCGAACCTCCTCCCAATCATAGGAAAGACGGATGATCTTTGGCGAACCGCCACTTCCCCGTTTGTACGTCACGACATGGAATTGCGTTTTACCGTCTTGCTCGCGCCAATACGGCATGGCGTAGTAGCCGTCCGAGACCTTGTTGCCCTCGTCATTGTTCAGGATCACATGACGCTGGATTGCCAACGTCTCCGGATCAAACCGGAACAGGCTCAGGCGCATCGGGGTCTTGGGCGCCAAGAAGTTTCTGCCCAGCAAATACCAGCGACCGTCTCTGGTAAAGACGCGCGGACGGCCGACATGGCTCGTGATCTCGTCACACGTCTTGGCCACATTGACCTTGCGCGTCACATGAAATTTCGCGTCGGCATACGCCAGCCACTGGCGGGCGTCATAACCCCGCGCGGCGATGATGAAGCCGTCGCCGTGGGGCGCGAAGGAACTTTCATTGATCGAGACATTGCCCACCAATTCGCGCGACAAGCTCTGCACGAAGCGCCACGAGTGGCCGTTGTCTTCGGAACGGATGACATCTACGGAGCCCGCCAACGAGCGTGACGGCTGCTGTGAAAAGACCCCGCCGGTCAGGTTGGTGAAGGTCATCACCAGCATCCAAGTGGTCTGCCCGCGCGTCACAGCCTCAAACGCATATCCGTACTCTACGCCGTCGACGATGCCCACGCGCGTCACCGGGTCGAAGGTCTTGCCGCCGTCGTTTGATCGCGCCACTGCCAGTCCGGTGCGGCTCGGTTGCTTGTTGCGCTGCGCGTCGATATAGGTGGCGATGTCACCGTTGGGGAAACGCACCCACTCGCCCATCTGCATGATCTCGCCCGGTATGGTCGCAATCGTCGAACAGGCCTTGACGGCACCGCTCGCGCCGTCGATCCGCAAGAAATCCAGCACCGCACCGGTATCGGCCGCGTGCGCTTTCCCTCGTTTGTACGAAATCAAGACCTCGTTGCCGAGATCCAGCACTGCCGGAAACGCCAGATACGGCTGCGCTTCTCCTTGCCGGTCGGCGAGCACCGTCTCCTGCTTGTTTTTCGGCACATCGTATGCCCAAATTCCAGCCGCCAAAAGCAAGGCGGTCCCCAACACAGTTTTACGTTTGTCCATCATTTTTGTCCTTTTAACGCGTCATTCTCGCGCACGATGCCTTGCTCGCGCATACGCGCGGCAAGTGCCTCATATTGCGCGTCCGTGAGCGGTTCGTAGGGCGGCCGCGCCGCGCCCACATCCAATCCGATGAAACGCACCATGGCCTTGCGGTGCGACCAGTTCTCGCTTTCCGTCAGCAATTCCAACACGCGGTTGGCCTCGGCCTGCAAGCGTATTGCCGACGCGAAATCACCTTGTGTCATGGCGTCGAACATACGGGTGAAGTGGCGGGGTACGACATTCTGCGTGGTGCCGATGCACCCCGCGATGCATCCCGAGGAAAACGCCGGTACGAAAAGCGGGTCCATCCCAGCGAAAAAAATCGCTGGGTGCGCCAGCCGCCAGATTAACCGCTGCAGTGCATAAAAATCGATGCCCGTGTATTTCATGCCCATCACATTCGGGATGTCAAAAAGGCGGGCGTCCCGTTCCGGGTCCAGTGCGGTGCCGGCCGTTGCATAGATCAGAAAAGGTAATCCCGTGGCTGCGGCGATTTTGGTGTAGTGCCGATGCGCGGCCGCGAATGTCTGTCCGAAATAGACCGGTGCCACCGATGAGATCCAGTCGGCTCCAGTCTTTTCCGCATGGCGCGCCAGCGTGACCGCGTCATTCGTATTGATGCAGCCGATATGCGCGATGATGCGCATGCGCCCGGCATTGGCGCGCACCACGGTTTCCAGCACATGTTTTCGCTCCGCGAGGGTCAACAGCAGCCCCTCGCCGGTGCCGCCGGTGACATACAGGCCGCGTATGCCGCACGCGGCGTAATAATCAACCTGCTGTTCGAGCACGGCGACATTCACCGTGTCTTTTTTTGTGAATGGGGTCATCAGCGCGACATACGCGCCGGCCATATCTTTGAAAACGCTACCGTCCGGCACTCGCGCCGGCACGCCTGTTTTTCGATTCATGGGGTTACTTTCTTGGATGTTGCCTGAGTCGGAAGTTCCAATATCCAGGCTTGGTTTTGAAGATAACTCGGAGGGTTGCTGTGCGGCACGCCCACATCGTGAAGAATCGTTTTCAGCCCACGCAGTTCATTGTACGCCGCATAGACGCTCGGCGGCGGACAGGTTTCATCCGCCAAGCCGATCAGCACACGGCACTCGCACCGCACCCGCGAGGCGAAGTGACCGGCATCGTAGTACGCCACAGTGACCGCCACCGCCGCGCGGTCTTCGGGTCGCGCGCGCTCCACGAGCATGGGCCAGCTCACCCGACGGCCTACGCGGCCGGCGAGCATATCGGCCATGGCGGGCTGGCAGAAGAGCGCGCGAGAGAAGACCGGCGTCAACGCCGTCAACATCATGCCGATCCCGCCGCCTTGGCTCCGGCCGAAATAACCCACGCGCGTGCGGTCGGCCTCGGGACGCTCCAGCACCCACAGCACCGCGCGGCGGATGCCCAGCAGGGGATCGTGGTAAAAATAGGTCGTGCGGTCGGTGTAGCCTGCGTAGCGATGGTTTTCATAAGCACTGTTCAATTTAATGCCGGCCACATCATCCGCATAGCGCCGATTCTGCTCGTCGTATTTCCGGCGCTGGGCCGCGGCATCCGGCCCCGGCTCGAAGTCGTGAATGTTTATGACCAGCGTGATGACACGGTCGTCATCGGGCCGCGCCTCCGGCGCATGTGCGCCCGGTCCGGCCCACGGCACCGTGACGCGCACGGGGAACGGCCCGCGCGAGCGATTCGCCGGAACGCTCAAAAACCCATGCACCCGCTTGCCGTTGAAGGTCGCGAAACTCACACGCGAAACCTCGGTAGCGTCCGTGCAGGCCGACGCGAGGCGCGTAACGCGCGCATCCAGCGGAACCTCCCGATCCAGCCGCGCGATCTCACCGCGCCAGTAGGCGTCGAAGTCCGGCGGCGGCCCGCCCGATCCCAGGCGGATGCCGCATGGATCGAAGGCGATGCCGTACACGGCGGGCTTCACTTTCTTCTGGCCATCCAGCACGGCGCGGCAGCGCAGAAAGCCAGGATGGTGCAACGTACCGCGCCACACGAATGGATTGTCGTGCGCCAAGGTCAGCTTCTGCACGGCCAGACGGTTGGTGCCGAAGTCATCGACCGTGAACGAGACGGTGCCGGTCTTCAGCAAGCCGCCCTGCGCATCGTTGATACGCAACGTCACGGTTATCTCTTCGCCGCACGCATAGACCGCAGACGGCCGGTCGGTCGAGAACGTGATTGTCGGCGCAGACGGCGCTCCGCGCAAAAGCCCAGCCGATGCGAGAACAAGGCACAGCACAGCCGCATGCGGAGTTAGCAGGTAGGATTTAGGATTTAGGAGTTGAGCTTTTTTCACTTATTACCTCTTACCCATTACTTCTTACTTCTCTGCACTGATCCTTTCAATCGCGACGGCATCCGCGACCACCACGCCGTCTGTGCCGTCGGTCTCAATGCGGACTTCGGCTGGACTTTCCGGGCGTAGCTCCACGGTCGCCAATTCGTGCCACAGGCCCGAGCCCTGCCGCATGTCCACGGCCACTTGGAGCGTGCCGTGCGCGTGCCGGATTGTCACCGGAACTGCTCCGGCGCGTCCGTTCCAATAATAATTCCAGATCATGCGGATGCGGTACATGCCCGCCTGTTGCACCGGCAGCGCGTAAGCGGCCCAGGTGTCTGCGCTGCCCTGTTCCGCATATCGGAACCCGCTACCGACATGATCGCCGTTTTCGTGCAGCCCCTTTTTCCACTCTCCGTGAAAGGTCACCTGCTCCGCGTCCGCGTCATCGATGATTGTCCATCCCGCCTGCGTCGGATCCGGACGGCCCGGGAAGGCACCGCCGATGCACGCTTGCAGTTCCGCGACGCGCGCGGGATCGGCGGCTAGCGCCTGCGGTTCCAGCGCGTGCCGTCGACAGAGCGCCGCCGCATAGCCGACGGCCACGCCCATCTGTCCGGTGGTGTTCATCACGCGCGGACTGGCGTGCCCCACATGCGTGGCACTGAAACACCGTCCTGCCATCAGCAAGTTCTTGATGTTGCGCGAGTAGAGTGCGCGCAGCGGAATCCAGTAGCGTCCGAACAATGGCTGACGACTCATCGTAAGGAAATCTGCGCCGCCTGCGTGTTCGTGAAGGTCGATCGACCATGTGCCTGTGGCCACCGCGTCGGGGAAGGGCGTCTGCTCGCGCACATCGTTTTCTGTCAGGATCACATCGCCTAGCAACCGCCGCGATTCCCGCTTGCCTAGATTATAGGGGACAAAATCCAGCACCCGGCGCGCATGTTGCGGATCGCGTTTGGCCAAGCTGAAGCTGCCGTAGATCACGCGCAGCAAATGGTCGCGGATTGTCTCGCCTTCCGCGATGATGTCGTGGTCGAGCCCGTACTCCCAGTTCCACTCGCCCTGCGTGGCGACCACGCCTTGCGCGGCGGGTTCGGCCCATGGCAGCGGGCCGAACGGCACGGCGGTGTTGGCCGTCATCGAGGTCCACATCAGGCTGCATCCCAACGTCTGGCCGTCCGACACGGCGGGCGCCATGCTTTCGCCGAACTCGTCCGCCGCCTCGCGTCCCATGCGGTAATCCGCGCCCGCCCAATAGCCGATCCAGCCGTCGCCGGTGGCATCCACAAAGAGCGGCGCGGCGAACCGCGCCGTCGCGCCGGTCTCAACCTGCCGCGCCGTCACGGCGGCGATGCGATCTTCGTCCACCGTTCGTTCCACGCCGCACGCCCGCCATCCCGTGTAAAGCGCTACGTTCGGCTCGTCCTGCACCAGCCGCATACGCGCCCGATCAGAGAGCGCCGCGCCGGGCTCACGGTTCATGAAGAGGTTGCGCACTTCGCGCACCAGCGGGTGGCGCGCTTCGCCGCCGCACCAGACACGCACCTCCTGGCTGGCGTTGCCGCCCAGCATCGGCCGGTCATGCAGGAGCGCGACCTTGAGTCCTTGCCGTGCGGCAGCCAGCGCGGCGCAGGTGCCCGCGATGCCACCGCCGACAACTACCAGATCAAAGGAGTACTGCGGCATCGCTGGTTCCACCGGAGCCGCAACAGCCTCCGGCGGCTGGTCCCCGCGCGTGAAGGCCACGCCGGCGCACCGCCCGTCAAACCCCGTGAGATCGCGCAACGCCACGCTGATCTGCGCGGAGGCGGGTTCGATCTCGCCGCCGTCAACCCAGCCCCAGGCGTCCGGCGCGATACCGAAAACCGGCGCGAGCGGGCGTCCGTCGATCAACACGTGAAACTGACCCGGCGGCTCCGCGACACCCGGCACCCAATTGCGCGTCCGCACCCAGACACGCCAGCGTCCGGCTGCGGGCAGCGTCACATCGGTTTGCGCGTCGACGACCGGCACCCCGAGCCCGTGCGCCAGCAGATAGGGTGCGCCTACGATTTCGGCGAACTGGGTGTCGAGCGACCAGCCGCCTTTGCGCACAAAGGCGGCGGCCAGCACATAACAAACGTCGTGTTTAGTTTCAGGTTTCATGCGATAACACGCCTCCAGTCCTGTGGGCAGCGTTTACGCCGCCGGGCAAGCGACGCTTGCCCCGTAGCCGTACTCACCGTATTTGGATCATCGTTCCACCACTCTTGGTTAAGATGCGGCCGTTACCCAGTACAGTCGCGCCGTCGGCGGTTCCCGTGCGCAATGCGCCGTTGAGCCGCACGCCGTCCACGTAGATGTACTCCAGATACGGCGTGGAAGTGTTATCCAAGATCACCGTCGAGCCGGTCGACAGGTAGAGTGAGGTCACGCCTTCCGTGCGCACCGTGTTCAGACGCTTCAGCGATACCGCATCGACCAGTACCGTGGCGGCCAGATTTTCAACCGTGGTGGGCAGACCGACGAACGCGAGCGTGTGCTCGCCCCGCGTCAGCGTCACGGGCACCTCGACTGGCAGGAAGCCGTGGTAACCGTCATGGGTGACCGTGTGTACGGTCATGCCGTCCACGCGCACCTCGACATTACGCATCCAGCTCGAAAAGCCGTTGCGCGTGGCCTGCTCGAACGACAGTACATGCGGGCCGGCGTGCTCCACGCGGAAGGTCGTCTGGATCGAGCCCTCGCGGATGAAAGCCGTCACGCCGCCGTTGGTCGTGTAGGTGGTCGGATCAGAGAATGCGCTGCCGTTGGTCTGGATGCCGCTCGTGTTGTTGCCCGAGAAGATCCAGCCGGTTTCGTTCGGTATGTAGTTGTGTCCATACTCATTGAAGGTGTCCGGCGCGTAGATTTCAAAGCTGCCATTGGTCACGGCGACCGGGGTCTCCGCTTCGACTGCCGCGAATTGTCCGCCCTGCACCTCGTCGTCAAAACGTAGCGCCGGGACGCCGATCAGCCGCACGGCATCGATCAGCACGGTTGCATCGTTATATGAGCAAGGCAACCCTTCAAACGTCAAGGTGTGCGTCCCGGCTGTCAGCGACACCGTGATCTCAACGGGCAGGAAACCATGCAACTCAACACCGTGCGTGATGGTGTAAACCTTCACGCCGTCAATTTTCACCTCCACGTTGCGCGCCCAGCTCGAATAACCGTTGCGCGTGGCCTGTTCGAAGGAAAGGCGATAGGTGTCGTCACGCGGCACGCTGAACTCACGTTGGACCGTCCCCAGTTTCACGAAAGCCGTTACTGTGCCGTTGGTCGTATGGTAGTCGGGGTGGTTGGAGAAACCGCTACCGTTGGCCTGAATGCCGCTCGTGTTGTTGTCCGAGAAGGTCCAGCCCGTGCCGGTCGGCTGATATCTGTGTTTGATCGTCGCAGTCAACTGTCCGGCCTCGTAAACCTCGAAGCTACCGTTGATGATTTCCGCTTCAGGCGCAGCCTCGGTCAAGCGCAGCGTACCGCCCGCTGCTACATGGATCGCCGCATTGGAGATGCCGCCGCCGCCGAGTTCCAGCGTGCCGCCGTCTTGCACCTCGATCATTTTACCCGCGAACCACGCTTCAGCTAGGCGTAGCGAGCCTTGTTCCACTGTTACGGGACCGGATGAGATCAGCGGTTGCGTCAGGGTCAGGCACCCCGCGCCGAGTTTCCGCAGACCGCCGTCTGGAATGGCACCGAGCAACGGATCAGCCTCAAGCGACTGATGGATCGAGGCGTTCATGCCCGCTGTGTCGCAGACGAACCCGCCGGAGCCGAGATAGGCCGAGAGCAGATTCACACGGTTGATGCTGATGAAATCGTTGGTCGCCGTGCTGGTCTGCGCCACCTTCAGCGTACCGCCGTTCAATCGCAGGATCGCGGGCTCCACCGCCAGTATGCCACCATCATAGCGAATTTCGTCGGCCTCCAGCACGCCGCCGTTTAATTCGAGCAGATGTGTCAGCCGCTCATCGCGGCGGTTGCTTTTTGAAAGATTCACCTGACCGGCGCGGAGGTGTCCGCCGTTGATGATCGTCCGCGTGCTGCGGACGGTGTTCGGGGTGAACATCGGCGATTCAGTGAACGTGAGCGCGCCGCCGTTGAGGACGATTCCGACCGGCTCAAGGGGCGCGACATTATTTGCGTCGTTCGTCGTGCCATGCGCAAAGCGGAACACCGCTTCTCCCGCCTCCTGAAGGTATTCGCCTCCCGCGACATTCAGGTAGAGCCCCGGCACGTTCAACACCGCGTCCGCCACGCGCAGGCGCGAGCCGTAGCGCACTTCGACACGCGAGTTGTCGGGCAACGAGTCGATTTGCTCGATGACCGTGCCGCCGTCCAACTCCAGATTGTTTCGGTCGTAAACGAACACATTGAACACCTTCGTGGTCGTGGCGGGATCCAACACAAGGCGTACCGTACCTGTGCCGGAACCCGTATACCCGCCTGCCTTGACTTGCTCGCCACCGGTGTCGAGCGCCAGATGCCGCAACTCAAGTGTCCCGCCTTGCGCAGCAGCGACGGAACCTCTGCGACCGACGGTAATCGAGTTGGTCACCGTTTGATAGCCGCCCTCGCTCGCCAGCACCGCATCATAGTCCGCCATTCCCATCTCCACCGGTCCGGTTCCCAGCGCGTTGCTGGCCGCGATGAACACCTTACCCTGTTCAATCCGGTTGGTTCCCGTGTAACTGCTGTCGGCCTGCAGATACAGGTCTCCTGCTCCGATCTTGGTCAGGCCACCATCCAGAGTTGTGCCCAGTGCGGGATCATGCATGAAGGACTGCGACGTCTTGTAGAACTTTCCTCCCGGAATATTGACCCTCAGCCCGCCCGCCTGTATCAGGGCCTCGGTCATGCCGCTGATAAATGCGCTGTTGGAACGTTCGGGGTACAGTTCGGTTCCGTTGAGCAAGAGACGGGAGTGTGTGCCGTTGGCACCACCTGTTCCGCCCATACGCGCCAAGGTTAGCTTGCCGCCGTCCAGTTGCAAGGTGGCACTGCGACCGGCCGCCAACTCGGTCATTTCGATCACCACTGTCCAGACGTCGGCGGAGTCCGCGATGCGGAACCAGGCATCTTGCTCACGGCCCAAGACCACACGCGCGTTCACGCCATCACTGATGGCGGTGGCTCTGGCGTGCCAGACGCCGCCGGTGATCTCAAAGGATGCGGGCTGCGCCGCAGTGCCATCTCCCAGCACCAGGATATCGCCGCCGCTGAGCAGCAGATTGGTGCCGCCGGTCTGCACGTACGCGGCCCCCGCCGCCACGCTCTGGACGCCGGACAAGCACAGCGTGCGGCCCTCTTCGATCTGCAGCACGCCTTCGGCCACCGCCACATCTTGCATATTGGTTTCGCCAGCGTATGCCGCCGCGCCCAAGCACAGCGTACCCGCGCCAGTTTTGGAGAGCGGCGTCTCCGCATGGATCGCGGTCTCCAGCCGCGAGGTCACACCGGCTCCTTCCGTCGCGATGAACGGCGACGCTCCGGTGAAGGTCAAAGAGTCACCGGTCAGCCGGTAACCATCCGCCGTGAAGCGGATCGCGCCCAAGCGGATCGCCTCGCCGACTGTAATGGCACGTTGCGTGGAGTCGCCGAACACGGCGGTGTGGCCCATGTTGTTCGGCCAGACTACGCCGCCGTCCCAGTTGGGTTCGGACGTGGACCACACGCCGTTGGCCGGATTAGCCATCCACGCCACATCAGCCGCTTGCAGCAGAACCGCCGAAGCAAGCAGTCCGCATACGCACAACACCACACTTCTGCTCATAACACCCTCCTGACCCTTTACCGATTACAAGGCAAGGATAGCACACGCCCGCAAGCAATGCGTCCACGTTATTAAAAGTGTAATATCTTGAACATGTACGCCGCAACGGCGCACATGAGTTGGCATTTAGGAGTTAGGATTTAGGAGTTGTCGGCACTGCTCGGCTTTTTTTATCCACAGATTTGCACAGATTACGCAGATTTTTTGGAGGGGAGCAGGGCGGCGTTCACGCCGCCAGTGCCACCCCTCTGCGTAAACTCCTAAATCCTAACTCCTAACTCCTAAATTCTCTTCCGCGTCAGCGGAGGAACATGATGAGGCCGAAGGTGCGGACCAGCGAGACCGATGTCGGGGTGGACTCGATACGCCAGCGCTCCGCACGGCGTCGGAAGCGACGAAGGTGTTGCCCGGAAGCATCGCGCCGCCCTCCGTGCTGATGAGCGTGTGAAACGTGTTGGTGCTGACGGAGGCGAGGTAGTCCGTGTCGGTGATCGTGAGCGGTATTCCGCGTTTGTTTAAGGATCGGACAGATCAGACAGGTCGGTCTGATTTTCAGATAGCTCCCGCACAAACAATCGGCTTGTACCGGTCACGGTGTTTCAGTATGGTTTTCGCCCGCGTCGTGGCATTCATTTACGAGGATAGAATAGGATGGCAGAAATTTTTTTAAGCAGTGAGGCGGGCAAGACCGCGCTTGAAACGCTCATATCAGAGTTGGCGGTTGCGCCGCGTCAAATCATCGCGGTCGAGACCCTGTTGGTGGAAGGCAATACCATTCCGTTCATTGCGCGTTATCGCAAGGAGGTTCACGGTAATCTCGACGAGGTGCAGATCTCCAAGATTCAGGAGCGCCTGACCTATTACCGCGAACTGGAGGAGCGGCGCGCGACGATTCTGGCATCTATCGAGGAGCAGGGCAAATTGTCGCCGGAGTTGAAGGCCAAGATTCTGGCTTGCAACGTAAAAACCGCGCTCGAAGACCTTTATCTGCCCTACAAGCCCAAGCGCCGCACACGCGCCATGATCGCGCGCGAGAAGGGTCTCGAACCGTTGGCCGAGCTGATTCTGGCGCAGGATGTTAACGCAGATCCCGATGACGCGGCAGCCGCTTTTGTGGACGAAGAAAAAGGCGTGACGGACGTCAACGCCGCGCTGGCAGGCGCACGCGACATCGTGGCCGAGACTGTCGCCGAGAACGCGGATGTGCGCGGCTTGGTGCGTCAGGCGTTTGCCACGCAAGGCGTGGTGGCGTCGGAGGTGGTCGATCCCAAACCGACCGAGCCGACCAAGTTCGAGCAGTATTACGAGTTTTCGGAGCGGCTGAGCGAGATCCCTTCCCATCGTTTCCTTGCGATCCGCCGCGGCCAGGCCGAAGGCGTGTTGCGTGTGCGCGTGACGTGCGAGGCCGACCCGTTGCTGGAACGCATCAGCGAAATGGTTGCGTTGAATCCCGGTTCGCGCTTTGCGCCGCATCTGAAAGAGGCGATCGAAGACAGCTACAAGCGGTTGATCGCGCCGAGCGTCGAGGTCGATGTCATGGTCGAAACCAAGATGAAGGCCGACCGCGCGGCGGTGGAGATCTTCGCGCAGAACCTGCGCAACCTGCTGCTGCAGGCGCCGCTCGGCGATAAAAAGGTCGTGGGCATCGATCCGGGCTTGCGTACCGGGTGCAAGTGCGTGGCGCTGGATTCGACCGGAAAGTTTTTGGAAACCTGCACCATCTTTCCCTCTCAGAGCGGACGGCGCGAGATCGAGGCGAAAGTCGATATCTGCAAACTGGTGGCCAAGCACCGTCCGACGGCGATTGCGGTCGGCAACGGCACCGGCGGCCGCGAGACCGAGTCGTTCGTGCGCGGCGTGCTGAAAGAGGCGAACATCAAAGACGTGATGGTGATCTCCGTCAACGAGTCCGGCGCGTCCGTCTACAGCGCGTCGGAAGTGGCGCGCGACGAGTTCCCCGATCTCGACCTGACAATCCGTGGCGCGATTTCGATCGGACGGCGCTTGCAAGACCCGCTGGCGGAGTTGGTGAAGATCGATCCTAAGGCGATCGGTGTGGGACAGTACCAACATGATGTGCATCAGCCGTTGCTGGCCGACAAGCTGGACGAAGTGGTGGTGAGTTGCGTGAACCATGTGGGCGTGGAGTTGAACACCGCCAGCGCTCCGCTGCTGACGCGCGTTTCAGGCATCGGTGGCGCGATGGCCAAGAAGATTGTCACCTACCGCAACGAGAACGGTGCCTTTACTTGTCGGCGTCAACTGGGCAAGGTTCCGGGGCTGGGGCCCAAGACGTTCGAGCAGGCCGCAGGTTTTTTGCGCATCCGCGACGGCGAGCATCCGCTGGACGCCTCGGCGGTTCATCCGGAACGCTACGCACTGGTCGAGCAGATGGCCGCCGATCTGGGCGTGGCGCTGTCGGACCTGATCGGTAATAACACGTTGGTGGACCAGATCGATTACATCAAGTACGTGTCGGATTCGGTGGGCGAGCCAACACTGCGCGACATCATCGCCGAACTGAAGAAGCCGGGACGCGACCCACGCGCGACGTTTGAAAAACCGGCCTTCCGCGACGACGTGACCGAGTTAGAGCATGTCAAAGAGGGCATGGTGCTGGAAGGGATCGTGACCAACGTCACGGCGTTCGGTGCTTTTGTCGATATCGGTGTGCATCAGGACGGCCTGGTGCATGTGTCGGAGCTTTCAGATCGTTTTGTGCGCGATCCGTCCGAGGTGGTCAAGGCCGGCGACAAACTGAAGGTGCGTGTGCTGAGCGTGGACAAAGCGCGGCGGCGCATTTCGCTGAGCGCCAAGACGCAGCCCGCGCCGACAGGCAAGCGCGAGGGTGGCGGTGGCGGCGACCGCCGTTCCGGTCCGCCGCGCAGCAGGCGCGACTCCGCAGGGCGCGGATCGTCGGGCGGCGGGTTCACCGTGAATCCGTTCGCCGGGTTGTAGGATGCGTAATCTGTCATCTGTGGATGAAAAATGCTATAACACCCATGTGATCGCCGCGATCGCCACCGCTGCGGGGCCGGCGGGCGTGAGCATCGTGCGGGTTTCCGGGGCCGGTGTGCTGGAGGTCGGCGACCGTCTGGTGCCGGGGCTGCGTTGTCCGCCCAGCCAGCGCGCGGCGGGCACCTTTTTCCATGCGCGCGTGACCCATCCGGTGACCGGTGCCGGTGTCGATGATGCTGTGTTTCTGATCTACCGCGCACCGCACAGTTATACCGGCGAAGATACGCTGGAGATTCAGGGGCACGGCGGCGCGTTGCCTTCGCGCCGTCTGCTGGAGGCGGTGCTGGCGGCAGGTGCGCGTCTGGCCGAACCCGGCGAGTTCACACGCCGCGCCTTTCTCAACGGACGCATGGATTTAACGCAGGCCGAGGCGGTGTGCGACTTGATCCAATCCCGCACCGAACGCGCCGCGCATGTGGCCCGCGCCCAGCTCGACGGCGCACTGGGGGGGCGCGTAGCGTCGCTTTACGATGCAGTTACGACGGTCTGCGCCGAGGTGGAGCATCTGCTGGATTTCGACGAGGGCGAACTGCCGCCCCTTTTTACAGAGCGCGCAAGCGAGCGGTTGACGGCGTGCATGACCGAGATGGAGCAGTTGGCGGCATCGTGGCACGAGGGGCATCTGATCCGCGACGGCGCACTGGTGGTTCTGGCCGGACGTCCCAACGCCGGTAAGTCTTCGCTGATGAATGCCCTGCTGGGCACGCGCCGCGCCATCGTACACGACCTGCCGGGCACCACACGCGATGTGATCGAAGAGTCGCTCGCGCTGTACGGGGTTCCGGTACGGCTGGTCGACACCGCCGGTCTACGCGATACGCAGGATGGCGTCGAGCGCGAAGGCGTCGAGCGGGCGCGCGCCGTGATCCATCAGGCGGACCTGATCCTTTATCTGGTGGATGGGTCGGTGCCGCAGTCTGAAACGCTGGCCGAGGTTTGCGCAGCGTTACCGGCTGGGCGCGTGATGGTGGTTGTTACGAAGTGCGATTTGCCGACATCGGGAACTTTGGAGATACCGTCGGAGCTGGCTTATATGCGTGTCTCCGCGAAGAGCGGCGAGGGGCTGGAAGCGTTGAAGCGGACGGTGGCCGAGACCCTGGGCGTGACAGAAGAAACGTACGGGCAGCCGATTGTCTCGCTGCGGCATGTCACTGAGTTGCGCATGGCGCTTGAACAAAGTCAGGAAGCGTGCGCCGCGCTGGACGCCGGTGAAAGCGGACTGGTGCTTGCGGCCGGTCATTTGCGTGGCGCGGCTGAAGCGCTCGGACGCATGATCGGGCGCGTCTACACCGAGGACCTGCTCGATACCATCTTCAGCCGCTTCTGCGTCGGCAAGTGACACGGTTTTTTACATCCACAGATGGCACAGATTACACGGATTTTTTGGGTGGCAGGGCGGCGGTCTCGCCGCCACCACCCGCAGTACCGGTAGTACCGGCAGTGCCCGCCCAGCACAAGCCCGTCATCGCCCGAATTTTCTCTCAAGTTCGCGGTATGAGGTGAAAATCATGGTGGGACGACCGCGCGGGCAGGTGTAGGGCATGCGTGTGGCGGCGAGGTCGTTCACCAGCCGCTCGGCGGCCTCTTCGGAGAGCGGCTCACTACTGCCGGTGATCGCGCGACAGGCGGCTTTGGCGATCAGCTCTTCGCGCCACTTTTCGGTACCGCGCCGCGTGCCGGCAGTTTCAAGATCGTGTGCGATGTTTCCCAGTAACTCGCGGCAGGAGACCGTGCCCAGCGCGGCGGGTAGCGACTCGACGATAAAATGGTCGCTACCAAACTCTGCTACGCCGAAGCCCATCGCCTGCACGACCGACAGGTGTTTGCGCAGACGCGCGGCATCACGCGGCGCGAGTTGTACCGTCTCGGGCAGCAACATGCGCTGCGACAGAGTTTCGCCACGCCGCGCATTGTCCATCAGCCGTTCGTACAGCACTCGCTCGCGTGCAGCGCGCGGATCGACCGTCACCATGCCATCGTCAGTCTCCAGCAGTAAGTAACGCCCACCCACCTGACCCAACACCCGACACCAGCGCCACGGCGACCCCGCGTGCGGATCTGCGAAAAGCGGCAGGCCCTTGCCGGTCGGTGGCGGCACGGTGGCGGGTTGCATAGGGGCGGGGAACGGGACGGCGGCGGGGCGGGGCGCGTCAACTAGCGGTAGCGGAACCGGCGCGGGATAGTCGAAGGGGCGCGCCGCAGCTTCCGGCACCAGCGTTCGCAACGAGACGTCCTGTGTGTCGCGCGTATCTTGCGTGTCGTGCGCCGCCGCTTTCGTATCGGCCGGAGGAACGTCTGCGGGCTCGTTGTTCTTATGTCGGTGCGTGTTGCCGATCGCTTCGGTGATGGCAGCGATCAACGCTTCGCGTACGTCCACCGGTTTGTGAAAGCGCACTTCGCGTTTGGTCGGATGCACATTGACGTCCACGCACTCTGGCGGCATCTCGATGAAGAGCAGCACGATGGGTTTGCGATTGCCGTCGAGTGGTGGATAGGCCTCGCGCAGTGCATAGGCGATGATCGGCGCGGTGGCGGGACGGCGGTTGATGAAGATGTACTGCTCGCTGCGGTCGGTGCGTGTCTGGTTCGGTAATCCGGCGAAACCGTAGACGCGAATCTCGCCGCGCGTCCGGTCGAGCGGTACCAATCCCGCGCAGAAGTCGGCACCGAAGAGATCGCGGACGCGCTCCTCCAACGTAGCATCAGGCGGCAAACGAGCCAGCTCGCGGCCGTCGGACGTAAGGCCCATGCCAATTTCTGGATGGGCCAGGGCGTGGAGCGTGAAGACCGAGCGGATATGCGCCTGCTCGGTCTGAAACGCACGCAGAAATTTTCGGCGGGCCGGTACATTGAAGAAGAGATCGCGCACACTGATCGTGGTGCCGACCGGCAGGCCAGCCTCACGTACATCTTGCAGGCTACCGCCCACAATCACCAACTCGCTCCCAGCCTCATCCACCTCGCGACGTGTTTTGAGCGTGAAGCGCGAGACCGAAGCGATTGAGGGTAGCGCCTCGCCGCGGAAGCCGAGCGTGTCGATACGTTCGATGTCGTCGACATCCCGGATTTTACTGGTGGCCTGCCGTTCAACGCTGAGCAGAGCATCGTCGCGCCCCATGCCGCAACCGTTGTCACGCACCTCGATCAACTTGCGTCCACCGGCCGTCACGGTCACATCAATTCGCGTGGCACCGGAGTCGATGGCGTTTTCCATCAACTCTTTCACCACCGAGGCGGGGCGTTCCACCACCTCGCCCGCCGCGATCTTGTTGGCGACGTGGATCGGCAGTAAACGAATATGTCCGTCTTTGAGCATGCGACTTTTGAAGGAGAAGTTAGGATTCAGGATTTGGGATTTGTGTCATCGGTATCGAAAATGAAACCTGAAACTAGAATGCGTCTACCTTGTCTGATCAGAACCTAAAACCAAACTCTGTTTGGGGAGGAGAGCGATGAGGATTGCGCCTGTGAGCGCGAGCGCGATCAGTACTGAGAAGCCGAGTGCATAGCTCTTCGTGGCTTCGTTGTACAGTGCGCCGACCAGCATCGGGAAGGCTGATTCGGCCACGCCGTCTGCGACTAGGATGATCCCCATGACACGGCCTAATGCGCGTACGCCGAAGAGGTCACCGGCCA
>ERZ795058.3016-NODE-3016-length-18427-cov-5.365393_pt1 | contig 18427 bp, 14 predicted proteins | sample MGYA00375142_ERZ795058 | MGnify/ENA primary metagenome ERZ795058 (study PRJEB30187, sample SAMN05720210) | activated sludge metagenome | isolation source: anaerobic digester from wastewater treatment plant | place: Japan | collected 2015-04-20 ... | reverse complement strand
CATCGTGGTGGTGCTCTCGGGCGACATCACGCAGCGCGCCAGACGCGCGCAGTTCCGTGCCGCGCGCACCTTTGTCGATCGTCTGGCTGCGCCGGTGCTGGCGATCCCGGGCAACCACGACCTGCCGCTGTTCTCGCACGGCACGATCAAAATCGCCCAGTACGAGATCACCGTCGACCTGAACAATGCGTCGTTCAATGAGAACGAGAATGTGAAGCGCGAGGTGGCAAGCCGCATCAACGACATGCCGGAGTTTGAACGCGGCGCCAAAGTGATGGACTTCACCCGCATGGACAGCCGCAAGGTGCCACGGATGCTGGAGCTCGAAACACCCAAATGAACGGGTTGATTCGAGAGCGGCCCATGCAGACGCGGTACGGCCTCACCGAGGTCGTACCGCGCATCTTCTTCAAAGGAGGGGAACCGCAGGTTGATCCAAACCGATGCCGGGCCCGGTGAAGTAGATGTCGCCGGCGCTGACCGTGCCGTTGGTCGGATCGTAGGCCGGCGCGCCGTAACCCAGCCAGGTCGGCACAATGTCGGGGCCGGCGCTGCGCAGCGCCCAGCGCGCCGACTCCGGATGCGAGGTGACGGATGCCCACAGGGCATTCGGAAGGCGCGGCTGGTAGTCAAACGGCCGGGGAAACGTCCACTCGCCCAGATGATTCTTGTAAGCCAGGTTCCAGTTGATGCCGTCGGGATAGCTGGCCGGCAGGTTGGCCACGAACGGATCGGAGGGAATCTCGGCAACGTAGGGCACCGGCGTCGACAGCGGGATCAGCGCCTCGAGGATCTGGAATTGGGAAGGCGAGCGGCTGGGATAACTGTTGTAATCGACCCGCCAGGCCTCCAGCGCGACGGCGGTGGTCCGCAAGCCGGCATGCGTCTGCGAAATCCTGGCCCGCACCTGGGCCTCGAGGAAATTGGGAACGGCGATCGCCGCCAGAATTGCGATGATCGCGACGACGATCAGCAGTTCGATCAGGGTGAAAGCGCGGCTGGAGGGAGTGGGGACAGGGGAAGCCATGAGGAGTTGCATCACGGAGGAGATCCTACCCCGGCGGCGCGGATAAGACCCGCGCGTCCTATGGTGGGATAGTGTCGACCTGGAAATCAACAATTTCGCACGGTCGCGTTTACTTTATCGTCGATTGTTACTTATAACATAAGGTATCCTGCACGCTCATTCCGTCCGAAAAAGATCCCCTATGACCCGGGCCGATGCTCCCAAGCCTGATCCGCAGGCTCCCAAGTGCTGCCTTCTTGACGCCCATGGCCAGATCCTCTCCGCTTCCGCGGCGCTGGCCGCCCTCCTGGGCATCCGCGTCCAGGATTCGGCGCGCCATTCCCTCCTCGAGTTCATCCATCCTGAGGATCGCGCGCTCCATACCCCCTTCAAGACCACTTCGGATTACGCCTTTCGCCAGATGCTGCGCATCCGCCGCCACGACGGCAGCTACGGCTATATGGGCCTCAGCGGCATGCGCGACCCCGACAGCCGCAAGCTCTTCGTTCACCTGACCGACCTGTCGGGCTCGGCGCGCGGCATGTCCTACGATTTCGATGTGGCCCAAATCGTCCGCCAGAAGGACGAGGAGCTGCTCGACTTGCAGGAACGATTCCGCCAGGCTCAGAAGCTGGAGGCGGTCGGCCGGCTCGCCGGCGGCGTCGCCCACGATTTCAACAACCTGCTCACCGTGATCCTCGGCCAGGCCGAAATGACGCTGCTCGGTCTGCCCGAAGATTCCCCGATCCGGCCCGATATCGAGGAAATCCGTCGCGCCGGCGAGAAAGCCTCCGCGCTGACCCAGCAGCTCCTGGCCTTCAGCCGCAAGAAGATGCTCCGCCCGCGCGTGCTCAACCTCAACGCCATCGTCCGCAATCTGGACAAGATGCTGCGCCGGCTCATCGGCGAGGATATCGAAATCCTCACCCGCCTTGATCCGCATCTGCGCAACGTCGTCTTCGACCCGACCCAGGCCGAGCAGATCATCATGAACCTGGTGGTGAACGCGCGCGACGCCATGCCCAACGGCGGCACGCTGACGATCGAGACGGCCAACATCTTCCTCTCGGATGATTTCGCCGGCGGGGCGATCTTCTCCGTCAAGTCCGGCCCGCATGTCCTGCTGTCGATCAGCGACACCGGCATCGGCATGGAGGAGGAAACGCTGCGCCACGCCTTCGAACCTTTCTTCACCACCAAGGACCGATCCAAGGGGACCGGGCTGGGCCTGTCGACCGTCTACGGAATCATCAAACAGAGCGGCGGCAACATCTGGCTCTACAGCGAACCGGGCAAGGGAACAACGGTCAAGATCTATCTGCCGCGCGCCGACCAGCCCGAGTCGATCGCCGACGACCCGGAGCCGCGGCCGATCCGCCACGGGTTCGGTCAGGAGATTCTGCTCGTCGAGGATGACGACAAGGTGCGCGCCACGTTGACGCAGATGCTGCGCGGTGAGAAGTTCACGATCCACGAGGCGGGGAGCGGCGACGAGGCGATTCGCCTCTTCGAACGCCAGCGCGACAAGATCGCCCTGCTGCTGGTCGATCTGGTCATGCCGAAGATGAGCGGTCCGGAGGTCGCCCGGCGCCTGGCCGCGATCAAGCCCGACATCCGGACAATTTTCATGTCGGGCTATAGCGAACCGACAGCGCTGCTCAACCGGTCGCTCCCGCCGGGCGCCCACTTCCTGGAAAAACCGATCACCCGCATCGACCTGCTGTCGTCGGTTCACAAGGCGCTGCAGCAGGCCCCTTGAGGCCGCGCGCCGCTACTCCCGGCGCGAGCTGAGCCGCCGGAATTCTTCCGTCACGAGCTGGCTGAGCTTTTCCTTGAACTGGTCCTCAACGATCTCCGGTTTGAGGTCGCGCGCCAGCCGCTCATACGTTTCCCACAGATCCGCCTTGCTCTGGCCCAGCACCTTGTTCAGCGAGGAAACCTTCGTCTCGTTGCGCACGCCCGCCGGACTGATCCGCTCCCACAACTCGCCATACCACTGCACCGTCCCCTTCTGATGCGCGGCGATCAGCGCGATCAGCCAGTGGCTCAGGTCGCTCAGATACTGGTGGATGTCGACAACGGTTTCCGGATCGGCCTTCTGCTCCAGGATCTTCTGCACCATCATTTTCAGATCCTGCATCGTGAAGGGAAGGAAGTAGCGCGACTCGCCGCCGCCCCCCCCTTGCAGCGACTGCACCATCCCCTTGGCCAGGCGCTCCATGTCCAGCGCAAACGTGTAGAGCAACTGCATCAGGCGCAGGAACTGGCTGTCGCTCTCCGAGCTGGCGCCGAGCGGCGCGAGCTTCTCCGTCGCGAACACCTGTTGCAGCATGTAGTCCGTGTCGAGCGTGGTTTCGCGTTGCGGCTGCGACCGATCGGCCTTGAGCGTGGCGCTGACGTCGTCCGACGGGCGCATGCGCGCGCGGTCGCCCGTCCCCTCCAGCTCATGATCGGTGATTTCGCCCCCCTGGAGCGACGCCGGCGTCTGCTCGTGGAACAGCGAGGGGGGGGGCGGCAGCACCGCCTCTTCCAACACCGGAAACAGGTAATGCAACTGTTCGATCAGCAGCGCGCGCTTGGGCCCCGGCGCCTTCTGCACCGCATCGCGGATCACCGTGCACAAGGCATCGAACCGCACGGCCGGATCGGCCATGCTGTAGTCGTTCTGCACCACCTCGATGCGGTCCATCGCCTGGCGCGCCAGCAGCCAGGTTTCAGGATCGACCGGCTTGCGCAGGGGAGTCCCCTTGAATCCGGGCAGCGAAATCCGCGCGGTCGTCTCGGCCGGTTCGGGCTCCGGCTCGGCGAGCGGTTCGGGCTCGGCTTTCTTTTCCGGCGGCGGTTTCATGAAATTCTCGGTCGCCTGGCGCAGCGCCGCCGTCGCATGGCCCGCCTCCGCCAGCGCGCGCAGCACGATATTGCCCGGCTCGACCATCATCGCCGCCAGCACGTGCTGCGGTTCGACGTTTGGCTCGTTCTGGTTCTCGCGCACCCGATCGGCCAGCGTCAGCACCAGTTGCAGCCGCGGCGTCGGCACCACGTTGCGGATCTGCCCGGCCGGCCGCCGGCCGCGCATCACCTCCTTGCCGATCCAATCCAGCTCATCCTTCCAATACTCGAAATCCAGCACCGCCTTTTCCGCGGCGGCGGGATCCACGCCCAGCGCCTTGAAAAAATCGGGCAGCGGCGGCGCATCCGATTGCGCCAGCACGCGAAAGACCGCCGCAACGCCCACCCACGGCTGGTTCAGCTCGCGCGCCAGCGTCCGCGCGCGGTTGATCATGGTCTGGCTGGCGGGTGAGAGAATCGCCGAGATCGACGCGTCGATCGCCGGCAGGCCCGCCGGCTTCTCGGTCAACTGGATCGCCGTGTTGCCGATCACGAACACTTCGCCGTTGCCCACGGCAACCTGCTCGCCCCGCTCCAGTTTGCGCGCGCCGACCCACGTGCCGTTGGTGCTGTTCAGGTCGCGGACCTGCCAGCTCCCCTCCTGATGCGTGATTTCGGCGTGGAAGCTCGACGCGTAGGAGTCGCGCTGCAGGATCAGGTCGTTGCGCACGTCGCCCGGGCCGGTTCCGTCCGAGCGCCCGATCCGAACCGATGCCTTGCGCCCCTCGAAGCTCAACCCGTCGAGCGGGCCCGCGATCACCTCGAGGCGAAGAAAGGGAGTCGAAGCCGCTGCACACATGGATCGTCCGTCAGATATCCCGCGCTGATTTCGTCAACCGACTCGGATTTCCTGGGTCACCAGTTCGAGCGCCTGGCGCACCTCGGCATTGCGCGCCGTGAACGAGAACAACGCCGCGTCCAGCCGGCGCCCCAATTCCTCGACCCGCCGGACGACCGGTTCCAGTCGCTCGGAGGGATAGCTCTCGTCGAAATCGCCGTGATGCGCCGCGAAGCTGAACCCTTCGAACTGCGTGACCAGTTGCAGCCCGATCACCATCGCTTCGTGCCACAGCCGCCGGGGGATGGCATTGGGCCGGTCGTCCGACCGCTGATGCTCATGATAGAAGATCTGCCGCCGGTCGAAGACCTCGGCCGTTTCGGGCCGCCGATGCCCGCTGAGCAGCGCATCCCAGAAGAACGCCTCCTTGCCCGCGTCAACCTCCACGTCGGCCAGCGAGGCCAGGTCCTGGCGCAACTCATCCAGCGCCAGCGCCACGTCGCCGATCCCCTGATGGTCGTTCACCAGCAGGACGCGATAGAGCAGCATCCCCAGGCTGTACAGGTCGCAGGGAACGTGCAGCGTCGGCAGCAGCCGGAACTGCGCGTTGGGGACCCGGATGCCGCGCAGCTTCTGCAATTCGGCCTGCATCGTCTTGTCCAGGTCCAGCGGCAGACTGCGTAGATACAGCGTCCGCCCGGAATACTCCTTGTTCTCGTCGCGGCGGCTCAGAAAGTCGATCGCTGCTTCGCCCACCAGATGGCGGCCCAGCGAGACATGAACGTGATCCTTCGGGCTAAGCCAGCGCAGGCCCAGACCCTCGTGATGCAGCTGGGCGACGATCACGGTGCGCTCGCCGCTCGGTTCCAGCCCGGTCAGTTGGAACTCGCCGCGCTGCGTCAGACCGAACGAGCTGTTGCGGATGATCTCGGCCTGGTACAGCGGGTCCGAACCGACCGGCGGAACGTGGATCGGCGGCAGATCCGTCTGTCCCGGAATCTCCAGGGTCGGAGCGCCCAGGCTGATCAGCCGCGTCTGAAACGTCCAGCACCCCGGCAGGTAGCCGCCGCTCTCCGGGATGTGGATCATCACGTGTTCCGGGGCGAGGCGCAGGTGCGGCGAGCCCGTCCGCCGCTGAAACTCCAGGGTTGACCGGACGATCTGCCCCACGAGCGACCATTTGAGCCGGAAGATCTCCAGCGCATCCAGCCCCGAGCCGTCGCCCGAGAACAACAGCCGACGGTTGAATCGCTCGCCGACCGGCGCCCGCGCCAGCCGTAGCCGCTGGCCCGCCGCCGCGACCGGCCCCTGATAGCGCGCGACGAACTCCTTCTCCTCAATGCCCCCCAGCAGGTCGCTGAACTCGTCGCAGTGAAACGTATTGAGCTGCATCACCAGTGCCGGCGCTTCATCCAGGTTCCATGGGATGAACAACTCGGTCGGATCGCGCCGCAGCAGTTCTTCGCGGATCTCCGGATTGGTCAGGCCCGGAAACGCCTGGGTCAGGTCGGCCAGACGCGCCAACCCGTCCGGCGTCGTCAGATCAATCAGGCCCGCCGGATCGGCCAGCAGCTCGGCCATCTCGCGCTGGCACTGCGAAAACGGCTGCGCCGGGCCCAGCACCGGCTCGCCCGGCACCGGCACCTGGTAGAATCGCGGTTCCTGGCCCTGCAGCGCCGCCTCGGCGTCCCACAGGAACGCATAGCGTTCGCCGTGCGGCGGCAGGCCGTGCTCCACCAGCGTCGCGTCGTCGCGGCAGAGCGTCAGCCGGCCCCCCTCGCGGGAACGCGGCTGCAGCAGCGTCCGCGTGATCGGGCAGTAGACCAGCGGCGGCCAGGTGATCGGCCGCGCGGCGCTGCCGGCCAGCGCTTCGCCCGGCGTAACGAACAGGATCGGCGAAATCGCTTCCTCCGACTCGGCCAGCGCGGCGTAGTGCTGCCATTCCTTCTCCCAGCGCTCCAGCCGTTGTCCCTCCGTCAGGCTCTGGCCTTCCAGACCGGAGGGGGTGCCGCGCCGCGGCGCCAGTTTCACCGCCACGTGACTGAGCAGATTGGCTTCGCCCGCCAGAACCCGACCCAGATAGACGCGCGAACGCCCGCCGTGCGCGCTCAGCACGACGAACGGATCTTCATCGGGCCCGAGCTTGCCCGCCGCGGCCGACTCGGTCAGCACCAGTTCCAGCCGCAGTGGAAACTGGCTGCCCAGACGCAACGCCGCCGCCAGGGGCAACGCGGCCCGGCCAAACGGGGCGGCAGCGGGGGCAGCAGCTTCGCTTCGGCGGCGCGCCATGCGTCAGAAACTCCAACATCTCGATTCCGGGGTTGCTGAGCGGGGACCCTTGCGCACCGAAGGGACCACCGTGCGACGATCTCCGGCAAAGTCTGGCACGGCCGCCAACGGGACCTCCCCTCGCCGGGGCGAGGGTCGACTCCGTTGCGTTGGCTCGGGTGCAGGGCTTCGCGCGCTCCCTCGTCGACTCAGGCCCTCTATTAAGCACGACCCGGCGGGCGATGTGCAAGGGGTTTGACATCAAGGTTTTGCGGAGGCTGCGGTTCGTAATTACCGCTCCCAACCCCGCCCCTCGCCGTCGGCTGGCGGTCCAGCGGCCGAAGGACCGGCGGGAACATCCGGGGAGAAATCGACGCGATTCGAGAGCCGAAGACGAGGGACGGGAGCCGGGAGCCGAGTTCCTGAGAGGGCCCTTGGGGGCTCAGGTGTTGGTCACGCAGCGGCGGTCTGCCATGTGGAAAAAACGGGGGAGCCTTGAACAACCGATTCGAACGGCCGCTACCCTGCCGGGTCGACCAGCCGGCCAGTCCCGCAGGGACGCCGGAACCGCTCGAATCGATCAGAACGAGGGATGCATCTTCGAACGAACTACTTACCGCGGACCGGCTGACTGACGTCCCCTCATCTCCCACCGGCTCCCTCGCGCCCCATCATCTCCCAGTAGAGATCCCCGTCGCTGATGGTGCCGTTGGAGGGATCGTAGGGGGCTTCCGGGTGGGACAGCGGCGCCGCGGCCGGCGTCGCGCCATCGGCTGGCATGGCCGGCGGTCGGGCCCCGGGTTGAATCGGCGCCCCGGCCCCGGGTTGAAATCCTGGCGCGGCCCCGCCGGGGCTTCCCGGCAGCATCCCCGCAGCCGCCGGTTGAAATCCCCGGCGGGCCTCCTGGATCGCCGTCCACTGCGGCTCGGGCAGCCACTCGCGGCTCTCGGGTTCCCAGGTCCAGATCCGCGGATCCGGCGGGCCGACCCGCTCGTCGGTGTCCGGTCCATGGCTGAACACGGTCACGGGGCGCCGGTCGATCAGGCTCAGCCGGCGGGTTTTCGTGTCGGCGAACGGATCGACCGGCAGCCCGTTGGGAAAAAGCTCCATGAATTCCTGAACGGAATCGACGCGAACCCCCTCGCGCGGGAAGGGGATCTCGCGCTCGCGCGGCACGACGACAAACAGATCCCCCGCGCTGAGTGTGCCGTTGGTCGGGTCGTACGGGATCCCGGCGGCATCATCCAGTCCGTCGGGGCCGACACTCCAGCAGACGAAGGTCTCGTCGCCCGGACGAACAGCATGGCGCAACGGAGCACTTGTCGATGTTTTCGCGTCATTGGCGACGGTCTCGGGCCTGGTGAAAGGGTCGTCGGGGATCTGCTCCAGTAAAGGCGAAAAGGGGCGGCTGAGCGGATTGGGGAAATCGCCCTGGGTCACCAGCCGGTGGCGTGCGGCCGTCGCCATGCGGAGCAATTCAAGCTGCGCTTTCGTCACAAGGACACGCTTTGCCGCCTCGCCAGGCGTGGGTCCGGCGTTCAGCTCATCCAGTTTCAGGCCCAGCCAGCCTTCGCCGGCAAACAGCTCGGCTTCTGCGTGCGGGACGGGCGCCGCGGCAAAGCGCTCCAGATGCCGCCACAGCTCACGAAAGTCGCCATCGGTCTCGCAGGCGTTGAATGCGTAGGTCTGGAGGCCCTCCAGGCCGATCCGGCGCACTGCCGTCCCGACCAGGCACTGGATCAGCGTCCCATCCCGCTGCATCATCTGCCCCAGCCAACAGGCCCCGGCCTGGAGCCGCAGGGCGTCGTCGCGGCGGCCGAGCAGCAGGCGCCCGGCCGCCTCCGCGCGCGCAATCTTCGCCATCACCTGGAAGTGCAGGAAGTTGGGGACCGGGCCACGCGGATCCGACCTCAGCCCCCGCCCCTGAATCACCATGACATCACATTCAAGCGCCCGCTCCAGCCCGTCCATCACCGCCTCATAGGGCAGGAGGTCGTCGGGCCACTGCATGGTGAACGTGACGACGCCCGGCAGCGCGGCGGCGTTGCGCCCTTCGGCTGCGGCCCGCAGACCGACTACGCGGCGTTCCGCCTCCCGCACCAGATGCGCGAACCCGGACTCCGTGTGCTTCAGCAGCTCGTCGCGCGAGGCCGCCACGAACGCCTCCGCCTCATCGATCCGTTTGGCGGCCAGCAGCGCATCGAGCTGGAGCGCATGAATCCAGGGATCGTTGGGGTGGGCCGCGAGCAGTTTCTCCGCCAGCGCCAGGGCCTCGCCATCGCGGCCCAACTCGTCCTGAAGATGGAAATACTCCCGCACCTGCGGGTCCTCGACGCGATGCAAGGCCGAAGGAACCGGGTTTGGCAACACCTGGAAATTTCCCGCCACACGCAAACCGACCAGATCCCAGTCGCCGGGACGCTCCGCCGAGGCCTTCAGTTGCAACAGCGGGAACTGGTCGGGAAGCGTCTCGCCTTTCGCCCTGGCGACGATCACCTCCCACAGCCGCGCAAATCCCTTCTTGTCGGGCGGTTCACGGACGACAAATCCCCGGCTGCCGGCCCGAATTTCGATCTTGGAATTGGGCGAGCCGAACGAGGAAGTAGCGGGCGAGCGGATGGAGCCCATCGAGAGGTTGCCCTGGTTGGTCGTGGCGATTTCGATCGGATCCAGCGGTTCGAAGCCAATCGTTGAGAGATAAAAGCCTTCGACGGGGCGACCCCGATCGCAGGCGAGGAACGCCGCACACAGGATTCCAATGCTGAACAGCCGGACGAGGCCCGGCGATGTCCAGCGGATCACGGCTTGTCGCCGATTCCAGCGCATATCCCATTCCCTTCCGCGCGGCCATACGCCAACCCTGCGCGCGGCCGTTGCCGTTAGACTCTCACCAGGCGCCACGCCCGGATCTCATGCCGCCGATTCACAAGAGCCGGCAAACCCGCGGCGGGTTGCAGACGACTCCCAGGAAATCCTCGCGCCGTCACGCCTCTCCCGTCGCTCGTCCTCGCGCGGATTGACAGCCCGCCGCGTCATTGCCACGATGCGAGGACAACGGTGTTCCGCATGCGAGTGCTCCATGTCATCGATTCGTTGCGGCTGGGGGGCGCCCAGACCTACCTGCTCAGCCTGCTGCGCGAGCTGGGCAGGCTGGACGTTGACTGCGCGGTCGCGGCGCTGTGGGGGCCGCAGAGCCTGAGCTCCGCCTTTGCCGAGGCGGGCTTCGCTCCGCGCGAGCTGGCGCGCAGCCGTTTCGACGCCCGACTGGTTCCACGCCTCCGCGCGCACATCCGGCGGCTCCGCCCCGACGTCGTGCATGCCCACCTCATCCCGTCGGTGTTCCTGACGGAAAATTTCCGCAACGGGCTGGGCATCGAGAGGCTGGTGACGCACGTGCATGCCACGCCCGGCCGCGCGCGCGGCTACCAGCGCCCCCTGGAGCGGCGTTGCTTCCGGAACGCCGATCTGGTCGTGGCGTGCAGCCGCGCGGCGGCGGCGCGTCTGCCGCGCGCGGATCGCGTCGAGGTCGTCGTCAACGGGGTCGACGCGGACCGGTTCCGGCCGCCGACGGCCGTCGAGCGCGCCGCGGTCCGCCGCCATTGGGGGATTGCCGACGAGGCCATCGTGGTGGGAACGGTCGGCCGGCTCGCGCCGGTCAAGAACCAGCACCTGATCCTCCAGGCGGCCGCCCGGCTGGCGGCGGCGGAACCGCGGTTGCGCGTCCTGCTGGTCGGCGAGGGGCCGTGCGCGGCCGGCCTGCGCGCCGAGGCGCATGCCCTCGGGCTGGGCGAGCGCGTGATCTTTACCGGCCTCCAGCGCGACGTCGCTCCGCTGCTGGGCGCGATGGACATCTTCATGTTGCCCAGCGCCCACGAGGGACTGCCCCTCGGGCTGATCGAGGCGATGGCCTGCGCCCGGCCCGTGATCGCCAGCCGGCTGCCGGGCATCGAGGAAGTGGACGGCGATTCGGGCAGCCTCGTGCTGGTGCAACCCGAGCCGGACGACCTGGCGCAAGCGCTGGGTGAATTGATCCAAAGTGAAGCGGCGCGATCCCGGCGGGGCGAAGCGGCCCGCCGGCGCGTCCAGGCCGCCTTTTCGGTGGCGAGCAGCGCCCGCCGGCTGGCGTCGTGCTACCGCGACCTGCGGGCCGCTTGATCGGCGCAGACCGCCGCGATTGGCCCGGGAACGGCGTGGCCGGTGACGGAGCCAGCCCTTCGCGCACGGTTAACGCTGGGCAGCAACCGGCGCGAACGCTACGATGGAACGACGCACGGGCAGCGGCCGGAGGCGCCGCCTGTCCGCCATGTCCCCTCAAGGAGCCGCGCGATGCTGCGTTACATGACCTCGGGCGAATCTCACGGCCCCCAGTTGACGGCCATCGTCTCGGGCCTCCCGGCCGGCCTGCCGATTCGCGCCGAGCAGGTGGACCGCGAGCTGAAGCGGCGCCAGGGCGGCTACGGTCGCGGCGGCCGGATGACGATCGAAAGCGACCAGGTCCGTTTCGTCTCCGGCGTCCGCCATGGCTTCACCCTGGGCAGTCCGGTGACGATGGTGGTGGAGAACCGCGACTGGCGCAACTGGACCGAGATCATGTCGCCCGATCCGCAGCCCGAGGTTCAGGGCAAGCGCGCGATCACGCGGCCGCGGCCGGGCCACGCCGATCTGCCGGGGGTGCAGAAGTTCGGCCACGACGACGCGCGCAACGTGCTGGAACGCGCCTCGGCCCGGGCCACCACGACGCAAGTGGCGGTCGGCGCGCTGTGCAAGGCCCTGCTGGCCGAGTTCGACATCGCCGTGCTCTCGCACGTAGTCGAGATGGAGCGGATCAAGGCCGACGTGAGCGGGCTGGCGCTGCGCGAGATCGCCGAGCGCGCCGAGGCGAGCGACGTGCGCGTGGCCGACCCTGCCGTGGAAGCCGCGATGCGCGCGCTGATTGATGAGTGCAAGAAGGAGGGCGACACCGTCGGCGGCATCTTCGAGGTCATCGTCACGGGGCTGCCCGCCGGCCTGGGCAACGTCATGAACTGGGATGAAAAACTCGACGGCCGGATCGGTCAGGTCATGATGAGCATGCAGGCGATCAAGGGAGTCGAGATCGGGCTGGGCTTCGAGGCGGCGCGCCGGCGCGGCAGTCAGGTTCACGATGCGATCGAACATTCGCCCGATCCCGCCGCGTGGCCCGAGGGGCACGGCCCCAGCGGCGGCTTCTTTCGCCGAACCAACGGCGCGGGGGGCCTCGAAGGCGGCATGACCAACGGCGAGCCGCTCGTCGTCCGGGCGGCGATGAAACCGATTTCGACGCTGATGCGCCCGATCGGCTCGGTCGACGTCAAGACGAAGGAACCCTTCGACTCGAGCAAGGAGCGCAGTGATGTCTGCGCCCTGCCCGCCGCCGCCGTGGTGGGCGAGGCGCTGGTGGCCTACGCCGTCGCCGGGGCCTTCCTGGAAAAATTCGCCGGCGATTCGCTCGCCGAGGTCCGGCGCAATTACCAGGGCTATGTGGACAGCCTCGGCTGAACTGGTGAATCCTCGCCGTTGGCGTCACTCGTCGTCGGCATTGCCAACGCGGGCTTGACGGGTTATTAAGAACTCTCCCACGGGCGATGAGCGGGCGGGAGAGGGGATGCGCTATGCGCTCGCTTGCCGTCCCGTAGGTCCTTTGTGTCTCTTTCCTCTTTTGCTCGCCGACGGCGAGGGGCGAAAACCTGGGGGACCCACCGGTGCTGACGATTCGACACGCCACGTTCAAGGATTCCAGTGCGCTGGCCGACCTGCATCTGCGCCAACTGGGCCAGCCCGCCCTGAGCGACGGCGACGCCAACCATTACCAGACGGCCTTCGCCACCTTTCTCGACCGCGCGCTCAGCGGCGGCAACTGGACCGTCTGGGTCGCCGGCGACGAGCAGCAGCTCCTGCTGGCGCTCTACCTGGTGATGCTGCGCCGGTTGCCCCACCCCACGCGGCGCGACGCCCCGGTCGGCATCCTCACGCAACTGGACGCGCTGCCGGCGGCCCTGGACGAGAGCGTAATGCTCCCGGTCCTGCGCAATCTGATCAACTGGTGCCGCAGCCAGGGCCTCGGCATGATCCACATCAGTCCCTGGCTCCCCGTGTTGCCGTTTTATCAGAAACTCGGCTTTCAACGCTGCGACCGCGCCCTGTTGCTTGAACTGGAGCGCGAATAACCCGCGAGCACGGTATCGGTATCGCTATCGAAATCGCCATCGCCATCGGCTCACCCCCAAAACGGATTCCGCCGGTGAATTCAGACTTGCTTGGGTGGTTTCCGCCATGCGTCGGCGATTTGACATCCCCCCGGGCAGCGGCTACAATTCCCGGGCTGCCGTCGGCTCTGACCACGAAATCCCACGACGGCTCAGCCATCCGACCTCCATGGAGCTGATTGCGCCGCCAGACCGTTGCCCGGGCCCCCTGCGTCGTCCTTAATCCTGGTTTTCATGCTTGTGCTTCCTGACAGGGGAATCCGCCGTTCGGTCCTGGGCGCTGCCTCGCCTGGGGGGGCGGGTTCAGCCTTTGTCAGAGGAATTCAGATCACCCATGCACATTCTCAGTCTCAGGTGGCTGCCGGGACGGCCGCGCCACGACCGGCCGCGCCCGCTGAGCGGCCTGCTGTTGATTGCCCTGCTGGCCGCGGCCTGCTCCACCAAGAGCCCCGAGGAGAAGCTGGAGGAGGCCAATCAGTGGGCGCGCGAAGGCGACGTGCTCAATGCGCAGTTCGCCTATGAGGAAATCATCGAGCAGCATCCCGACACGAAGGCCGCGATCGACGCCCGCATTGGCCTGGCGATGTGCTACCTCAACGACGGCGATCTGACCCGCGCCCGCGAGCAACTGGACGACTACGTCGACGCGGTCGGCCTCGAGACCGAGGAGGGCCTCGGCGCGCGCGTCCTCAAGATCCGCTCCTACGGCCAGGAGCGCCAGTTCGAGCAGGCGATCGCCGAGGCGATCGCGACCTCCAACAGCCTGCCGATGGAGCAGCCGGGCCTCCTGTTCGAGCTCTCGCAGCTTTACGCCGCCGATGAGCAGTACGATCAGGCGCTCGAACTGCTCCAGTACCTCCTCTCGCGCGAAGACCAGCGTCCCGAGGAGCAGATGTTCCCCCTGGAGCGGATGGCCGCGCTCTATCGCCAGATGGGCCAGCCCGAGAAATCGGTCGCCGTCTACGAGGAATACCTGGAGCAGCATCCCGACAGTCCCCAGCGCCCCGAAATCCTCTTCGCCATCGGCGACTACCAGCTCCAGGCCGGCAACGAGGAAGCCGCCGAAGCCAGTTTCAATGCCAGCGAGGCGCTCTACCATCAGCAGATCGACGAAGCCCTCGGCGCCGAGGAAAAGAGCCGGCTCTACCTGCGCATGGCGCGCGTGCAGGAGCTGCGCGGGCAGGTTCAGGCGGCGATCGACAGTCTGCGGACGGTGATTGACAAGTATCCGACCAGTTCGGTTCGTTCCGAGGCGCAGCGCCGGCTGGCCACCCTCCTGTTCAGTCGCGGCCGCTTCGACCAGGTCCTGGCCGTGATGGAGCAGGCGCTCGCCGAAAGCCCCGTGCCCGAGGACGCGCTGGTGATCGAGCGCGAAATGGAACGGCTCAAGCAATTCATCGCCGACGGCGTCACGTCCCAGACCCTGTTCGCCTCGATGGCGAGCACTGCCACGCTCGCCCAGGCGGGGCTGACCACGGCCAGCCTGGAGTTGACCGAAGGCGAGCCCCCGGCGCCGGCCGAGACGCCTTCCCCCTCCACCGAGGCGGCGGAGACGCCGGCCACCGGAACGCTGACTTCCACCGCCCCATGACGCCCAGGGCCACGCCCCGCATTGTCTGGTCGCTGCGGGGGCGCCTGGGCCGCCATGCCCAAGACTTGGGGCCGCTCGGCGCCGAGCTGCTGGGCCGGCTGGCGCGGCGCGCCGGGCTCGACCGGCGACACGAACTGAGCCTCGTCCTGTGCGACGGACCCACCATTCGGCGCCTCAACCGCCGCTGGCGCGGGCACGATCAACCCACCGACGTGCTCTCCTTTCCGCTGCATCCGGGCGACCCGCGCCGGAGCGGCGCGACCGGCGCCGTCGGCGATATCGTCGTCGCGCTGCCGGTGGCGCGCGCGGCCGCCCGCGCCGAGGGGATCGATCCTGGCCGGCATCTCGCCCGCCTGCTGGCCCATGGCCTGCTTCACCTGCTGGGTTACGAGCACGATACGCCCGCGCGCCGGCGCTCGATGGCGGCGGCCGAGGATGACCTGCTGCGCGACGAAGGAGTTGAGGGCCTGATCCGCCGTTCGGCCCGCATGCCATGAACCACCCCGATCCGCCGCACTCCCCCTCGCCGCCGCCCGAGCACCCGCCCCGCCGCGTCGGCTTCGTCGGGCTGGCCGGCGTCCCCAACGTCGGCAAGAGCACGCTGGTCAATCGCCTGGTCGGCGCCAAGGTTTCCATTGTGTCGGACCGGCCCCAGACGACGCGCGAACGCGTCTGCGGCATCTACACCGACGACCGGATGCAGGCCGTGCTGGTCGATGTGCCCGGCATCCTGGAGCCGGCCGACGCATTCAATGAACACCTGGTCGAATGGGCGGCGTTCGGGCTGCGCCACTGCGACCTGATCCTCCATCTGCGCGACGCCCGCCGCCCACCGCGCGGCGCCGTGACCCCGCCCGAGGAGGAGCCCGTGCTGGCGATGCTGCGCCGCACCAACCGTCCGGTCTGGGTCGTCTGGAACAAGATCGATCGCGTCCCGGGCAACTTCTTCCCGGCCGAGGCGCCGGATTTCAATTACCAGCGCGCCTTCGGCATCGCCGCGCGGACCGGTCGCGGCCTGCCGCTCCTGCTTGACGCCATCGCCGACGCCTTGCCCGAGGGCCCGCTGCTCTACGAGCCGGACCAGGTCAGCGACCGCGACCTGCGCTTCATGGCGTCCGAAATGGTCCGTGAAAAACTCTTTCGTTACCTGGGCCAGGAGATTCCCTACGCCACCGCCACCCAGACCGAGATTTTCGACGAAAATCGTCCCGGCAAACCGTTGATCCGCGTCCTGATCATCACCGAGCGCGAGGCGCACAAGTCGATCATCATCGGCAAGGGGGGCGCGATGCTGAAGAAGATCGGCGAAAATGCCCGCAAGGACATCGAGCGGCTCTACGGCCAGCCGGTCTTTCTGCAGCTGTGGGTGAAGGTCCGGCCCAAATGGCGCCGCAGCGAGGCCCAACTCGGTCAGCTTGGCTTAAAACCGCCCCGCGGGTGAGCAGGCGCGATATGCGATGAGTGCACAAGCGGGATATGCCCATGGGTCTTCGAGAATGGCGCCATAATTCTCTTGTCTCCTTTACATCCTTTATGTCCCTTATGTCCTTTATACGCCCCAGCCCCTGACCTCAGATCGAGGAAACAGCCCATGCCCGACTGGCGCTTTTTGTTCGACCCCGATCATCGGACGGTGGCCCTGCACCTGCTGTCGGCGCTGGTGGCCGGCGGGTTGATTGGATTCGAGCGCAGCTTCCATGGGCGACCGGCCGGATTCCGCACCCATGCGCTGGTCTGCCTGGCTTCCAGCCTGCTGATGCTGGTCACTTATATTCAGTGGAAATGGCTGCCTGGCGTGCCGCTCGATACGGTGCGCACCGACCCCACGCGCATGGCCCAGGGGATCATGACCGGCATCGGCTTCCTGGGCGCGGGCGTCATTTTCAAGGAAGGGGTCACCATTCGCGGGCTGACTACGGCCGCTTCGCTCTGGATCACCGCGGCCATCGGCATCCTCTTCGGCGTCGGCTTTTTTCTGCCCGCCATCCTCGCCACGGTGCTGGTGCTGGGCATCCTCTCGGTCTTCCGCCGGATCGAGGCGGCCATGCCGAGCCAGACCTATGCGTATCGTAAGCGTTAAAGGGACCGCATCTTGAAAGGGTATGAAGGAGTATGAGACAACGCCGTCATTGCCCAACAGGAGGCGTTGCCCATGAAGTCCACCCCCACCCTGCCCGATCCCGAGAAGGAAGCCCTCTGGCGAGGGCGCGTGGCCGCCCAGGCCGCCAGCGGCCTGACCGTCCGCGACTGGTGCCAGCAGGCCGGCTACTCCGATTCCCTCTTTCATTACTGGAAATCCACGATCGCCAAACGCGACGGCACCTACACCCCGCCGCCGCTCCGCAAAGCGTCCGCGCCCAAGCCGGCCGCCATGGCGGCACCCGCGTTCGCGCAAGTCGTCGTCAGCGCGTCCAAACCCTCGCCCGCGCCACCGGTCAACGCTCCCGCATCCGCCGTCGCCGCCAACGCCATCGAAATCGTGCTGCCCGGTTTGCGCGTGGTGCGCGTTAACGCCGGCTTCGACGCCGCCACGCTCGCGCGCGTGCTGGACCTGTTGGAGGAGCGCCCATGCTGAGCCTGCCGCCCACCGTGCGCATCTTGCTGGCCACCGCCCCCACCGACATGCGCCTGGGTTTTGACGGCTTGGCCGCCCGCGTGCGCCACGCCCTGGGCGAAGATCCGCGCAGCGGCCATCTGTTCGTTTTTCTCGGCAAACGCGCCGACCGGGTCAAGATTTTATGGTGGGACCTGGGCGGCATGGCGCTTTACGCCAAGCGCCTGGAGCGCGGCACTTTCCGCCGAGCGCGCGGCGATGCGGCGCGCGTCAGCCTCACCCCGGCCGAACTGGCGATGCTGCTGGAGGGGATCGACCTCGCCGGCACGCGTCGCCGCCCACGGCTCATGGCAAACTCGGTTAATACGTAATGGTAATTTGTATTAAGTTTACATTGACTTTTACGGGGGGCCGTGGCAGACTATCCCATCCTTGCCGGAGAGCCTCTCTTGCCCAAGCCCACCCCGTCCCAATTGCCCAAGAACGTTGAAACCTGTCACGAGCTGATCGGGCAATTGCAGGCCGATATGCGTCAGATGCAGGCGCGGATCGACTGGCTCAGCCGCAAGCTGTTCGGGCGTTCCAGCGAGCGCGCCGCGGCGGGGGAACTGGAATTCTTCGGCCAGCCGCTGGAGAGCGCGCCTAATCACAATGACAATCCTGAGAGCGCGACCGAAGCGGACGCCGCGCCCCAGGCCCCGGACGGCGAGGCGCCCCAGGCCAGGCGCCCGGGCGGCGGCCGGCGCAAACTGCCCGCGGACCTGCCCCGCCGGCGCCTGGTTTACGATATCCCCGAAGCGGCCAAGGTTTGCGGCGAGTGCGGCCACGAGAAAAAGCTGATCGGCCAGACGCTGACCGAACAGCTCGAATACATCCCCGCCTCGATGTTCACCATCGAACACGTCCAGCTCAAATACGCCTGCCCGCATTGCCAGGCCGGCGTGGTCCAGGCCGAGAAGCCCGCCCAGCCGATCGAGAAATGCCTCGCCGGCCCCGGTCTGTTGGCCCAGGTGATCGTCAGCAAGTACGGCGATCATGCGCCCCTTTACCGCCAGGAGGCGATCCTGGCGCGCCACGGCGCCCAGCTCTCGCGCTCACTGCTCTGCCAATGGGCGAT
>ERZ795058.3010-NODE-3010-length-18457-cov-20.601130_pt1 | contig 18457 bp, 14 predicted proteins | sample MGYA00375142_ERZ795058 | MGnify/ENA primary metagenome ERZ795058 (study PRJEB30187, sample SAMN05720210) | activated sludge metagenome | isolation source: anaerobic digester from wastewater treatment plant | place: Japan | collected 2015-04-20 ... | reverse complement strand
CGATCGGCCGGATCGCCGCCCGCACTGCGCATCCGACGATCGTCGTGCTGGGACGGCTCGTGCCCCACAAACGCGTGGAACTGGCCATCGACGTCCTGGCGGCGCTGCGGGATCGCCATCCTGGCCTGCGGCTGCGCATTGTCGGCGACGGTTGGTGGCGGGAGCAGGTCGCCACTCACGCCGCGGCCCGAGGGGTCGACGATGCTGTCGACCTCCTGGGGTTCGTCGACGAGGCGACCAAGCACCACGAGTTGGCCTCGGCGTGGATCGCCGTGGCACCCAGTGCCAAGGAGGGCTGGGGCCTCAACGTGGTCGAGGCGGCGACCCACGGGGTGCCGACCCTTGCGCACCACGGGGCCGGCGGGCTCTCCGAGTCGATCGTCGACGGGGTCACCGGAATCCTCGTGAACGATACGGACGACATGGTGGAGGCAGCCTCAGCGCTGCTCTCCGACGAGGTGTTGCGCACGCGGCTCGGGGAGAGCGCACGGGTCCATGCCCGGGCCTTCACCTGGGCAGGGACGATCCAGGCCTGGGACCAGTTGCTGACCCACGTGGCGGCAGGAGGCCCGCCGATCGCGGCGATCGACGAGGGCCTGAGCTCGTCGGCGCTCGTCTCATGACGGGGCCGTCCGTTCCCACACTGGCTGCCCCTGGTTCGCTCGCCCGCTCGATCCAACTGTTCCAGGCCTTCCGGGTCGAGCAGACCGACCCCGACTTCTTCTACTCCCTGCTGGCCCGCGACTCCGTTCGTGAGGTGCAGCGGTGGTGCCCCTTGGCCGGCTCCACGGTCCTGGATGTCGGTGGTGGTCCGGGCTACTTCGCCGACGCCTTCGCCGCAGCGGGCGCGCGGTATGCCGCGGTCGATCCGGACGCCGGGGAGCTGACCGCCCGCGGAGGCGTCGCCGGGAACACCATGCGTGCATCCGGTCTATGCCTGCCGTTCGCCGACGGCGCATTCGACGTGACCTACTCCAGCAACGTCCTGGAACACGTTCCCCAACCGGAGGCGATGCTCTCGGAGATGGTGCGCGTGACCCGTCCCGGCGGAACGGTCGTCGTCTCGTGGACGCCCTGGTTGTCGCCCTGGGGAGGTCACGAGACGTCGCCGTGGCACTACCTCGGGGGGGTGCGTGCCGCCGACCGGTATGCCGCGCGCCACGGCCGGCGGCCCAAGAACGACTTCGGCCGGTCGCTGTTCGCCTGCTCGGCGGGACGGATGCTGCAGTGGGTTCGAGCGGCCGAACGCCACCGGCGTCTGACCCTCATCGACACGCTGCCGAGGTACCACCCGGCCTGGGCCCGATGGGTGGTCCATGTGCCAGGTCTGCGTGAAGTGGTCAGTTGGAACGTCATGCTCGTCGTGCGTCCGCAATGAGCCTCGACGCCTCGAGCCGACTGTCCACGTCCCAGGTGGCACCTCTGCGGGCCGGCACTGCTGACCCCGAGGCCGCCGTCTGGGGGCTTCGGGTAGCGACCGGATGCCTGCTGCTCATGGCGATGTGCTTCTGGCAGGCCCCTGGTCTGGTCGTGCCCGACACCAAACTGGACCTCACCGCCGACCCGGTCGGCCTGATGTCCCGGGCTTTGCACCTCTGGGACGACGGGGCCCTCGGGCAGTTGCAGAACCAGGCCTACGGCTACCTCTTCCCCAGTGGTCCCTTCCATGCGCTCCTCGCAGGGGTGGGCGTCCCCGCGTGGGTCGTCCAGCGGCTGTGGTGGTCGCTCCTCCTCGGGGTGGCGTTCGTCGGATTCTGGCGACTCGCCGGCGCGTTGCGGGTCGGGAGCCCGTGGTCGAGATACCTCGGGGCCGCCCTCTTCGCCCTCTCTCCGCGCCTGCTCAGCGAAGTGGCGGTGACCTCGATCGAGGTGTGGCCGATGGCCGTCGCCCCCTGGGTGCTCCTGCCGCTGGTCGACCCCCGACCGACCACGATGCGGGTGCGGATGCTGCGCTCGGCGGTCGCCTTCGGGTGTATCGGGGGCGTCAACGCGGTGGCGACGGGCGCGGCCCTCGTACTGCCCGTCCTGTGGTGGCTGACCCGCCGACCGTGGCGGCCCGTCATGCGCCCGATGGTGGGCTGGCTCGGGTGGTGCGCGCTGGCGGGCTTGTGGTGGCTGCTCCCACTCGTCCTCCTCGGCCGGTACAGCCCACCGTTCCTCGACTGGATCGAGGACGCACGGGTGACCACGAGCACGGCCAGCCCGTTCAACGCGTTCCAGGGCACGACCCCGTGGTTGGGCTACCTCACCGGGACCGGCGGCGCCAGTTGGCCCGCGGCATACTCGCTCATCAGCCAGCCCGTGCTCATCACCCTCACCGGCGGCGTCGCCGCGCTGGGGCTGGCCGGGCTGACCCACGCGCGGATGCCCCATCGGGGGTGGCTCGCCGTCAGCGCAGTGGTGGGTCTGTTCCTGCTGACTGTGGGATTCTCCTCGGCCGCGTCCGGTCCGTTCGTCGACACCGTTCACGGTCTGTTGGACGGTCCACTGGCGCCGTTGCGCAACACGCACAAGTTCGACGTGGTGCTACGCCTTCCCCTTGACCTCGGCGTCGTGCATGCAGTGTCCGTCGTGGCCCGATGGCGCCCGGTGCGAGCCCTGCGGGTCGACCTCGTCGCGGTGGTGGCCGGCCTGCTCGTCGTGGGCGCTGCGGCACCTGCCGTGGCCGCGAACCTCCCACGCCCGGGTGGTTACGACGCCATCCCGCAGTATTGGTACGACGCCGCCGGATGGCTCGACGGCGCCCAGGGCGCCGGGTCCGTGCTGGTCCTCCCATCCGCGTCGTTCGCGGACTTCACCTGGGGCTCCACCCGTGACGAGCCGCTTCAGGCGCTCATGGATCGTCCGTTCGTCGTTCGTGACGCCGTGCCGCTGGGGGGAGCCGGCAGCACCCGCCTGCTCGACGAGGTCACGCGTCGGCTCACCGCAGGCATGGGCTCACCCGACCTGGCGACCGTCCTGCGGGATGCGGGGATCGGCTACCTCGTCGTGCGCAACGACCTGCTCCCGCAAACAGGGGTGTCCCGGCCGGTGCCCTTGCACGAAGCGCTCGACGAGTCCGGTTACACGCGGGTCGCGAGTTTCGGCCCGCCGACCGGCTATCTCGCCGACGCCCCGGGCGTGACGGTGGACGATCGGATGCTGGTGCCCTATCCCAGTGTCGAGATCTTCCAGGGAGCGCCCGCGCCGACCGCCCGGCTCGTCGGGATCGACCAGGTTCAGCTGGCGAGTGCCGGCCCCGAGAACAGCGTCGACCTCGTGGGGTCGTCGTCCACGGGGGTGGTCAGCATCCTCGGGTCCGACGGGGCTGCCCTCGGGGACCTGGCTCGAGGGCTCCCCGAGGTCCTGACCGACGGGTTGAGGCGGCGCGAGGTCGCCTTCGGCAGTTCGGGGGCGACGACCTCCGAGGTGCTCGCTGCCGACGACCCTGGCAGCACCGGTCGTCGCACGACCGACTACATCAGTGATCGGGCCGCCGCGCAGACGGTGCTGCAGTGGCGGGGAGTCGCCTCTGTGACGGCGTCCTCGTCGGCGTCCGACGCCGGAGCGACCCTCCGGTTGGGGCCGGGAACCGGACCGGCGGCGGCTCTGGACGGTGATCCACTCACCCGGTGGGTCAGCGGGGTCTACGGCGAGGCCGTGGGGCAGTGGCTGGAGCTGGGGCTCACCGCACCGATGGAGGTCTCAGGGCTCACCGTGACGCTGTCCGGTGGCTACCCCGTCCAGGCTCAGCCCGCCCGCCTGCGGGTCACGACCGACACCGGCTCGGTGACCACGGACATCGATCGGGTGGACGAGGCTGTCGCCCTGGCGACGTCACCGGGGGTGACGACCCGGCTTCGGGTCGAGCTGGATGCCGTCGGCCCCGGGACACCGAACGGCTTCGGCATCGCGGAGTTGGCCGTCCCGGGCATCGACCCCGTCCCCGACCTGGCCCTCCCGGCGGTTGGCCAGAGCGCCCCCGACGAGATCCTGACCAGGGTCGAGCAACCGGCCCGTCCCGGCTGCGCCTTCGTCGCGACCCGGTCGTTGTGCTCGCCGGCGCTCGTCCGCTCGGGGGAGGAGTCCGGCGGCATCTTCCGGTCGCTGGCGACGTCGACGGCGGCGGCCTACGAGGTCTCCGGGACGGTCCTCGCTGGCGTCGGGGGTGGGATCGAGCGACTCCTCGACTTCCCGGGACGGATCGTCGCGACCGCGAGCAGCAGCCGGGTCCAGAGCGCCGCAGCCCGCCCCGCGACGGTTGCCGATGCCGATCTGGGCACGGGGTGGGTCGCCGGTGACACCGACGCCCACCCGCGCCTGCAGCTCGTCCTCCCCGAGGCGCGCACCGTCACCACCGTGCAGTTCCTCGTCGATGCCTACCTGGCCGCCTCCCGGCCCACCGAGGTCACCGTCACCGGCGAGGACGGCATGACCTCCACGGTGCCGGTCGACGCGGAGGGGTATGCCGCGATCACGCCGACCACCGGGCGTCGCCTGACCGTCGACTTCCTCGGGGACAGCGACGCCCGCACCATCGACTCGGTCACCGGGTTCGCCGCCCATCTGCCCGTCGGGGTGTCCGAGGTGCGCCTGGAAGGTGCCGATGACCTTCGCACACCGTTGGACCCGAGCCGGACGGTCGCCGTGCCCTGTGGCTTCGGCCCGACGGTCCGCGTCGATGGGACGCAGGTGCCGACCCAGGTCGTCGGCACCGTCGAGCAGGTCCTGCGCGGTCAGCCGCTGCGGTGGTCGGCGTGCATGAGCGCGGGCGAGTCGAGCGTGTCGCTGGAGGCGGGGCGGCATACCCTCGCCGCGGCCTCCACCGCAGAGTTCCGGCCCTACCAACTGCTCCTGCGGCGCGTCGACGCAGCCCGGTCGGTTGCCACGGCACCGTCCGCCCCCGAGGTGCTCACCGAGGTCGGTACGGGCCAATGGGCACTCTCGCAGCGGTCCCAGCCGGGTCTGGTCGTGCTCAGTCACAACGCCAACCCCGGCTGGGTGGCCGCCGACTCCGAGGGTCGGGCGTTGACGCCCATCCGGGTCAACGGTTGGCAGCAGGGGTGGGTGGTGCCTGCCGGGCCGGCCACAGTGCTGCAGGCCCGCTACGCCCCCCAACCCTGGTATGCCGCGGGCCTCCTTCTCGGAGGAGTCAGCCTGTTGCTCCTGTTCGTTCTGCGCGTGATCGCACGGGGTCCGAGAGTCGGGTCGGGTCCACCTGCCGGGGCGCTGCCGGGATCCGCGTCGGGCGGGTGGCTCCTCGCGGTGGTGCTCGTCGCCACCTTCCCGGTCAACTCCGGCGTGGTCGGTTGCCTCGCCGTTCTCATGGGGGTCGCCGCAGGCCTGGCTGGCCGTCGCCTGTCTCGCGTGGGCGTGGCCCTGGTCCTGGTTCTGACCGCCGGGGCCGTGGCTGCCGTGGCCGCAGCGCCCTGGGGCAACGGTGGGGCTGCTCTGCTCGCGGTGGGGGTCCAGCAACTCGTTCTCGGGGCGTTCGCGGTCATGGCCGCAACGGGTCTCTCGGCCGCCCGAAGCCCCCGGTGGCTCAGTGCTCGCGTCGGCGGGCCCAGCGCATGATCGGGCGTTCCACGGCGCGGTAGCTGATCCACGCCACCACGAGGGTCACCCCGATGGTGCTCAGCCACAGTTGGGGGAACTGCCCGTCGAAGGTCCGGTGGTTGAACGCCCGCTCGGCGAGGGACAGGACGATGAGGTGGTAGGCGAACACCCCGTAGGAGATGTCGCCCAACGACCGCCCGACCCGGCCGCCCAGCGCTCGCACGACGGCCGATGGGCGGTCCGCGGCTGCGCCCACCACGGCGGGAAACACGAGAAGGGCACCGAGGACGGCATACCCGAGGTTCTTGACGACGGCCTGGCCCACGGTCGGTGGCGACAGGTCGTACGGCCCGGCGATAGGGGTGCAGAGCAGGAGGTAGAGAGCGGCGGCCGCGGCATACACACTGCCTGCCGCGCGCCCGAGGTCGTCGATGACCGAGGGGCTGAAGATCCCTGCTTCGCGGGCGGCTGACCAGGTGGCCAGGGCCATGCCGAGACCGAACCAGCCGAGGAAGGCCGGAAGCCACACCATGGGAAGGCCGCCGCCGTTGCTGGTCGCGACCGCCACCCACACGGCGGACCCGACGGGAAGCAGTCCCAACAGCACGATGGTCCGCAGCGCCCACGTACGGGGCGCCCCCGCGCCACGGGACAGGGCCCACGCGAGCGCCGGCAGGGCGAGGTAGAACGCCCACTCGGTCGCCAGGCTCCACATCTGGGTGAGCCCCGTGGGGGCAGGCACCTGTGAGTAGATCTGGGTGAGGGTCGCGTATCGCAGGAAGGAACTCGTGCCGACGAGCGGGCTGTGGTGCAACAGGAGGGCCGCTCCGAGCACGGCCAGCCACAGGGCCGGCAGGATGCGCGCGGCACGGTGGCGCAGGTAGGTCCCGAGAGCCGGTGCCGGACGTCCGGTGAACCTGGCCTTGACGTGGGGACGATAGAGCAGGAAGCCGGACACGACGAAGAACAGGGGAACACCTGCGTCGAGCCGAGCGAGCAGGCCGGCCTGCTGCCCGTTGAGGGAAGCGCCGGACGTGAACCCGACGTGGGTAGTGACCACGGCGACGGCACCGATGATGCGCAGCCCGTCAAGGGCGGGGAACCGCAGGCCGGTGCGAGGTGGGTCGGCGAGCTCCCGCGTCGCGGGCGAGTCCGGCCCCGTCGGCCCGCCGACGAGGGTGTCGGTCACGGCACCGCCAGCACTGAGGTCTCGCGGATGTTGCCCACCTGGATCTTCGTGACGCAGGAAGCGCCCGCATCGGCGGCCCCCGTGACGGCCAGCGCGGACACCGAGTCGACGATGGGCAGTTGGACCTGGTTGAGGCCGGGCTCGAGGTGGACCGTCCAACTCTTGGTGTCGGCACGCAGCACGGCATCGCCGCCGCGCTCCGAGAAGTAGTCGATCTGCACGAACCAGGTCCAGGCGAAGAGCCGGTTGGTGACCGGCACGTATGCCGTCTCCCCGGGCTTGACGAGGTAGCCGCAGTCGCGCACGGGGCCGGTCGGGACCTGGACGAGGTCCTCGACGGCGGCATTCACCAGGTGTCCGTCGCCGCGGGCGATGAGGACCTGACGGGCAGGGGCGTCGAAGGTGAGCGGGAGCCCCAACGGGGCGAGCATGACGTTCAGGTGTGCGTAGGTGGGGAAGAACCCCGGATGGATCACCGAGTCGGGGGCCACGCTGTTGTAGACCGACCGCGGACCGACCGCCGTGGCATCCCCGATGATCGTGTCCACCCAGGGTCGTGGCGAATGCGGTTCGATCCGCTGCCATTCGGCGCCGTTGCCCGCCAGGGCCGAGAGCGACACCGCGAGGGTGAGGACGCCGACGAGGGCGTCGACCCGACCCGCGAGAGGCTGCGGCAGCGGGCGGCGCACGGCAGAGGTCCCTGTGGTGACCTCGATGCGGGAGCGGGTGAACGCGAAGGTGAGGGCGAAGAAGGCGACCGGTAGCAGGTCGGCGGAATACCGGGCCTCCCGAACGCTGAGCACCCCGATCGACTGGTAGCGGCTGCTGAACAGGACCAGCCCCCAGGACACCACGGCATACGTGAGCACCATCGCGATGAGCCACCCGCCGCGGTGGCGGAAGCGGACCACGAGGATGGCGCCGCAGACCGCCAGCGCCAGCATCGGCAACCACAACACGGCCGGAACAGGGTCGTAGATGCTCGTGGTGTTGTCCGCGGCTCCCCACGGCCCGCCCACGAGGGACGGCAGGACGATGTTGAACAACCCGGTGAAGAAGAAGGACAGCGACTCGCCGAGACCGCGGGGGGAGAAGGTGCGGTCCACCCCCATCCCGGCGGACCCCGGCTTGGCCAGCACGAGGAGGTATGCCGGCAGGTACAGCACCGTGAGCGTGGCCAGGAGGCCGAGCGGCCGCCAGGCGGCCCGCAGCCGGGCACGGGTCGACCCGGAGCCGAGCAGCAGGACGAGGAAGAACGCCGGGATGACGAGGAGCAGCGCCTTCTGCCAGAAGAAGAGCCCCAGCGCGTAGGACACTCCGAGCCCGATCAGGGGGCGGGGCCCGGGTCGGCGGAGGTAACGGCACAGGAAGAGGATGACCAGGGCCATGGCCAGTTGCAGCGGGAGCACCTGGATCGACGCGGCCCACCACAGGCTGGTCGGCAGGAAGATCGGGCTGAGCGCCACCAGGGCGAGCGCCAGCAGGGCTCGCGAGTTCTCGCCGAACACCTCGGCGAGCGCCAGGGCCCAGGCCAGCACGGACAACACACTCAGCCCGACGGTCACGACGACCGCCCAGGTGTAGTCCAGTGGTGCCAGGGTCGTCGAGGCCCACGCCAGAAGGAACTGGCCGGGCATGAAGTGCTGGTTGTAGTTCTGGGTGAGGTAGTCGCCGAGCGGCATCCGCTGCGCCTCGATCTGGTAGATCCAGTCGTCCTGGATCCAACTCCACGCGGACACCGTCCATGCCCGCCACACGAGCGTCACCACAAGGATGGCGAGCGCGCCCAACCGGAAGGTGGTTGAGGGGGACCCTTTCGGCGCCGCGACAGGCTCCGACGGCATACCTGCCGGGCCCGTCACAGGGGGGGCTGCCGCGAGGGCGGGCTCGCCACTGTGCGACATGTCACCTCGATCTGGCCGAAAGGGTAGGGGAATGAGGGCGCCGCTGTTACGATCCGTCAGATTTACGAGCCTACCCGTGGGGAACTTGGGAGGCATCGACGGTCACTCTAGTGGGGAGTAAAACACGTGCGTCGCACCCTCGGAGCCATCGCCCTCGGCCTTGGCGCCCTCCTGCTCGTCTCCGGGTTGATGGCGAAACCCGTCCTGTACACGCAACTCGCCACGGTGCCCTTGAACTACAAGAGCACCTCGGTGTCGGTCGGGCGTGACATGTCGGTCCTGCGGCTCTGGTCCGACGACGCCAAGGTTGGTCACTACGACAAGTTGACTGGCGTCACCGTGCAGAGCACCCGGAAGGTGCTGGGGATCCCCGGTCGGGTTCCTGCGGACAAGCAGGCCACCACGGCGTTCTGGCAGACCGGTGTCAAGTCGATCGCGGTCGGCGTCGGCGACCTCAACTACAGCATGGAGACCGTGTCGTTCGACCGGCTCACCGGTGTGGCCAACAACTGCTGCGGCGACCAGGTCTCCATCGGCGACCTGGAGAAGCCCGATGCCATGAAGGACATCACCCACGAGGGCGGCTACTTCAAGTTCCCGTTCGACGTGCAGAAGCAGTCCTACTCCTGGTGGGACGGTGACCTGGGCAAGGCGACGGCGGCCAAGTTCGTCCGCACCGAGGACCTGTTCGGCACCGAGACCTACGTCTTCGAGCAGCGGATCGACAAGCAGGAAGTGGCCAGCCGGACGGTTCCGGCCGCGATCTTCGACGGCACCGGCGAGGATGTCCCCGCCAAGGTGATGTACGGCAACGTCCGCACCCTGTGGGTCGAGCCCAACACCGGCGTCATCGTCAAGGGTCAAGAAGCGATCGACAAGACCCTCGAGTCCGCGTTGGGCACGGTCGCGGCGACCAAGGGTGTCATCGGCTTCGACGAGGCGACGATCAAGGCCAACGCTCAGGAATGGGGCGCCCTGGGCAGCCAACTCGGCTTCGTCAAGAACACCTTGCCCTGGCTTGGCCCGCTGCTGGGCGTCCTGCTTGGTCTCGTCGGCGCAGTCCTGCTCTTCGGCAAGGGTCGTCGTTCGGCGGCGTCGTCGAGCGGTGCCGACGAGGGGCAGGTGGCCGGAGTGGAGGGACTCGACGCGGTCGCCGAGACCCAGGTCATCGAGCCCACCCGCGCCGAACGGCGCAGCCAAGGGACCCTGTAAGGGCGCGCCCCCACGGCGTCCCACACTCGGCTCGTGGAGAAGCCCTGACTCCGCTCTGCGGGTCAGGGCTTCTCTGCGACCACGATCAAGGTGCCGGGGATCAACGCTCCCCGTAACGGCGACCACCCACCCCACTCCTGGGCATGACCGTCGGGCCATTCCGGCTCAATGAGGTCGACCAGCCGCAGCCCCGCCGCAACGACGTCGCGCACCCGGTCGCCGATGGTCCGGTGATGCTCGGCATAGACCGCGGACCCGTCCGCGCCCTGCTCGACGTACGGTGTCCGGTCGAAGTAGGAGAACCGCACCGTCAATCCGGCCTCGTCCGGCTCGTCCGGGAACGCCCACCGGAACGGGTGCGTGCACGAGAAGACGAACCGGCCCCCGGGCCGGAGCACCCGGCATACCTCCGCCATCACCCGACCCGAGTCCGCGACGAACGGAAGGACTCCGTATGCCGTGAAGACCACGTCGAAGCTCTCGTCGGCGAACGGGAGGGCCAGCCCGTCGCACTGGACGAGGGGGAGGGGCGGCCACCCGTGCGCGGCGTCGATCCCTCGGGCACGCTGCAACATCCCACACGACAGGTCGCTGGAGAGCACCCGCGCCCCCGCCCGGCGCGCCCAGCGGCCACCCTGCGCCGCTCCGCCACCGATCTCCAGGACGTCGCGCCCGACGACCTCGCCGAGGAGTCCGAGGAACTCCTCACTCCAGCCCTCCGGGCCCCACACGAGGTTGTCGTCCCCGAGGAACGCCCCGTGTTCGGTGTAGTAGTCGACCGCTTCGGCGTCCCACCAGGTGCGGTTGGCGGTGGCCGTCTCGGCGGCCCCGGCGGCTCGTCGGAGCGCGATCGGGTCGTAGTCCATGGCGACATTGTGTCGGGACCGGCGCGGCACCGGGCCCGCCCGGCACTGGCGTGCCCGGGCAGCTTTGACCCGGCCACGCACGGACCGGTAACCTGACCCAGTGCCCTTCGGGGCGCGGTTCGATGCTGCCTGCCCGCCGTCGATGATTGCCGTCGGCGAGTCGTCAGACCCGAACACCCAACCTTGTCCGCCCCGCAGGCCGACCGGCGTGCGGCTTTACATCCTGTCCACCATCGGAGTTCCTACTACATGAGCATCAGCACGGTCACCAAGACCGCCCCTCAGGTCGCCATCAACGACATTGGCTCTGAGGAAGACCTGCTCGCCGCCATCGACGCGACGATCAAGGATTTCAACGACGGCGACATCGTCGAAGGTGTCATCGTCAAGGTCGACCGGGACGAGGTCCTGCTCGACATCGGCTACAAGACCGAGGGCGTCATCCCCTCGCGTGAGCTGTCCATCAAGCACGACGTCGACCCGGCCGATGTGGTCAAGGTCGGCGACGAGGTCGAAGCTCTCGTTCTCCAGAAGGAGGACAAGGAGGGTCGGCTCATCCTGTCCAAGAAGCGCGCCCAGTACGAACGCGCTTGGGGCACGATCGAGAAGGTCAAGGAAGAGGATGGCGTCGTCACCGGCACCGTCATCGAGGTCGTCAAGGGCGGCCTCATCCTGGACATCGGCCTGCGTGGCTTCCTGCCCGCCTCCCTCGTCGAGATGCGTCGCGTGCGCGACCTGCAGCCCTACGTCGGCAAGCAGATCGAGGCCAAGATCATCGAGCTGGACAAGAACCGCAACAACGTCGTCCTGTCCCGCCGCGCGTGGCTCGAGCAGACCCAGTCCGAGGTCCGCACGACCTTCCTGCGCGAGCTGCAGAAGGGCCAGGTCCGCTCCGGTGTCGTGTCGAGCATCGTCAACTTCGGTGCGTTCGTCGACCTCGGCGGGGTGGACGGCCTGGTGCACGTCTCCGAGCTGTCCTGGAAGCACATCGACCACCCGAGCGAGGTTGTCGAGGTCGGCAACGAGGTGACCGTCGAGGTCCTCGACGTCGACATGGACCGCGAGCGCGTGTCCCTGTCGCTCAAGGCGACCCAGGAAGACCCGTGGCAGCACTTCGCCCGGACGCACGCGATCGGTCAGGTCGTGCCGGGCAAGGTCACCAAGCTCGTCCCGTTCGGTGCGTTCGTGCGCGTCGACGACGGCATCGAGGGCCTGGTCCACATCTCCGAGCTGGCCGAGCGTCACGTCGAGCTGCCCGAGCAGGTCGTCACGGTCAACGAGGACATCTTCGTCAAGGTCATCGACATCGACCTCGAGCGCCGGCGGATCTCGCTGTCGCTCAAGCAGGCCAACGACGGGACCGTCGGGGTCGCCGACTTCGACCCGACCCTCTACGGCATGGCTGCCGAGTACGACGAGCAGGGCAACTACAAGTACCCCGAGGGCTTCGACCCGGAGACGAACGAGTGGCTGCCGGGCTTCGAGGCTCAGCGCGAGAAGTGGGAGAAGCAGTACGCCGAGGCCCACGCCCGCTGGGAGGCCCACAAGGCGCAGGTCGAGGCGGCTGCCAAGGCCGACTCCGAGGCTGCGGTCGCGGCCGGCGACGTCCCGTCGTCCTACTCCTCCTCCGCCGCCGAGGCCGCTCCGGCCACCGGCACGCTCGCGTCCGACGAGGCCCTGGCCGCGTTGCGCGAGAAGCTCACCGGCAACTGAGCGACGCGGCATACCGACGGGGTATGCCGCCCGCTCCGGTTCACGACAGGGCCCGGACCACCGCGTGTGGTCCGGGCCCTTCGTTATGCTCCCTCGGTGATCGCGTCGACACCCATCGAGCTCGTCCAGGTCGACCGCAGCTCTCGGTCGGTCCTGGAAAACCTCGGGCAGCTCTATCGGCATGACCTCTCCCAAGGCCTGGCCCACCTGCCGAACGACGACGGCACCTTCAACAACCGGCGCCTGGACGTGTTCCGGTCCGGCGCCGACCCCACGATGCGGGCCTGGCTGATCCGGGTGGGCGGCCGGTTGGGTGGCTTCGTCATGACGAGCACCGATGAGCAAAGCACCCACCACATCGGCGACTTCTTCGTCGTCCGGGCGCTACGGCGTCGGGGCATCGGGCACGAGGTGATCCGTCGGGTCCTCGCCGATCAACCGGGGCCATGGGTGATCGGCTTCCAGGACGACAACCCGGGCGCGCGGGAGTTCTGGACCGCGGTTGCCACCGAGGCGGTCGGGGATGCGTGGACGTTGGAACACCACCCCGTGCCGGGCCTGCCGCACCTGCCGCCGGACTCGTTCATCGGGTTCACGGTCCCCGGCTGAGCACGTGGAGGGCTCGCCATCGCGCATTCGAGCGCCCACCCCGTGGGTTAGCGTGGGGGCTATGAGCACGCAGTGGCGCTGGGACCTCCTCGACGAGGCCGGGAACCCCATGGTCGGACCTGAGCCGGCCTCTCCGTCGTTCCCCACCCAATCCGAGGCCGAGTCGTGGATCGGTGAAGTCTGGCCTGAGCTCGTCGACGCCAACATCGACGCGGTGACCTTGCGCGAGGGCGAGACGATCGTCTACGGCCCGATGTCGCTGCGACCCGCCCCGTGAACCCGCAGCTTCAAGCCCGCATCGACCATCTCGTCGCCGACCGGCAACGGGCGTGGCGTGCTCCGAACGTCTCGGTCGGGCTGGTGCGCGACGGGCAGCTCGTCCACACCGTGCATGTCGGCGCCGCCCGGTTGGACCCAGTCACGGCCGCCACCGACGACACACCGTTCATGATTGGGTCGGTCACCAAGACCTTCACGGCCGTGGTGATCATGGCGTTGCGCGACGAGGGGCGTCTGGATCTCGATGATCGGCTCGATGCTCACCTGCCCGGAATCTCCCACGGAGAGCTGACGATCCGCCTCATGTTGGGGCATCTGTCCGGTCTGCAGCGCGAGCCCGTCGGTCGGGTGTGGGAGAGCATGGACAACCCCGATGCCGACCGGTTGCTCGCTGAGTTGGCGCAGGCGGAGCAGGTGCTGGCACCGCATGAGGTCTTTCACTACTCCAATCTCGCCTTCGCCCTGCTTGGCCAGGTGATCGAGCGGCTCGAACGCCGCCCCTGGGAAGACGTCGTCCGGCAGCGCGTCCTACACCCGCTGGGGATGACCCGCACGGGGCTCACTCCGGCGGCCGACCGGGCGCGCGGCTACCTCGTTCACCCCTTCTCCGGGGTGGCCACCGAGGAGCCGGTGGCCGACCTCAAGGCCACGGCCCCCATGGGCGGGCTCTGGTCGACGGTCGCCGACCTCAGCCGGTATGCCGCGTTCGTCGCCGACCCCGACCCGGCCGTCCTCGCGCCGGCCACAGTGGCCACGATGTGCCGGCCGCAGGTCATTCTTGATCCCGACGCATGGACGCTGGGATATGGCTTGTCCTTCGGGATGGTCCGACGGGGTGACCGCATCTACGTCGGGCACGGGGGAGCGATGCCGGGCTTCCTCACCGGGCTTCGGGTCAGCCGGCCCGACCGGCTCGGCGCCGTGGTGTGGGCCAACTCCTCAGCCGGTGCCGAACCCATCGTCCTGGCCGCCGACCTGCTCGACCTGGTCCTCGATGCCGAGCCCACGGCGGCATCCCCCTGGACGCCCGAGGCGTCGGTGCCGGAGCTCGCCGAGTTCCTCGGGTCGTGGTGGTCCGAGGGCGAAGAGTTGGTGTTCTCCGTCCGCGACGGGCGCCTCTGGTGCGCGCCGCGCGGCGCTGGGGCCCTGTTCGAGAGCCGGTTCATCCCCGACGGGCCCGACCGCTTCCGCGTCGACCTCGGCCGCGAGCGCGGCGAGGCTCTGGACGTGGAGCGCGACGCGAGCGGCCGGATCTCCCGGATGTATCTCGCGACCTACGCAGTCACCCGCGAACCGCTGGCCTTCGCCGAACTCTGAGGCGCCGAGCGCCTAGCCGGGTCAGATCGGTCAGTCCAGGTGAGTCCACGCAGCCCAGATCAGACGGGGTATTCGCCCCGCTTGATCATCGGGCGCGGCAGTCGGCTGCGCCGGATCTGGTAGGCGCGCATCACGGAATACATCATCGCGCCGGCGGGCATCGCGTCGGCGCCAAACTTCGCCGCCACCCCCGCCTTGATCTTGCGCCACATGAAGAACACGTCGGCGATCGACATGAACAACAACCCGTAGACCAGCAGGAAGACGGTGGTCAGCGCCCAGACCTCTTTGATGAACGACAGGAGCAGCGCGAGGAGCATCATCGGCAACAGGGCCTCGCCGAGGCTGAACCGGGCGTCGACGTAGTCGCGGATGTAGCGCTTGATGGGGCCCTTGTCGCGGGGCGGCATCTTCGACTCGTCGCCGGTGACCATCGCGGCTCGCGACTCGGCCATCGCCACCCGGCGGGCCTCGCGATCACTGCGGGCCGCCGCCTTGCGGTCGGTGTTGACGACCGGGTGCTTGTTGGCTGCCTCCTGGTCGCGCCGCTTGGGCGTGGGTCGGTTCTTGGCGCCGGGACGCTCGGGGCGGTCGTCGGCGACGGGGGCGGGCTGCGTCTTCTTGCTCCAGAACACGAGGGCAACTGTATGCCGTCCAGCCGCGGCACCCGTCCGTGCGACAAACTGTCGGAGGGTCCGGTTCACCGGTTTGGGCGGTTCAGCCCGTCTCGGAGGTCCGGCGAGAAGACCAGATGGGCCAAGGTGCACACCTGGCGGTAGGGGTCGAGATCGCCGAGGCGCACCTCGGTGGTCACCAGAGCCTCAAGCTCTTCCGGGGTTGGAGTCGGGGTGTCGAGGGGCACCTGGTCGGAGACCAGCCGGACCCCGTAGTGAGCGACCGGGAACAGGCCGGCCACGCGGCATACCTCGGCCAGTGTGCCCACGTCATCCGCCCGAGCACGGACCCCGATCTCGTTGGTGTAGAACGGATCTCGGCCCTCTTCCTCTGCGGCGGCAACTTCGTCCAGCAACACGCCGACCTCGTTCCATCGACCCTGCAACGCAGGCCGCAGGGCCAGCCCGGCCGCGTTGCGCACGACCAGTGAGAGCAGGCCATGTGAGGCGACGTGCGACGCGAGCTCCGAAACAGCAGGCTCCGCGGAGGGGAGGTACATGAAGACGCCGTGGCATAGCACGACGTCGTATTCAGTCCAGCCCACCGCGGCCCCCAGGGTGCCGAGACCGCCCGCGAGGATGTCCATCCGCGAGCGCACCCCAGGCTCCTCCAGAGCCAGGGCGGCCGCCGCCACGTCGCGCATCTGCGGGTCGGGCTCGAGCGCAGTCACCCGGTGCCCGAGTCGGGCCAGCCGGATCGCCTGGGTGCCTTGACCGGCACCGACGTCAAGGACCGTCATCGGTGGTGGCAGCGGCACGTCCGTCCCCGGCATGACCCGCATGCGTGAGAAGTCGGGAACGTGCCGGGCAAGGTGACGGGCGATGACTTCCTGGCGAACGACGTTGCGCAAGGTACCCAGACGGTCCAACCACAGCTCGCGACCGACTGCGAAGTCGGTTTCTCGCTCCATCAGGCCTCCTCGGGCGAACAAGTCTCCACCGTCCCACGCGCGTCGCCGCCTGGCGTGGATAGGCTCACGCGGGTGACTGATGACATTCTCACTCCCGCCGACGTCGAGGCCATCCGTACCCGCGTCCGCGCCCTGTTGCCCACCCTGCGCAACGACCTGGAAGACCTGTCCCGCATCCCGAGCGTCTCGTTGGAGACGCTCGAGGGTTACGACCAAGCGCACGTCGATGCGAGCGCCGAGCGGGTCGCGGCGTTGCTGCGGGCCGAAGGGCTTGACGTCGAGATCATCCGCGAGGGCGGTCAACCGGCGGTGATCGGTCACATCGACGGGCCGCCCGGCGCCCCGACGGTGACGCTCTATGCCCACCACGACGTCCAACCCGCCGGTGACCCCGCCCTCTGGGACAGCGACCCCTGGACACCGACGGAGGTCGACGGCCGGCTCTACGGGCGTGGCGTGGCCGACGACAAGGCTGGCGTGACGGCCCACCTGGCCGCGCTGCGCGCCCACGCCGGCAACCTGCCGGTCGGGGTGACCGTCTTCGTCGAGGGCGAGGAGGAGGTCGGGTCCGACTCGCTGCCCGCCATCCTCGCCCGCCACGGCCACCGCCTAGCCGCCGACGCGATCATCCTCGCCGACTCGGGCAACTGGGACGTCGGCCTGCCGGCCCTCACGACGACGCTGCGCGGCATGCTTCGTGCCATCGTCACCGTCCAAACCCTCGACCACGGCGTCCACTCGGGCATGTTCGGCGGGGCCTGCCCCGACGCCCTCACGGCCCTCATCCGGCTCCTGGCCACCCTGCACGACGACGACGGCAACGTCGCGGTCGCGGGGCTGCGGTCGGGCCAGGCCGCTGCGTTGGACTACGACGAGGCCCGGTTGCGGCGTGAGTCGGGCCTGTTGGACGGTGTCGAGTTGATCGGGAGCGGCCCCATTCTCGACCGGCTCTGGACCAAACCGTCGATGACGACGATCGGCATCAACGCCCCCACGGTCGAGAACGCCTCCAACACGCTCGTTCCGAGCGCCTCGGCGAAGGTCTCCATGCGGATCGCCCCCGACGAGGACCCCAAGACGGCGTATGCCGCGCTCAAGGCTCACCTGGAGGCGCACGTCCCGTGGGGGGCCAAGCTCACCGTCACCCTCGCCGACGACGGGCCGGGCTTCTCCGCGACGACCGATGGGCCGGTCTACGACCAGGCCCGGGCCGCCTTGGCGGATGCCTTCGGCGTCGAATCGGTCGAGATGGGTGTCGGAGGATCGATCCCCTTCGTGGCCGCCTTCGCCGAGCGCTTCCCCGAGGCCGCGATCCTCGTCACCGGGGTCGAGGACCCCGACACGCGAGCACACGGGGCCAACGAGTCACTCCACCTGGGCGATTGGGAGAAGGCGTGTCTCGCGGAGGCGATATTCCTGGCCAGGTTGGGTGCCCTGCCCCGCTGAGCTCTGCCGTCCGGTAGGGAGTCCTGCCCGTTGAGCGCAGCCCTTAGTCGCGGCGAGCCACCAGCACGAACTGAAGGTATCGCGCGTTACCCAGTGCCGGATGGATCAGCGACTTGAGCCAGCGGCGCGGAGTGTTCCCATCGGTCTGCCAGACGTCGCCGATGGGGTTGATGCCGTGCGTCGACTCCACGGTATAGCCCGCATCGTGGAACAGCCCGGCCATGCTCGATCGGGTGAAGAACCGCAGGTGAGTCCGGTCCAGAATGCCTGACTCGGTGTAGGTCCACCGACCGCGGATGAGGTTGTAGACGACGCTGGCGTACTGGACGTTGGGAATCGTGGCCAGCACTCGACCACCCTGAGCGAGGACGTCCAACGTCGCGGTGAGCGCCGCCGCAGGGTCGACCACGTGCTCCAGCACGTCGTTGAAACACACGAGGTCGAAGCGTTCGTTAGGCGTCGTCAGCGCCTCGGGGAAGTATCCGGTGACGACCTCGTCGAAGCAGCCGATGTCGCGCGCAGCGTCGGCGGACGAGGCGACTGCTTCCACCGCCACGAGGCGTGCCCCAGGCCCGAGCAGCTCCCGCAGGGTGCGGCCGAATCCTCCACGGCCGCAGCCGACCTCAAGCACCGAGCTGACGTCCAGGGGGACGAACGGGCGGACGTCCTCGCGCGCGTTGTCGGGGTAACAGTTTTGCTGGGCCGGCCGGTCCACGAAGGCCTCGTCAGTCCTTGTGGGTGGGGCCGGGAAGCGCGAGCATCTGGTCGAGGGCGACTCGCGCCCAGTGGGCGATCTCGGGGT
>ERZ795058.3009-NODE-3009-length-18458-cov-4.429387_pt1 | contig 18458 bp, 15 predicted proteins | sample MGYA00375142_ERZ795058 | MGnify/ENA primary metagenome ERZ795058 (study PRJEB30187, sample SAMN05720210) | activated sludge metagenome | isolation source: anaerobic digester from wastewater treatment plant | place: Japan | collected 2015-04-20 ... | reverse complement strand
CGCTCGAGCCGATGTTCAACGCCCTGAGCTCCTCGATGAAGCGCGCCCGGTCGATCGCCAGCCGCTCGGGAACCAGGCGGATGGGGTAGAGGTGGTAGATGTGGCTGCGATCGCCATGGACGATGGGCGTCTCCACCTGCGGCAGTGCTGCCAGGGCCTCGTCGTAGAGGCGAGCGTAGCGTTGGCGGACGGCGACAAAGCCATCCAGCCGGCGCAGTTGGTGGATGCCCAGCGCTGCCTGGATGTCGGTCATGTTGTACTTGAAGCCGGCCGCCACGACCTCATAGTACCAGGAGCCGGCGCTCGTGTAGCGCTTCCAGGCGTCGCGGCTCATGCCGTGCAGCGTCAGCAGGCGCATGCGCTCGGCCAGGGCGTCGTCACTGGTGGTGACCATGCCGCCCTCGCCGGTGGTCATGTTCTTGGTTGGGTAGAAGGAGAACGCCGTGATCCTCGTCACCGCCTGGCCCGCTGTGAGCGCGTCGCAGCCGATCTTCAGGCCATGGTAGCCGGCGCCGACGGCGTGGGCGGCATCTTCGACCACCGGCAGGCCATGCTGCGCCGCGAGCGCATAGATGACCTCGAGGTCGCAGGGCTGGCCGCCATAGTGCACGGGCACGATGGCCTTGGTACGCGGCGTGATCGCCGCGGCTATGGCCTCGGGCGCCACGTTCAGGTCCTCGCCGGCATCGACGAGCACCGGCCGCGCGCCCAGGTGCACCACGACGTTGGCCGTGGAGCAGAAGGTCAGCGTGGGCACAATGACCTCGTCGCCGGGAGCGACGCCGAGCGCCGCCAGGGCGATGTGCAGGCCCGCCGTGCACGAGTTGACGGCGATGGCATGGCGGGCACCGATGTAGCGGGCAAAGTCTTCTTCAAAGCGCCGGACCTTGGGGCCGGTAGTGATCCAGCCCGAACGGAGCGAGTCGACAACCTCGGCGATTTCCTCCTCACCGATGAGGGGCAGGGAGAACGGCAGGAACTGCTCCCGTGTCTGTATCATCGTGCAATCTCCATCAGCGTCGCCAGGATGATTCTGAGGTCGAGCCAGAGAGAGCGCCGGCGGACGTACTCCAGGTCGAAGGCGAGCTTTTCTTGCATGACCTGACGATAGGTTGCCTCCAGGTCGCCTGCCGCGGCCAGGAGTTGCTCCTCGTGGCGGTACTTGACCGTGGCCAGGCCGGTGATGCCAGGGCGCACGCAGAGCACCTCGCGCTGGGCGGGGGTGTAGAGGGCCACGTACTTGAGGTCTTCGGGCCGCGGGCCCACCAGGCTCATATCGCCGCGGAGCACGTTGAGGAGCTGGGGCAGCTCGTCGAGCTTACTGCGCCGCAGCCAGCGGCCGATACGGGTGACGCGGCGGTCGCCGCCGGCGGTGACGGCCGGGCCCTGGCGGTCGGCGCCGGCCACCATCGTGCGGAACTTGTACATGGCAAAGGGGCGGCCGTCCTTGCCGATGCGCCTGGCCCTGTACAAGGCCGGGCCGGGCGAATCGAGCCTGACGGCGATGGCGATCAGCGCCAACAGCGGCGACAGGAGCACCAGCCCAAGCAGGGCGGCAACCGCATCGATGGCGCGCTTGACGGCCATGGCCTCACCCCGCCAGCCCGGCGCCGCGTCGCGCGCGCCGGTGCGCCCCTTCGCTGCCTGGCACCGCCGCCGGCCCAGCGAACTGGTCGCGCAGCGGCTCGGGCAGGTCCTGCTCCTGCACCGGGCGGCGGCCTTCCAGGTAGAAGCGCAGCATCCCTTCGGCCTTGGCCAATGTGTGCTGGCCCGGCCTCGAGGCCAGCAGACGGCGCAGCAGCGCATGGCCGGCGCGCGTGCACAGGGGCGCCAGCCAGGGGTGGAAGACGACCCGCTGCCGCACCGCCTTGGCCGTGAGGCCCATGCGCAGCTTGAACTGGTCCATGCTGGGCGGCGCATCGAGCGATTGCAGGCAGAAAAAGACCGAGGCCATGCCGGGGCGCTCGAGGGCCGCCTGGGTCACGGCGAAAAAGATGGCATTGTTCGCCCGGTGCTGCAGGCCGGCCGAGGCGCTCTGTTCGTAGGGCAGGGTGTAGCAGCCGGCGCACGAGAAGGCCAGGAACGACGCCAGGAGCTGCCCGTCGTGCAGCGCGCCCCAGGCCTCAAAGCCCGGCAGGCCCTGTGCGCTCTCGCAGAGCCGGCGCCACCAGGCCGCATCCTCGGCGCCGGCCCGGCCCTGGCGCTCCAAGCTGTCGGCCCGCAGCGCCCAGCCCTCCTCGGCCAGGCGGCTGAGGGGGATAGGCTCGACGCGGGCATAGTCGAGCCCGCGGCACACGTTCTGGCGCGCCTGCCGCGAGAGCGAAGAGAGGTCGTACGCCGGGTCTTCGCAGACGATGTGGTAGCTCACCTTGCCCAGCGGCGCGCGCAGCGGCGCCGAGTAGCGCAGCGCCATGGCCCCATGGGCAAGCAGCAGGCTTCTGAGCTCCGCCTTCGCGGGCTCGATGGTCCAGTGGTAGGGAATGGCCTGGTACACGCGCGGGCCGGCCTCGTACCAGTAGCTCGACGCGGTGCGCAGCACACGGTAGCCCTGTCGCCGGAACCACTCGGCGAACACCGCTGCAGCCGAGGTGCCATCGTCGTGCATCGTGGCCATCAGTCGATCTTTTCCAGCCACTCCTCGCGCCAGAAGAGGTGGCAGGCGCGGTCGCAGCGGCCAAAGTCGGCGGTGCCCTGGCAGATGACTCCCTCGAGGAGCACGATGCCCCGCGAGCGCTTGACGCGCAGGTCGCGCTCGTCGACAAAGCGCTCCATCGTCTTGAGGATGCGCTGCGTGCTGCCGCAGTACTGGGCCATCTCGGGCATAAAGGCGCAGCCCCTGAGCTGGCGCCAGTGGTTGAGCGTGGCCTCGATCTCTTCCTTGGGCCGCACGCGCACCAGGTCGCCGGCCTGCAGGTGCGTGACGGCAACCGCCGCCAGCGCCGCCGGCCTGACGCCGCGGCCAGTGACGCCGGCCAGCCGGTTCAAGAGGTCGTTGGTGCGCGCCTTGAGCGTCCGTTCCTGGCTGGGGCTGAGGTGCCGGCGCAGCATCAGCTTCAGGCGCCTGGCGAGCGACGCCGGCGGCGCCGCGGCCGCGCCTGTGGCCACCCGCCGCAAACAGGGGATCTGACAAGCCATCAGTACGCCAAGTTTCATCGGTCTCCTCCATCTTCGTCTGGGCACCTTCATGGACCAGATGCTCCACCATTGAGGCAAGGTCTCACCGCAGAGGCGCAGAGGGCGCAGAGGCTCTGCTGCTCCCCTCTGCGTCCTCTGCGCCTCTGCGGTGAGTATCCTCATCGGCATGAGGCGAAGCTTGGCCAGGGATCGCGCTGGCAAAGAGCTGCTCGAACTGCTCGGCGGCCGACTGGGGCGAGTGGTGGCGCAGGGCGTAGTCGCGCCCGTTGCGCCCCAGGCGCGCACACAGGTCAGGGTCCGACCGCAAGGCGAGGATGGCGCCGGCGAGCTCCTCCGGCGACTCGGGCGGCACGCACAGTCCCGCTTGGGCGCGCTGCACCAACTGCCAGGCGTCGCTGCCCTCGTCGAGGCTGGCCAGCAGCGGCCGGCCGCTGGCCAGGATGGAAAAGATCTTGGAGGGCAGCGAGCGCAGCGCCACGCCCTTCTGCAGCGGCACGAGCGAGACGTCGGCCGTCGCCAAGACCTCGGGCAGGCGGGCGCGGGGCTGGAAGGGCAGGAAACGCACGTTGGCCAGCCGGCGCGACTGCGCCTCGGCCTGCAGGCTCGCCCGGCCCGTGCCGTCGCCTACGAACACAAAGCGCATGTCTTCGTGGCCGGCGAGCTGCGCCGCCGCGCTCAGCACGTGCTCCAGGCCCTGCGAGAGGCCGATGTTGCCCGCATAGAGGGCCACAAAGCAGCCGTCCAGCCCGTTCTCGCGGGCATAGTCGTTATCGCGTGGCAGCGGCCGGATCAGGTCGGTGTCGACCCAGTCGTACACCAGCGCCATCTTGGAAGCGGGCACACCCTGCGCGGCGACGCCCGGCCTGAAGGACTCGGAGAGCACCCGCACCCACGCCGCGCGCCGCAGACAAAAGCGCTCCAGCGCCCCGACCGCCGTGATCACCGCCCGATGGCGGAAGACCCCCAGGGCCACGCCCACATCGGGGTACACGTCGTGCACCGAGTAGATGGCCGGCTTGCGCCGGAGCGTGGCGAGCAAGGCAAAGGGAAGGCCGACGGCCAACGCCGGGTTGCCCAGGAGCACGGCGTCATAGCGCTCGCTTAGGCCGGCCCAGGCCGCGCCCAGTTGATAGCAGGCGAACTGCAAGAGCCGCTGCGGCAACCTGGCGCGCTGCACCGAGGGCACGGGCACGCGGATCACCTGCACGCCGCGCTCCAGCGAGCGCTGCAGTGTGTGCCGGCGGTACTCCGGCCGCACCCGGCCTGTGGGATAGTGCGGCACGGAGGTGAGCACGGTCACCTGGTGCCCACGGCGCGCCAGCTCCTCACAGAGCATGGCGTAAAGCGGCGCGGCCGGCCCGCCGTCGGGGCTGTAGTACAGGGTGACGACCAGGATGCGCATGGCACGGCCTCCGGTCTCTTTCTTGTCGGGGAATTCTCGGCGGGTTGGCTGGTCCGTGGCCGCCCGCGGGCGGCCACGGACCAGCCAACCCGCCGAGAATTCCCCCCAAAAGGGTTCGGCTCCGGTCATGGGCGAAGCGTGAGACCCGGATAGCGGACCACTACGGACAAGTTCGAAGGATGGGGAATTGCACCGGCATCGGCTGCGCCCCCAGCTCCAACCGGCCGCGCACCTGGGCCTCGATCCAGGCGTAGGTGCGCGCCAGGCCCTCCTCCAGTGTAATCTGTGGCTCCCAGCCCAGCACCTGGCGCAGCCGCGAGTTGTCGGAATTGCGGCCGCGCACCCCCTGCGGTCCGGGCACGTGCCGCTTCTCGATGCGCACCCCGGCAATGCTCGCGACCATGTCGGCCAGCTCGTTGATCGTCACCAGGCGGTCCTGCCCCAGGTTGAGCGGCTCAGCATAGTCGGAGCGCATCAGCTTGTAGATGCCGGTCACGCAGTCGTCGATGTAGCAGAACGAGCGGGTCTGCTCGCCGTCGCCCCAGACCTCGATCTCGGGGTTGCCGGTGAACTTGGCCATGGCCACTTTGCGGCACATGGCCGCCGGGGCCTTTTCGCGGCCGCCCTCCCAGGTGCCTTGGGGGCCAAAGATGTTGTGAAAGCGCACGATGCGCGTCTCCAGGCCATAATCCTCGCGGTAGTGCAGGCAGAGCCGCTCGATGACCAGCTTCTCCCAGCCATAGGCATCCTGGGGCTGGGCCGGGTAGGCATCCTCTTCTTTGAGCGGGATGACGTTGGCCTCGGTCTGCCGGTACTCGGGGTAGACGCAGGCCGACGAGGTGTAAAAGTAGCGCCCCACGCCGTTGGCGCGCGCCGCCTCGAGGGTGTGGATGTTGATCAGCGCATTGTTGCGCAAGATCTCGGCGTGGTGCGCCGAGATAAAGCCCATGCCGCCCATATCCGCGGCGAGGGCATACACCTCGTCGACGGCACGGGTGGCCTGCAGGCAGTTGTCCCAGCGACGCAGGTCGAGCAGCTCGAACTCGTCGGCGTCGCTGTCACTGAATTCGGGGCGCTTGATATCGATGCCCCGCACCCAGTAGCCCTGCTGCTTGAGGTAGCTGACCAGGTGGTGGCCGATGAAGCCACCGGCACCGGTGACGAGCACTCGTGGCTGTGTCAACTCACGTACCTCCTCTACAGAGTTCGCACCACGCGGGCGGGGTTTCCGGCGGCGACGACGTGGGGCGGCACGTCGCGAGTGACCACACTGCCGGCCCCGATCACGCTGCCGCGGCCAATGGTGACCCCCTTCAGGATCAGGCACTGCATGCCGATAAAGACATCGTCGGCAATCTCGACGGGGGCGGCCCGTCCATCCGCAGGCTTGAGCTTGCGATATTCGGGGTCCAGGGGATGGAAATCGGTGTCGGTGATGATTGTATTGACGCCCACCGCCACGTTGTTGCCGATGGCAATCCTCGTCGCCGCGCAGAGCGCGCCGCCGGTCATGCAAAAGTTGGCGCCGGCCTCGAGGATCGCGCTGGGCTGCCAGGTGGCGATGATGACAGCGTGGTTGACCCCCAAGGGGTTGGCGCCCGGCGACGAGCGCAGGCACAGGCCCGGGCCAAAGGAGATGCGGCTGTGCCGGTGCTTCTGGATGATGGGGACTCCAAAGAGGCGCCAGCCCGGCTGCCAGCGAATGCCGTTGAGCGCGAACAGCAGGCGGGCGGGCGAGTACACAAGCGCGCAGTGCAATGCGTTCCGCGCCTTCCACGGAGTGTCGAGCACCGTGCGGATATCGCGCATCTCATCATCTCGAGGCGGCGCTCGTCGCCTCGCCTCCACCGCCTTTGGCTTGTGCTGTGCGCCGACCCTGCCCGCGATCGAGCGTAGCCTGGTAGATGCCGACGAGCTGTGCTACGCACTGCTCAATGTCGTACTGCTCCGCAGCCATCCGGCGGCCGGCGCGTCCCATCGAGTCGCATAGCTGTTGGTCGATGGCGAGCGTACGGAGGGCATGGGCGAGTTGCTCCGGGCAAGCAGGCTCTACCAACACACCATTGACCCCGTCAGCTACCAGGTCGGGCAGCCCGCCCACCCTGGTGGCCACAACCGGCAGCGCGCAGGCCATGGCCTCGATGACGGCCATCGGCATGCCTTCATGGTAGGAGGGGTAGACAAAGGCATCGGCCCTGGCAAAGAAGGCCTCCTTCTCGGCGCCAGAAGCAGCGGGGCACAGCCTCACGCACCCGGTGAGGCCGGCGCTCTTGATCTCGGCGTCCAGCCGCCGGCGGTCGCCCTGGGCCAGCTCGTCTCCCACCAGCTCAAACGCCACGTCGAGCCCCCCTGAGCAGACGAGCCGCGCCGCAGCGAGCAGATCGAAGGTGCCCTTGGCCCTCCCCAAGTACCCCAGATAGAGCACCCTGAAGGGCCCAGTCTTTCCCCGTTCCAGGCGCTGCCGGGCAATGGCCTGGTACGGCGCCAGGTTCATGGCGTTGGGCAGGTAGTACACCGGGCAGCCCGGCACCACAAGGCCTATCTGTGCCCATTCGCTGGAGAGGGCGACAATGCCGTCGCTGAGGCCGGCTATGCGGCGAAAGAACCACCGCCACCATCTCGGGCGGTCGCTGTAGAGCGCCGCCACGCTGCAGTGTGGATGCAGCAATACCCGGCTCCCCACCAGCCGGGCGGCGAGCACACAGACGCTGTGCTTGACGAACGACAGGCCAAAGGCCGTGGCGATATGGGCGACCTGCGGCCGAAAACGCGCGGCAGCCGCGGCGAAGCGTCCGCAATCGGCAGCAGCGGATATCAGGTTGCCCGCGCAGAGCCTGCCGCTGCGGAGCAAGGCCCGCCCCGCCGGGCTGGTGCGCACAAAGCGCATCTCCACCCGCTCCGGCAGCGATGATTCCAGGAGGGCCTGGCAGAATGCCGCGATGCCTCCCACAGGCGGGGGCACAGGGCCGGAAAGGAGCACGCGGGGCCTGGTGCCTGCCTCAGTGGTCTTGCCTGGCATATTCCCTCGCGCAGTCTCTCGTGAGCAGATGCCGTGGGAGCTGACCGGGGCTTTCCAGGAGGACGTGCAGGTATTGGTCCACTACCGTCTCCAGCTCGAAGCGGCGCCAACTGCCCTCCGCGGGGGGTGGCACGTCGCCGTCGAGCGCCGCTGCCATCGCCAGGGTCAGCTCCTCCTCATCGCCCACCGGCACCAGCCGGCCATGGCGGCCGCCCTCCAGGATCTCGCGCGGGCCGCTCGGGCAGTCGGTGGCCACCAGGGGCACGCCGCAGCACAGGGCTTCGATGAGGACGCCGGGCAGGCCCTCCCACCGGGAGGAAAGCACAAAGGTTGCGGCGCGCGCCATGTAGGGGTAGGGGTTGGCGACAAAACCGGGCATGGCGACGTCGTGCGCCACGCCGAGCTGCCGCACCAGGGCTTCGAGGCCCGGCCGCTCCTCCCCCTCGCCGAGGATGAGCAGCCGCACCGCCCGGCCCCAACGCAAGCGGGCGAAGCAGCGGATGAGCAGCGGCCAGTCCTTCTGGGCGGTCAGGCGCCCAACCGCCACGATCACAGGCGGCTCGCCCATATCGAACCAAGGATGCTCGAGAGGCTCGTGCAGCTTGGCCACGAACTGGGGGGTGACGATGGGGTTATAGATGACCCGGATGCACTCGCGCGGGAGCCGGGCGGCCTGTGCCAGGTCGTCGGCCACGCCCTGTGAGACGGCGACGATCGCGTCGGCCCAGGGGTAGCAGCGCCTGGCCAGTCGCGGCATCAGGCGCAGGCGCAAGTCCGACGCATAGTGGCCGGCCTCGCGAGAGAGCGTGTTGCGCTCGCTCACGGCGATGCGCGTGGGCACCCCGGCCAGGCGTCGCGCCCACAGGGCGACCATGTTGGCGTGCAAGACCGAGAGAAGCGCCGCCGGCCGCTCGCGGCGCAGGTAGGAAACCAGGCCCGGCAGGCTGGCGAGCACGCGGCGCGCCCCAAGGTCCACAAGGTGAACCGTGGCCGGCACTTCCCCCAGCAGGGGCCCGGTCGCGTGGGCCAACACCAGGTCCACGGCGAACCCACGGTCCGCGATGCCGCCGGCCAGCTTGAGCATCGATCGCTCGGCGCCGCCGACGGCCAGGTAGGGGACGAGGATCGAGAGGCGCTTCGCCCCGCCGGCCAGGCCCGCGCGCGCCGCATCGCGAGCGCGGTCTGCCGGAGGGCACTGCCAACGAGGCTCCCCTATCGTAGCGTTGGGCAGCACATCATCGCCGGCCATTGCCTATGCCCCCTGCGCCTGGCGCCCCCTCCGGTAGGGGCTCGGCGCCCGCGCCCCCGGCGCCCGGCTGCCGCTCAGCCGACGGCGGCAGCGATGGGACCACCAGGAGCGCCAGCATCAAGAAGTACGAATAGTCGCTCTCCATGCCGCCGCCCTTGATCCAAGAGCACAGATAGCCGGCAGACACCGCCGCGACGACCGCCATGTACGGCCCGAGCGGGCCCGCGTTCGCCTGCAGCAGGCCGCGAGCGCGCCGCACAAAGCACGTGACCGCCGCGCCCAGCGCGCCGAGGTAGAGGGCAATGCCCGGAAGGCCGGTCTCGGCCCAAATCGTGAGGGGCGGGTTGTGAATCACCACCAGATCATAGTCCCAGACGGCGCGCAGGGTCATCACATAGGGCCGGATCACGTCGGGGACGTTGCCGAGCCCCACGCCAAGCATCGGATGGTCGCGGATGAGCCACCACGCCGCCTTCCAGAGCGCCTCCCGCCCGCCCAGCAGCGTATCGCCCCGCAGCGCGGTAAAGCGCTCCAGAGTCGTCGAGAACAACAAGGGTGCGCTGATCGCTGCCACCGCAAGCATCAGCAACCCAAAGGCGCCCCACGGACGGGTCTGCCGCCACAGGCACAAGGCCAACAGCGCGACGACCATCGAGATCGCGCTGCCCCTCGAGCCGCTCATCGCCGTCAGGGCCAGGGCCAGCACCAGGTATGCCGCTGCCAGCACGTTGCTGCGCGCCCCGGGGCGATTGCCGGGCCCGAGCACCTGCCAGAGCACGCCCACCAGGGCCACCAGGGCCATGATGCCGGTGCCGTTCTCGTTCTGGCTGAGCACCTGGAAGCGCGTACCGGCCGTGTAGCCCTGCCGCAGGGCCCCGTAGGCGCCCACCAGCACGAGGGCCCAGCCGTTGAGAGCCAGCGTGTTCATCAGCCCATCCAGGTGTTCCTGTGTCTGGATCTCGTTTGGCAGCAGCAACAGAAAGAGCAGCAGCCGCAGCGCGAATACTTGCAGCGTGTTGGCCCCTCTGCTGAGGTTCTCTGCCCACAGCAGGCTGAGGCCGCTCCAGGCCAAAAAGCCCAACATCAGCCAGGAGGTGCTGTAGAGGACCACCCGGCGCCGCCGGGCGATCACATCCAGCAGCCAGACCAGCGCCGCGGTCACCGTCACAATGCGGTTGAGGAGCGACTGTATCTGTGTGGGGATCAGGCCGATAGGCAGGAAGACGACAAAGATGGCGGCATACAGCGCCCAGACTGGTTTGCGAATCCAGATTATGAGTGCTGTCAGCGCGACAAGTGCGCCGCCGGCCAGCAGCGGCGCGTACGGCAGAGCGTAGGCGAGGCTCGACGCCCCCACGGCAACGGCGCCGCAGAGGGTCAGCACGATGAGCGCGACGCGCCGCGCACCCGGCGCCTGAAGGACGGTTTGCGGCATCCCCTCGCGCGGGAGGACCTTTCGCCTGGCAGTCATGAGTGCCATCTCTAGAATAGCCGCGACCTCCTCATGCATGCGTCGATCATGGTGAGCCGGCCATCTCGCGCATAGGTGTGCGTCGCCAGCGCCCGGCTGTGCGACCGGGGCCTGACCGAGGCCAGCGGCCGCTCGGCATACTCGGTCTCCGACAGCGCCACGATCTCGTTCAGGTCAAAGCCGTAGCCATACCTGCGCGAGCAATCCTGCGAGGGCCGGATGATCCTGCCCCCTTGGCTGAACACGCTCCCGGCCGGCCGCGCCCTCTTTACGTCGGACACAATAGGGTTCATGGGATGCGGCTGCCAGCGGTTCGTGAAGAGCTCGTTCGAGAAGAACAGGAACAGCTCGACCTGAGGGAACGCGCCTTCGTGCTCGGCTATGCCGGTAAAGAGCCACCATGTGCCCTGGTGGCTAAAGATGGTGCTGTCGACGGCCCTGACGTTCTCCATCAGGTGCATCCTGAATTGCCATTTCCAAGGGAATTCGATGCCCTCGTAGAGGTCGATCGTCCGCCTATGGGCCGATTCGGGCACCATGTAGTAGCGGCCCTCCCACGAAAAGACAGAGGGGTACGACAGATGGTGCTCCTCCTCCAGCACCGGGGTCGGGCCGGTGACGGTGCCCCGGTCGTCGATCTGCATCACCGAGATGCGCCCCTTCCCGGCGTTGTACAGGTACTCTTCGAGGAAGACGTGGTAGGTGTCGCCCGTGCGGATGACGTGCGGGTCGGCCCAGAAGCGGTCTTTGGGTGGGACCAGCGGCGTCGGCCGGCCCTCGGCCAGATGGAAGAGCAGGTACCACTGATCCAGATAGACGGCCCTTCTGCCGAGCTCGACAAGGTTCCGGGCGCAGAGCCGGGCGGCCAGCCGTAGGGTCGCCCCATCCGAGGGCGCCCCGCGCAGCCAGTGGCTGTCGAGCTCAGGGGTCTGGCCCAGGCCCGTCGTCTTGAGGAAGAACTCGTCTGCACCCAGGCGATGAAGGCGCTCAATCTGCCTGGGCAGAAACGATGATGCGGCCCAGAGGCAGTTTTGTCTGTTGCGTGCCGGCGAATAGGGGAAGGTAGAGCACGATACCCTGCAGAGCTCCCTGCGGTCATGGCGTTGGCCGCCCAGCATGCACAAGGCAGCAGTCGTCTCGGGCCGGCCGCGCACCACTTCCCACAGCCCTGGGGGGCCGGTCTCACGAGAGCCCCAGTCGTACAGCCAGATACCGTACGTCGCCGCCTGCAGCACGTCGCCGCGGGGGACCTCTGCGCCCAACGCAAGCAGGATATCCAGGCGCTGCTCCCCGATCCAGGCGACATCCGCCGCGGCGAGCTGGCCCTCGTGCCTCCAACGCAGCGCCGCCAGCCGGTGCACGGGCACACCCGGGAACAGCTTCCTCACGTCCATCGGCCTGAGGGCATCCGGCTCGCGGCAGAACAAGCGGCGATCCAGGGCATCGAAGGCGTGGTAGAGCAGGCGACTGCGGCCCTGCCAGAGCGCACGCAGCGCGGAGGTGCGCTTGTCCTGGCTGTCACTGGCGGCGACGGCCACCACGTTGCCGCAGCCCGAGAGCACAACACGCTCGAGCGCGTGATATGCCCAGGCGGGCACTTGGCAGCTATCCAGCAGTAATGCCAGCCTCAGCGGTCGCTTGTCCATGTGTCGTCCTCTTCAGGCAGCCGCGCCGCTGCCGCCTGAGGAGCCTGGGCAGCCGGCTCGCCGCAATGCTGGGCAGGTAGTTGTCGAGGAGGAACTGGCGCAAGGCCAACTCGTGTACCCAATATCGGCCCCGCTCAAAGCGCAAGGTCCCATCGTCACCGAGCACGTATGCGCCCGGGATGCCATCCACGTGCAGTTGCTCCGGAGTCTCCATCTGACAGAAAGGGGAAAGCTCGACGACGCGGTAGCAGCCATCGAGGCCGTGCAGCAGGTCAACCACCAGCATGGGGCTCTTGATGGCCTCGTTGGTCTTGAGCGCGATCCTCATCGCCTCTTCGGGCAGCCCCCTCTTCTCCACCAGGTTCATTCCCGAGGCCCGAAAATCGCCCGGCAGCACCCTGCGGTAGTAGCCGAACAGTCGCTTGCCTACCACCACAACGCGGAGGTCATAGCCATCATTGGGCACATACTCCTGGAAATAGACATAGCCCTTCTGCCGCGCATAGACGAGATGCGACTTGCGGCCGTGCCGCGAGAAGGCTTCTTGCACGATGCTGCGTGCCTGCCTCGATGTGTGCACCAGCTCTACCCCCATGGAGGCGGATGCAGGGACGACCTTGCTGACCACCGGGTATGCCAGATCGGCGACGAGCCGCAGGGCATCCGCTCGATCGTGCGAGACCCACGTCGCGGCAAAGGGAATGCCCGCGGCCTGCGACAGGTATGCCTCCAGGCCCTTGTCTTCGTACAGCATGGCGTGCCAGGCGCTCGGGTAGCACGTCTTGCCCAGGACAGTCTCGAGGAAGGCGTACTTGGCGCGCAGCTCGGAGAGATGGTAAGGCTCGCTGGAGGCCATGCCGACGATGGCGTCGCAGCGCATGGCATGCTCGAGCCAATCGTGCGCGTGGATATTGCACAGCTCGTAGGCAAACCCGTTGTTGTGCAGGAAGCGGCAATACTTGGTCCACCTGGGGAAAGGCTCATAGTCTCGCACGATGCCGATGCGTGGCTTGGGCACGTGCGCCGGCCAGTCGATGGTCACAGTCTCGGCCTCAGCCATCGCCCCGCGATCATCGACGTACTGCGCCTCAGCCATGGGCAGGTACTGCCTGAGGCGGCCGTACCACCGTGATTTGCGCAGCCTCTTGACTGCGCTCGCATCCTTGATACGCTCTCGCATGCGGCCCCTCGCTCCTACCATCTCGCCGCCTCGGCGTTGGCGAGTTGCTCGATCCGCTCCTCCGCGAGCCGGTTGCCCAAGAAGCGGAACGTGGCGAGCTCGAGGCTGGAGGGGTAGGCCGCCAGTGCCTCGATGCAGCTCAGGCCCCGGAGCACGCCATGGAACATCTGCAGGAAGACGCCGTGTGAGACGACGAGGACGCTGGACCCCTTATGCGCGCGGAAGATGAGGCGACGCAGCCGCTGCGCCCGCTGCCACACCAGCTCGAACGGCTCGCCTCCGCGGGGGTTGACCGAGTGCAGGTCGCCGCCGACGTTGATAAAGAGCACCGGGGGCTGGAGCTGCTGCGCCTCATCCCAGGTGAGGCCCTCCAAGGCCCCGAAATTGCGCTCATTGCAGAGCGCGCTCTGCAATGAGCGCACTCCATCGCCAACGAGAAGGCGGGCCGTCTCGATAGAGCGCCTCAAGGTCGAGGTGATCACCATGTCGAACCTGAGCCCGGCCAGCCTGGGGGCCGCCTGGCGCGTATCTTGGATCCCCTTCTCGCTCAGCGGCACGTCGAGCGTGCCGGCATAGCGTTTCTCGCCGTTGTAGACGGTGTGTGCATGCCTCACGGTGTGGATCGTGGTTTCTACCGGCATAGCGCACCGTCCGTGAGGCGGATGATCTCGTTGAGCCGCACGACCGAGGAGTAGTCGGTCATGAGCGGGCCAATCTTGATGTACTCGACGCCATACATGCAGGTGAGCCAGGAGAGGAAGGTCGATTCGGTGCTGATGGAGCGGTGCGAGGTGATGGCGATCTGGCCGGTGCGTTGGGCGGCCTCCAGCGCTCGCCGCACCGCCGTGACGGTGCCGGCCTGATTCGGCTTGATGATAACGCCATGCGAGCAGCGCCTCGCAGCGCCCTCCTCGATCCTGCCGGCATCCGACGAGTACAGATTGTCGCCGATGATGTGGCAGGTCTGCTGCGCTGCTGCCAGGCATTGCCAGCGCTCGAGGTCCCGCTCGTGGAACGGGTCTTCCAGGAAGCGCAGGTCATACTGCCGGATAATATCCAGCCAATAGTCGTGGAGGGCCTCGCCCGTCAGAGGCCGTCCGCCCGTGATGGCGAAGCGGTATCCGTCGGCGGCCCGGAGGTCACCGGCTGAGGCATCGATCATGAGGTCGAACGCCGCGGCCAACCCCAGGCTGTCGCGCGCGCTCAAGAGGAACTCGATGCACTCGCGGTTGTCGGCCGCCTCAAAGCAGCTCACCGGGTTGCCGGATACCACAGTCTTGGGCCGGGCAATGAGCCTCTCCTTCACCACGCGCTGTAGCTCGTTGTGCTGCCCGATCACCTCGGCAATGTCGTTGCTTTTGGCGACGAGCATGTACTCCGAAAAATCGCTGAGCACCGGGTTGGTGTAGGCGTGCCAGCCGCCGTTCAGGATGTTGAGGCAGATGCGCGGCGGCGCCGGCCTGGCGGGCGGCGTGCCAAGGAGACCGCCTGGGGGGTAGGATGCACCGGCCGCGGCAAAGAAGGCGAGGGAGAGGCCATAGGCGTTGTTGCGGCCAAAACTGGCGATATGCTGCTGCAGATAGCTATCCAGGTCCACCTGCTGCAGCGACCTGCCGACATAGCCGTCGTCTCTGATCTTGCCAACGATCATCGCCGGGTCGACCGAGACGGTCCTATCCTCAAAGATGCTGACCGTCTCACCCTGGGGCGATGCGCCGATGCCGACCGAGCCATCGTCGAGCTGAACAATGAATTCGTTGGTAAACTGGGCGTGAGAGTTGAGCACCTTGCGGCAGGCGATCACGGTGATCGTGGACATTGCGCTCACTCCTTACGGTTCTGCTGTGCCTCTCTGCCCTCTCCCTGCCCAGCGGGAACGGGACAGGCATGAGGCACGCTGTACCAGGCCACGCCAACCGAGCTTACGCACTCCAAAGTGCCATCGGCCACCCCAGCGGTCGAAACGGCTGCGCTGCGCGCCATACCACTCGGCGTATCGCGAGCCCTGGAACCTCTGCAACGGACGGCTCGCCCATGCCATCCGCCTGGCGGCACGACCACGGGGGTCGGGCGCCACCTGGCTGCCCTGTTGCCAAAAGGACAGGGCCTGATAGGTGGGGTTCTTTCCCCGGGCGAAGGTGATCTCGATCCCGAGCCCCTCACGATTCCTGGGCGCCCGGCGCACGATCCAGTTGCCCCGGTCGTCGCGGATTTCCGAGAAGTAGAGATCGCCGAGGCTATAAAAGACCGGGCAGCGCCCAATGACCTCCATGCCGCGCACCACGTGGGGATGGTGGCCCACGATCAGGTCTGCGCCCATCTCCGCCAGCTCGCGGGCGATGGCGCGGTCCTCAGGGCGCGGGTAGGGAAAGAGCTCGTCACTCCAGTGCACGACCACCAGCACCCAGTCGGCCACGTCCCTCAGGCGCCGGATGATGCGGCTCGCCTCGTCGCGCCCCGGCCAGCAATTGGGGCCAGGCACAGCCATCCAGTCCGGATGCGTCTCGGGAAAGACCCAGTTGGCAATGGCCAGTCGGCCCGTAGCCGTCTCCCACAGGGCAGGGCGCGCGATCTCCTCGCGGGTGCGCCCGGCGCCGACGGTCACGAACCCTTCTTGTTGGAGCGCCTCCATCGTGCGAGCGAGGCCCTCTTCCTTCGCATCGAGTATGTGGTTGGTGGCGAGCGTGGCCAGGCCAGGGCACCAGCCGCTGACCACAAGAGGCGAGGCGGCATGGGCCAGCAAGCGCGGGCCACTCGACCGCGGCGCGGGGTTGACCACATCGCCGATGGGCAATTCCCAGTTCAGGAGGACTCGCGTCTCCTCTGCGGAGGCAATCCCGGGCAAGGGCGACCACACCTGCGACGCCACCCACTCGCCCGCCAACGCCACATCGCCAACGCAGAGCAATCGCATGGGCTTCACCGGCCCAGCTTGCGCTCTGCCATCGCCATGAGGCATCTGCTCCGAAAACGCTGTGTCCATCAGCCTAGCCTGGTCCCTTGTGGGCGTCTTCTTTGTTCATCAGCCTAGCAGCCTGTCGGAGAGGGAAGTCGTCACCCTCATAGTCCTGGCAACAGCCGGGCATTGGCTCCGCTGCTACCCGGCTCTGCCCCAGGAAGGGGTTTTTGGGGGTTGATTGGCCCTGCTGGCCGCCCCTGGCGCGCCAGGGGCGGCGAGCAGGGCCAATCAACCCCCAAAAACCCCCCTTGAGGGGCCCGAACCAGGCGGGTGCTACGTGCAGGGCACAGAGCATGAAACCCGGTTGGCTGGCTGAGGCATTCCTCTCCGACAGACTGCCAGCCTAGCCCCTTGTGGGCGTTTTCGCGCAGTGGTGAGCGCCGCGATCAAGAACACCCTGCAGATAGCCCGAGAGTCGCTCCGGGAGGGGCGCCGATTTCGCCAGCTCGAGGCCCAGCCGCAGCGCCGCGCTGCCCAGCACCTGCGGCCACAGCCACACCACAGCGAACAGTGCGCAGGCCATCGTCGCCGCTGTCACGCCCAGCCGCAGCACCTCGGGCGACGCGCTCAGACGCATGAGCGTGATGCTGGGCCACGCGCCCACCAGTGCCACAATGCTCAGCAGGCACCCCGGCAGCCAGGCGCGCCAATAGTCGCGAGCCGGTATCTGCAGGATCTGCAGGGCGAGGCGCACCATGATGAGCCAATTAGCAACGGTGACCAGGGTGACGGCGGTCGCGACGCCCTCAAGCCCCCATCGCGCGCCTGCCACAGCGCCAACGCCAACCATGAGGGCGTAGAGCATCTTGGTGGCGGCAAGGCGATACACTCTGCCTACCGCCCCACCCAGAGAATCCGACAGGCGGACGGACGCGCGCAGCGGCACCTGCGTGAGCAGGATTTGCGCCGGCAGCACCGCGCCGCTCCAACGCTCACCGAGCAGCCCGCGTACCGCCTCGGGGGCGACGACAACGGCCAGCACGGTCACCGGCAGCAAGACCACAGTGGTCACTTCGAGCGACTGCAGATAGCCCGTCCGCAGCCGTGCCATGTCATCCTGAACGCGCGTCATGGCCGCATACATCACCTGGTCGACCACGATGCCGAGGAAACGCCTGGGCAGGTCCATGATGGTGAACGCCATCTGGTAGAGTCCCAAGGCCTCGGGTCCGATGAGCCGGCCCACAGCCGCATTGTCGGCCTGAGAGGCGCCGTAGCCGAACAGCTGCGCCGCGCTCAGCCCGGCGCCAAAGCGCACCAAATCACGCAGGTCGCGCCAAGACCATTTGGGCCTCACGATCGGCCGGCTGGTGGTCGCGAGCAGCAGCGCTCTCATGAGGCTCTGAGACACTGTGGCTGCCACAATCGCCCAGACGCCCGCCCCCCGCAACGCGAGCCCGATGCCGACGAGGCCAAACCCGGCCGTGTACGAGGCTACGTCAATGAGCGCCAGCTTGCGGTAGTGCAGCTCGCGCTCGAACAGCGCCATCGCGACGGCCGCATAGCCGCTGATGAGCAGCGTCACGCTGGTCGCTCGCAGCAGGCCAGTCACCTGCGGCTGGCCAAAGAACGCCGCGACCCAAGGCGCGGCGATCCAGGTCAGCGCCATGGCCAGCCCGCCCAGGCCAAGCGAGAGCATGAAGGCCATGCCCACGTAGCGGCCGCAGACGTCCTTGTGCTGCACCACCGCGGGGCGCACCCCGATCTCCGAGAACATCGCCACCATGCCAAGCGCCATGCTCACGATAGCATACAGGCCAAAATCCTCGGGCGGGATGTGGCGGGCGAGAACGGCCATGACCGTGAGCTGCAGGCACGCCTGCGTGAGCACCGAGCCCAAGCTCCAGGCAGCGGCGGCCATCGAGCGGTGGGTCAGGCTCATGGCATGGCTCCCTACCCCCAGTCAAAGGCTGCCAGCCAATCGCTCAACGGCTGCCAACCCAACCCGTGCCGGGCGTAATAATAGGCCATCTTCCCATACTCCTCGAACACATACGTGCGCGACGCCGGGTCGGTCCACCAGCGGCGCTGGAGGGAGGTGAGCGCAAAGGGGATGGGCGCCATCTGCACGCGCACGCCGGCGCCCAACACGTGCCGGAAGGCCCACTGCGCCCGGCGCATGTGGAAGGGGTCGCTGACGACGATCACCGAGCGTACCGGCTCGGCGCTCTGGGCGATGAACGCCCGCAGCCGCAGCGCCTCGTCGTAGGTGCTGGTGACCGCGGCGCTGTCGGTGGCGATAGCCCTGGCCGGCACGCCCTGCTGCACGGCCAGCGCCCGGCCCCGTTCGCCGTGGTCGCCCTGGATCTCGGGGCACCAGCCGCCAGTGAAGAAGATCTGCCTGCCGTAGCCCTCCTGGTACAGCCGGATGGCGTGGTCGGTGCGGTCGTCGTGGCC
>ERZ795058.3008-NODE-3008-length-18459-cov-4.949522_pt1 | contig 18459 bp, 13 predicted proteins | sample MGYA00375142_ERZ795058 | MGnify/ENA primary metagenome ERZ795058 (study PRJEB30187, sample SAMN05720210) | activated sludge metagenome | isolation source: anaerobic digester from wastewater treatment plant | place: Japan | collected 2015-04-20 ... | reverse complement strand
ATGGTAGGAACCCCCAATCCAATGTATTTGGTAGTCCCCAACATCCAAACTGCCATAGCGATAATCATACCGCCAGCAAACGGACGCAAAGGTGGATAAGGAATAAAACGCGAGAACAAACCCGTCCACCAATGACCAGTTTTGGAAAATAGCATAGCCACTATCCCAAAGATTATTCCCGCCGCTATTACCGATACCAAGCTGACAGGCGTAAGTTCGGGTACAAAAGGTATGGAGTAAACCGTATGAGCTACACCCCAAGCATGACAGGTAAAATGAGCAATAGCAGCCGCCAAAAAAGCAGGCAAAATAGCTTCGTAACGCATACGACCTATCACCACAACTTCCAAAGCAAAAATAGCACCAGCCAAGGGAGTACCAAACACCCCTGCAAAACCAGCACTAATACCAATAATAAGCAAAATGCGTTTATCGTTAGAAGATAGCTTAAACCATTTAGCAAATTGATCGGAAATGGCTGCTCCCATTTGTACGGCTGTACCTTCTCGACCAGCAGAACCACCGAACAAATGCGTAAGCACCGTACCAATAAAAATGAGTGGTGCCATACGGAAAGGGATAGTTTGCGTAGGTGATTGTATTTGCTCCAGTATTTGGTTATTGCCTTTTACTACCGACGAACCTAAATAATGATACATCAGCCCGATACCCAAACCCGCCAAGGGCAAAAACCCTATTAGCCAAACATTACTTTCTCTAATATTGGTTACAAAATCTAACGATACCAACAACAAAGCAGCCGCCGAACCCGCCAAAACTCCCACCAACAAAGCAAAAAATAACCACTTAAACAAAAAGCTTGTTACAGGAATCTGCAGTTTTGTTGGGATTTTATATTTCGAAAAAAATGTTTTGGGCATACAATCTGTTGTAAAACTATGTTGCAAAAGTAATCATATTGAGTAAGGTATTTGTCTTATCCTAAATATAATTTATCCAACGGATTATCTATTTGATTCAATCCTCATCGCTGTAGCAAGTCTGCAACCTATATCAGGTAATTGTCTTTATAATCAACTTCGATTTAAAGCATTAACCACCCTCAAACAATCCCCTTTTTTACCTAGTAATCCAGTTTTCGGGGTTTTGGATATCGCGTTCTTTCCATACTTGAAAATAGAGTACGGATTTATTGTCGTCTTCGTTGTCGACAAATATACGCCCAATGGCTTGACGAGCCTTGATATTATCGCCTACCTTTACGTATATATCAGTTAAGTTAGAATATACCGTACGGTAGTTACCGTGGCGTACAATCACCGTATAATTGCTTCCTGGAATGGAGAAACGTTGGGTTACTTCCCCGTCATATACAGCACGTGCATCCGAATTTGGAGCAGTTTGAATATAAATACCTTTATTATCAGTTGTTACATACTTTAGCACAGCATGAGCTTGCACGCCAAAACGCCCTACAATTACGCCTCGTTCAACGGGCCATGGTAGGCGACCTTGGTTCTTTTCAAAGCCTCCAGAAAGCAGTTTCTGTTCTTTCGTTAAAGCAAATTCTTGTGTGCCTGCGGCTTGTGCTTTTTGTGATTTGCGGGCTTCTTCTGCAATAATCTGATCTATGCGACGATTAATGGCATTGGCTTGATCTTGTTGCTTTTTAAGTTCTCTACGCAAATCTTTTTCTTTTCTACTTAATTGCGAAACAAAATTGCTTTGCTTACGTTGTTCGGTTTGCAATTTAGCATTCTCCTTTCGTCTATCATTTAATACAGCCACACGCTCTAAACGGGCTTTTTCTATTTCTGCTAATTTGTTTTCTAAATCTGCTTTTACTTTCTCTATTTCTTGGGCTTTATTTTGAGCAAATTCAGCATACTGTTGTACATAGCGGTATCTGCGATACGATTCGGCAAAACTTTTAGCTGACAAAATAAACATCAGGGATTCATATTTGGTTTTTTTGTAATACGAATGGTACATTAATTTAGCATACTCGCCTTTTAACTTGTCCATTTCTGCTTGTTTTTCTTGTGCCTCTTTGCGTAACTGACCAATATTTCTATCAATATTACGAAGTTCTTGGTTCATCACATTAATTAAACTCTGACGGGCATTAATTTCTACACGCAAAATATTAATTTGAGACAAAGAGGTCTTTTTTTGTTCAGCAGTTTTACTAATCAACGAACTAGTAATTTCCAATTCTTTAAGGGCTTTTTTACGACGCTCTTCAAGCTCTGCTACAGTTTGAGAAAGAGCAGGTAATACCACACTGGCAAAAATAAATAGAATAGAAAGTATTTTTTTCATAATTATTAGTTAAAATATTCTTTGGCAATATCAGCCAGCAAAATTTGTTTGTATCTAGGAGGAATAACAATTGATAAATCTATTTGTTGATTAAACTCAACTTTTTCGATACTATAATCTATAGCATATTGTTGCTGAGAAAAGAGCATCACAATAGCGTTTTTCTTTGGATATACTATCGTATTGTATGTGTCAAACTGCTGGTATTCTGCCATCATATAGTGCCTTTTTTCCGCATCCCTTACTGTTGTTCGTAGCAAATGAAGAGCATCATTTACAAGGTATTGAATCGCAAAATTACTATTTTCGTACGATACTATGTGTAGATTTTCGTCTTTTTGGTATAAAAAATCTGAAAAATCATCTTTTGTCGTTACATCTACTAATCTATTAAGGATAATTGCTTGCAACATACGAAAAGAAACTGGAAACGTTGACCCAAACGACGAAAAAGATTCAGCAACATATTGCTGATTTATTCTGTCAAGTAAAATAAGACTATCTTGCGTAAGGTGTATGCGAGCAACTTCTATTCCAAACAAGGCTTGTATGGAAATTTGCATACAACTATCAATCCTTGCTTTGATAGAGCCTCGTAGTGGGGTTTGTTGGTTTTGCATTGGAATAGAAAAGCTTACTTTCGAAGCATTTATCGTCTGTATTTGCTGTTGGTTTGCCACAATTTTCTTCAACGGTACTTGTATAGGCACCACAGACTGAGCAGTGTCTATTTTTGTTGTTTTACACGCCACCAAAATGAGCAACATACATGCTAACAACAATCTGATTCCTGATTTATTCGACATACTTTTTGGTGTTAACTTTTTGTTTTATTGTATCCGTAGCATCTTGGGTTAATTCAAGGGCTTTTTGCCACATTTCGAGTGCTTTGGTTTGTTGTCCTAAAAAATATAAGATATCGCCATAGCGTTCGTAAACCACTGCATTCTTCTCTCCATCTTTGGTATATTCCATGGCTTTTTCGATAAAAAATAGAGCCGTTTCGTAGCGTTTCTGCTTAAATAAAATGTATGCATACGTATCTAAATAGGACACATTCATAGGCTCTGCCTCTAAAGATTGAGCACTTAATTTCTCGGCTTTTTCAAGTTGCTCATTTTGCAATGCGAGTGTGTAGGCACAATTATTCATTACCACATGATTTGATGGGTTTAATTTTAGAGCAAGGTCGCACTGCTCTAAAGCTTTTGGGTAATCTTTTTTATATATCAGATACAAATCGACTAACATCGCATGTGCCGCTGCATTCATTTCAGCATAATTAGGCTCGTTATAATCGGTAAATTTAATCATTTCAAGTAACTGAACCAGAGCATCCTCTTTCTGGTCATTCATCAAAGCAAGCATGCCTGAATAAAACAATAGCACAGGATGGTTGGGTACGGCTTCTATCGCCTCTTTCGCTATTTGATAGGCTTTTTCATTTTCATTTTTTTCTGTATAATATTGTAGTAAATATACCCAACATTCGAGACACGAAGGATGGAGTAAAGCTGCTGTATAGAAATGCTCTATCGCCTCAGGGACTAATTTTTGTTGAAGTAAAAATTCAGCATATGCAGTATGAGCTACATACTCCATGGGGTGCGACTGCAATAAAGAAGTATATAAATTATGCATTTTTTCTATTCCATCCATTCTTTTGCTGTAATAGCTGGTTAGTATTTCTAAATAATGCAATTTATCTTGAAACGAAATATCTTTCGCTCCAAAAAGTTTATATAAGTACTCTTCTGAAGTGCTAAAATCCTTTATCGCTTCGTAATATCGAGCCCAAGAGATGTATACATAGCCACTTTCTGGTTGAATATCAGTAGCCTTTTGAAAATATTTTTTTGCATTACCATATTTTTTTCTTTCGTATTCTATATCCCCTTTCAGTATCCATAAAGTATGATCATTGGGCGTTTTTTTAAGCATTGCATCAATTTCTTTGTGTGCTTGCTTTATATTTTTCAACAATACGTATTGTACCGCTTTATCGTACGTTATTGCTTTGTTTAACCCTATACGTTTTTCCAACAAATCAAGTTTTTGTATTGATTTTTTGTGTTGTCCATTTTGTGTATACAATTGAGATAACTCATATAAAACCTCATCTTTATCTGGGAATAACCGCTGAATACGCTCTAACACTTCTATGGCTTTAGAAAAATCGCCATTGCTACGGTAGAGCAACGCAAGTTTTTCTTGATAGAAATAGTTTTGAGGAGCTAACTCTGCTGCGTTTTTGATATACCCAAACCCCATATCATCGGCTTTTTGTTGCAAAAACAAATTGCCTAATTCAAAAGAAACAATCGCACTAGTAGGATTGATATCATAACTTTTGAGAAACAAATCAATACTTTCGGCAGTATTTCCCAAATGCTTTTGTCGCAAAGCTTCTGCAAAATAATAATCGAAATCGGGCTGTTGAGCTGACCTATCAACCACTTGTGTGGATAGTTTTTCCTGATTGTTGGTAGCTATTGCTACAGGCACAACAAGCGTAATGAATATAAGAGTTAGTGAAAAAAATCTCATTCGTATCATCTATTTTTTACCAGTATGACCAAAACCGCCAGTACCACGTTGTGTTTCATCAAGCTGTTCTACTTGTTGCCAACGAACAGTTGCGTGCTCTGCCACTACCATTTGGCATATACGCTCGCCATCATTTACAACAAACGGTTCGTCCGAAATATTAACCAAAATAACACCGATTTCACCGCGATAATCGGCATCAATCGTGCCAGGAGTATTGAGCACTGTAATGCCTTTTTTGAGAGCAAGTCCGCTTCGTGGTCGAATTTGAGCTTCGTACCCCTTGGGTAGCTCTATATACAAACCCGTAGGAATTAATTTACGTTGCAAAGGTAGCAAAGTAATGGGCTCAGAAAGGTTAGCACGTATATCCATTCCAGCAGATAAGGGCGTAGCATACTCGGGTAAATCGTGTTTTGACTTGTTTACAATGTTAATCTGTATCATTTCTTTATATATTCAAAATAGTTACGTAATACTTATGCTAATACAAAATCTAGCTGTTTCTTTTCTAAATTGGCTTTGGCTACCAGCACAGCCACTTCATCGCCTAGCTGGTAACGCTTGTGTAAGCGTGTGCCTATAAGGCAATAATTTTTTTCGTCATATGTGTAATAATCATCGTCTAAATCGCGAATAGGAATCATACCCTCACACTTATTAGAGATAATTTCCACATAAATGCCCCATTCGGTAATACCTGAAATAACCCCATCAAATACCTGCCCTACCTTATCTTTCATAAACTCTACTTGCTTGTACTTGATAGAAGCCCTTTCTGCCGAAGCAGCAAGTTGTTCGCGATCTGAACAATGTTCGCAATACTCTTCGTATTTATCAGCAGGAGCTGATTTTCCACCTTCCAAATAGTCTGTTAGCAAACGGTGCACCATCATATCGGGATAACGACGGATGGGCGAGGTGAAATGAGAATAATGGTCAAAAGCTAAACCGTAATGACCTATGTTTTTAGTCGAATAAATCGCTTTTGCCATAGAACGCACAGCCAATGTTTCGATTAAATTTTGCTCTTTTTTTCCTGTTACTTCATCTAATAAGTGATTGAGCGAATTGGCAATGTCTTTTTTCTTACCCGTTGTTTTGAGTTTATAACCAAAACGCTTGATGAAAAGGGAGAAATTTGCCAGTTTTTCTTGATTTGGCTCGTCGTGAATACGATACACAAATGTTTTAGCTTTTTTTCCTTTGGGTACATTTCCGATATGCTCGGCTACCGTTTTGTTGGCAAGCAACATAAATTCTTCTATCAATTTATTGGCATCTTTTTGCTCTTTAAAATACACACTTAATGGTTTTCCTTTTTCATCTATTTCGAACCTCACCTCGTATCTATCAAAAGCAATAGCACCAAGATCAAAACGTTTTTGTCGAAGTTTTTTAGCAAGCGTATCCAAAGCCAACAATTCTGACACAAACTCCCCTTGTTTCTTTTCTATTATTTCTTGAGCCTCTTCGTATGTAAAACGTTTGTCGGAACAAATAACCGTTTTTGCAATCTTGTATCGCACAATATCTGCACTATCATTCAACTCAAATATCACCGAATAACACAGCCTGTCTTCGTTGGCACGTAACGAACATACTTCGTTCGACAGTTTTTCGGGCAACATAGGTATGGTTCTATCTACTAAATAGACAGAAGCAGCTCGAGCAAACCCCTCCTTGTCAATAGGCGTATGTGGTTTAACATAATGAGTTACGTCGGCAATGTGTACGCCCACTTCTATATTTCCATTGTCTAAAATGCGATACGAAAGAGCGTCGTCAAAATCTTTGGCATCGCGCGGGTCGATGGTAAAGGTGGTAATAGAACGCATATCAATGCGTTTGGCTACTTCTTCGGGCGTAATGCCTACGTCAATATTTTTTGCCATACGCTCTAATTCTTCTGGGTAAGAATAGGGTAACCCAAATTCCGCTAATATGGCGTGCATTTCGGTATTATTCTCACCTACTTCACCAAGCACATCGCTAATTTCACCAAACGGACTTTTGGCATTAGGCGTCCAATCGGTCATTTTTACCAATACTTTTTGACCATCTTTAGCCCCATTGAGCTTGTCCATTGGTATATAAATATCCGCATTTAATATCCGATTGTCAATAATCACAAAGGCAACATTATTTTTGATAGACAACACGCCAACAAAAGTTTCTCTAGACCGTTTAATTATTTCAACAACTTCGCCTTCTGGTTGACGGTTTTTACGAGCGGCATAAAGCAATACTTTGACCGTATCATTTTTCATTGCACGGTTTACATTTCTATCAGCAATAAATATTTTTTCTCCGCCGTCTTCTGGAATTAAATGTGTTTTTCCGTTACTATTTTTATCAATTATTCCTATTACAAACTTACTTTTAGCACTAAAACGGAACTTCCCCTTATCCATCTCTTCTATCGAACCAAGAGCAGCTAATTCGTTAAGCACTTGTTGCACATTCCGTTTGTCCGTTTGGGATTTAACATTGATAGCAGAAGCTAACTGTTTGTAATTAAATAACTTATATGGAGACTCTTTAAAAACCTCCATCATATTTATTGCTATGTCTTTTTTCTTCATACGTATTGTTATTATCGTTTGCCTTTATCAAGCAAAACCTTTTTCTTTTTTTATCAGTTCGTAAGCATTTTTTACGGCTTTAAACTTTTCGGTTGCAATTTCTTTAAACTCATCGCCCAAAGTACTTACCTTATCGGGATGATACTTCATAGCCATGCGACGATAGGCTTTTTTTATTTCTTCGTCCGAAGCATTTTTATCTATTTCTAAGATTTGATACGCTAAATCAAGCTCTTTTCGTGTGTCTTTTACTTGTCCATGGAAATGTTGATGCTGAGAGTATATCGCTTGAATAGATTGAAAATCGCCCATTGAAATACCCATTAGTGTAGCCATTGTTTGTAAAAGGCGTAATTCGGACGATTCAATTGTATCAGCAGAAGATATTTTAAATAAAATTTGAAGCAATTGCAATTTGGATGAATAATTTAACCCTTGATTTATTTGCAAACAAATTGATTTATAATCATAATCTTGTTCTAAAATATTTTTCAACATTTGCAGAGCTTCTAGTGCTTCTTCTTCACCAAAATTTGCTCTTAAAAAAGCTTTTGTTTCTTGTAATTCTGATTTCGTTACCTTTCCGTCAGCCTTCAATACAGTGGCTATCAAAATAAGAAGAGATACTTTAAAATCATTTTGAGAGGTGTTTTTTTTCTTTTTTTCACCATAATTAGAACTAATAGCCGAGCCAAGAAATACACCAATAATGGCACCGATAGGTCCACCAACCGTAAACCCCAATGCTCCACCTAAAAAACTACCCAAAAATCCCATTTATCGCGATATTTTTGTTAATTTACAAAGGTATTGATTTTTTGTCAACTTATGATTTAAAATTAATTAAAAACATGGAAGTTTTATGTTTATCCGCAAAAAGAGAAATACTATTCAGTTAAATTTTACATATAAAAAAGCAGGAAAGGAGAAGATTTGAAAAAATTGCTAAAAAATACGAAAGCATGCGATATTTTTGTAACTTTGTGGGTTAAATAATTCTTAATATGGTATTGAATTACATTTGGATAGGATTTTTTCTAATTGCATTTGTAGTGGCATTGTTCAAATTACTAGTGTTCGGAGATATGACAATCTTTCCAAACATTATGAATTCGACGTTTGAATATGCCAAAATGGGTTTTGAATTATCACTTGGACTAACCGGAGTAATGACCCTTTGGTTGGGAGTGATGAAAATAGGCGAAAACGGTGGTGCTATCAAGCTATTATCCAAAGGCATTAGTCCGCTATTTAACAAGCTATTTCCAGAAATTCCGAAAAATCACCCTGTGCATGGCTCTATGGTAATGAATATTGCTGCCAACATGTTGGGGTTAGACAATGCCGCTACCCCACTTGGTTTAAAAGCAATGAACGAATTGCAAGAGTTAAATAAGACGAAGGATACCGCATCCAATCCGATGATTATGTTTTTGGTTTTGAACACATCTGGATTAACGATTATTCCCATTTCTATTATGGTATACCGAGCACAAATGGGAGCAGCAGATCCGTCGGATATTTTTATACCCATACTTCTCTCTACTTTTGTGAGCACATTGGCGGGTATTATAGCCGTATCCATTGCTCAAAAAATAAACCTATTTACCAAAACAATTTTACTTTATTTAGGAAGTATCACACTTTTGCTAACAGGAGTGATTTGGGGTTTTTCTGTATTAAGTTCTGAAAAACTAAACATGGTATCTTCTGTAGCCGCAAACATTATTTTATTTAGCATAATTATTGGATTTATTTTATTGGCAATACGCAAAAAAATAAATGTGTACGATTCCTTTATTGAAGGAGCTAAAGATGGGTTTTCAATTGCCGTTAAAATTATTCCGTTTTTAGTAGCTATCTTGGTAGGTATAGGCGTGTTTAGGGCTTCAGGAGCTATGGACAGTTTAATGTCGGGCATTGCTTGGCTGTTTACATCAATCGGATTAAATGCAAATTTTGTAGAAGCTTTACCTGTTGCCTTTATGAAACCCTTGAGTGGAGCAGGAGCTCGTGGGCTAATGATAGATGCAATGAACCAGCATGGTGTAGATTCATTCGTTGGTCGTTTGGCATGTACTTTTCAAGGGGCAACGGATACTACGTTTTATATAATTGCAGTGTATTTTGGGTCAGTAGGTATACGAAAAGTTCGTCATGCTGTAACATGCGGATTAATTGCTGATTTAGCTGGATTAATTGCTGCTATTTTTATTGCATATTTATTCTTTCATACCTAATTATCACTATGGCAGTACATTTTATATTTGATGATACTAAAACGCTTCGTTTAAAAAAAAGAATGATAGCTGAATGGATAAAGAATGTAGCCTCTGGATATGGAAAATCTATTGGTGAAATCAGCTATATTTTTTGTTCAGACAACAAAATTCTTGCTATCAATAACGAATACCTACAACATGATTACTATACAGATATCATAACCTTTGATTACACTGAAGAACAAAAAATAGCAGGAGATATATTTATCAGTGTAGATACAGTAAGTAGCAATGCACACATTTACACCAACACATTTAGCGATGAAATGGCACGCATTTTAATACATGGCATTTTGCATTTGTGTGGCATAAAAGATAAGACACAACAAGAAGAACAAAACATGCGAAAGGCTGAAGATAAAGCCTTAGCCTTATTGAAAGAAAAGATACTACGATGAAATTTACGTATGATATAATAGTGATTGGTGCTGGTCATGCAGGATGTGAAGCTGCATGTGCGGCTGCAAACCTTGGTTCGCAGACCTTGCTCATAACAATGGATATGAACAAAATTGCACAAATGAGTTGCAATCCCGCCATCGGAGGAATAGCTAAAGGACAGATAGCGAGGGAAATAGATGCACTTGGAGGCTTTACAGGCATTGTTACAGACAAAACATCCATCCAATTTAGGATGCTTAATCGCTCCAAAGGACCTGCTATGTGGAGTCCTCGTTCGCAATGCGACAGAGCTAAATTTATAGAAACATGGCGATCGGTTATCGAGAATACTGCCAATTTGTATGTATGGCAAGATTCTGCGGTGTCGTTAGTAATAGAAAATGGTGCAATAGCTGGAGTAAAAACAGCTATGGGAGTTACTTTTTCGTGCAAAGCTGTTGTTCTAACAAATGGTACATTTTTAAATGGGCTTTTACATATTGGCAAAGTACAACTAAACGGAGGAAGAGTTTCAGAACCAGCAAGTTATGGCATTACAGAACAATTGGTAGCAATGGGTTTTTCACAAGGAAGGATGAAAACGGGTACACCAGTACGGATAGACGCACGAAGCGTTGATTTTAGCCAAACAACTATTCAGCCTGGCGAAACAGATTACCACAAATTTTCCTATCTAGATACGCCTGCACATAGCTTAAAACAATTGCCTTGCTACACTCTTTATACCAACGAAAAAGTACACCAAGTATTAGAGAAAGGACTAAAAGATTCCCCTCTATATAATGGACAAATACAAAGTATAGGTCCGCGTTATTGCCCTAGTATTGAAACTAAAATTGTAACCTTTTCTGACAAAACAGAACACCAACTCTTTTTAGAACCTGAAGGTGAAAGTACTACGGAATATTATTTGAATGGATTTTCATCATCCTTGCCTATCGACATTCAATTAAATGCTCTCAAAGAAATACCAGCTTTTCGCAATGTACATATTTTCAGACCTGGATATGCAATAGAATACGATTTTTTCGACCCTACCCAATTAAGACATACCTTAGAAACAAAACTGGTAAAAAACCTGTTTTTTGCAGGTCAAATAAATGGCACAACAGGGTACGAAGAAGCTGCTGGACAGGGGTTAATTGCAGGGATTAATGCACATATGAATTGTGTTGGTGGAGAAAAGTTTATCTTACATAGAGACGAAGCATATATTGGTGTTTTAATAGATGATTTGGTAACCAAAGGAGTTGACGAACCTTATCGCATGTTTACATCGCGTGCTGAATACCGTATCTTGCTACGACAAGACGATGCAGACAATCGTTTAACTGAAAAATCATATACCATAGGTTTAGCCACAAAAGAACGATTTGAATTGTTTAAACAAAAACAAACCTGGTGTAACGAAATAACAGAATTTATTAAAAACTACTCTGTTAAAAGCAGCGAAATTGATTCACTGCTACTCTCAGTTGGCTCCACCCCATTAAAACAAACAACAAAACTAATGGATATTCTTTTGCGACCAGGTATTAGCCTACAAGCATTAATTGAAGCATTACCAAGCCTACAAGAACAAGCAGAAAAAATAACAAATAGAAAACAAGAAATTATTGAGCAAATAGAAATATCTGCCAAATACGAAGGATACATTGCAAGAGAGCGTTTAATTGCTGATAAGCTACAACGATTAGAAAACATAAAGATTAGAGACAAATTCAACTACGACGACATCAGCTCTTTATCGACAGAAGCAAAACAAAAACTAAAAAGAATCAACCCAGAAACGATAGCCCAAGCTAGCAGAATACCAGGAGTATCTCCTAGCGATATCAATATTTTATTAGTGTTATTAGGACGATAAATTTGTTTCACGTGAAACAAATTTACCTTAAAAGAACACAATGTTCCACGTGAAACATACAACAAAAAAAACAAAAACATATGACCGAAGAACAAGTAAAAAAAGCAATTAGAGACATTCCAGATTTTCCAAGTAAGGGAATATTATTTAAAGACCTAACTACAGCATTTAAAGAACCATCCTGCATGAAATGGTTTGAAAATGAGCTATACAAAAGATACAAAGATAAAGGAATCACCAAAATCGTTGGTATAGAATCTCGTGGCTTCGTAGTGGCTCCGATATTAGGAAATAGGCTCAATATCGGCTTTGTTCCTATGCGTAAAAAAGGCAAACTACCAGCAGAAACAGTAGAAATAAGCTACTCTAAAGAATACGGCATCGACACCATAGAACTCCATAAAGATTCTCTTACTACAGACGATATTATCTTGATTCACGATGACTTGCTAGCTACTGGTGGCACAATGATTGCCGCATGCAAATTAGCTAAGAAATTTAATGTAAAAAAAATATACGTCAATTTTTTAGTTGAATTGGATTTTCTTGACGGTCGTAAGGGATTTGACGAAGACATAGAAATAGATTCTCTGCTCCATTTCTAACTATGCACGAAAATCTCAAACATATTGTTGATACACTTCCGGAACTTTCGGGAGTGTATCAATACTTGAATCAAAAAGAAGAAATAATATACGTAGGTAAGGCAAAAAACTTGCGAAAACGTGTCTCTTCGTATTTTTCCAAATCGCTTACCTCAAAAAAAACAGCCGTTCTTCTAAAAAATATATCCAATATAGTTTACACGGTTGTTGACAGTGAAGAAGAAGCCTTATTGCTCGAAAACAATTTAATCAAACAACACCAACCACGCTACAACATCTTGCTAAAAGATGATAAGTCTTTCCCTTACATTTGTATCAAAAACGAACCATTTCCACGTATTTTCAAAACACGCAATGTGATAAAAGACGGCTCTGAATACTATGGACCGTTTACCCACATGAATACCTTGAAAACGCTGTTAGATATTTGCAAATACCAATACACTATTCGTACATGCCATTTACACCTAACCAAAGAATCAATACTCACTCATAAGTTTAAAGTCTGTTTAGAGTACCATATAAAAAATTGCAAAGGTCCCTGTGTTAACAAACAGACAGAAAATGACTACCTGCAACAAGTTAATGAGGTACGCTCAATAATAAAAGGCAACATAAAAGAAGTATGCTCCTCCATACTGAAAGAAATTAACGTACTAGCAAATGAATTACGGTTTGAAGAAGCACACATACTGAAACAAAAGTTACAAATTCTTGAAAACTACCAATCAAAATGGACAGTGGTAAATCCAAGCATTACACACGTTGATGTATTTAGCATACAAGAAAATGCCGATGAAAGCTTTGTAAATTATATGAACGTTGTAAACGGTTGTATTGTACAAGCATACACAGTAACATACAAAAAGCAACTTGATGAAACAAAAGAAACAATTTTAGGACTGGCAATTATCGAAATGCGAGAACGATTTAATAGCAAAACAAACGAAATTATTGTCCCATTTGTGCCAGATGGAAAAATAAAAAATGCTGAATTCACCGTACCTTTACGTGGCGATAAAAAGAAACTGCTCGAATTGTCGATAAAAAATGCACTTCAATATAAAGTTGACAGACTAAAACAAGCAGAAAAGCTAAACCCAGAACAACGAACAACAAGAATAGTAAAACAACTACAACAAGACCTACATCTTAACTCTCTCCCATTGCATATCGAATGCTTTGACAATTCAAATACACAAGGAACCAATCCCGTATCAGCATGTGTTGTATTTAAATCAGCCAAACCATCGAAAAAAGATTACCGACACTACCATATAAAAACAGTGGAAGGACCTGACGACTTTAAGAGCATGCAAGAAGTGGTTTACAGGCGATATTCGCGATTATTGGAAGAAAACCAGCCATTACCCCAATTAGTAATAGTGGATGGCGGAAAGGGGCAGCTAAGCAGCGTATATGAGATATTGAAAAAACTTGACTTGGATACAAAAATTGCTGTAATTGGAATTGCCAAAAGACTTGAAGAAATATTTTTCCCCAACGACCCCATTCCGCTCTATTTGGACAAGAAATCCGAAACATTAAAAGTCATACAACATTTGCGTGACGAAGCCCATCGTTTTGGAATCACCTTTCATAGAAAAATACGCAGTAAGAAACAAACAGTTTCGAGCTTAGACAGCATAGAGGGAATTGGCGAGCAAACAAAAATGATATTGCTAAAAACATTCAAAAGTGTAAAACGAATAAAAGAAACGCCAATTGAAGAGCTAGAAAAAATTGTAGGTAAAGCGAAAGCTAAAAAAATAGCCGACTTTTATAAAAACAGTACAAATTAGGCTATTTTATCCTTTTTCACGATTGCAAAAAATGGCTATATTATCCTGATTACAAGACAGATAAGCTTATTTTAACTTCTCTAGAATTAACTATTTAGTTTAAATCGCTACCTTGTACAGAAAAACGGCATTCATTTGCTGTTATTTTGACACCATAATTTTAACAAAATGTTCTTTCCCTATTTTCAGAATATAAAATCCTGGCGATAACACATAGGATGATGATTGATTAGGCAAAACGATGTCTTGTAAGATGGTTTTGCCAATTTTAGAAAAAATAGCAAAATCAAGCTTAGCTTCGTTTTCCAAGTTTGTAAAATAAATTACCCCATCTTGTACAAACAAATCATACTTTGCATAATTTGTTTCCAAAACAGAATTTACAAAAGGTAGCGTAAAGGACACCGTATTCGAATTGGCTGAAATATCTCCTTCCTTATTTGCTCTTACGCGATAGAAATATTCAGTATCGTATTCCAAATCATACAAATCGTAAAACAATACATCTCCTACATCAAAATTCTCTTTTACAAAAATAGGTTCGGGTTGCAATTGTTCAATACGAATATTGTCTAAAAAGAAACGGTTGTTTGATGCAACTTTTGCTGTTAATGTAATCTTCGATTCTTTTGTGCCGTTGCTAAAATTAAATTCAAATGGCTGAAAATCAATGGTTAATGTAACTTCTTGCACTTGTACATTGTTGTGCAAAATAAGGATAGTAGTTTTTTCGGAAGCACCTACCCATAATTTTGCATCGAATTTAACCGTGTAATTACCGTTATTGTGGGATAAATCCAGCACGGGTGTAGTTATATATCCTTTTGCAGAAGCAGTACCTAATTTGGCGGTTTTATTCGCATGATAGATTTTATCGCCAGCCCACTCCTTTGTACGCATAAAATAATCGAGGCTATCAGACACATCGGAACTATGAGCACCTTGCGAATTGCTTGCAAAACTTGTTTTATAAAAACCCTCAAAATCCTCAGAAATCACAGTGGTATTTTTTGGCAAGCCATTTTTATACACATCAACAAAATAATTGGTAGCCTTGTACACCCCCGTCCATGATAAGGTAGCCGCATTGTTTTCAACATTTGATATGGGCTGTGCTTCTGGTTTGGCTACTGCCCTATTTAAGGATGTACCTGATAAAACAACAGAGACAGGTGTGGCTCCTCCTCCAGAAATACTAAGAATAGCGGTAGCCTCTTTAACCTCGGTAGGCGAAAATTTAATCTTAATAGGATATGCATTTGGTTGTTCTGCATTTGTTTTAGAAACAGTAGTTTCAGCCAAAGAAAAATAACTATTCGCATCATCTGTGATGGAAAGAGATAAGCCTTCTGATAAATTCAAACCTCTTATATAGACCGTTTCCTCTATCTCATCATCTTCAAAAATAGCAGGAAATTGTATCGTATCGTCCTGCCACGGAGAAACTATGGTGGGTTCTGTTATTACACTAGAAGTGTAGAATACATCTTGTTGTTTATTTCCCCAAATATAATCTACTAGTTGAGGGTAATCGATAAATGGATTTCTATTCTGTTGAACAAGATATACTTGTTCGTTCCTATCTATTTCAAGCTGCGAAACTGGGTCATTAGTATGCCACTCTAACAACAAATCGATAGCCCAAGTCTTGAAAACAGGATAGGTATTGGAATCTAACATAGGAGAATCCCATATGCCAAACAACTGCTCATAGGCTGTTACAACATAAAAATAAGCCCGAGCAAAATCGCCTTTGTATTCGTCTGCAGGCTCAAAAACGGTTCCTGAATATCCCGATATTACAGAGGGTCCAACTTTACTTACCCCATTAGAAAATGAAGGATTAGTAGAGACTTTCCCTAATGGATTATTGCTTTTGGCTATATTAGCACTCCTATCGCTAGGATAGAGGTGGTGCAAATCTGAATACACTGGATAAAAAGTGGCTCCACCCCACCAGCTTTTTGGAAAAGCATGTTCCCTATCCATTTGTGATGATTGGGAAAAAACATATTCGGTAGATGAATAACGGTCTAACACACGATTGTTATCCAATGCATCTGTTTGCTGAAAATAATTCCAAAGCTCATCATATAACAAAAATTGATGCTTACTCGCCCTTCGTTGCAATGCAGTTTTTAAATGTTCTCTACTTAATCCTTCAGCTGATAAATAATAAGCACTATATGATTCAGCATAAAAAGAAAAGATACTAATCAAAAGAAATAAGAAGCAAAAAAATAATTTTCTCATAATGGTGTGTACTTTAAAAAAATATTATTTCACAAAGAAGGTAGTTTCACTTAACATTCCGTTTTCTTTTACGTGCATAATATAAATACCTTTATGCAAATCTTTAATAAAAAACTGATATGGAGGAGAAAACACGCCTCTACGAATTATTTTTCCTGACACATCTTGAATAACAAACCTAATATTTGCATCCGACTTAATATCACAGAAAAAAAAATTAGTGTCGCTTGCTGGATAAATACTGAATAAATTTTCTGTTGTTGTTTTTATTGACGTTGACTGACGCCATTTTTCAGCTTGTTTATTTCCCCAAATATATTCGACCAATTCAGGGTGATCAATAAAAGGATTACGGTTATTTTGTACGTGTGTATAAACGGCATTATTTCTATCTATTTCTTTTGCAGATACAGGATCTTGTCTATGCCACGCAAGTAGCATATTGATATACCATGACTGAAAAACAGAACTCGTATTTGATGCTAATATAAAGCGTGCATTATTCGGTTTTGTTCCCGTCGAAGTGGTATACCATTGCGGTATAAGATGTTGATAACGAGTAGCTATATAAAAATAAGTACGTGCGATATCACCCTTGTATTCATCTGCTATTTCAAAAGCCTGACCATCGTATCCTACAACAGAAGAATAGCCTAATTTAGAACCGTTTGAAGTAGGATTGTCGTCATTATTTTTTGGAATTATTGTTCCAACATTCGCATATACATTATCATTTCGGAGCACGCTATTTACCCTCCCACTCGCAGGATAAATATGAAACACATCGGTATATACAGTATCAGATAATGCTGTTCCTCCGCCCCAGAAACTTTTAGGAAAAGAATGTTCTCTGCTATAACAAAAACACTCCGTATACCCCATTCCCGTAGAACCACATTGATAGCCCTCTACATAATCAGGATGGACGCCATAATTAAATGGGCACGAAGTATATATGCACCAAACGGTTCCATTTTGCCTCAAATCTGTTTTTTCATAGGCTTGCCAAATACCTGGTGTATAGCTTACCCTAGTATGCCCGCGTATTATTTTGTGTAATGCTGTTTTTAGTTCATATTGTTGTTTTCCCTCTGCTTCTTGGTAATACACATCACTATCAAACTCTGATGCATGTACATAAAAGAAAACACAAAAAAAAGTTATGTATGTAATAAAAAACTTCATTGCATGTGCCGAAAAATTAATTGCTATTTACAAGAACTTTATACGAATACGACACACCCTCTACATATATCTGTAACACATACATACCCGACTGTAAAACACGAACATCAATACTCCAGTTAGAATCAAACACTCCGCTAGCAAGCACTTTTTTATCTACAGAATACAATACGTATTGCACATTTTTAGTAGTGTCAACGTGTACATAGAGTATATCAGAAACAGGATTAGGATACACAAAATACTGAAAATTTGGATCTTCGTCTAAGAAGATAGGATTCCATGATAATGACTTTTTTGTTCCCCAAATATACTCAGCTAATTCAGGATAATCGATAAACGGATTGCGGTTATCTTGGTGTGCATATATCGCATTATTACGAGTTACCTCTTTAGGCGAAACGGGGTCTTGTCGATGCCATTTCATAAATAAATTAACTGCGTAATTAGTTAAGCCTAAATTAACACTACCAAAAACACTATTTCCCCAATTCTCGCAAGCTCCAGCATAGCGTGTAGCCATATAAAAATAGGTACGAGCAAAATCACCCTTATATTCATCTACGGGCTCAAACACTGTACCTGAATATCCTGAAAAAGTTGAAGTTCCCGATTTTCCTTTAGCATTACTATCAAGTGTTGTGCCAC
>ERZ795058.3005-NODE-3005-length-18466-cov-15.445983_pt1 | contig 18466 bp, 11 predicted proteins | sample MGYA00375142_ERZ795058 | MGnify/ENA primary metagenome ERZ795058 (study PRJEB30187, sample SAMN05720210) | activated sludge metagenome | isolation source: anaerobic digester from wastewater treatment plant | place: Japan | collected 2015-04-20 ... | reverse complement strand
TCTTTTTTTATATCATGATCTTTGTAAAGAGACCATTTATTTTCTTTAGTCCATAACCCGCAGTTCCCTGAGCCTTTCCTCCAAACGTTGCGGTGAGACTCTGACCGCGGTTTTCAGCTCCTGGGCAAACAGGGAGATCTTGTACTCCTCAAGGAGCCAGAACAAATCTTCCCGGGCCTGGATCTTTTCCGGAGACGGCGAATACTGGTCGCCGGAAGCCAACTGCCGCCATTGTTCGCGATAGACGTCCACCTTGCCGGCCTTCGCCAGGGCCTTATCGAGATTGAGCATCGCCCGTTCGGCCCGGACGATCAAACCGCGGATATAACGGGTCAAGGTCCGGATTCGTTCCGCGGGATAGCGGGTCAGAAAGTCTTCCGGAATCAGGCAGGCAAGTTCCCGACGGAGGAAGATGAGATGCTCCCGATGGGGTCTGGAAAAACCGTACTGTTTCTCCAGACGATCCAAAACGGTCTCAGCCTGGAAATTGGCTGCCAAAACCGGCGCCGCAAGCTGCAAAACCTCCTGGGCATGAGGGATGACAAGGCTTCTTACTTCCGCGGCGTATTTTAAGAAATCTTTCTTACTTCTGATATTTAAAGAAAATAAATCAAGTAATGCTTTATGATATAGGATCCTCTGGACCTTTTTCGATCCCCCCAGCTTTTCCCCGTGAAGTTTCATGATTCCCGACGGTAGGAGCAATTTTTTCAAATATTTGCATTCCGCTGCAAAGTGTCTCTCATAGAGGGCGGCAACCCCTTGTCGATGCACCGCAACGGCCTCCCCGGGGGAGTCTAACAGACGGAGACAAATGATCCCATCCTCGTCGCGCAGGGCCGGGTAAACGACATCCACCGGTAGTACGGCGTCGCCCAAGGGAATCGATTCGGGCAAGTCATCGAAATCCCAACTTTGAATGTTCTCTGTTTCCCATTTTGTTCTGGCGTTATCTAAGGTTTCCTTTTTGACCTTTTCGAGATAACGCTCCCGAAGCTCCGGGAGACTGCGGCTGTGGCTAAGTTCCCGTCCTTCCTCGTCCGTTACAAGGTAGCGGATCTGCTCCGATTCAAAATATTTTGTTTCTTGCCATACGGTTATGGGAAGATCCAAATCATAGTGGCGCTTCAGAAGACGGCTCAGGGTTTCTGGCAGAGGTCGCTCCGGATTGTTCAAATTCATGAGGAGCCTGTCCGTGACATCGGTCAGGGAAGGGAGGCGCCGGCGGTATGATTTGGGAAGGTTCTGAAGATATTCCCGCACGATTTCCCTGCGTATTCCCGGTATGGCGAAGGCAAGCCTCGCCGTCTCGTCCGCGGCCAGAAGCGGCGCCGTGATCCGGGCTGTTACACCGTCGTCTTCACCGCCGGGATTGTAGTTGTATATTAGTGGAATGGGGATTCCCCGCACAATCGCCGTGTCCGGCCATTCCTGCAGTGCATTATTATCGGGCTCGGCGAGAAGTACATCGGCTTGTTCCATCCACAGGAATTCGTCACCACCCTCCTGGCGGATATATTTCCGCAGGGACCGTTCCTCGCATATATCCTCGGGAAGGCGGCGGCGGTAAAACTCAAACACCGTCTCTTCATTCCATAACCATTCCCGGCGACGCAGCTTGTTCTCCATGAGGCGCACCCCTTCCAAAACCTCTTCATTATGGCTGAGGAATGGATAACCCTTCTTAAGTAGTCCCGTCATTATTCCTTCCCGGATGAAGATCTCCCGGGCGGCGGAAGGGTTGATGCAGCCGAAGGAAGCAGTCCGGCGGGGAATGATGACCATATCGAAGAGGACTATTCGGGCTGAGACCTGAACCTCACCCCGCTCCCGATTCCAATGGGGTTCGGAATACACGGTGCGGCACATATCTCCGGCGGCCTCCTCGATCCATTCCGGTTGGACAACGGCCACGGTGCGGGCGAAAAGACGAGAGGTTTCCACCCATTCCGCGGCTACGATCCAATCTGCTTTCGTGCCGAACACGCCCGATCCGGGAAAGATCATGGCCGTCCTGCCTTTCGAAGCGGAATAGATGTTATTTTCTTTCCGGACGGCAATGCCGGAAAGGAAACCAGTCAAAACGGCCTTGTGGATCGAAGCATTTTTGTCCTCCCGCCCTCGGTTTGGCCCTTGGTTACGCATTGGAAGAGGGTGAAGGAGACGGGACGCTCGGGCTTCATCTTGACGGCCTTCTCCGCCCTGACGGACTTCGCCCAGGACCTCGCCGGTCATAGTCTGGAGCTGGCGGTGGAGGTCTCGCCATTCCCGCATCCGCCGCCAGGAGAGAAAATGATCCCGACAGAACTTGCGGAGCCGTCCCTGCGATCCCGACTCCTCCCACACCTTTCGGCAGCGTTTCCAGATGTTGAGAAAGGTAATAAAATCAGATGTCGGATCATGAAAACGGCCATGAATCTCAGCTGTTAGAGGCGCCTGATCCCGGGGGCGCTCCCGTGGATCGACGATACTCAGGGCCGAGGTGATGATGAGCATTTCCTCGAGACAGTCATTGGAAGCCGCGGCGACAAGCATCCTCGCCATGCGGGGGTCAACGGGGAGGCGGGCCATGAAACGACCGATTTCTGTTAGTGCCGGCCCCTCTTCCATCTTCACGGCCCCAAGCTCTCTGAGTATATCCAGGGCATCCCGGAGCTGTTTCTTGTCCGGCGGCTCCAAAAAGGGAAACGTGAAGATATCGCCGAAGTTCAAAGCGAGCATTCTAAGGACAACCCCGGCGAGATTGGCGCGTTTGATCTCCGGGAGGGTGAAGGCCGGCCGGGAGAGATAGTCCTCTTCACTATACAGCCGGATGCAAATACCGTTTCCCACCCGGCCGCAGCGACCGAGACGCTGATCGGCGCTGCTTTTGGAAATTAGCGTCACCGGCAGGCCGGCGGTCCGCGAGCGGGGGTTGTACTGGGAGATCCGGGCCAGTCCGGTATCGATGACATAGCGAATGTTGGGAATGGTCAGGGATGTTTCCGCGACATTGGTAGCCACCACAATCTTCTGCCGGTCCTCGACCCGGAATACCCGCTGCTGGTCCTCCCAGGAGAGACGGGAAAACATCGGCACCACGACCTTGTCGTCACCGAAGCGACCGGCGAGCATAGCGCAGGTGTCCCGGATGTCCTGTTCCGTGGGCATAAAGATCAGGATGTCCCCCCATCGTCCTTCTCCGGGGTTCCGTTCCAGATCCGCCACGGCGGTAACCGCCCCATCCGCGTAAGCACCGCCGTCATCGATCCCATCTTCCGAAACCGGTGGCCGCCAACGTACCTCAACGGGAAAGAGACGGCCGGAAACCTTGATAACCGGGGCGTTGCCGAAGGCTTGGGCAAACTTTTCCGTTTCCAGGGTGGCCGAGGTGATAATTACCTTCAAATCCCGACGCCGGGGGAGAATAGTCCGGAGGAGCCCGATCAAAAGATCGATATTGAGGCTCCGTTCGTGGGCTTCATCGACGATGATGGTATCGTAACGCCTGAGAAGACGGTCGCTCTGGGCCTCCATGAGGAGGATGCCGTCGGTCATTACCTTGATGTAAGGATGGGGACCGCTTCGCTCGTCGAAACGGATCTTGTAGGCCACGGAGTTGCCCAGTTCCTCCCCCAGCTCCTCGGCGATCCGGCGGGCGACGGCCGCCGCGGCCACCCGCCGGGGCTGAGTGCAGCCGATCAAGCCCCTGATGCCCCGTCCTGCCTCAATGCACATCTTCGGCAATTGGGTGGATTTGCCGGAACCAGTTTCCCCCGTAACGATCAGCACCCGATGCTGGCGGATTGCCGCAACGATCTCTTCTCTGACTGCGGTAATGGGAAGTTGGGACGGATAACGCGTAGCGGGTCTTAGGATCCGCCGCTTTTCCCAAATATCTTGTAGTTTTAGATGCCGTTTAATCACCGGGGATATATTTCACAAATACATTGGGGTTGTCAATAATGTCGAGGGCAAAAGGATAAAGGCTGTTTTTTCTTGATTAAAAATCGAATCAGAGTAGAATTTCCAAGACGATTTATGATTTCAAGACCCCGCGCATCGCAGGGATCATAGACCGGCGGCGGGAAACGGGCGGAGAAGCGTCAACAAATTGTGGACGTCAATCTGTTTTTTTCAATAAGAAGGAGTCGATTGAATAATGCCGTTGCTTACTGTATATTTTCAGCTTCACCAGCCCTTTCGTCTCCACCCGGATCGGGACAAGTTTCTCTGGGAGGAACAAAACCGGGATATCTTCATCAAGGTAGCGGAGAAGTGTTATCTCCCCGCCACCTACCTTTTTACGGAACTTCTCCGGGCCTATCCCGGGTTCAAGATCACCATGAGCATGTCCGGGGTGTTTCTCGAACAGGCGGAAAATTATCAACCCGAGGTGATCAAGGCCCTGCAAGGACTGGTGGATGCCGGTCAGGAGCGGGGGCAGATAGAGTTTCTCGATGAAACCTACTACCATTCGTTGACGAGTCTGTTTAAAGACCCGGGGAAAAGGGAATTTCGCGACCAGGTTTCTCTCCATCGGGACAAGATCCGCCGCCTGTTCGGTTTTTTCCCATCCGCCTTCCGGAACACGGAGCTGATGTACAACAACAATATCGCCGCCGTGGTGGCGGACATGGGCTATCGGGCCATTCTCTGTGAAAAGCGCGACGACATGTTCGACAATGCCGGCGCTCCCATCTCACCCAACGCCGTATTCCGCTCCCGGGGCTCGAATCTTGTCGTCTTGCCCCGTCACCGCGAGTTGAGCGACGATATTGCCTTCCGGTTTCCCCATCGTCCCCTGACCCCGGAGATGTACGCCTCTTTTATCGCCCGGATCGACGGTGAAGCGGTCATCCTCGGTTTCGATTATGAACACATCGGCGAGCATATTTGGGAAGACAAGGGGATCTTTGCCTTCTGGCGAGATCTGCCCGCCGCCCTAGCCCTGTATCCGTCCATCGTCATGGCCAATCCCTCGGAGATAGCCGAGCATTTTCGTGCGGTGGAGTGTCCGGTGGTGGATATCGACGGCCTGGCGACCTCTTCCTGGGCCGATGCAACCCGGGACACCTTCGGCTGGTTGGGCAATATGACCCAGTATGAATTATTCAAGGATATCGAAAATATGGAAGCGGACGCCCGAAAGGCGGGCGGGGATCTGCTGACCCGCTGGCGCCATCTCACCACCTCCGATCACGTCTATTTTCTCCACGAAAGCATCGGCGAAGACCACGCCGTCCATGCCTATTTCAACCCCTATGGCGGTTCCATATCCCAGCCGACCTACATCCTGACCCGTAAGATCGATCAACTCATGAGCGATCTTGCCCGCTTCGAGATCATCAAGCGGAAAGAGAAGACCGCGGTGCTGATCATCACCCCGGAAACCGGACCGCTGCCGGAGGAAATGGGCGATCTGGCCAAGTACATCTCCGGGAAAAGCGGCGGTCAGGGCGAAGTGGTTTCGGCCCTCTGCGAGGGGATGACGGAGCGGGGAATCCATGTCCATCTGGTGACCTTGAACCTGAAACGACGCTTCCAGCGGGAATGCAACCTGGACGAATGGGAATGGCGTGAACAGCGCTACAAACTCGACCCAAAACGCATCCATCTGGTAAGTTCAGCCATCTTCGCCGACAGTATGAGCGCCTATGCCGGCAACCCCATCCTTACGGCGGCGGAGTTTCAGCGGGATATTGTCAACAATGTCATCAAGACGATTCGGGCCCAGCATCAGGGCAAACTCATCATCCACAGTCACGACTGGATGGCGGGCGGGGTCATTGCCGCCTACGCCAAGGAAACCGGACTGCCGGTCCTCCATACCGTCCATAACGTCTTCACCGCCCACCTGCCCCTGGAACATCTGGGAGGGGTAGGGTGGCAAAATTATGCCCATAATCTCTATCTGTCCATCGATCAGGGCCGGCAGTGCGTCGATTGCCAGGCCACGGCCATAAAGAATGCCACGATGATAAATTTTGTGGGCGAACGTTTCCTCCGGGAAGTGGTAAACGACTACTTCATGGACCGTCCCATTATTCCGCCCAGCGTCCGCGAGGAGGTGAAGGCCAAATATCAATATGGCGCCGCCCGGGCCATTATCAACGCCCCGGCATCGAACATGTATCCTGAAAACTGCCCCCATCTGGCAAGGACCTACGGCGGGGAAGACGAGATACTCGCCGCCAAGGAGGAAAATCGCCGGGAATTCCAGCGCCGCCTCGGGTTGAATATCGATCCGGGCGCCATCCTCTTCTATTGGCCCTCCCGCCTCGACCCTTCTCAAAAAGGCGTTGAGCTTCTGGAGGCGATCGCCAGTGATTTTGTCGACGCCTACTCGGATGTGCAGATCGCCATTGTCGGCGATGGAGTGGGAAGCGACCGGACCCATGTGGACATTTTGGGCCGGGTCGCCTATGCCTCGGGGGGGCGCATCGCCTATCATCCCTTTTCCGAGTCGCTTTCCATGCTGGGATATGCCGCGGCCAGCGATGTGTTCGGGGCGTCGCTCTACGAGCCCTGCGGTCAGATCGACCAGGTGGGAAACCTTTTTGGCGCGACGGCCACCAATAGGGATACCGGCGGCTACCATGACAAGATCAGGGAGCTGCGGCTGAAGGAAGACGGCTCTCCCCAGGACGTGGGCAACGGTTTCCTCTTCCGGGACTATGACCGCGGCGGGCTCTGGTATGCCCTGGACAAGAGTGTCCAGTTTCACCGCAAGCCCCGGGAGGTGCGGGAACGACAGCTAAAACGTATCATGAGGCAGGCCCGGGAGGCATATGACCTGGGAACCATGATCGCCGAGTATATCCGTATTTACGAGCGCCTCAACGGCGATCAACCCCTCACCTGATAAGGGGGGTGACGCCGAATTAAGTTTGACGGCATCGTAAAAAAGTCCGGATGTTTCGTTGCGCTTCATCTCTTGTCGCTGCGAGGTACGCCCAAGCACTTCTCATTCCTCAGGAATCGCGCGCCTCGCCTGCGGATTTTTTTACAATGCCGTCCCAAATGGGACATTTTTGACTTTTTACAAGGTCATCAAGTTTGATGGGGCGTATGTCCCAAAACGTCTTTTCACCGCCCATGAGGGCGGGTTTTCACCTCCGCCAGCCCAAATCAAGTGGTAGATTCTTCGGCGCCTCCAGGGATACCGCGGTAAGCAGGTGTCTTTTCCCTCCCGCCGGCGCCTCGACGATCCAGATCCGGCTGTCGGGGGTACTTTCCGTCGGGGCGGGATCGCTCTTCAGGGTGATCTGAATCCGTTCATCCCGGGACTGGGGCAGGGGCTCCTCGATCCTGACCCGCACCGGGTAACTCCGGGCGTTGCTGATCTCGATCCGCCACTCCCACCGATGGGTCTGCTTGTCGGTAAAAAGCGTTTTTTCTCCCGCCGCCTTGGTGAGGAGAACCGCCGTGGCCTTGACCAGGGGATCGCTTCCAAAGTAGATCATCCCCTCCCGACCCGCCAGCGAAAAGGAACGCTTACCCACCAATGATCCGTCGATAATGTACAATGCCGTTCCCGGCGGTATTTCCCGGTCTTCGGAAAACTTCACCTCGCCCCGAACAAAGGTCTGTTCGCCCTGCGCGGGCCTGGTCAGATGCAGGAACTCAGCCGGCCATTCCTCCTCCCGGACCTGCAGCCGTTGGCGCTGCCCGGCGGCAAGAGACCGTTTTCCAATCTCCCAGACATGAAAAGAGCTTTCCCTGGTCAGGGTCGGCGCTCCCCCCTCCGGCGACGTCAGTTCCGCTTGATCCGCCGCTTCCATCAACATTGCGCCCCGGGCGCTCTTCTGATTGCGATAGATCAATCGCTCCCGCGGTTTTATGATCCAGGGAGGCAGCTCCGGCGGTTCGATGATCTTCCGCGGTTGCAGGGTAGCCAGGCGGATGTTGACCTGTCGCCAATCCTGTCCGGTACTCTGCCAGATCTCCGCGTCCCAGGTAAAGCGAACGCGGTGCTTCAGGGGCTGGGCCTCCAAACGGTAGAGGGAGGACCAGCCGCAGCCCGTGACGGCGTAGCCGTAGGCCAAAGTCGCCTCTTTGGCGGCGGCTCCGGAGAAAACAATCGTCACTTCCCAGGAGGTTTCCCTTTTTCCCGTCGTCTGCTGTAGCTTTTCTTCGATATCCTTTATTTTCTTGGCTGTTTCATCTATGATCGGCTCCAGGGACAGTTTGTCCTGGATGGTTTTTTTCATGTTCCTGCCGATAGCGGCAGACATATTTCCGGCCTCGGCCACCGTCTTCATCCGGGCCTTCGTCTGCAACTGCCAGAACTGGATTTGTGTTTCCAGGGACCGATTGTCGGACTGGAGGCGCCGGTGTTCCTTCTTGAGGTCCGCAAGCTCCTTTTTCAAGTGCGTCACCGTCTGTTCATCCGGCCGGTTGAGCTGACGCCAGCGCTGGTCCAGGACCTTCAAGTTTGCCGGGCTGACGATCTTTGTCGTCAGTGTTTCCGGGTCGGACTGGCCAGGGATGAAAAATATGGCTTCGCTGGTCTTGCCGTCAACGGCCTTCAGCGGCAGCTTCTGGATTTCGGTGATTTGTGCCGAGGCCGGATACAGCATAACTTCTACCGGCGCGGCCATCACATATGACGTAAGAAGAAGATTCACCGCCCATATCATCACAAGTCCTGTAATAAAAATGGAAAATGCCTTTCTCATGGTTTTTCTCCTAATTCAGGCCAACTGTTTTTTCTTGACACCTTGAGAGCTTTGAAAAATGGATTCGCCGCGGCTTAGAAATCTTTTTCGCCTCTGAATGGGTAACGTATAATTATATTTATTACCTGGTGTTAAGCTCAATCATGCCACGGCGATAAACATTTGATTCGCCGCTTGCGAACCATTTTTCCACGGTTATGCAAAGCTCTCACCTTATGCATTCCATCGACTTTTCCTGATGGAAGATGCAATTTCGGCTACCGCATCCATGGCCGCATCCACGTCCATGGTTAAAATCCTTCTATCTTTCATGACTATTTTTCCGTCGATGATGGAGGTCCTGACGTCGGCGCCGGAGGCGGCGTAAACAAGGTGAGAGAAGGGATTGTACATCGGAGTAAGATGGGGCTTCCGAATATCGACGATGATGATGTCAGCCCGTTTACCTGGTAAGAGTGAACCGATCTCATCTTCCCGACCGAGGACCACGGCGCCGTCCAAAGTAGCCATCCTGAGCACCTGCGGGGCGGCCATCACAGCGGGGTCCTTCTGGAATACCTTGTGCAGCTTGGCGGCACCGTCCATCTCTCGGAACATGTCGTGATTGTTGTTGCTGGCGCATCCGTCGGTACCCAGACCGACTGTTACTCCGGCGGCGATAAGAGCGGGGACAGGCCCGACCCCGGTGGCCAGTTTCATGTTGCTCTGGGGGTTATGCGACACCTTGACGTCATTTTTCGCCAGACAATCGATCTCCTCTTTGTCGAGCCAGTTGCAATGAATGGCCACTGTCCTGGCGTCGAGGATGCCCAATGCCTCAAGATGGAATACCGGTCCGGCGCCGTAGCGGGACATGACAATGTCTTTTTCTTCCGCCGTTTCCGCCAGATGGATCAGAAAAAGGGAGTCATGTCGGCGGGCGACCTCCTTGACGGCCAGCAGCGTCTGGGGAGAACAGGTATAGGGGGCGTGGCAGAAGAGGGCCGGAACGATTGCCGGCCCTGCTTCAGCCCATTTGGTCAGGAACTTCTCCGCCGCCGCTGCATGTGCGGCGACTTCGGCCTCCTCGACCCGGTTGATGTCGGCATCCAAGATTCCCATCCCGGCGACGCAGCGGATGCCGGACTCTTGGGCGGCCCGGGCAATGGTACCGGTGTAGAAATAGCCGTCGCAGAAGGTGGTCGTCCCGGAAAGGATCATCTCCGCAATCCCCAACAGCGCCCCGGCACGGACCATTTCCCGGCTGACGAACCTTCTTTCCGACGGAAAGATATGGTTGTTGAGCCAGTCCATAAGGGGGAGATCGTCCGCCAGACCGCGAAAACAGACCATTGGGACGTGGGTGTGAGTGTTTACGAGGCCGGGAAGGATGAGACATCCCGAGGCGTCGATGATCTCCCGGGGGGCATAGAGAGCGGCCAGGGGATCGTGGGCGGGGGCAATGAAAAGGATTTTGCCATCCCGAATTCCTAACTGTGGTTCGACAACGATTTCTTCCCCGCCGGTCATGGTCAGGAGGGTCCCCCCCTGAATGAGGATATCAAGGGGAGCGCGGCAACTCTGCATTTTCTTCCCTCGCTGCTTAAGTAAAGCTTCCTCTTACCTGGGAGGCAATGTTGTTTACCCGAGTCATCGCCTCCTCCTCGTCGATGGTGAGCAGGCGGCGATCTTCCATCACCGGTCGGCCATCGATAATGACCGTTTCGACATCCGCACCGTTTACCGCGTAAACGAGATGGGAATACTCATTATACAGCGGCGTCAGGTGCGGTTTCCGAATGTCGATCAAAATGATGTCGGCTCTTTTCCCCACCTCCAGTACGCCCGTCGCCTGCTCCAATCCCAGGGCACGGGCTCCGTAGTGGGTAGCCATCCTAACCACCAACGGGGCGGGAAGGATGGTGGGGTCCAGGGCCGCCACCTTGGCCAGTTTGGCCGCTGTGTCCATTTCCTGAAACATGTCTAGATTGTTGTTGCTGGCGCAGCCGTCCGTACCCAGGGCCACCGTTATGCCCCGGGCCAGCATCTTTCCCACCGGAGCCATGCCGGAGGCAAGTTTCATGTTGCTTTCCGGATTGTGGACCACTTTGCAGCCGTAATCGGCACAGATTTGCATATCCTCGTCGTCCATACAGACGCCATGAAAGAGAATCAGCCTTTCGTGGAGAAAACCGATGTCCCGCAAGTAATGGATTGCCTTTTTTCCATATTTCTCGTTTAGTTGTATGACTTCCGCCCGATTTTCGAGGAAGTGCATGGCCACAGGGACATCATATCTGCCGGCAAGGGCACGGGCCTCCTTCAATACGGCTTCGGAGCATGTGTAGAGGGCATGGGGTTCCACCGCAATCCGCACCAGTGGGTCTCCAGACCATTTTTCAATGAGTTTCCTTGTATAGTCCAGCCCCGCCGCCGGAGATTTGGCATTGGCCGAGGGGAAATCCAGGAGGACCTCCCCGATCAGGCAGCGCATCTCCGCCTGTCTGGCTGCCTGTGCCGTCTCCTCCATAAAGAAATACATGTCGCAGAAGGTGGTGGTCCCGGATCGAATCATCTCCGCACATGCCAGCGTAGTCCCCCAATAGGCAAGCTCCGGGGATACTGTGCGGGTTTCCGCCGGGAATATGTATTCCTTCCACCAGGTCATGAGCTCCATGTCATCGGCGAAACCTCGGAAACAGGTCATGGCGGTGTGGGTATGGCTGTTGATAAGACCGGGCATGACGATGCGATTGCGCGCCACGATGGTCCGGCGGGCGGTGAATCGTTTCTCGAGTTCATCCGTAAGGCCGAGGGCAACGATATTTCCCTGCGCGATAGCCACGGCGCCGTTTTCATGAATCGTATCCATTTCGTCCATGGTGACGACCCGACCGCCCGTAATGAGGATATCGACTGTCTCCATCAATCCCTCCTGAAAGTTAAATGAGACGGAGCATGATTTGGCACATCTGCCAAGAAATGTCCAGCCGGTAGTTTCATGAGGGGAAATATCCAAATGACATTGTCAATATTTCAATGATTATGGTAATCAATGGCACCATTATTAATCTATGTCCTGGAATTACGCGCCGATTCCCAGCCTGGTGAGGCCGGGGGGGCGAACCTGACGGGAGATGTTTATGGCCATGCTTTGGAAAAAAACCGTTGCTATGCAATCTTCCCTCCGGCGGGCCGGAGATCAAGACGACGGGAGAAGAAGTTAATGAACCGGCAGCGGCAGGCCTACGGTTATGCCTTCCTCACCGTGTTGTTCTGGTCAACGGTGGCTACGGCCTTCAAAATTACCCTTCGCTACCTTTCCGCCCTGGAGATGCTTCTTTACGCCTCCTTCACCTCGACGCTCATCCTGGGCATCGTCCTGGTATTGCAGGGAAAACTGCCGCTAATCCGGTGCTGCACCCGGCGCGATTATCTCCATTCCCTTATTTTAGGCTTCCTGAATCCTTTTTTATACTATCTGATTCTTTTTGAAGCCTATGATCTTCTCCCGGCCCAGGAAGCCCAGCCCCTTAACTACACCTGGCCGTTGATGCTGGTTATCCTGGCGGGTCTGACGGGAAGGGAGCGTATCGATTTGCCGCGAATCATGACGATGCTGGTGAGTTTTATCGGTATTCTGATCATCTCCACCCGGGGCGATCTCATCAGTTTCCGGGTTACCAATCTCCCCGGGGCGTTGCTGGCCATGGGGAGTTCCATAGTCTGGGCTTCCTATTGGCTGGCCAATCTGAGGGATCGACGGGAGGAAGGGGTGAAACTCTTTTTGAATTTCTTCTTCGGATTTCTCTATACGCTTGGCCTGAGCATATGTCTCGCCAAGTTGGGCCGGCCGTCATGGCCGGGACTTGTAGGGGCGGCATATATCGGCATCTTCGAGATGGGAATAACCTTCTTCGTCTGGATGAAGGCCCTGACCCTTTCCAGCAGCTCCATCCAGGTGACTCGTCTTATCTATCTATCCCCCTTTATATCACTGATATTCATACACTTCATTGGTGGCGAGACGGTCCGGGCCGCTTCCTTTTTCGGACTGCTGTTCATTGTCGCCGGCATTGTCTTGCAGGAATGGGTGGGTCACCGGGTAAAAGCCGCCGACAAGTAAAAAACTGTTGACTCTGATGAGCCCTTATAATAGTCAACTTTTTTACGTATTTTTTTAACATCGAGCGTAAATTTCATGGGCAGGGAAAATTTAGCCAACAGAAGGTATTTTATCCACACCTTTGGGTGTCAGATGAACGTTCATGATTCCGAACAGTTGGCAAGAATCATGACGGATGCCGGCTATGAGCAGACCCCGGATGTGCGCCAGGCGGGGATCATCCTCGTCAATACATGCAGCATCCGCTCTAAAGTTGCCCAAAAGATAATCAGTCAGCTTGGGCGCTACCGGCGGTGGAAAGATAGGGAAACCGGAGTTATCATCGGTGTAGGCGGTTGTCTGGCTCAACACTGGGGACGGGACATGTTCACAAAGGCACCATATGTGGATATGGTTTTCGGGACCCATGCCTTCCATGAGGTGCCGCAACTTGTTGACATGGTCAGGGCCGGACACGGCCCTGTTCTGGATACGGAACTTCGCGAAGAAATCCCCTCCCTGGGAATCTGTACCGCCGGAAACAATGGAAACGGAAATACAAAACACCATGCCCTCGTCACGATCATGCAGGGTTGCGATAATTTTTGCACCTACTGCGTTGTTCCCTATCTGCGCGGCAGAGAGAGGAGCCGTCCATCGGCGGCTATTATTGGGGAAATAGAGGCGCTGGTGGACCAGGGCGTCAGGGAGATTACCCTTTTGGGCCAGAACGTCAACTCCTATGGCCGGGGTTTGCCGGAAGAGACTAACTTTCCTCAATTATTGGCATGGATCAACGATATTTCCGGACTCGAACGGATCAGATTCACCACTTCACATCCCAAGGATCTGACGGGCGGATTGATAAGCTGTTTCGGCAGGCTAAAAAAACTTTGCGAACATATTCACCTGCCGTTCCAGGCCGGCTCTGATCGGGTGCTGACGCGGATGAACCGCGGCTATACCCGGGAGGATTATCTGAAACGTATTACCGCCTTGCGGCAACACTGCCCGGATATCGCCATCAGCGCCGATGTCATGGTAGGTTTTCCGGGGGAAACGGCGGATGATTTTGATGCAACCCTGGCGCTTATGGAAGAAGTGCGTTTTGACAATCTGTTTTCCTTCATGTACTCGGAACGGGAAGGCACAGTGGCGGTATCTTTTGGAGAGAAGGTGCCGGAAAAAGAAAGGAATCGCCGGCTACGGATCCTTCAGGAGCTTCAGGATCGTCACACCTGGGAAAGAAATAGGGCACTGGTCGGCAAGGATGTGGATGTCCTGGTGGATGGGGCCAGTAAAAACGATCCCCAGGAACTTACGGGCCGGACACGGACCAATAAAATAGTAAATTTCTCCGGCCCCCCGACCCTCCGGGGGAAAACGGTTAACCTCAATATTACCGGGGCTTATCTGCATTCCATGCGCGGTGATCTGAACTCAGCAGAGGTGCTTGGTGTTTTCAAATCGCCGGAGGTGATTCGTGGTGACAAATGATGAGGGAGGAACCGATGTTTATCAGAATGAAGATTACCGGATTGACCATCGATCCCATTACCAGTACCCCGATCGTGATCCTCAAAGACATGGAGGAGAAGAAGGCCATTCCCATCTGGATCGGCCTCTTCGAGGCCAGTGCCATTGCGACCCAGCTTGAGAAGATCACCTTTTCACGACCGATGACCCACGACTTGATCAAGGACATCCTGAAAACCATGGAGGTGGAAGTTCTTCGAGTGGAAATCCACGATCTGCGCAATAATACCTTCTTCGCCAACATGCATTTGCGAGGGGGAGGGAGGGAGTTCGTGGTGGATGCCCGCCCCAGTGACGCTATTGCCGTAGCCATCCGCACGGATTCTCCGATCTATGTGGCGGAATCGGTCATACAAAAATCACGTCATGTGGACATCGGGGCCAACGTCGAGGATATGGAGAAGTTGAAGGAGGAAAAATTAAAGGAATTTCTCGAAAACCTCTCCCCCGAGGCCTTTGGTAAATACAAGATGTAGGAGTTGCGTTACAAAAAAAATGAGCAGGGAAAAGACACTGATTAAGGCCGGTGAGGATTTTATCGTTCACCTGGAGATGGAGCGTAATCTCTCTCCCCGGACGATTCAAAGCTATCGGTCTGACCTGAAAGGATTCTTCACCTTTCTGAGCGAGGGAGATAATACGGAGGATTACCTTGCCGCCGCCTCGGTACGCACCGTGGACCAGCTTCTGGTCCGTGGCTATCTTGCCGCCCTCCATCGGCAACGATTGAAAAAAGCATCCATAGGGCGGAAAATGGCTGCCCTCAATACCTTCTTTCGTTTTCTTCTTCAGAAGGGATATCTGGATGCCAACCCGCTGACCGGGATGTCCGCTCCCAGGAAGGATCGGCATCTCCCGATCCATCTCTCCGTGGACGAGACACACGATCTGCTCACGCAGGAGTTTCATGACGACGAAAAAGGCCGGCGCGACCGGGCTCTCCTGGAGTTATTTTATTCCACCGGCATCCGGTTGCGCGAGCTTACCGACCTGAACCGGGAGGACATCGATTTCTCCCAGGCCCTGATCAAGGTGCGGGGGAAGGGAAGGCGGGAGCGGATTGTCCCCGTGGGCGCACCGGCCTTATCGGCCTTGAGGAGCTATATGGACTTGCATACGGAAAACTGCCACGACAATGTCGGCGGCAAGTCCCCATTGATCCGGGGTAGAAATGACCGGCGGATTCATCCTCGAACCGTGGAAAGGATTCTTGACAAGTATATCCTGTCCGCTGGCATCGGGAAAAAGATCGGCCCCCATGCCCTCCGTCATTCTTTCGCCACGCATCTTTTGAATGCCGGGGCTGATCTGCGTAGCATTCAGGAATTGCTGGGACATAAAAGCCTTTCGACAACACAACGTTACACGGCGGTAAATGTAGGCCGCCTGATGGAAATATATGACCAGGCCCATCCACAAGGGCGGGGAGGAGCGAAATAGTCATGAAAATGAGGGGGACGACCATCATCGCCATCAGACGCAACGGCATGGTGACCATTGCCGGCGACGGGCAGGTGACATTCGATGTCACCATCATGAAGCATGGGGCCCGGAAGGTCCGCCGCCTCTACCACAACAAGGTGATCGTTGGTTTCGCCGGCACAACGGCGGACGCATTTACCCTCTTCGACCGGTTCGACCAGAAACTGGACCAGTACAACGGCAATCTCCTCCGGGCCGCCGTGGAACTTACCAAGGATTGGCGCACGGATCGGGTCTTGAGGCACTTGGAGGCCCTGATGATCGCCGTGAGCAGGGAGCATTTTCTACTCATTTCTGGAAACGGCGACGTCATAGAATCGGACGACGAGGTGATGGCCATCGGTTCGGGGGCCCCCTATGCCCTGGCCGCCGCTCGGGCCCTGGTCCGTTTCTCCGAGCTTTCCGCTACGGAAATCGCGGTGGAATCCGTTCGGATTGCCTCGGAAATCTGTATCTACACAAACGACAATATCACGGTTGAAGAATTGGAAATAGACAATGATTAATCTCAAACCGCTCTTGAAAATTACCGCAACCGATAATGATGCGGACCTCAAAGCACTAACCCCTAGGGAAATAGTCGAAAAACTGGACCAGTACATCATCGGTCAGGGAGAGGCCAAACGGGCCGTGGCAATCGCCCTGCGCAACCGCTGGCGGCGCCAGAACGTGTCGGCCGAACTCGGGGAAGAGATCTCGCCCAAAAACATCATTATGATCGGTCCCACGGGCGTGGGTAAAACGGAGATCGCCCGCCGGCTGGCCAAGCTGGACAACGCCCCTTTCCTCAAGGTAGAGGCTTCCAAATTTACGGAAGTGGGTTATGTGGGCCGGGACGTGGAGTCCATGATTCGTGACCTCGTGGAACTGGCCATCAATATGGCCAAGGCCGAAGAACAGGAAAATGTTCGGGCCAAGGCAACGGCGCTGGCCGAGGAGGCCCTGCTGGATGTGCTGCTGCCGCCCAAACCGGTGGAACGTTCCGTCGGCGAAATGATGTCCGATGAAAAGGAAATATCGACTGGAGAAGTGGAAAGATCGCGACAGGAAGACACGACGCGGGAGAAGCTCCGCCGCTTTCTTCACGAGGGACGTCTTGACGGACGCTATGTGGAAATCGAGATTTCGGAGCAGCGCAGTGGTCCCATGATCGAGATTTTCTCCACGGCCGGCATCGAGGATATGGGCATGAACATCAAGGAGCTGTTCGGCAACATGTTCCCTCCCAAGAAGAAAAAATGCCGGGTCATGGTTCCGGAAGCCCTGGAGATCCTGACCCAGGAACAGGCACAGACGCTCGTCGATATGGAGAAGGTGACCAAAACTGCTATCCGCAGGGTAGAGCAGTCCGGTATTATCTTCCTCGACGAAATAGACAAGATTGTAGGCGGCGATTCCGGCCATGGACCGGACGTATCCCGGGAAGGGGTTCAGCGGGACCTCCTTCCCATCGTGGAGGGTTCCACGGTAAATACGCGCCACGGCATGGTGAAGACGGACCATATCCTCTTTATTGCCGCCGGGGCCTTCAGCGCCTCCAAGCCCTCCGATCTCATCCCGGAGCTCCAGGGACGCTTCCCCATCCGTGTCGAGCTGGATTCCCTGGGGAAGGATGAATTTATCCGTATCCTCACGGAGCCGCACAATGCCCTGATCAAGCAATACATTGAAATGCTGGCCACCGAGGGTATCCAACTGAGCTTTACCGATGAGGCAGTGGCGGAAATAGCCGAAGTGGCCGCCATCGTCAACGACCGCACGGAAAACATCGGGGCGCGGCGTTTATACACCATTATGGAGACGCTCTTGGAAGATATCTCTTTCGATGCCCCCGACCTGACGGAGAAGGTTGTGGTCATCGACGCCGAACAGGTCAGGGAAAAGTTGGAAGACATCATTGAAGACGAGGATTTGAGCCGTTATATTCTTTAGAGAATCATTGCCAATGAGGTGATTATGGACACGGTAAAAAAATCGATGGAGAGAGCGGAAATACTTATGGAGGCCCTGCCTTACATCCGCCGTTTTTACAATAAGGTCATCGTGATCAAATACGGAGGCCACGCCATGGTTGATGACGAGCTCAAAGATATGTTCGCCCGGGATGTGGTGATGATGAAATATGTAGGCATCCATCCGGTGGTGGTCCATGGCGGCGGTCCCCAGATCGGCGGCTATCTGAAGAAGCTGGGGAAGGAATCTCAATTCGTCCAGGGCATGCGCGTCACGGATCAGGAAACCATGGATATCGTCGAGATGGTCCTGGTGGGAAAGGTCAACAAGGAGATCGTCGGCCTCATCAATCAGCACGGCGGCCGGGCGGTAGGACTTAGCGGCAAGGACGGCCGGCTCATCAAGGCGGACAAATATCTCCTCAGCGCCGAGAAGGCGAAAGACACCCCGCCGGAAATCATCGACCTGGGGTTGGTGGGCAAGGTGCGGGAGGTTGACGCCGATCTCCTGACGGCCCTGGTCCGAGACGGCTTCATCCCCGTCATTGCCCCCACGGGTCATGGCGATCAGGGGGAGACCTACAACATCAATGCGGATATCGTCGCCGGGGCAGTAGCGGCCGCCCTGAAGGCGGAAAAGCTGGTCCTGCTTACCGATGTGGCCGGGGTTCTTGATTCCGGAAAGCGGCTCATAAATACCATGAGCAACGCCGAAGCCCTGGGTATGATCAATGACGGCATCATCCAGGGCG
>ERZ795058.3004-NODE-3004-length-18467-cov-15.049316_pt1 | contig 18467 bp, 14 predicted proteins | sample MGYA00375142_ERZ795058 | MGnify/ENA primary metagenome ERZ795058 (study PRJEB30187, sample SAMN05720210) | activated sludge metagenome | isolation source: anaerobic digester from wastewater treatment plant | place: Japan | collected 2015-04-20 ... | reverse complement strand
TTCAACGGTTATGCGTGGTACACCGCAAACGATGCCGATGGACGGGATGCGATCACATGGACCGTCGAGACCAGTGCGGACGGAACGACGTGGACGGTGGTGGACTCGCAAGACTATTCCGCAGACACCTCGTTGATCACGACCACGCGCTATACCTTGGCCGGGCAGTGGCCGGTGCAGGGCATGCAAAGCGCGATGAATGTCTTCTCCGATCTCTCGCCGACCACGGTGGCGGCACCGGGCAAACTCGCGGTCTCCGGCACAAGCGAGACGGTCGGCTCGCTCAGCGGCGATGGTGCGATCGAACTGCTTGCGAACGGCACGTTCGGCATCCACACGACTGACGATGCGATCTTCAGCGGCTCATTCAGCGGTGCTGGTACTGTTGCCAAAAGCGGTACTGCCGTGCAGACGCTCTCCGGTACACTCGCGGTGGACGGCACGCTGATCGTCGAGGCCGGCGTGCTCAATCTGGATGATGCGGCATTGGACGGCATCACCAATATCGTGATCTGCGCGGGCGCGGAATTGACCGGTACGGCGACAGTCAATGGCGATCTCACCGTGACATTCGAGACCGGCGGGCGCTACAGCGCGTCGCTGGCCGTTGCCGGAGCGCTGACCGTTGAGGGTGCCGTTACGCTGACCGTGCCGCAAGGGGTCGTGTATCCCTACTACGGAACGCTCTTCACCTTTGCTTCGGCTGATGCCGCCACGCGCCAGGCGCTGCTGAACGCAACCAAGCCGTCGTCGGCCCCCGTCGGCTATGCGGCTCTCGTGCGCGTGACCGACACTTACGCGAAACTGACCATTGCGCCGGTCGGCTCGGTGATGACGCTGCGGTAGGAGCAGAGCAAGGACGAGCAGACGCACTCAAATCTATTCGCTAGACTCGCGGCGCAACGGTTTCTTCAAAGCGCGGACTTCGTTGTCGCTGAGTTCGCGCCACGCGCCGGGCTGCATGTCGCCGATCTTGAGAAAGGCGATGCGCACGCGCGTGAGGCTGAGCACAACGAAGTGCGCCAACGAACACATTTTGCGGATCTGGCGGTTGCGGCCCTCCGCGAGTGTGAAGGCCAGCAGGTGCGTGTTGTCGCGCCCCACCTTCAGCACCTCGACCTCCACCGGCTGGATAACGTAGCCATCGATCTCAAGCGGCGAGCGTAGGGTTTCGATCTTGCTCTCCTCCATGCGCCCCGCAACGCGCGCGTGGTAGGTCTTGGTGTGGCCGTAACGCGGGTGCGTCATGCAGTGGGTCAACTCGCCGTCGTTCGACATCAGGAGCAGCCCCTCGCTCTCCTTGTCGAGCCGACCGACCGGCACGAGCCGTTCGCGAAAGTGCGGGCGCATCAAATCGCAGACCGTTGCGCCGCGTTGGTTGTCGGCTGAGCAGATTAGGCCGCGCGGTTTGTAAAGCAGGACAGTACGCAGGCGCTCGGCCTGCTTGGGCAGACTCTTACCTTTGACGCGGATGTCGTCCTTCTCTGGCTGCACGCGCGCACCGGGCTCATACACGGTCTGGCCATTGACGGTGACCGCGCCGGCGGCAATCCATTCGGCGGCGTGTCGTCGCGACGCGACACCCCGGCGCGCCAGGACATTCTGCAGGCGCTCGCCGTCTGCGGCACGCGTGCTTTGCGGAGCGGCGCGTGATGTGGTATTGTCTGACCTCATCTATGGGACTTTCCGATCGTGAGTATATGCGGCCCGGCGCTCGCCGAAGCAACAACGTAGTGCCCCCGGCGACTTGGTGGCAGCGGCTGCGTTTCTGGCTGTGGCGCCTCTGGCACCGCTCGTGATGATTGTTAGGTGCCGCGGTAGGCGGCCAGCGCCTCTCGATAGGCAGCGGTCTCGACATAGCCGCAACTCTTGAACTCCGGGCAGAAACCGCGGTAGACGCATTCCGGCACGCAGACGCTGTGAAGCTCTGGCTCGCACTGTTTGACCTCATCCAGCACAAGCTTCCAGGCCGCCGTTGTCTCTGGGGACGCCTGACGGCAGAGCCGTTTGCGCGAGATGAAGATGAGCGCCTGCGCATTGGCAAAGCACTCGTGATCGACCGGCGCGGACTGGGGCATGGATGTACGGTCCACGCCCGTGCGGTCGGTACGCTGGGTACTGACGAAGTGCTCGATACCGATCTTGTGTCGGACGAAGTGAACGCTGACCCAATAGGGGAGGTTGATCCACTTCCACTTGAACATCATCTGGCGGATGGGCGAATGTTCAGAGAGCAGGATGCGGCGCTTCCAGGCGCTGCTGGGCTCTTTCTCCCCCTCTGCCATGCGGATGGTGGTACGCGCGGCATCGGCGACATCGCGCCATGCAAAACGCATCTTGAAATACTTGAGGGTGACAGACGGTTCCATGGAGTGAAGTTTGGCTTTTTTTACGGAAGAAAGCAATACGAAATAAAGAACTCACACTAAGGCACCAAGGGCACTAAGGTTTTTTGGGGGGCGAGCGTCCCCGCGAGCCACCTTTTGTACTGCGCACGGATGGAATCGAGAGAATCGACGGAATCGAATCCTTCGAATCTTTCGATTCCTTAGGCAACTTACTACCTCTTGTTTCCGCCAGCACCAGCCTATGGCAGGGGCTGAGTGATGCTGGCCTTCACCTTGAAGAAGCGGCGTGATGTTGTCGCATCGATGTCCGTGAAGACAAGGTCGCCGTCCGTTGTCGCGCAGATGCTCCGTAGCAGTTCCCAAGTTCCGCCGAGCGTATTCACCCCGTAGAGCACGTACCACATTCCGCTCTTAGCGTTGATGATCTTGATGGCGAGCGTTGTGCCGTCGAAGACGAGCGCCGTGCCGTCCGTGGCGAAGAGCGGCGCGACGAGGCCGTTAGCGACCGCCGTAGTCGCCGCGCCATTCACGGTGGCCGTGTAGCCGGTACTGCCCGCCGTGAAGGTGTAGTCGCCGTCCGGTAGCCAGAGGTAGAGCTTGCCGTTTTCGTCAGCAACGAGATCGTGTACGCCGTAGGGATCGAGCGCCGTAACGACGATAGCCGCATTGGGCGTGAGGTTCGTCACCGTCACGCACCAGACACGCGCCGTACCGTTGCTGGGCGCGTTGGTGATGGAGACCGACGCGCCCGCCGGGACTTCGAGGCCCGCGCGGTTCTGTCCCGAGGCGAGCGTATTTGCTCCCGCGAGAAAGAGCGAGACATCGGCATTCTGCTCCAACTCGAAGACGCACTGGCCACCGCCGGTGGTCTGGAGCGTCAGATCGGAGAGTGTGACCGCGTTCGTCACATCCGCCGGGACGACGACGCGCACCTTGCCCGCCGTGTTCGTACCAGAGAGCGTGAAGGCTCCAGCCCCGGAAAGCGTAAGCGTGCCCGAGACATACGCCCAGCCCGTGCCGTACGAGCTGGCGGCATCATCGAGGGCAACACCGTTTACCGTCACCCCGGTGGGAGCGGCGCTGGCCTTTACTGCGAATGCGATGAACAACGCAGTCAGGATTCTGCTCCGGCTTCGTTTCTTCATGGCAGTATTCCTTGTTGTGAACATATGATGAAGAAAGGACGGGGGCAAGGCAAGAGGTTTTGGAAGTTCATCTCCCAAATCCTAAATCCTAAATCCTAAATTTCCCTTAACTCCCTTGGGTGTCGCCGAAGGGTTATGTTATACTGGGCGCGATGTCCATGGAATTGATTTTTTTGGGGACGGGAACATCGGTCGGCATTCCCATGATTGGTTGCCACTGCCCGGTGTGCTCGTCTGATAACCCCCGCAATGTCAGGCGGCGTACGAGTCTGTATGTGAAAACGGATGAGGTCGCTCTGGTGATCGATACGCCGCCGGATTTCCGCCAGCAGATGTTGGATTTCCGCATCGAGCGGCTGGATGCCGTGGTCTTTACCCATGCGCACGCTGACCATATTTTTGGATTCGATGACATTCGCCGTTTCAATACCCTGAACGGTAAGGTGATCCCGGCATACGGCGACGCCGAGACGCTGGCGGATGTGCGGCGCGTGTTCAATTACATCGGCAACTGTCCCTCGCCGCAGGGCCTGTACCGGCCGCTGGTGGATTTTGTCGAGGTGTCGGGGTCGTTTCAGGTCGGGGATATCTGTCTTACGCCGCTGGACGTGCAGCACGGACGCAAGATGACAGGGTACTTGATGGAGGCGGGCGCGCTGCGTGTGGGGTATGTGCCGGACTGCCATGCGATGCCGGCGGCGACGGTCAAACAACTGGTCGGCGTGGATGTGATGATTTTGGATGCGCTGCGGTATCGGCCGCATCCCACGCACATGAGCGTGGAGGAGAGCCTCGCGTTGCTGGAGCAGATTGCGCCCCGGATTGCATACCTGATCCATCTTTGTCATGATGTGGATCATGACGTGTTGGAATGTGCGTTGCCCGCCGGAGTGCGGATTAGTTATGACGGGCTCCGGGTGGGGCTGGAGGCGGGTGCCGAAGGCGTTGTATGGACAGAGGAGGAAGCATCATGAGAAGAGTATCGGGGTGGGGATGCGTTGTCAGTGTGTTGCTGCTGGCGATTGCGGCGCGTGCGCAACAGCTTGAGGTCAAGCTGACGCTGGCATACTCGGTGTTTATTGTGGGCGAGCCGGTGGTGCTGCAGGTTGACCTCTTGAATGCGACGCGCGATCTGATCGAGGTCGGCGGGCCGAAGGCGACCGCGATCTTGCTGATGGAGGTGACCAGGGGAGATGCGAACAATGAACTGAAACCGTTCCGCGATGATCCGGTGGTTGCGCCGTTCACGTTGAAGCCGGGAGAGACGACACAGCACCGTTTGGCACTCGACAAATGGTTTTCGCTCGAACGCGAGGGCAAGTATATGGTGCGCGCGGTTCTCGTGCATCGCGGCATGCGTTACGAATCGGTCAAAAGGAGCTTTGATGTGGTGCCGGGGATGTCGCTGGGCGGCGGCATGCAAATGTTTGTGGATCGTGAACATCTCAAGCGTCAGTTCAAGCTGGTCTTTTGGCACCGCAATCAAGAGGATCGGTTGTTTCTACGTGTCGAAGATGAACCCGGCGAGAGGATCTGGGATTCGATTGATCTCGGGGCGCTGATGCGTGCCTCGCAGCCCAAACTTGACATTTCGCCGGAAGGTGAGGTGACCGTTATTCATCGGGCGACACAGGATGCCTTTTTGCGAACGGTGTTGTGGTCGTTGCCGGATGTCATTGAGATCGTCGAGCGTAACACGTTGATCGATCCTGAAATCTCCGCTTCGCAGCGGGTCAATGCCCTGTACGGCGAAGGTGCCGCAGAGCGGGAAGAATCAAAGAAATCGTGGTGGAAGTTCTGGTGAAAAGGAGAAACTGGCACGCGTTCGGGATCATGATCGCGGTGGGTGCGATGCTGGGATGCGCATCAACGCGCCACGCCGAAACGGTGGAGGAACCGGCCGTCCCGCAGGCGGATGCCGCGCTGGCGGCGTATGATGATCTCGCAGTGCTGACAGAAGCGTTGCTGCTGGTGCAGCGGCACTATGTGGAAGAGGTGCCGTTGCGCGAGATGATCTACGGCGCGATCGATGGCATGCTGCTCGGGCTGGATCCCAACTCCTCGTTCCTGCCGCCGGCGCCGTTGGCTGAATTGGAGGAGGAGACGCGCGGTTCGTTCAGTGGAATCGGTGTGACTGTCGGTCTTGAAAAAGAAGGCGTCAAGGTGATCGCGCCGATGGAAGACTCACCGGCGTTCAAAGCCGGCATCCACGCGGGCGATACGATCAAGGCGGTCGACGGCGTAGAGTTGTCCGGAACTTCGATCGAAGAGGCCGTCGAGGCCATACGCGGCGATAAGGGTTCTGAGGTCAAGGTGACGGTGAAGCGCGCGGATGGTGAAACGGTCGATGTGACGCTCGTGCGTGACGACATCAAACTGGACAGCGTCAAAGGCGTGCGTGAACTGGGCGACGGCATCGGCTATTTGCGTATCACTCAGTTCAATGAACATGCGGGTGAGGATTTTGCCCAGGCGATGGCCCACCTGAAGAAAGCCGATGTTAAGGAATTGATTCTGGACCTGCGCGATAATCCGGGCGGATTGCTGGAGTCGGCCGTGGCCGTGACCGAGCAGGTCTTGGAACGCGGCACGGAAATTGTCAGCGTGCGCGGGCGTGATGCTAAACGACCGCAACAACGCTATGAGGCGGGCCCCTGTAAAAAACGCTTCACAAAGATTCCGCTCGCGGTGCTGGTAAACGGCAACAGTGCGAGTGCGGCGGAGATCATGGCGGGCGCACTCAAAGCGCACAAACGGGCTGTGCTGGTCGGCGAAACCACCTACGGCAAGGCATCGGTGCAAAATGTGATCAAGTTGGCGTTGCGCCCCGATTGCGCGGTGCGCTTGACGACGGGCTACTATTACACGCCGGATGACGTGATGATCCACGGCAAAGGGATCGTACCGGATGTGGCGGTTCCGGTTCCGAAGCACGTATGGCGGCAGGTGCAGATGCGCCGGATGCTTGAAGAGCGGCCGGGCGCGACGCGCAGTGGCGTGACAAACGCGGTGAACGACGTTCGCGACGTACAGTTGGAGCGCGCTCAAGAGTTATTGAAGAGCGCACGCGTTCCGAACAATGGGTGAGGTGAGAGGCCGGGCGATGCTTGTTTTGGGGATTGAAACATCCTGTGATGAATCCGCTGCCGCTGTGGTTGAGAATGGCCGGCGTGTGCTTTCGAGCGTGGTCTACAGCCAAGTCCCGCTGCACCAGCCGTATGGCGGTGTGGTGCCGGAGATCGCGTCGCGTAGCCATGTCGAAAAGATCGGCGGGGTGATCAGTGCAGCGATGCGCGAGGCTTTTGCGCCCGGCACATCCGACGGGGCGGTCGCGCCGGAGTGGTGGTCGCAGATCGACGCCGTCGCCGTGACCTACGGCCCCGGTCTCGCCAGTTCGCTGATCGTCGGGCTCTCCGCCGCCAAGGGGCTGGCGTTACGATTGGGCAAGCCGTTGGTGGGGATCAATCACATCGAGGCGCACCTGCATTCAGTTTTCCTGACGCCGTCTGCGCCTGATCCGTTGGCGGCCGGGCCGCTGTTGGGCCTGGTGGTCTCGGGCGGGCACACCTGTTGGATCGACTCTGATCGACCGGGGCGCTATCGGATCATCGGCCAGACGCTCGACGATGCGGCCGGTGAAGCTTTTGACAAGGCTGCGAAACTGTTGGGGCTGGGTTATCCCGGCGGGCCGGTGATCGACCGTGTCGCACGTCAGGCCGCGCGGCGCGATGCCGTGGCTTTCCCCAAAGGCAGTCCCAAACCCGGTAATCCGGCGCTCGGCGATATGCGCGCCGAGTTGTGTGTGAGCTTCAGCGGGCTCAAGACCGCCCTGATGTATCGGTTGCGCGAACAGCCGCCACGCGATGATGCGGATGTGGCTGAGATTGTGGCCGCGTATCAGGAGGCGATTGTGGAGGCGCTGACCGAACGCTGCGCGCGTGCCTTGCGCGGTACTCGTTACCGTGCCTTGGCAGTCGGCGGCGGGGTCTCGCTGAACCGCCGCCTGCGCGAACGGCTGCAGGAAGTTGCAGCGGATACCGGTGTGACGCTGCTGATGGCAGAACCGCGTTTCTGTGGAGATAATGCCGCGATGATCGCGGGGTTGGCGGGCATGGGTGTTGGTATCGTCGGCGAAGAGGCGATGCGGCTGGATGTGGCACCTGCATTGGAGGCTGGTGGATGAGAACGGTATGGCTGTTGTTGATGCTATGGATGGCGTTCGGTGCGTATGGGGCGCCTCAGACACTCGTCGTGGCTTTTTGGAATGTCGAAAACCTTTTCGACACCGAGGACGACCCCGATAACAAAGGGGATGATGCCTATACACCGAGCGGCTGGATGCGTTGGACACCTTGGCGCTACCGTACGAAACTTGAGCATCTCGCTGAGGTCATTGCGCTCATGAAGCCGGATGTGCTCTGCCTGACGGAGGTTGAAAACCGGCGCGTGCTCGAGGATTTGTCGGCGACCTTGCTGTCGCGCCATTCCTGCGCGTTACCGATCATTGTCCACCGTGACAGCCGTGACAAGCGCGGCATCGATGTGGCGGTGATGACGCATTTGACACCGGTTGTCACAAATTGGCTGGAAACCGCCGCAGGCCAGCGCGAAGTGCTGGCGTGTGAATTCGATATCGACGGACGGCCTTTGACGGTTGTGGTCAACCATTGGAAATCGCAGCTTGGCAAGAAAGCGGAAAGTGACGAGATCCGCCGTCAGGAGGCGTTGGTCGTACGCGCGTATTTGGATGAACGGTTGGCGCGTGATCCAGCCGCCGCCGTGCTGGTGGCCGGTGATTTCAACGACGAGCCGGAGTCGCCGATACTGGTAGAAACGGCTGGGCTGGTGCCCGACGAAGCGCGTGTACGCGCCGATGCGAGCGGCCGTTCTCTCTTCAATTTAGCGGTCAGCCTGCCCAAGGAGGAAAGGGTCACCTACTACTACGCGGCGGGCAAAAAGTGGAACGTCATGGACTCGATCAGCGTCACGCGCGGCATGCTGGAGAATATCGAACCGGCCGCGCCCTGGCAGGTGGTCAAGGACGGTTACTCAGTGTTCAAAACGCCCGCGCAATGCGACGAAGACGGCATCCCCATTCCCTTCCGGTTTGTGCGTAGCAAAACCAAAGGAAACGCCTTCAAGACTGGCTACTCCGATCACTTCCCTGTGCGGGTCAAACTCGAGGCGCGATGAGAATAGCTTTGCGCGAATTCTGGCCGTTCAACTGCTCCTTTTAGGTGGAGAGATTGACTGACGACTGACGGCGATCCCGATCCCGATTTGGATGAAACCTTGAAACCTGAAACCAAAGAGAGTTGAAGGTTCAACAGCTACTTCTTCGTCTGGCGAGAGGGTTTCGGCCCGCCGACCGGCGTGAAGGTTTTGGTCTCGCCCTGCTTGCTGCCTGTCCACGATTTGCCGTCAAATCCCTTGGTCGCGGCACCCGAGGTGATCTTGACCTCGTCGGCCAGACCGATCTCTACAATCTTGACATCATCGACATAGAGATAGCCGGTGTTGCACTTGTCGACGCCGGTGGCATCGAGCGCAAGAATCTTGAGCATCAGCCATTCGCAATTTTCCAGATGGCTCTGCTGGAGTTCAGAACGGCCGGGAGTCGGGATGACGCGCTCAACCCGCTTCCACTGTTTCGGTACATGGGAGAACTCGCCGGTTTCGGCGTTGTTGAAGTAAATGACTTGAAAACGCACGGCTTCGCGCAGATCGGCAAACGAGGGGTTGTTGCTTTTGACGGCGCGCGGATGCCATCGGTAGCCGATCGGATAGATGCGGCATTTGGGGCCCGGCCCGCCCTTTGTGCCGATCGAGCGCGCCGAGAGTGAAATCATGTATTTCTTTTTGGGATCAAACCGGATAGGGGCCGTGTAAACCTGCACGCCTTGGTTGATGCACACCTCGTGGATTGAGGCGTCCAGGCGCATCACATGCTTCCGCATGGAGGCTTTGTCCTCCACGACCGACACGTATTTGTGGTTGTTCAGGTAGTGTTTGTTGTGGTCGAAGACGTAGAGCCAATGGTTGAGCGGGTCGGTCTCGTCATCGAAGTGCCCGTTTAGAACGAGGTTCAAAGCATCGGGGGGTGTTTTTTGCGCGTGCGCGGGGTGTATCGCGCAGACGCCGAGCATCAGCGCTGCGGCGATCCAGAAAAATGAGCGTGAGGTGTGTGTCATGGCGTCTCCTTTTTCATTACGACATGTTCTTCAATTTTCGTGTGACCCATTCTAGCGACAGCAGCGCGATCAGGCAAGCCAGCACGAACGGGGTTTGCCAAAGCGAACGGTATTCGAGCTTGCGCTCGCGCCGTTCGGTGACGCGCAAGTCCTGAAGGGCAGCGTCGATCTCTTCCGGCGTGCCGTAACGCCCGCCGCTCGAACGCGCCAACGCCTTCAAAACCTTATCGTTGATGGGTTTCAGCACCATCTCTTGCGAGGTCGCGCGCACCGTGAAGAGACACGGCGTGGACTGGACCTTCTTGCCGTCGATCTCGACGGTCGCCATGGCGCGGTAGTTGCCGGGCTCGTTCGGAGTGAACTCGGCCACGTACCCTGGGATCTCCGCGCCGCCTGCGGCCTGGATCGTACGTCCGGCCATGGTAAGCGGAATGACACGGTCGGAGGGCGTCGTGATCTCGCACGCCACCTTCCAGTTCTTGCGGGTTTCGTTGGGCGGAATCACCAAGCGCCCTTGCAGGATCGCGGGATCGCCCACGGCGATCGTGCCGGCATCGGTAAAGAGTTCGAGGTGATACTTGTCGAGATCGCTTTCAGACGGTGACATCCACTGTACGATCTGACGCCAGAACTTCGGATAAGGCTTGTCTTCGCCGGGCTGCATGACCCAGCGCCAGAGCGAGTCGGTCAACACGGCCAGCACCTTGCCTTGACCGTAGACACGCGAGACCAGAAGCGGGTGGTTGCCGCTGTCGGTCTGCGCCTCGGCCAGTGCGAACGCGCCGCCGGAGAGGGTGGCGCCGGTGAAGACGGAGAGCACGGGCGGCAAGGTGGCCGGCATATCGGGGTTGTTGGCCAGAGCGGGGTGGGCGCGTCCCTCGGCGGTCCAGACGACGTTGAAGCGGCCCTCGATCGCCGGTGCGCCGGTGCGCGTAAAGGGCAGCAACTTGGCGAGTTCGGTTTTGGCGATACCGTCGGAACCCCATAGCTTCTGCCCGCCGAGCAGGATCAGACTGCCACCTTTTTCGACAAAGCCGAGGATCGCGCGGCAGTGTTCAGCCGAGAGCGCTTGGGCGTCGAAATCGCCCAATATGATGATTTTATTGAGGCTGAGTTGCTCAGGCGTGAGGTCGAAAACGAGCCCCTGACGGTCGCCGTACGCGATCCACTCCTTGATACTGGGGTTGGTCCGGCTGGGCATCTGGAAGAACGCCAGCGGTGTAATGTCCTTGTTGGCGAACAGCGCGCGGGCAAAGTGCTTGCTCTCGAAACGCGGCACGTCCTCAAGGAACAACACCCGGTTCTTAGCGTCCAAGACATCCACGACAACCACGAGTTCGTTGTCGTTGGTCTGCACTTCACCCGGCAGAACGGGGATGCGCACGGTGTAGGTTTCGTTGCCCACTTCGGGATGGGTAAGTTTGAACTGCACGTCGCGGCTGCCGCCCTCGGGCGGAAGCTGGACCGCGACCTTGTCGATCTCCTTGCCGCTCTTGAGCAGTTGAACTTGGAAGGGCTCGCCCTTGCCGCCCTGACCGGCGACCGTGACGGACATCGCCGTATCCCAGCCGACAATCGCGCGGCGCGGGGTGTCGATCATATCCACGCGCATGTCGGGTTTGTCGTCGGGCAGTCCGGGCTTTTCCAGCTCTGCGACGTAGAGAGGCGTCGGCCAGCTCATTTCGGCCCAGGTGTCGCGCTTCTCGCGTGTGTCGATCGCGTCCGTCAACACCAGCACGCCCGCCAACTCTTGGCCGCGCAGGCGCTCGAAAAGCCGGTTGAGGCTCAGGTTGAGGTGTGAGGACTTGCCTTCAGGCTTGAGCGTATCGAGTTGATCGAGACCGATCGGCGAGTCGAGGTCGGCGTGAAAGGGATAAACCTCAAACAGGCAGGAGGAGCGCAGCTTTTTAACCCAGTCGGATTTGTTCAGCAACGCCATGGCCGCCTCCCAGCGGGTGCGCTGGGCGCTTTCGTCGGCACTTTGGCTCATGGAGCCGGAAACGTCCAGCAGCACGATAAAACGCGGCTTGATGATTTCAGTGAGCGCGCTTTTTTTGCCGGGCAACAGCAACACCCAGAAAAAGGCCAGCAGAAAGAGCAGGCGCAAACCGATCAAGACGAGGCCGGTCGCCGAGCGCGGCAGGTAACGCCACGCGGCGTAGGCCACGACGGCAAGCGCAATCACCAGCGCCAGGAGGATCAGGGCACCGGAGATGCTGTTCTCAAAAATCCATTCTGTGGTAGGCATATCAAAGTGTGTCGGGGTGAGGCCTCAGGAGGTCACGACTTTGCCGGCGGAGTCAACCGTCATCTTCTCCGTTGCGCCGACTTGGGAGCGTAACGCACGGTTGGCGACCCACCATTCAAGCAGGGCGAGCACCAGCGCGCCCCAAAGGAAAATTTCAGCGAGGGAACGTCCGTTGCGATGTTCGTCGATCAGGCGCAACATCTCCTCGGGATCGTTGGCATTCAGCAACTTTTTGAAACCGGTCCATTCGGCGAGTTCCTCTGCGCTCGCGGGGGTCAGGCGTGATTCAAAGCGGTCGGTGTTGACAGCCAGCACGGGCTCCGGTTCGGCCGCGCCCGTCTTGGCGCGCGTGTAGATGCCCGGCTCGGGCAGGTCCTCGATAAAGAAGGTCCGGTTGCCGCCGTCCTTGATCTGCAAAGGCAGGCCGGAGGGCATGGTGATCGCGTCATCATCGCGGTAGTTGGGGACGGCCTCATTGACCGGCAGGTGCGTACCCAAGGTGAGGTGCGGCGGCTGAATGGACGCGCCCGCGCCTTGGCGGATGAGCTGATGCACGACCGGCAGGAAGAACGCGGTGAGCGGGAAGGTGCTCCAGTCGCGGTTCGCGCCGACGGTGAAGAGGAAGACCCGGCCGCGGCCCACGGCACGGCCCGCCATGAAGGGCTGGTCGTCGCCGGCCGTGATAAGCACGGCGGCGTTTTCTTCAAGCTCGCCTAGCGTCACTACCCGCTTGAGGGCTACCGTCGGCACCGTGCCGGGCGGCAGCGGCAGCGTGAAGGTCACCACCTGCCCCTCTTTATTCGGGATGCGCCGGAGCGGGCGGGCCGCCATGTCGACAGGGATATCGATCACGCCGGACGGAAAAGCGGGCAGGACCTTCAACTCGGCATAGGCACCCGCTTCCGCACGGTAACCGGGAAACACCACGACCACGCCGCCGTTCTTCGCGTACTCCTCGACGCGCAAAATGGTCTGGCCATCCAGCGGGAAGGCATCGCAGAGGAACAGCACCTGGTAATCACGCAGGTCGATCTGTGCCAGTTCAGGCGTCTCCACCTGCTTGACGCTCTCATCGTCGGCGCCGGGCGCCAGCGCGGCCTTGAGATAGCGCGTGGCGTCTTGGGGGCCCGCGATCAAAACGGGAAGCTGCTTGCGCACACGGATCAGGAATTGAAAGTCGTCATCTTCCTGCAACGCGTCTTGGGGTGTCTTGACGGTGGCGACATGCACGCCCGGTTCAAGCCCGCTAAGCACAAAGTCAACGGTGGCTTCGGTGTCGGCTTCTGCCATGATGCTGCGGCGTCCGCGTTCCTGTCCGCCAACTTCCACGGCGACCGCGATTTGCTTGGCGGTGCCGGTCCGGCCGACGCGGACGTTCAGGCGCGCGGTCTGGCCGGCCAGCATCAGGGCGGGCGAGACCTTGACGTCAGTCGGGCAGGTGTTGTCAGGTTGCAATGCGCCGGCCAGCAGGGCGAAGAAGGAGACCTTGTCACGCTGTTCGCGCGTGATGCGGACTCGGTTGCCATCGTCCGCGCTCTCCTCCGGGGGCGCCTCGCGGAATCCCTGCCACGCCAAGGCTTGGCCGTCCGTCAGGATGTAGACCTCACGTTCGCGCCGACCGTCCTGCTGTTCCAGCGTGCGCAGGGCCAGCGCAACCGCTTCATCCAGCTTGCTGGAGCCATGCTGACAGGCGAGGGCCTGAATCGCCTGTACGACCGTCGCATGTTCGGTGGTCGGTTTTTCAATGATCGGGACCGGCGTGTCGCCCGCCACGTACACGCAGACGCGGTCGCCGGCGAAAAGCCCGTTGACGATACTGACGGCGGCGTCTTTGCAGACGGCGAAGATCTTGCCGCGATCCAACTCGTAGTTCATGCTGTAGGAGGCATCGATCACGATCGCCACATCGCGGCGCGTCCGGCTCAGCCAGGAACCGCCGGTGGCGGAACGCAACACCGGCAGAGCGAACGCAAAGCCGATCACCAGCAGAAGCAACGTGCGCAGCAGCCACAGCAAGAAATTTTCAAAGCGCACACGACTGGACGAACGCTTCTGGGCAGCCTTCAAGAAGCGCAAGGTCGGAAAGGGCGTAACGACGGTGCGGCGACGCTGAAACATGTGCAGCATCAGCGGGATCGCAGCGGCTGTCAGTGCCCACAGAAAGGCTGGATTGGCGAAAACGAGCATAACGTGAGGTGAAAAAGTGGGGGAGGCTCGTCGAACTACGAACCCTTACCGCAAGGCATCTCAACAAGCACTATCGCAAACATAACCATTCCATCGTAGCGCATGTTCCGCCCCTTGTCGAGCATGCACAGCGGCGTCTTTTTTCTTTTTCCCCATGGCCCGGAACAAAGTTTTCCAAAGGGGTGTGCGCGAAGGCAGCACGCCAATGCTTTTCGTCGTTGTGAATAACCGAAAAAAGCCCCGCCATCCCATTGCCGAGGTTACATCGACTGCCGGGTGGCGGGGTTTATTTAGAGCGTGTCTGTAACAGGCAACGCCTAGACTTTGGTCCAGGCTCCTTTTTTCTTAGAGCTTTCGACCGCGGCCTTGAGGAACTTCATGCCGAGCACGCCCTCGTCCACGCCGGGGTGGTCGTAGGCGGGCGGCACGTTTTTCTCACCCTTGATCTTGCGGATCTTACGCTCCATCGAAGTGTGCAGGTTGCCCAGTGCCTCGAGGAAATCCTCGTGGTGCCCGGCCGGGATGCGGCCGTAGGACTTGAGCACGTCCGGCACTTCTTTGGTCGGCGCGTTCTGGAAGTAGGTGACGCGCGTGGTGCCGTCGTAGTAATGGAGTTCTTCGGAGTTCTCCTGGAACCATTCGAGCGTGCCGGTCTCGCCGAAGAGGCGGAAGCCGTTGTCGTTCTTGTGGCCGATCGCGATCTGTGAGGCGAGCAGCACCAGCGTGCCGCCGTTGGAGAGCTTGCCGAAGACGTTGAAGTCGTCGTCCAGCCTGCGGCCGGGGAGGGCGGTCAACAGCGCTGAAACCGACTTGAGTCCCAGGCCGGTGGTCCAGAGGGCGTTGATGAGCGCGTGGGTGCCGATGTCGCCGCCGCAGCCGGAGATGCCGGACTTTTTGGGATCGGTGCGCCATGACGCCTGTTGGTTGCCTTCCTTCTCGGCGAGCGTCGCCAACCAGCCCTGATTGTAGTAGGTCTCGATCTTGCGGATCTTGCCGATCTTGCCCTGTTTGACCAGTTCGCGCGCCAGCATCATCAGCGGATGGCCGGTGTAGGTGTGGGAGAGAGCGAACGGCACCCTATTCTTCTTGGCGCTGACCGCTTTCTTGAGCGCCACGGCCTCTTCAACCGTATAGCACATCGGCTTTTCGCAAAGGACCGGCAGACCGGCGTTGATGCAGGCGAGGGCCTGCTCGGCATGCAGGAAGTTCGGCGTGACGATCGTGACATAGTCCAGATCGAGCTTGCCGGCTTGCCAATCGGCGATCATGGCTTTGTAATCGGTGTAGCCTTTGACGCCCCACTCGTTGGCGAACTTTGCGCTGAGCGCGGGGTCTTGATGAAGCGCGCCCGCGACGACTTCGCGCGTGGCGTCCAGAGAGATCGCGCGCTGGTGGACTTTACCGAAGAAACCGCCGCCGCCGCCGATCATGCCTACTTTTAGCTTAGTCATACTGTCAATTCCGTATTCAGTGTGAGATGCGGAAAAACCTCCGTGGGGTCCCCACCGTGAGCCGACTCGCACGGTGATTGGCGCCAGTATACGCCTAAACGCGTTTTCCCCGCAAGGCAAAACCGAGAGAGCACTTACTCGTAATCGTAATAGAGGAGTTCTATCCCGAAGGAGCGTTTGATGCGCAGTGCCCTGAACGCCGGATCGGTGTCCGGCACCAGATAATGACCAGCCCCGTGCCCCGCCCAGACGCCCGTTGGGATCATCACACCCGCGAACGGGATTTTCACTACCTTGTGCATCAGTCTCCCGCCGCTTTTGTAATCGTAGTACTGATTGAACGATCCCCTGAAGATGCCGGTCAGGGGCGAGTAACGCAATGTCGCCAGCGAACTGTTTGCGCCCTCATAGACATAGTGGGTGCCGTCGTTACTGAGCACCGGTTTGATCCCCTTCTCGACCACAAGGCGCGTCCCCGTCTGTGTCACCCGCACCTGCGGCATCACCGGTTGCGGCATCACCGGGCCGCCGGGCAGATGGTAGGCGACATCGTTACCCTCCGCAATCAACCCGTTGATGGGCTTCGGCAACGGCGCGCCTTTGATGAAGTATCCGCCGATCGGCCCGAGCCGCACCTGAAAGCCGTCCGGTCCGCTGCCGAGCTTGTCCCAGTCCACGAACTTGGCCAGAAGGGCACGCGTGTCCGGGTCGATCTCCAATAGGCCGCCGATCTCTCCCCGCCGCCTGTACAACGGCCGGAAAAAGGGCACGCCAGGCGTCGTCGTCAGCGTTGACGCCTGCGACACCTTGGTCCCGTCCACCAGCACACCGGCGATCTTGACCTTGCCTTTGGACCCGATGGTCATCGTCAGGTATCCGCCGCCCCTCGGCTTTTCGTCCGCGTCCCCGCGCGGCAACACATCCCAACAAACCAGTGCAACCGTATAATACCCCTGCAATCGCGCCAGTTTAGCCTGCGCGGCCGCATCCGTCTGATCGGCGAACGCATGGTAGGTTGCCGCGATGAACATCTTCTCATCGCCCAGCGAGCCGCCCGACAATGTCCCTACCATGTATTCAATAACACCCAAAAACGGCGCAAGCACAAGAGTCTCCCCGCCCCGGCTCTCCATGCGGACACTCGGAGTGCCTTCCGTACCCTCCCAGCCCTCTGCCTTAAAGCTCAGCGTCCGCTCCCGCAGCACGACCTTCGCCGTGATCCGCCCGCGCGCGGTCGTGTTCAGCGAGAGGGTGCCGCACACAGTCGATATAGGCTTTTCTCCAAACATTACGTTACGCCTGACTGTCCCGTGATAAGCGCCGACCGGCGGCGCGCCGTTGCCCTGAACGGCCAGCAGGGTCACCAGCCCCGCGATCCCAACCCTCAACCACTTCTGCATGTTCATCGCGGCGTCCTTTCTTTGATGGCACTCAACATGCCGATTCGTTCTCCAAGCCCAAACGACAATCTCACACAAACCATAGTGTGATACTGCGCAGTAGCAATGTCAACATGAATCCACACAAAAAACGGGCAAAAACGGTCGGGAAAATTTCATGAAGTTTCAGGTGTTTCATGGTTAAAAAAACGAAGCTCTGCTTTTTCACCTGCCGTTGCGATCCCCTGGGTTGTCGCAACAACGATGCGCCTAACCGCGACCGAGGCTTGCAACCGGCGGCAGATCAGGTAAGATAGCACACTTGAAAACAGCCTGCGGAAGGCGCGGGCAGAATACAAGGACGCAGAGACATGCAGAACATCGATTGGGCGAGTTTGGGTTTTAGCTACATGGATACGCATTGCCACATCCGTTATGTGTGGCGCGACGGCGTGTGGAGCGAGGGCGAACTGGTGAAGGAGCCGTATCTGAAAATGCACATCGCGGCCTCCTGCCTGCACTACGGCCAAGAGGCGTTCGAGGGCCTCAAAGCGTTTCGCTGCAAAGACGGCAAGGTGCGTATCTTCCGTCCGCACGCCAATGGCGAGCGGCTGATCAGATCGGCGCGCCGTACTTGCATGGCACCGGTGCCTGTGGAGATGTTTGTTGACGCGGTCAAGCGCGCGGTCAAGGCCAACGAGGATTTCATGCCGCCGTATGGCACGGGCGGCTCGATGTACATCCGTCCGCTGCTGCTCGGTACCGGACCGCAGATCGGCGTGGCGCCGGCCAACGAATACACGTTTCTGGTGATGGTCATGCCGGTGGGACCCTACTACAAAGGTGGGCTCAAGCCGGTGCGTGCGCTGGTGGTGGACGAGTACGATCGCGCGGCACCGCACGGCACGGGCGATATCAAGATCGGCGGCAACTACGCGGCCAGCCTGTACGCGCACGAAGAAGCCAAGCGCGCGGGGTATCCCGTGGAACTCTATCTGGACGCCAAGACCCGCACGTTCATCGAAGAATTCGCGACCTCCAATTTTATCGGCATCACCAAGGACGGCACGTACGTTACGCCCGATTCGCATTCGGTGCTGCCCAGTGTCACCAACGACACGCTCAAGCAGATTGCGGCTGATCTGGGCATGAAGGTCGAGGTGCGCCCGGTGCCGTTCGACGAGGTCAAGGAGTTTGCCGAGGTCGCGGCGTGCGGCACGGCGGTGGTCGTCACACCGATCTGCGAGATCACGCGCGGCGACACGGTGATCACGACCGGCGATCCGGACGGTTGCGGGCCGGTGCTGCAAAAGCTGTACGATACGGTGCAGGGCATCCAGTACGGCCGGTTGCCGGACACCCACGGCTGGTGCGTCGAGGTCTGACCGGCTACGCCGGAGTTAGTAGTTAGGATTTAGTAGTTAGGATTTGGGAGGGGCTTTATGTCTGTTGCGCGTAGACGTTTTTTGCAAATGGCGGCGGTCGCCGGAACGGCGGCCGTTGTCCGCAGCGAAGGCG